>Ga0187879_10003803_pt1 | contig 10128 bp, 9 predicted proteins | sample June2016WEW_19_1_FD_132423 | JGI IMG/M metagenome (GOLD analysis project Ga0187879, IMG submission 132423) | Peatland microbial communities from SPRUCE experiment site at the Marcell Experimental Forest, Minnesota, USA - June2016WEW_19_10 | ecosystem: Environmental > Terrestrial > Soil >... | reverse complement strand
TAAAAGTTTTCATCCGAATTCTACCTATTTTTAAATATATGCTTCATTTTTCATATTATATCTTAAATTAGTTGTAGACTAACTTATCTAAATATCCACCAATTAGTTCTTTTTTTGCACTGTCCGGAAACAGCTTAATGTTTACCCATCAACACGTTTGAAGAAATAATGCCTTTTGCGGGGTATTTTGACTATCTAGTTATTTTTTGTTGTTAATTATTCCATAGTTTTTATCTTTGTAGGCAATATATAAATACCAAATAATGCCCAATGGCACTATTATCAACGAATTGAATAGTGTATAAATTGGCATCAGAATTAACCATATATTCTTTGTTTTCCAATGAAGATAGAAAATCAATCCGACATACAATCCTACTATGATATAAAGATGAAAAGTTGGAAGGAAAAATGCAACCCCTCTCAATGGAAATAGACAAATTGTTGTTATGGCACCATAAAACCAGAAAAACGGATGCTTAACTATAAATTTAAAATTTACAATGAAAAGTCTAAACTCGCCACCACTCCATGCCAATCGTTGCCTAAACCAAGATTTAAAATTATCAGGAACTGTCATAAAAACAACATAAGGTATATAATCGATTTTATAATCTAGGGTTTTGGCAAGTAATCCTATTTCAACATCATTGCCTTGAAAAAATAAGGAGTGTCTGTTCATTATGTTTTTCAATACATCTGTTTTTGCAACATGACACGCGCCGGATATAAGCCAAGGGCACAAGAACCTAATATTCATTGCAACAACATATTCAAAAGTCTGTAGCTTGGTCAGAGCAGATGCATTGCTATTACTAGACACTAGTCGAATCGATGCTATATCTAACTTTCTGTGTTCTAATTCGCCTACTAGGAAGGAAATATCTGTTGCAGTAGTTGAATCTGCATCTAAAGTTACAACAAAGGACGTCTTGACTATGTTTAAAGCATTTCTAATTATTGTATCGCGAATTGATCCTGAAATTGCTCTCTGATTTGACCCTACTTTTTCTCCAACTTTGAAATTGGTTTTATCTTTGAAAAGTTTGAAATCGTATTTTTGAACCAATGCATCTAAATTCATATAGAATTCTTTCGATTCGTTTCCACTAGTACATAACATTACTTTTGATCCGTACTTTGATAAATATTTAACATTTTCGAGAAATATAATATTGCCCCAAATTGGAACTAATATTTGATAATCCTCGTGCTTTTTGTTGGAAAACAAATATCTATATGAAGTGTTTCGTATACTAATGACAGCCTCAATGGCTACCAGCAAGAATGGAATGATAATTAAAGTTGAGGATATTAACCAATTCATATTTTTACCCGGCCCAATTCTTGATTAACATCCTAGGACTTACGCACTTACGATGGAAAATCAAGTACACTAGACATTCTAGATAAAGTATGTCTGTTTTTTTCTCCAACAATTTTTGTACGATTTTCGATTTTATAAATAAGCTTCGCAAGACCATCTCGAAACTCTTCCTGTGTAGTCTTAATACGAATCATAGACTTCAGCTGCATTTTGTCCCTATAGGTCATAATCCTGGATTGATCAATATTTATTTTTGTAATTTGCTGATGTGTCGTTGGTGTACAGATTTCACTTGGATCAAAAAGTTCTTCATGAAGTTTTTCACCTTTACGTAAACCTGTATAAATAATAGTAGGAGTTTGACACCCTACTATTCCCACGTATCTATTTATTAAGTCAACTATTTTAATACTTCTTCCCATGTCAAGGATATATGTTTCTCCTCCGGTGGCTAGTGACGAAGCCTCGATAACAAGAGCAGATGCCTCTTGTATTGACATAAAAAAGCGGGACACATCTGGATGAGTTACTGTCACAGGCTTCTCATTTCCGATTTGCCATCTTAATGTAGATAAAAAAGAGCCACTGCTTCCTAAAACATTTCCAAACCTAACAGAAGCAACTTTTGTTATCCCTCCCTTGTATCCAGCAGTACAAAATTCAGCTAACCGTTTAGTCATTCCCAACACTGAAATTGGTCTAGCTGCTTTGTCGGTCGAAATATTCACAAAACTTTTGACTCCATGGTTAACACATGCTGATGCGATGTTATCTGTACCAAAGATATTGGTATTTATTGCTGCAACGGGCGACCGCTCAAGAAGAGGAAGATGTTTATGCGCAGCTGAATGATAAACAATATCTGGATTAATTTGAGCGAATATTCTTGAAATTGATATTTTATCTCTTATGTCAGCAAGAATTATATTATCATTAGTTAGAAGTGGATTTTTATTAAGTTCTCGCGACAATCTATAAAGAGAATATTCATCAATATCAATACAGTAAATTTTGTTTGGTTCTAGCGGTACAAGTTGTCGAACAATTTCACTTCCAATTGATCCCCCTGCACCCGTGACTAGTATAACCTTGTCTTTAATAAATTCCTTGGCTGCAGAACTATAAATTGGCGTCGTGTCCCGCCCCAATAGTTTTGTCGAAAAATTTTTATCTGTGGCATTGATTTGTTTGTTTCTTAGTTTCTCCTCATCAGTCTTTAAACTTACAGGTAATTCATGCATTTCTTCAAATTCAGGAATGTGTACTTTATCATAAACCAAGTTGTCAGATCCTTTGTGGTCTTATGTAAGTTAATTTTAAATAAAGGTTATTAAAAACTAAATATGATAAAATAAAACGATAATTTTTCTAAATATACTAAATCTTGTGTTTATAACAATTTGCAGTGCATATACAAACACATACTTAATAAAATAAGCAGATATAAGTTTTAAGAAACAAAGATATAGTTATTTTCAGACAAGTCATTCAAAATTAGGTAGGATATGTCAATAAATAGAGCAATAGTATTCGAAGTTGTGCATAAATTTTGTAAACCGACGACAATAAATTTGGATCTATTGGTGTGTTTATAACCCTTTTTAGTACATATAAAATCACATAGTTAATAAAATAAACAGATATTAGTTTTAAGAAACAAATGTATAGTTATTTTCAGACAAATCATTCAAAATTAGGTATTATATGTCAACAAATATATCAATAGTACTCAAAGTTGTGCATAAATTTTGTAAACCGATGACAATAAATTTGTATCGATTGGTCATCGTGAAAGAATTTTTCTCATATGTTTGTCTCTATTTCAAAATAAAAATTAGTTTCGTATTTTTGAGCATCGGAATTGAAATGATTTCCGATTTTAACTTCACACCAGAAATACTTTAAAAAAATTTATTGGAATATATAAAAATTATGAATCCTACTATAACTAATAAAGAGAACTAATAAGTTCGGTTCGAATAACTTTCCTACACGATGCATCGCCGGCTTGAGCAGAATTGTAGAATCAAGGACTTTGATCGTATTCTCTATACATCATTATTCTTGGATAGTTATGTTTGACCTTACAATGTAATTTTTTGACTTTCATCTGAATTCAGACTAAAAGTTTTTTTCTGAATAATTTCTTTGCGATTCAAAATGTTGTTGCACTGATGGAGTTTTGAAAGTGCAGATAAGTTTTAAAAATAATCTCAAACATTGGTTAATAAATTAAGAAATATATTTATTAAGTAGAAACATTTAATTTATAGAATGAAGTATTAATTCTTGCATATTTGTTTAGTTATTTTTATCATTAGTGCTTAAAAAACATCAGGAGATCAAATGTGAAAAAACTAACATGTGATAAAAAAAGTAAAAGGTATACTATTCTAATTACTTTAGGGATCACTATGCTGGCGTTTTTGATCCTAGTGAGCATAGCAGGAGCTACACAGGACTCAGATGCTTGGTATAATAAAGGAGTTTCTCTTAATAATTTAAACAAACCTGAAGAATCAATAAAAGCATTCGACAAAGCACTTGAAATTAACCCAAAAAATTCAGATGCGTGGACAGGCAAAGGATTTGCTCTATATCATTTAAATGAATTTGATAAAGCAATAAAAGCATTTGACAAAGTGATTGAAATTAACCCAAAAGATCCAGATGCGTGGACAGGCAAAGGATTTTCATTGTGTAATCTGAATGAATCCGATAAAGCAATAAAAGCATTTGACAAAGCAATTGAAATAAATCCAAAAGATCCAGATGGATGGACAGGCAAAGGACTTGCTCTAAATAAATTAAGCAGATATGACGAAGCACTGAGTACATTTGACAAAGCAATCGAAATTAACCCAAAAGATCCAGATGCCTGGACAGGCAAAGGACTTGCTCTATATAAATTAAGTAGATCTGATAAAGCAATAGTAGAATACGACAAAGCAATTGAAAGTAACCCACAGGATTCAACTGCTTGGTACAATAAAGCAGTCAATCTAAAAAAATCCCATTCGTAGATTAATTGGTTACTAATTTTCATTTATTTTTATCCTTTGTGAGATAAATATAGCAACTTTTTGGCGTCATAATGGAATAGATATTCTAATAAAAACTGTGTATTGTCTGCATAATCAGGTAAATATTTTCTACAATTTTGGCTGAATAATCAGAGAATACACAGTTTTTCCCACAAAAACTATGTATTATTTTCGAGTCTTCAGCAGTACTTATCAGTTTGTTCTCATGATCCATATTTGAATGTGAATCCCTTGATTATGTATAGTTTATGCGGTTCCGTTGCAAAAACTTCAGAATAAGCATGTAAATCTATGAATATAAAAAAAGTCAAAATATCCGAGGGAAATATACCAACATTATAAAATAATACCAAACAATTGATGAATATATTTGACTTCATTAAAAACAGAGTGATTTAGGTTATTGACTTATCTTTTTTTAACCATATTCATAGCTTCAATTCCCTTTAAAGTCTTACTAGCAGAGTGGAAAAACTGAAAACCTAGCATTGGAACAATTATCCGCTTTATAGATCGATGATCTTGTTCAATAATGTTATTCAAATACCTGGTTAGTCTAATTTAAACATTTTTAAAGAAATTCTTCTCATTTTTCAGTTCATCTATAGCAGGTGGATAAGCTGGATTCTTATCAACGGTTATTACTCTTGGAATTTGGTTATGATTAGAACTCAAAGCTTTCTTAAAGAATCTCTTTGCTGCTTTTCTATCTCGTTTTGAACTTAACATGAAATCAATTGTATCTCCATTTGAGTCAACTGCTCGGTAAAAGTATTTCCATTTACCTTTTACTTTGATATAGGTTTCATCAACTCTCCACGAATCATTTGTTGATCTTAATGTCTTCTTATCTTATTTTCTATTTCAGGGGAATATTGATGTACTTATCTCATGATTGTTGTATGGTCGACTTTTATTTCTCTTTCTACCATCATTTCCTTTAAATTTCTATAGCTCAATGGATATTTTAAGTACCATCTTACTGTTTGCAAAATGATCTCGCCTACAAAGTGTTTTCATTTAAAGGAAATTAATGGCATATTATATACTCTTAAATTTCTATTTATTTCATAGTATCAAGCTCATATTTTTTTGCACTTGGACACTGGCTTATGAGCCCTCCATTCTTTCATTTCTATTAAAAATTGCATAGGAATTAAGGTTTTAATTTTTCTTTATAAACAGCTTCAATAACATTCATTAATGGCGTTCCAGCAAAATGGTCCGAAAAGTTAAGCAACTCATAGTCTAGATTTTGAATTATCTGAAATGCCGTATTAACTAACGCTTTTTCAAACGCGCACATAAAAAGCGACACGAAATTGTAGTTACCTGTTAAATAATAATTTGTACAACCACACCAGTTCATACAATATTCTGTTAGCCCACAAGCCAAACATTCTTTGTTAAGGACTACATTAGAAACACTTTTACAGGAGATTCCTGCTGTAAATCCCTTGTTTATATTACCAATACAATGTTCGATTCCATCGTCAGAGCCTATAAATCTTTCACAAGGGTAGATATTACCCGACGGGCCAAAAGCAAATTCGCCATTCCCCATTCTACATTTTTCCAGCGGCTTATATCCTTCTCGTAAAATCACTGCTATTTTACTATCAATTAAGCTTATAAACCTCGGTTCTTTCTGTCGATAAAATTCCACATATCTTTCCCCCAGGCGCTCAAATATTCCCGGAAGCGCATCAGCTTCATTTTTTGTCCATTTGGCATGGATATTTGGGTTCAGATCAATATTCCTCACTCCCAATGAAGCTAGGTAGTCCACTATTTCGGTTAAAGTATGTAGATTTTCAGGCGAAAATACGGCGTTTACGAGTAAAACTGGAAAAATTTTAACCGCAGTTTGAATATTTTTTTCTATAATTTTTGAACTTTCCCCTCCATCCGGAAAGTGCCTACTTTTGTCATGTACTTCTGCCGGGCCGTCACAACTAATACATAGCTTAATTTTGTTTTCGTTTAAAAATTTTAAAATACTCTCAGATAAAAGTGTTCCATTTGATACTAATGAAATCGATACGGGAAATTTTTCCGCATTTTACTCCAAAATATAAGCTGTATTCGTTTTTCCTGAATAGGTCAATAACTCAAGGATACGGCTTTTTTATATGTTCGGACTTATGTGATTGAATGGGGAAATCAATACATTTTTAAACCTTTGATAGATCCTACTAATTAATATAATATTTTTTAAACTTTTATTTTGAGCTTACATTAATACTCAGTAAAACGTAATTTCTATTTTATTCCTATATTTCTCAAGCAAAAAGTATACGAAAGTTAATTGTTACTTCATAGTTATTGAAAATTTTGTTATAAATTGAGTTACTTTTGTTCTTTAATGGCCTCATTTGGTCTTCTAACTCAGCAATCGCCAGGCAGAGTGGAGAGTTCTTTAATGGCACTCATTTGATCTTCTAACTCAGCAACCGTCATACCTAGTGGAGTCTTACCTGTATTAATTATCCAATCATTACTGACTATACTATATACTTCATCAGTACATGTAGTAAAGAAACCCCACGTCATTTTGTACAATGATCCCCAGCTCACGCATGTAGGTCCTACTGAATCGTAGGCGCAGAGTATTACGCAATGACCTTCCTCATTACCATTATCATCAAGAACCACACTCGTGTTGTTAGGATCTACTCTCCAGAAGGAAAGTGCTTCACCGTGAGGATCATAGTTTTTGAACATACAATAAGGTACATTGAATCCTATATACGCTACTCCACATTCATCGATACAACGTTTAACGTCATCTATGTTACGAGGATCAACTTCAAAGAATGCTGAAATCTTATCTACTGAGCCATTATTTAGTGGTATGCCATTATTCTGAATATAAATCAGTACACACTGCTCCACTCCACCTGGATCTGTAGATGGGTCATTAGGGTCATAATGGCATGCATTTTTATACAGAGTAAGTACTGAACTATCTGGCTCAGTTTGTTCAGTAGTTGTGTTAGCAGTCCATATCTGACGCGCATGATAAACACCTGCACAAGTATAGTCACCTAGTTGATTATTCAACATAATGCCGAACTGAGTGCCATCCTGTTGAACAGCTTGAATAGCTTTAGTGTAGTCAACTGTATCCGGTACAGGAGGGAGTTGGACTATTCGACTAGCCATTGCACTCATATGAGGTATCTGGGGTTTATGCGTCCTAGGTTTACGTCCAAACTTATAGATCATGTTATCACTTCTTAACATATTTTGTGCTCAACAATTTAACTACAATATAACATATTTTCATATACGGACAATGTTAAATTTTTTAATTTAAATAAAAATGAAATTACAATATTTTAATTATTTATATAGTTTAAAAGATTTCGCAAGATAAATATTTAAAATATGTTACTAAGTTTATTTTATTATGACAATTAATCACATTTTACTTTCCACAATTATACGCCAACGCAACCCCCGATTATATTGCTTCCAGGCTCGACAGAAAAAACTAGATGCTTTCATGAGTTAGTTTAATAGAAACAAAGTGTAACTACTGGAGGAATCAGAGAAAAACTACCAAATGATTCTTTTCAACTAAATTGAGAAATGCATAGTTTTTGTAGCAAAAACTCTGCATTGGTGTGAACGAGAAACCCCTTTTGTAATAGGAGAAAAAGTGGAAAACAGTAGTTTTTACGGAACTTTCAGCATACTGTTCTGCAATGAATTAAAAACGTAGAAAATAATATAAAATCCTTTATCATAAGAAAACTGCACTATAGTCAATCAGATAATTTTTTAGGGAAAGCTAAAAGAATACAATGATCAATTAGCAAAAAATTTATCGGCAATCAAAATGGGAACCGAGTTTTTAGTCGTGAGAAGATTATCTTGGACTGGAATGAAGCATACAAGGGTACACCACCATGGGATATCGGTCATCCCCAGTCAATTTTCGAAGCTCTTATAAAGGACGGAGAAATTAAGCCTGGCAGAGCTCTGGATATTGGATGTGGTCGGGGTGATAATGCAATAATGTTAGCCATAAATGGGTGTGATGTTACAGGTATAGACATTGTTGAAGATGCTATCACGGATGCAAAAGCAAAAGCTATAAAACATAATGTTAAGGTAAATTTTGTAATCGGAAATGTGTTACAGATGGACCGATTTTTCACGGAGGCCGAATTTGATATAGTTATTGATTCTGGTTTGTTTCATGTGATGACGGATGAGGAAAGGCCAGTTTTTGCATGGCAGATACATAGAGTGCTAAAACCAAGCGGCAAATATTTCATGCTGAGTTTTTCCGATAAAGAGCCCGAAGGCTACGGGCCCAGGCGGATTTCAAAAGCTGAAATAGAGCATACTTTCACGCCATTTTTTAATATTATATATATAAAAGACTCAGCTTTAGATTCTGGAGTTGGACTAAGTAGCATTAAAGCTTACCTGATGTTAGCGAAAAAAGTTAATTAGATCAAGCTAGAGATTTAATGCTCCATCTATAAAATTCCATAAAATCATAGATGGGCTTTCTATTAGCAGTCAGGATGCAGGATATATAGTATCCCCGTCATTATTTTCCAATCATTTTTTTTCTAGGTCTCCCTTCATTCAGAGTTTATCAGAGATCTCTTAGTCGTGTATGGTTTTACGTCTTATGATTAGCCAATTTACCAGATATAACAATTATTTTATTTTTTGGATAGGCTTTTGGTCAGTCAACATAAGGAACCCTTAAACTTTAATCATCCGACTTCCAGAATCTATATAAAATTCAAACGGCATAGAACTAGACAGATTAAAATGAAAGTGCGTGTGGTTATCAAGCTACTTGAAGCCGATGGCTGGTATCTGGTTGCCACAAAAGGAAGCCATCGGCAATATAAACACCCGATTAAATCAGGCCGAGTAACGATTGCTGGTCATAGCGGAGATGACCTTGCTCCAGGTACGTTAAATAGCATAGGAAAGCAAGCGCGATTGAAAATGGAGAGTTAAAAATGTACCGTTTCCTTGTTGTAATAGAAAAAGCAAGCAATAACTATTCAGCATATTCTCCTGACTTGCCAGGTTGTATAGCTACTGGCTCAACCAGGGCCGAAGCGGAGAAGAATATCTATGAAGCTATCGAAATGCATGTTCAGGGATTGTTGGATGATAATTTACCGATTCCGGAATCAGAATCCTTTGCAGAATATGTAGCTATTGCTGAAAAGTCATCGACTAGGTTTGAAGTGATGTAAATTATATTTCATATATATCGCTTTATAGCATTTTTTTCTTTAAAATCCCAACTGAAAGTTCTTGTTTTCTACCTATGTTTTTGCTAACTGGATCATTCCATTATATATAGGAATATCCAAGTTTCTATCGACTACACGCTCAATACATGCAAAAAAATAGTAAGAAACACATCTACAAATTAGACTAAATCCTTTTGATATCGATTATTGATTGAGAGAAACAATTGCAGTTTTGTAATACTATGCACATAAATAAGATTGAATCTTCCAGTTAGTTCACTTTTCAAGTTTTAATTCATAATAAATATATAAAAAGATTTTTATATTACAAAGTACTATATTATTTGATATCATGCTAACTAAAACGATAAAGAAGAAGCGCTGAATAATATCTATCGGGCGTTGAAGCCTGGTGGGAAGCTCGGTATATGCACCGCTGACAAGGACCATCCGTTCACGGCGAAGATGATATTAAATTAAGTGCTAAGCAAAGCTGGGATTATGGATGAAGGCTTAGAGT
>Ga0187879_10003801_pt1 | contig 10136 bp, 15 predicted proteins | sample June2016WEW_19_1_FD_132423 | JGI IMG/M metagenome (GOLD analysis project Ga0187879, IMG submission 132423) | Peatland microbial communities from SPRUCE experiment site at the Marcell Experimental Forest, Minnesota, USA - June2016WEW_19_10 | ecosystem: Environmental > Terrestrial > Soil >... | reverse complement strand
GCGCAATTGGATAGAGGTCGCGGAGAAATGCACTCCGTGGCCTATCCATTTTGATCCAGTCAATGAGCGCGGCCGCCGAAGCCCGCAAAGGTGCCGCCGGCGTAACCGGAGGTTTGAACTTGTGCGTAGCCGTTGCCGGATGAACTGGCCCCGGCATACGAGGTCGTGATCGCCGATGTGATGCCCCCGCCGCCGGCTCCCCCGGCACCCAAAGAACCCCGGCCGGCGGCAGTGACCATCGAACCGGACGAACTTGTTCCGAAGCCGTTGGCATTGCCGTAAGAGTTGGACGTGCCCTGGGCACTTGACCAGATATTGGTAGTGCCGCCACCGCTGCCGTTCACTTGCTGCGCCATGGCGGGAGCCGCGATCAGCAACCCGGCGGCGGCGAGGATGCAACAAAACGCTTTCATTCGATGTTCCTTCGCTTTTCACGTGATGGATCGGATTGGCCCATCCCGAAGCCCGGCCAGACCGGTAAGTCTCGCGCGGACCTGAGGCCGGGTCAGTCGATGCCGTTTTTCCGCACGCCGTCTTCTTGCGCGGGTAGAGCGGAGACAATGCTGCGCTCACTGACTTCGACAAGCGCGCGCGGACAGGGCGACCCGGTGACCTCCATCGCGACAGCTACGTGCTGATCCTCACACATCAGCGCCATCGCTGCTTTCTGAAAGCCGAAGGCATAAAGCTGCCGCGCCAGGAGACGGATGGTGCAGCCTTCATCGACCTTTGTGCTGCCGAAGGTAGCGCCACCACCCATCACCGATATGCCGCCGGCGGCCGAACCGAGACAGGTTTCGATCCCGGCTGCAGCCAGGCCAGGCGCGACCACCGTGGGCGTTGTCACCACGCGGGCCTGGGTACTGGCGGGGTCTCTCATATTGATCATCGACATCGCGCCAGACGTACTTCCCATATTTTGGGCGTACACCGGTGTCGTCACAATAGTACAGCGAAAGCAATCCACAGACGCATGACCGATACTCCAGCCTTAAGGCGATACGCGAATACTTTGATTTTCCTGGAACGTTTACCTTTCATTAAGTTACCAAAAAATTCAAAGTTGTCGATTAGTATGAAAACTTAGATTCTGTAGGAATATATTAACTATATTTGGTGAGACTACATTAACTATATTGGCCGGAATGGATGCCCTTACGACGTCGCGTCAGACAGGCCCGCCGTGGCCGACCGTCTCCCGGCCGTCGACGACATCAGAAATCGGGTGGGATTGGATGCCGCGGCGCTCCATGTGTCCTCCATGAACAAACAAGGAGGACTCATCATGCACTTTCGCATCCGCGGCCTGCCGGCCGAGCAATTCGCGCCGCTATTCACCCTGTCTGACGACGAGCTCGCGCAACAAGGCGCGGTGCGGCGGATCGCCGATTCCCGCGATCCCGGCTATCCGTGCCGCGTGAGCCTCACCGATTCAAAGCCCGGCGACGAGCTCATTCTCGTCAACTACGAACACCACGCTGTCGCCTCGCCCTACCGGATGCGCTTCGCCATCTTCGTGCGCGAAGGCGACGCGATGTTTGACGCGATCGATGTGGTGCCGGAGCAGTTGCGCAAGCGCACGCTCGCGGTGCGCGCATTCGACGCCAGCGCCATGATGGTCGGCACCGAACTTATCGAAGGCGAAAAACTCGAGAGCGCAATCGCGCGGCAATTGGCAAATCCGCGCGCGGTCTATCTACACGTCCACTTTGCCGCGCCCGGTTGCTACGCCGCCCGCGTCGAGCGGGCGTAAGAGGCTAGCTTTTCCGATCGTTGTGCCCAGGCTTGCCTCGGGGATCCATGCTGCGCACCCGCACAGGGACGGGTGCGGATACCTCGGAATTGCCGAGCCGCCGCGTGGATTGCCGGGTCACGTCCGGCACTAATGAAAGTATTGGCCAATTACGCGTCCGCCGACTAACGAACCGGAGCGCAATCGCCACCACAAACGCAATGGCGCCGACGACGGCGGAGATATTCTCGATCGAGCGCAACAAAAACGCCGCACCCAGCGCCCACAGCGATTGCGGCTCCTGATCCCAGGACACCGGCATCACATCCGCGAAAAACGTGCGCCGCAGGGCGAAGGCGGCGGCGAAAACAATAAGGCTCAGAACAAACAACTGCAGTGCGGCGCGAAGCGACATCGTACCTCACTCCTCCACTCGGCAACATCAGCTACCGACTTTATTTGCAGCATAGACGAGCGCCGCAGCGCCCGATTTGATGCGGATCAAAGGCCGCCGCACGCATGAGGCGCGCTTGTAACTAGGATACCTAGCCGTCGCGCCGCCGGCTTTCCATTCGGAATACTCCTTATGCGCTGTTCGGCGCGGGCGGCCTAGTCGTACGCTTCAACGAACAATTGCCCCTTACGGGTCTTGACAGCGCGCGCGCGGTAGAGCTCCTCACCGCCTGCGATCAGGAAGAAGCACTCAAAACCGCCAGCGCCTAATCATCGCCGGGGACGGCTGTCCCAAAGCTTTTGCATATTGGCGTCGAAACCCCGATCGTCCTTGCGCAGCTCGGCATAGACGCCGCGGGAACGCTCGTCGGCGAGGATTTCTTCCGCACCGCCTTCGATGCCTTCGATGATGCGGGCGGCGATTTCGGCGGCACTCGACTTCGGCCCCGCGATGTGGGTGGTCATATCGGTGTCGATGTAGCCGGCATAAACACCGATCACCAGCGTGCCCTGTCCACGCAGCTCGAAGCGCACTGCCTTGGTCAGCGACCATTCGGCCGCTTTCGACGCGCAATAGGAGCCCTGCATCGGCGCATTGAAGAAGCTCACGACCGAGAGCACGTTGACGAGCGCGCCGCCGCCGTTGGCTTGCAGCACCGGCGCGAATGCCCGGCACATGCCGAGCGTGCCGAAATAATTCGTCTCCATCTCCAGCCGCGCGTTGTCCGTCTCCGGCGCGCCAATAAGCGGGACGAATTTGGCGACGCCGGCATTGTTGATCAAAAGATCGACGTCGCGGCAGCGCGCGGCAGCGCCCGCGACCTGCCGGCCGTTGGTGATGTCGAGCTCGATCGGCTCAACGCCGGCCTCGCGCGTGACGCTGTCGATGGTGCGCGCCGCTGCATAGATCTTGCCGCAGCCCGCCTTGCGCAACGCCTCGACGAGAGCGCGGCCCAGGCCGCGATTGGAGCCGGTCACCAGCGCCGTCGATCCGGAGATTTTCATGGCCTGTAATACACTCTAAGCTGCAACGACGAAGATCGAACGAAACCCCGTTCCATCACCTCGATTAGCATCACGCCCGACGGAGGCGAACCGATGACACATATCACCTATAAAGTCGTCCGGCACGAAGATGGCTGGGCTTACTCGGTAAACGGCGCCTTCTCGGAGAGCTTTCCGACGCACGCCGAGGCGCTCGATGCGGCGCGGCGCGCCGCCGCCGAGCAGCGCACTCCCGGGAAGACCGAAGCCATCGAATACGAGGATGAGAAGGGCAAGTGGCACTCCGAAGTCGCTCCCGGGAGCGATCGGCCCGAAACGGACGTCGAAGACAGCGCTTAAAAAAGCCGCCCCGGGTTTGGTCCGGGGCAGCTTCGCGCCGTCAGAGTACGGATATTAGAGCGGGTCGCGGTAATAGTGGCAGCGATACGGGCCGATCACCAAGTCGCGATAGCATTTCACCACGCCGTGGCGCGTGCGGCGCTCGACATATTGCGCCTGCTGCAGCGGTGAGGCGGCGGTCGCGGCTTCCTTCACGGCCGTCGCGTCGGCTGGAACTGCGCCTGCGCTTTGAACCATCCCAAAACCTGCGGCCACAAAACCCGCGGCGAAGCTCAAGGTAACCAACGTCTTTCGCATGGATTCCTCCGACTGGCCCCCACAACGAACTCACTCGACGCGTTTAGGTTCCACGCGGAGCGGCCACCGGATCAGTCCGCCGGACGCTGATCCTTGAAAACTTCGACCCGCAGCGGCAGCACGGCGCCGAACCAGACGGCATGCGCGGTGTGATCGCGGTAGTCGTTGCCGGTTTCGGGATGAAGGAGGATCATCAATCCGTCGCGGTTGAGCATCAGCCAGGGCAGGAACGACGCCAGCATGCCGCTCGGAAAAGCGATCTGATACATCGACTGCGTATGCGGCCCGACCAACTTGTCGTGCCAGCGTCCGAGCTTGGCTTGCGGAAATTCCGCAGCCACGCGCTCGCGTAAATGTTCGGCACGGCCGCGCGTCGCTTGCGAATCGTAATAGACGTGCGCGTGATATTCCGCGATCGGCCGCGGATCGCTGCCGGCGGCGCGCGCAACGGCAATGTGCTCGGTCATTTGGTTCCGCCCCGTCAATACGAATAATCGAGAATGTCGCCGTCGAAGATCGGGATACCCGGATCCAGTTCCTGGATCAGCGAGCCCGCGACGGGGCCACCGTCCGGTCCGAGCGGCATGGGCGGCGGCGGCGGCGGCGACACCAGGTCGTGGTAGCTTTTCATTGCGAGCTCATTGCCCAAGAAGACGCATTTGCAATAGTCGGGATCGGCGTAGAGATAATAACGGCTACCATCCTTGGTGCGGGTGACGAAGGTGCGCGGCGGCAAGAGCCGCAAGCGCTCAAGCTGCGCCGGCGTATTTGCCGGGCGCATCACAAAGCCGACGTCCTCGAGTTTCATGTCCTTGCCTTCCTGACCGGCATCGGCAATGCCGCCGAACAGGCCGAAGACGAGGAAGGCGAGAATGCGGGCGTGATCGAGATGCATGCAAATCCTTAAGGATGCGGCGCGCCGCTGCGGACCTTGCCGAAATGGTTCGAGAGCCACAACGCGGCGACCAGCACGCCGAGCGCGGTGGCGATGCTGTCGCCGGGAGGGGGCGGAAGCTGCGGGAAGAAGATGCGCAGCAATACGCCGCCGACCATGAAATTGAACCAGCCCCACATCACGTTGACGATCGCCGACGATTCACCGACGCGCCGCGGCAATGCAAACGGCGTCTGGAATTTGTTGCCGCAGATGCCCTGCACGAAATGCGGCACGCCGTTGGCCAGAAAGGCGCCGGCGACGAAATGCGCGAGATAATGATACCATGGCATGACACGATCCTTTGTTGCCCTTTGGGCTAATCTGCAGCGAGCCCAACTCCAGCCTGTCAAAAGCGCGCCGGGCCGCGATCGGCCTCGTGGCGGGTATCCACGTCTAAAGAGCCCCCGAAGGTCAAGGACGTCGATGGCCGGGCCTTCGCCACGCCAAAGCGCAAGGCGTTTCAACGAACGTCATCGCTACGGCCGCGCAGGCGGGACAAGCGCGGCCGTGACGCGTGCCATTTTCGGCACTTCGGCTGCGCAGCTTTCCCGCGCCGCCGTCAGGCAAGCCTCCGCTCCGGATGAAACTTCACCAGCGCGAGGATGCCGAGCACGCCGAAGATCGCCAGAACAATGACCTCGGTGATGAGGAACGGCGGCTCGGATTGCGTCGGCGCGAGCGGCTGCAATACCGTTACCTTTGCAAAGAGCTGCGCGATCAGAACAAAGACATTCAGATACAGCACAATGACCGCACCGCCGGCGTAGATCCAGCGCCACGCGCCACGGAGGTGGAAGCCATAGAGCGCGATGAGCGTCGGCACCATCACGGCGAGAGTGATGGCGCCGAAGATTTGGCCCGGCGTGATCTTCGTGATCGAGAAAAAGAAGCCGGTGATGCTCGTCAAGGCGGTCGTGAGAAGGAAAAGCGCGGTCCAACCCGGCAGGCGCTGCGCCCCATACATTCCGCCCAGAACGATCAGCCCGGACACGATGGCGATGACACTGATGATGACGTGGAGCAGGGTAAAGCTCGGTACGGACATTCCTAAAATCATCACACGCTCCTTTCAATCAATAAGACACTATTTTACGACGTTCTCGCCCAGCCCGCCATACGGCGGCGAGGCGCGGCGGTGACAACGGTGTGACAGCGGAGGCGTAGAAATTGTCGATCCGCTCCAAAAATCGCCGGGTGGCTAAAGCTGCGCGGCGCGCTGCCGGGGGTGATAAAGCCCCGCCAGCAGCACGGCGACGATGCCGGTAAGAAAAATGCCGTCGAATGTTCCGGCGCCGCCGATGGACGCAACCGGTGCGCCGAGGCCGGCGACCTTGTCGAGGTTGGTGAGATCGGCGCCGATCAGCGTTCCCATGCTGCCGGCAATGTAGGCGAGCGGCGCGGCATTGCCGCGCGACAGCAGTAACGCCACCACCGCCGTGACGATGGCCGGAAAGAATACCGGCACCGCAATGCCGATACCGGGCACCGGATGGGCGAGCCAATGCAGCACGAGGGCGACGATGGCGGTGGCGATCGCTCCCTGCACCCATAATTGCCGGGTGACCAGCAGATAGAGCGACATGATCGTCGGGATGACGGCACCGCCGACATTGACCGCGATCACCGTGCCCGCCAGGCTCTCGACCGTCGGCACCATGTATTGCATGCCGAAGAAATCGATCACCTTGTCGGACTCCAGTTGCTCCGGCGGCAGCACCGCGACGGGGATATTGAAATAGCTGCCGATCAAGGAGCCGAACAAAAGCAGCATGGCCGCACTCGGACTTAGGCCGAGGCTCACATACGCATGGCGCAGCGCGCGGAACACGAGCAGAACAACGAACAGGACGACGAATAAACCGACAAGGATGGAAAAAAAGCCGGGCGCTAGCGGCAGGTAGTGGAATTGGCTCATGTGCATTGGCGCTGCTCCAAAATTTGGCTAAGCACGTTAATGCGGTCGACAAGAAGTTCCTAGGCACATGCCCGGCGCGGCGAGCGGAGATTGCACATGACGGAGGTCGCGCCGGCGCGCGAGGTTCCGCTGCCGCGATGGGTGCCGGCACTGTTGAGTTTCGTCGCCGGCTATGTCGACACTTACACCTTCCTCGCTTTGTTTGGGCTGTTCGTCGCGCAGGTGACTGGAAGCTTCGTCACCGCCGGCGCCGAACTCGTGACCCACGACATCGGTATCGCCGGCAAGGTCATCGCCATCCTTGCCTTTCTGTTCGCGGCGGCATTGGCCGCCGGATTGATCAGGCTCGCCCGCGACCAGGGCCGCGATGCATTACCGTGGATGCTTGCGTTCGAGACGCTGCTCCTCGCCGTCTTTTCCTACCTGATGCTTGCCGAGCCGTCGGTCAGCGGCGCCGATGACTGGCATGGCATCCTTGCCGGCCTGTTCGGGGCGATGGCGATGGGAACACAGAGCGTCATGGTACGGCTGCTCATGCGCGGCATTCCGCAAACCAACGTGATGACCGGCAACATGACGCAGCTCGGCATCGAGACCACCGAGCTGCTGTTGGCCTGGCGGCGCCACGCACACGACCCGAGCGACCTAGCCTACGAACGCGACTTTGTCGCCGTGCGTTCGCGACTGTCCGTCGTTTTGGCGATCGCGATCGGATTTATCCTGGGCGCCGCTTGCGGCGCCACGGCTTACGCGACAGCCGGCCTGCCCGGCACGCCGCTCGCCGTCGTGCTGGTCGGCGCGCTGACCTTGTGGGCGGTCTGGCGCGAGCGGTGACCGGGAACGCCAATCAATCGGGAAAAGCGTCCTTCCTCGAGCGTGCGCGTATCATTGACCGCGTCGCCCGGCCGGAGCTAACGGGTCGTACAGCAGGTCGACGTCTTCGATGCCGCGCATCCTTCGGCCGCAAAGGCGCACGGCTGTGCTCATTGTTAAGATGCACGAGATGCTTCAGCATTTGCATGAAGACATCACGTTCGCTCGGCTTAAGCGGCGCCAATATCAGCCGCTGCGTGGACTGAACCGCCGGCTCGATATCGCGGATCAATCGGTGGCCCGACGGCGTGATGTAAAGCGATTTCGTGCGTCGATCGACCGGGCCGCTGAGGCGTCTGATGAATTTCTTCTTTTCCAGGCGCGTCACCACATCGCCGATGGTGGAGCGATCGAAAGCGATGATGTTGCAAAGCGCGGTTTGATCAATTCCCGGGTGATTGTCGATAGCGAGAATAGCGGAATATTGAACCGGCGTAATTTTGAATTTCCGAGTCTGATCCATGAAGACGGCAAAAGAAATCTGCTGAAGCCGACGAATGAGATGGCCAGGTTTCTCATGGATGCGAAGGTCGTCGTTTGGCATCAGAACCTCGTTCTTGCGGCAAGTTGTTCGCGTTGATTACCACATCGGCACTATGCAGCCCAGCCTGCGCGGCCGGTTATTGACGCACAGTCAAAATGATCCGTATACTGACCAAAACTAGTCAGTATGCCGACAAGGCATGCGGGAGGAGGCGCGGTGAAGCACAGCACGGATCGTATAGTCACGACGCATGCCGGAAGCCTTTCCAGGCCACCTGGTCTCATCGCATTGAATCGGGCCCGGGCGTCCGGAGATAAGGTCGACGACGGCGCTTATGCAGAATGCCTCTCCTCCGCCGTCACCGCGGTGGTGAGAAAACAGCAAGAACTCGGCATCGACGTTCCCGACGACGGCGAGTTCGGCAAACCTATGGCCGCAAGCTACGACTACGGCGTCTGGTGGAATTACGCCTTTGCCCGTATGGACGGGTTCGTGCCGGCAGATTCGGTACCTGAATCCGCGCACAGGAAATCCAGCGTCGCCGATCTTGCGCTGACGACCGTCAGGAACCGCCGCGATTGGCAGAAGTTCAGCGAATTCTATCTTGATCCCGACTCCACCGGTACGCTGATCGGCAGCGCGCCACGGCGGGCGACCCGCCGTCCCGTCTGCACAGCGCCGATCAGATACACCGGTCAAGCGGCGATCCAGTCCGACATTGCAAATTTCAAGAAAGCAATGCGGGCTGCGAATGTCGAGGAAGGCTTTATGTGCTCGATCGCGCCGGGAAGTTTCGCCCGCGGAGAGGACCTTTACCACAAAACGGAGGAAGAATTTGTCTTGGCTTCCGCCGAAGCAATGCGCGAAGAGTATAAGGCGATCATAAACGCCGGCATCGTGCTTCAGATTGATGATCCAAGTCTGCCGGACAACTGGGATATGATCAATCCGGAGCCGCCGCTCGGTGAATTCAAGAAATTTGAGCGCATTCGCATCGAGGCGCTAAACCACGCGCTTCGCGGGTTGCCGGAGGATCGGATTCGCTATCACATTTGCTGGGGAAGCTGGCATGGCCCGCATACAACCGACATTCCTTTGAAAGACATCGTCGATCTGGTTCTGACCGTGAACGCCGGCGCGTACTCGGTCGAAGCGGGAAATGTCCGTCATGAGCATGAATGGAGAGTGTGGAAAGACGCGAAACTGCCGGAAGGCAAGCTGCTCATTCCCGGAGTCGTCAGTCATGCCACAAATTTGGTCGAGCACCCCCAGGTCGTCGCCGATCGAATCGTCCGGTTTGCCCAAATCGTCGGACGTGAAAATGTGATTGCGGGCACCGATTGCGGTCTGGGAGGCCGAATCCATCCGCAAGTCGCCTGGGCGAAGCTTGTAGCGTTGGCAGACGGTGCGAAGCTCGCGACCAGCGAGCTTTGGCGTTAATCGCCTGAAAGGGAGGAAAGAACATGAAACGAAGCGTCGGTCGAATTCTAACCACGCATGCCGGCAGCTTGCCGCGGCCGAAAGACCTGGTCGAGCTCTACAAGGACAATGCGCCCGACAGCCAACTTCAGCCCCGGTTGCGATCGGCGATTGCGGACGTGGTCCGCCGCCAGGCCGACTCCGGCATCGACATCGTCAATGACGGTGAATTCGGCAAGGCCATGCGCAGGGCCGTCGATTTCGGAGCGTGGTGGTCCTACGTCTATGACCGCCTGGCGGGATTCGAGCTGAGACAGGAGCAGGTCAACAAGGGCCGCGCGGCGTGGACGTTCGGCAGCAAAAAACGCAAGGAATTCGCCGAGTTCTACGCCGAGGACGGCGGCATGGGCAATGCTCAGGCCGGTAGCAGCAGTGCGCGCATGTTCGGGCTCACGTGCACCGGCCCGGTCAAATATACCGGTCACGCGGCGATTCAGCGCGATATCCAGGACCTGGCTTCGGCGCTCGGCGGCGCACGTGTCGAAGAAGCTTTCGTGACGGCGGTGTCGCCGGCGACGCTGCAAATCCTGCCGAACGAGTACTACAAAAGCCGGGAGGACTATACTTGGGCGTTGGCAGAGGCAATCGGCGAAGAATACAAGGCCATCGTCGACGCCGGCTT
>Ga0187879_10003800_pt1 | contig 10139 bp, 11 predicted proteins | sample June2016WEW_19_1_FD_132423 | JGI IMG/M metagenome (GOLD analysis project Ga0187879, IMG submission 132423) | Peatland microbial communities from SPRUCE experiment site at the Marcell Experimental Forest, Minnesota, USA - June2016WEW_19_10 | ecosystem: Environmental > Terrestrial > Soil >... | reverse complement strand
TGCCGTCGGGATGCCTGCCCGCTAAGTCAGCGGCTACCTCTACACCGGTGACAACAGCGATGCGGCGAGCCATGCGTGGGTCGACGTGTGGCTCGGGGCGGAGATCGGCTGGCAGAGCGTGGATGTGACGCACTTGTGCCCGGCGGTTCGCAATTACTGCCGCCTCGCGGTTGGGCGCGATTACCTCGATGCGGCCCCCGTGCGCGGCGTGCGTCACGGCGGTGGCGGCGAAAAAATGGAGGCAAACGTATCGGTCGCGGAGTCGGCGCAGCAGCAGCAACAGTGATGTAGAATTTCTCCGTATGACTTACTGCGTTGGCCTGCTGGTCGATACCGGGCTCGTGATGCTGTCCGATTCGAGGACCAACGCCGGTGTCGATCAGATCAACACCTTCCGCAAAATGGCGACCTTCCAGCGCCCGAACGACCGGGTCTTGGTTTTGCTGTCGGCGGGAAATCTCGCCGTTACCCAGGCCGTGGTGCAGCTCCTCAACGAACCACCCGAGGATCCGGCCCAGCCGCCGCGGCTGTTTCGCGCCTCGAATATGTTCAATGCCGCGCGGGTGGTCGGCGATGCGCTGCGCGAGATTCACGTACGGGACGCCGAATCGCTGAAGGACCACGGGCACGAATTCAACGCCACCTTCATCCTGGGCGGCCAGATCCGCGGTGAGCCGCCGCGGCTATTCAATATTTACGCGGCCGGCAATTTCATCGAATCGTCCGTCGATACGCCGTATTTCCAGATCGGCGAATCGAAATACGGCAAGCCCATCATCGACCGGGTCATCTCTCGCAGCAGCAGTCTGGCGCAGGCCGCCAAATGCGCCCTCATCTCCATGGACTCCACCATCCGCTCGAACCTGTCGGTGGGTGCGCCTCTGGACCTTGCGATCATCCGGACCGACGAGCTGCGGCTCGGGACGCATATCAGCATCGATCTCGACAACGAGTACTTCAAAATGATCCGCACGCGCTGGGGTTTCGCCCTGCGCGAGGTGTTCAGCGAGTTGCCGAATCCGAACTGGTAGCCGCCCCTAGCTTGCGCAGGAGTGCGCAATTATTACCGCGGCGTTCAGATTTCCCCCCGAATGCCGATGCTTGTCCCATGGCGTCAACCGCGCCTCGGTCACGGACAGCGATCCATGGAGCATATTTTCATCGGCCGCCAGCCCATTTTGGATGGCAATGGAAAGCTCTACGGGTACGAACTCCTGCACCGTCGCGCCGGCGACGAGCATGCGCGCGGCGAGGACGGGGATCGCATGTCATCGGATTTGCTGCTGAATGCGGTGCTCGAAATCGGCATCCAGAACATCTGCGGATCGCACCGCGCCTTCATCAACGTCACGCGCAACCTCCTGATGAACAGCGGCCTGGACAGTCTCCCGCCGGATAGGATCGTGCTCGAGGTGCTCGAGACCGTCGCCGTGGATCCACCGCTGCTCGATCGACTTGGCACCTTGCGCGCACGGCGTTTCGAAATCGCCCTGGATGATTACGTGTGCTTGCCCGCGCGCGACGCACTGATCGAGCACGCGGATATCGTGAAACTCGACGTCCTCGCCCTCGATGAGGCCGAATTGGAGCGGCATGTCGCGCTGCTCAAGGCACGCAACGTCCGCCTGCTCGCCGAGAAAGTCGAAAGCCCGGCGATGCACCGGCGGCTCAAGCAGATGGGGTTCGGTTTGTTCCAGGGGTTCTTCTTTGCCAAGCCGGAAACCTACCGCGGCCAGCGCATCCTGCCGAACAAGCTCGTCGTGCTCGAATTGCTGGCGCGAGTCAATGAGCCGAACATCACCCCGGAACAACTCAGCAGCATCATTCGCGGCGACGTGGCCCTGTCGGTGACGGTGCTGCGCTGGGCCAACGCCTCGATATACGGCTTGCGGCATGCGGTGGGTTCGATCGAGCGTGCGATCGTGGTCCTCGGTCTGCAAACGGTTCGCAACTGGGTCTCGCTGCTGGCGCTCGCACGCATGGGCGCATCGCCGGGCGAACTGCTCACCGTGCTGCTGGTGCGCGCCCGCACCTGCGAACTGCTGGCAAGCTCGGCCGACCGCGCCAATCCGTCCGCTTATTTCACTGTCGGCCTGCTCTCGGCGCTCGATGTCATTTTAAAGGTGGACCTTCAGGTCGCGCTCGAACGCATGCCCCTCTCCAGCGAGCAAAAGGAGGCTCTGTTCGCGCGCAGCGGCGATCTTGGCGCGGCGCTCGATGCGGTAATCGCCTGTGAAGGCGGCGAACCGGGCAAGGCGCGCTTCGCCGCACTGACCGGCGCGGATATCCTGCAGTGCTATCTCAGCGGACTGGCCTGGGCGGACAGCCTGCGCAGCGCCGGAGCCGACCCGCACGCGCTGCCCTGATCAGGTTGCATTCGTGAACGTGGCGTGCACCACGCGCTGCACGTAGTCGGGCTTGCCATAGGTACCGTACGAGGCGGACGCGCCGATCGAATAGGATTGATAGGTCGTGCTGCCGTCGGTGTAGGGAGTTGCGCTGCAGGTGACCGCCACGGTGAATCCGGCGAGAGAGGCTTCGGTGAGGTTAAGCGTCGTGCCCGCGCAAGTGCCGTTCAAGGCGCTATAGGCGCCCCAATCGATGCCGGCGCGTGCAGCGGCGAGCGCGCGCGCTTGCTGCAGCGCCATAGTGACCGTTTGCTCCTGTCCCAGGGCGAGGCGCAGCCCCACAGCCGCCAGCAAGCCGATGATCACGATGAGGAAAAGCGCGGGCACTAGCGCAAATCCGCCGGCAATCTCCCGCGCCGCGCGCGCCGTTGGCGGTGTCCGCCGCTTCATGGCGTATTCACCAGGTGCACTTGGTGCAGCAGCTGCACCCGCTGGCCATTGTTGGTGAGGGTCAGATCGAGCGTCGCCAAGCCGTCGCGCTGCGCTGTGCCGGCGGTGTAGGTGAACTGGCAGGCGCTCACGTTGGCGGCCACTTGACCGGCGCTCGCCCCCGCCGCGATCAAGGAGGCGGCGCTCGCGAGCTGGGTCGCCGAGATCGAGTATCCCGAGTAGCGCATCAGCGTCCCGGCGGACGTATCGCACAAATAGCTGGTCGGACCCGAAACGAGATAGACGCGCTTTCCGGGCGACCCCCACGAGAACTGAAATCCCGGACTGATCACGACCAGGTTCTGGTTCGCCGTGGCCCCGGCGGTGATGCTGATCGAGGTGCCCGCCGGAGTGATGACGTTGGCGAGCGCATAGGCGTTCGCGCCGGGCACGCCGACGTTGTAGATCGAAAGGTAGCTCGTGGTCGAACTGTAGGGTAACGTGATGGCGGAAAACGGCACGGTGGTCGAGAAGGCCGTATCGGCGGCGGTGAAATCGAGCCAAAGGTTGGCGTTGGAAAGCGGGCCGCTGTCGAGGTAGCGAGCGCCATCGATGGTCGCGAGCATCTCCAGCGCGACGACGCTCCCCGCACTCGTCACGCGCACGCTGTTCGGCAAGGCTGCGCGCAGGTCCCGGGCGAGCAACCGCAGCGAGCTGTCCGCGGCATCGGCGAGTTGAGCGCGCTGCGTCTCCCCGGTATACGCATCGATCGGCACGACGATGAAATTCGTCATGAACGTGATGACGATCGCCGACAGCGTGATGACGACGACCAGTTCGATCAGGGTCAGGCCGCGAGATTGGGCGATTGGCGCGCGTCGCATGTCAGTAGTTCGTGCGGTAACCGGACAGGGCCACTTGGATGCCGGTGGGGTCCGTCACGGTGATGTCGATGCGCCGGGCGTTGCTCGCTGCAATGCCGGTCAAGCCGCTCGTCTGTACCACGGCGACCGTCACGGTATAGCTCGCAAGATTGGGAATGGCATTGCCGTATTGGTCGTGCGCGCCCACATCGATGAGTCCGTTGTATTGATCCACGTAGTCCCAGGTGGCCCGGGTCGTCTCCGCCAGCGCCGGGTTGGGATTGGCCACCGGCTTCGCCAGGATTTCCTCCAGATACGCCTCGGCAATCGCCACGGACTGGTGGCGCACCATGACGTTGGCGCTGCGCGTCGAGATGGTGGACATGGCGCCGAGAACCGCCGCCGCGGCCATGGAGACGATGGTGATGGCGACCACCAGTTCGATCATGGTCACGCCGCGCTCGCGCATGGCTATTGCACCTGGACGAAGCCGGTGGTGGCGTCGATGGTGATGCTGTGCGTGCCGACGGTGAGGCTGGTCGCCGGGCTCGAGCTGAGCACACCGGCGCCGTTGAAGACGAAGGCTCCCGTGGGGCTCACCGTGACGCCGCTTGGGGCCGTGTCCTGCATGACGCTGCCGTCGATCGCAAGGGCGGGCGTGCTCCAGGTCGTATCCGTCGGATTGCAGGTATTGCCGGACGCGGCCTGCTGGGCGACCGCGTAGGAGCCGGCCGCGACCGTCACCTGCGTCGGGCAATCGGTCGCGACCGCCTTCTTCTGCGCAAAGCGCAGGGCGCCGGCGAGTTCGTCGGCATAGCCGCGCTGCGCGAAGGTCGGCTGGTCAAAAAAATGCGCGCTGCCGACGCCTGCGAGCACGCCGGCAATGACAATGACGAGCACGAGCTCGATGAGCGTATAGCCCCGCGAACCGGCTCGCGCGTCGAGGCGGGATCCCGTCATGGAAGCGCTTCCTATGCTGCTGCCAGGTTTTCGGCGCCGGCACTCCAATCTGGAGGGCTGGCCGGGGTGAGCGTGACGCCAGTCACAGCGGCGCGCCGGCCGTTGCAGCGGCGCCGGTTCTGCCTTGCCATGCGTCAGGGGGCTATAATCGGGCATCGCGAGCCGGGGGGTCATCATGAGCGCCAGCGTCAAGTCCGTGCCAATGGTGGAAGAAGCCCAGCGGCAAGCGAAGATCGATCTGGCGGCCTGCCACCGTCTGGCCGTCAAGTATGGCCTGCACGAAGGGATCGACAATCATCTGACCATGCTGGTGCCGGGCCATCCGGACCGGTTCTATCTGGCGCCGTTCGGTCTGCACTGGTCCGAGGTCCGCGCCAGCGACTTTCGCGAGATCGATTTCAACGGGAAGGTCGTCCGCGGCGGCGGTGCCGTCGAAGACACGGCGCTTTTCATTCATCTGCCGGTACATCGGCTCGCTCCCCAGGGCCGGGTTGCCTTGCACACCCACATGCCCTACGCCACCGCGCTGTCCATGCTCGAGAACCCGCGATTGGAAATGGCCCTGCAGACGGCGCTTGGTTTCTATGAGGACATCGCATACGAGGCCGACTACAACGGCCTCGCGTTCGATCAGGCCGAGGGTGAGCGCCTCGCGCGCGCGCTCGGGTCAAAGGGGGTGCTCATCATGGCCAACCACGGCGTGCTGGTGGTCGGCAATTCGATGCCGCAGGCCTTCGAACGCTTGTACTTCCTCGAGCGGGCGGCCCAGGCCCAGATCCTCGCGCTCTCGACGGGGCGGCCGCTGCGCCTGGTGCGGGACACGGTGGTGCGCGCGACGGCGAAACAATTCCAGATCGGCGCACAGGTCGGCGGCGAAGACCGCGCCGCGCTGCACTTCGCGGCGCTGAAGCGCATGCTCGATCGCAGCGAGGCGGACTACGCCTGCTGAGCGCCGCGCGATGTCGCACGAGGCCGCACGCAGACCGGGCGGCGATGTCGCGCGCCGGTCATGATTTCTCCTCGAGCCGGTGGCTCGCCCGCGCGTCGAGATCCAGCTCGTAAATCGCTTTGAGTTCGGCGACTTTCCGCAAAGTCGCCGCGCCAAACGGCGCCTTGCCATCGAAGGCATGCAGGACGATTCCCTCGAGCAAGTCGCCGAGCGTCATGTTCTTGTACTCGGCGAGCGCCTTCAGCACCTTGACGATGCGCCGCTCCATGCGCACGCCGGTCTGGATGCGTTCAATCTTGAAGTGCTTGGTTGAGGTGGGCATCGGTGTTCCCCGGATGTGTGGTAGTGGTACCAATGTACCATGGTACCGATCAATCGAGCAAGCAATCCCCCCTTGGCGAGACGCAAACCGCGCCTGCCTCAGACGGTCCCGCCCGCCTCGAGTTCGGCCCATTCGGCATCGCTGTGCATGCTGCAACTGCAAATTCGCCGCTGCGCAGAAACATCGCACGACTTTCCCGGATTTGTCACATTGGAAATTTAGTCTCCTTCCCCACCGGCCGGTCCAACTCCGGGCGGACCTTGCGACAACCAATTGGGGGGACTTTCATGATCCGCAAATTACTGGGCATCACCTTGGGTACGGCCCTGCTCGCCACAGCCGCCGCACGGGCTGCTTCGAGCGGTCCTCCGCTCGCCGACGGTCACTACGTCAACCACGTGCTGCTGATCAGCGTCGATGGCTTGCACGCGCTCGACCTGGCAAATTATGTCAACTCGCATCCGGACTCGACGCTCGCAGCCTTGAGTGCCACCGGCGTGACGTTCACCAATGACTCGACCTCGACGCCGTCGGACTCCTTTCCGGGACTCGCTTCGCTGATCACCGGCGGCTCGCCGGTCACCACCGGCCTGTGGTACGACGACACTTATAACCGTGCGCTGTCTCCGCCCATGCAGACCGACGGTCTCGGCAATCCCGGCGGCAGCTGTCCCGGCAAGATCGGCACCAATGTCGCGTGGGACGAAGCGGTGGACATCGATTTGACGAAGCTCGACGGCGGCGGCGGAATCAATCCGAAGTATCTGACGCGCGACCCGGCGAATCATTGCAAGACCATCCTTCCGCACGAATATCTGCGCGTCAACACCATCTTCGAGGTCGTCAAGGCGGCGGGCGGCCGCACGGCGTGGACCGACAAGCACCCCTCGTACGAGTGGACGAACGGCCCGAGCGGCACGGGCGTCGATGATTTCTGGGGCCCGGAGATCAACTCCATTCCCGTGCCGTTGCCGAATATTCCGGGTTGCCAAAGCGTGCCCTATCCGGATCCGACGCCGGACGACGGCTGGACCACGAGCTTCGAGAACATCAAGTGCTACGACTCGCTGCACGTCCAGGCGGTGCTCAACCAGATCGACGGCTACAACCACGACCGCTCGGCGAAGGTGGGCGTACCCGCATTGTTCGGCACGAACTTCCAGTCCGTGAGTGTGGGCGAGAAGCTCGCGGTCGATCCGGTGACCGGCGTCAAAGGCGGCTACCTCGACGTGCTGGGAACCCCCGGGGCGGGCCTCGCCGGCCAACTCGATTTCATCGACCATTCGCTTGGCCGCATCGTGCAGGAACTCAAGAATCAGCATTTGTACGCTTCTACCTTGATCATCATCGGCGCCAAGCACGGTCAATCGCCGATCGATGTCTCGAAGCGCCGCGGCATCGGCGGCGGCCAGCCCACGGCGACCATCGGTGCGGCCGATGCCTTCGACATCTCCGATGACGGCTCGCTGATCTGGCTCACCAGTCCGTCGCTCGCGCCGAGGGTCGTTCAGTTGCTCTCGCAGCCGGCAAACCAACTGGCGCTCGGGATTCAGGAGATCTTCGCGGGCCAGTCCCTGCGCAACAAGTTCGACAATCCGGCCGTCGATCCGCGCACCCCGGACATCATTCTCAAGGTCAATACGGGGGTGATTTTCACGGGCGGCTCGAAGCTCGCCGAGCATGGCGGCTTCAATGAGGACGACGTGCACACGGCCTTGCTGCTGTCGCTCGACGGCAGCGCCCGTGCGGTCGTGAAAAGCGCGGTGAGCAACCAGCAAGTGGCGCCGACCATCGTGCAGGCGCTCGGTCTCGAGCCGAACGGCCTCGAGGCGGTGATCAAGGAGCAGATCCACGTGCTGCCGTTCATCTTCGACGGCACGGTCGACAACAGCGTGACGGGCTATTGAGCGGCGCCTAGGCGCGGCAGTGACGGCGCGCCGGCGGGGCGCGCTGTCACTGCGATTCGCGCTATCCCCGCGGCGGGGCGGACGCGGCGAGTGTTTCGATCAGCGCGCGATGCGCGGCGAGCCCCGGCGTCCTCAAACCGGCCACCTTGCCCAGGTCGTCCCAGCGGCGCAGGCACAGCGCCTCGCGAAAGAAGCGCTGCGCTTCGAAGGCGGCGACTTCACGCGCGTCCATCGGGCCGCCCTGCAGCTTCAGCGTGTGGATCGAGGCCGGACTCAACTTCGCGGCGTAACCGGCGTCGGTCGCGCACAAATAGCGCTTCGCCGCGACGTGGAGGCGCACCGGTTCGCTCACCGCTGCGGCGAAGCGCTCTGCGAGCCACCGGCTGCCGCTCTCCTCGTGGTGCGCGTCGCTGGTCCACTCGGCAATGTCGTCGGGCACGTCCATGATGAGATGACCGATGTCGTGCAGCAGCGCGGCGAGCATCAGCGGCGGCGGCGCGGATTCCCGGGCGCCGAAATAGGCCGCCTGCAAGGCGTGCTCGGTGATCGAGACCGGCTCGCCGAAATAAGCGTCCGCGCCGCGGCGCTCGAAGAGGCGAAAAATCTCCTTCGCGACGCTCACGGGAATGCCCACCGGTCGCAGCCGCGCCGCGCCAGCGCCGCCTGCGATCGCACGCTGTCTCGGGTGAGGTAGCAGCCGCGCAGGTGGCGGGGAAATTGCGCCGATGAAAACCGGGTGCGCCCGTGCAAAACGCGATGATTGTCGAACACGACCAAATCTCCCGTGGTGAGCCGGTAGTTGACCTGATGGCGCGGATAGCGCAGCAACCGCGCGAATTGTCGATACGCCCCGTAAAACGCCGCGGCGTCGCGGGCGCCGATGCGCAGCGGCGCGATCGAGCGGCTGTTGTAGTGCACCGCCGTCACCTCGCCGCCGGCCGATAGCTGAATCAGCGGCCGCTCGGCGTAGAGTTCCGCGTCCGGGGAACGGTACAGGAAGGGCACCGGCGTGCGGGTCAACAGCGCGAAGGCGGCCGGGTCGGTCGCTCGCAAGTGGTCCGCCAGTGCAAAGCCGTCGGCGAACAAGCTGTCGCCGCCTTCCGGGGAGACTTGCAGGGCGTGCAGCACTTGGAAGCCCGGCACCGGGTCGCGGTAGGGATTGTCCGTGTGCAGGCCGAGACCGAGATCGGAGTAGGCGAGATTTTCCGGCTGCGGCACGGAGCGAACGTCGAACACCTGGCCGTAGTTGGTTTCTGCAACGCGTCCGATCCAGGAAACCGCCGCGAGGATCCCCGCATCGGTCGGGGGCACCTGGCGCAGAAACGCGATGCCGTCAGACAGCAGTTGACTCAACCAGACGCGGCGTACGTCCGGATCCGCTTGCGCCGCTGCCAGCGCCGCCCATGCGAAATCACGCACGACGTCGATTTGCGCGCCGTGCAGCCAGCGTTTGGGGGCCACTTCCGGGCGTGCGCAATCCGCGCCGGCCGCCTGCCCGGCGAGCCACTCCAGATCGAATGCCGCCGGTCGGGTTTCCTGTTCCCATTCGATGCACAGCGCGCCGTCGCGCACCGTCGCCGAGCGAATCCGCGGCCGCTCGGGCAAGTCGGCGATGTCGACGAGGCGTTGGCCGCTGTGCAAGTCGCGATCCTCGGGCAGGTTGTCGCGCAGCCAGAGGCTCGCGAACTCGCTCACCGCGCCGCTGGCCCATTCCACGGCGACGAGATCCGGCTGGCAAACGATGCTCTCGATCCGATGGCTGGGGCTCATGAGACGCTCGGGTCGACGGCCGGCGCGGCGCCAGCGGCCGCCCTGTCGGCAGCCGCTTGCGTGGCCACCGTTTTGAGACTGAGCACAAACAGCCGTCCGCCGGCGATCGCCGCGAGCGCACTGACCGCGGCGAGCGCCACGAAAACCCCCTTCCAACCGAACGCCACCGAGACCCGGGCCACGCTGTCGCCGGCGACCACGGCGCCCAAGTACCCCACCCCATCGATCATCCCCGAGGAAATGGCGCCCGCCTGCTTGCCGCCGAAATCGAGCGCGAACGCTCCGCCCAAGAAAGAATAAGGTCCGAGCAGGCAGAAGGCGATCGAGCCGATCGCGATCAGGGGCAGCGGCGATGCGGATGCCTGCGGCTTCAGGGCCATCATCGCCACGAGAATCGCCGCGGTCGCCGCTAGGCCCAGGAACAAGATCAGCGCGCGACCGTGCACGCCGAGGCGGTCGCTCAGCCAGCCGGTGGCAAGCACCGACACCGCGCCGACCGCCGGAAAAATCGCGCTCATGCCGGCGGCGCTGCTGGTGCTGTAGCCCAAGGCATCGCGCAGATACACCGGTGTCCACATGTTGAACGTCTCA
>Ga0187879_10003795_pt1 | contig 10146 bp, 8 predicted proteins | sample June2016WEW_19_1_FD_132423 | JGI IMG/M metagenome (GOLD analysis project Ga0187879, IMG submission 132423) | Peatland microbial communities from SPRUCE experiment site at the Marcell Experimental Forest, Minnesota, USA - June2016WEW_19_10 | ecosystem: Environmental > Terrestrial > Soil >... | reverse complement strand
GCCGCTCGAACGGAGCGGGCACTCAGCGGCGGCGCGTACCCAGCGAGGGCGTGCGCATCCACCGCGAGGGGCGCGCCGAGGACGACGGCTACCGCTCGGAGCTGGTGCCGGGCCTGCGAGCATCCGCTGACGCGCTCCGGCTGGTCGAGGAGCTCGCGTTCTCCAGCGGGCGGCTGCTCGCGCTCGCCACCCAACCGCCCGGGTCCTACGGCGAGGCTCGCGCGCTCGCCGGCGAGGATCTGGAGCGCGCGACGTGGACGTGCCTGCTGATCGCCTACCTGTGCCCGCTCGAGGGCGAGGATCCGTTCGCCGGCATCCGCGCTGCCCTCGCGAGCGCGCCCGGCGAGCTGCCCGATCTGGACGGCATCCCGCTCGGCCCGCGCACCTCCCACGATCCGGGCCGCGGCGCGGACACCCTGATCGCCTACCGCCAGTGGGTGGCGCGCGGCGGGCAGGCGAGCGTCTCGGCGCAGCCGGCACACGCTGAGGGCACGCAGTCGGCGGCGTTCACGGGCGATCCCGCGTGGAGCCCGCAGCGGCGCTTCGAGCGCGTGTTCGAGCGGCTTGCGCTTCCTGGCTTCGCGCGAATGGGACGCTACGACCTCCTCGTCACGCTCGGACGCCTCGGCCTGTACGAGCTGCTGCCGGACTCGCTGCACCTGGCCGGCGCGCGCGGGCTCTCCTCGGAGGACCTCACCGCGCTGGCCGCCAAGCGCGTGTTCGGCATCGGCGATCCCCTGCTCCTGGAGCGCCGCGCGGCGGCGCTCGCGCAGGCAGTCTCGGTGCCGGTCGAGGCGCTCGACCTCGCGCTCGCCAACTGGATCTCGCCGCAGCCCGCCACCATGGGCTTCCCGCGCGAGACCCACGACGACGGCGCGTTCGAGCGCGCCGGCGACGCGCTCGGGCTCTGAGCGCGCGCGCGAGAAATGCCGTCCACACGGCCACCTACAGTGCGTGCAGAAAGTTGGTTCCAAATTCCGCCGGGAGTCGCCGATGCCACTCTGTTTCATCGAGCCTCAGGATGCGATCCGCGTCATCGCCGAGTCGGTCGGGCGTGAGGCGCGCCGCCAGCTGGTGGGCGAGGTCGTGCGCGCGTGGGTCGACGACATCCCAGACCAGGAACTGTCGGTCCACTACGCGAAGGCGATCGCCGACCTCGACGAGGACGACCTGCACCTGCTGGCCGCCTGGCACGCCTCACTGGAGGTCGGCCAGCCGATCCCCAACACCGACTTCCTCGTCGGCGTGTTCCCGAGCCTCGGCGAGAACCGGCGCGAGGCGCTGAAGATCGCCGCGGGCTTTCGCGGCGAGGAGGCCTTCCAGGCGGGCGTCGCCGAGGACCAGGCGCTCGACACGGTGCTCCCGCGCCTGTCCAGCGAGCGCGCTATCGAGCTCGCCAACGAGTGCATCCAGCTGTACATGTGGGACAGGCTCGGCTGCGATAACTAACGGCGGCTAGACTGGCCTCATGTCTGAGCTGAGCGCTGCGCCCACCGAGGAGGACGTGATGGAGGCGCTCTCGAACGTGATCGACCCTGAGCTCGGGTTGGACTTCGTCGAGCTGGGCTTGATCTACGGGGTGGAGGTCGCCGAGGGCAACGTGCGCGTGACCTTCACGCTGACCACGCCGGGCTGCCCGATCGGTCCGCAGGTCAACGAACAGATCGAAGAGTTCGTCGGCGATGTCGACGGCGTCAAGACGGTGGAGTCGGAGATGGTCTTCACGCCGCCGTGGTCGCCGGAGATGATGAGCGAGGACGCCAAGTTCGCGCTCGGCTACTGAGCGCCTCAGTCCCACTCAGAGAGCCACCCTACGCTCAGGCGAGACGCGAATGGCTTGCGGCGCTCTCGCTTGTGACGGTGCGGTCACGGCCGAGGCGCTTGGCGCGATACAGGGCCCTGTCGGCCAGTGCGAGCAGATCGGCGGGCGAGGTGTCCGCGGGCGAGGCGGTCGCCACGCCTGCTGAGCATGACAGCGTGCTGTGCGCGACCGGGACCCGGGCGATCGAGTCGCGGGCGCGCTCGGCGATGTCGTAGGCGGCCGCGGCGTCGGCGTCGGGCAGGAGGATGGCGAACTCCTCGCCGCCCATGCGAGCGGCCGTGTCGTGCCCGCGAATCGACGCGCGCAGCGCATCCGCCACCCCGAGCAGGACCTGATCGCCATAGGGGTGCCCGTGCGCGTCGTTGATCGCCTTGAAGTCGTCGAGGTCGAGCATGATGATCGAGCTCGCGCCGCCCGCGCGCTGCGCGCGGCTGAACTCCGTGGCGCAGCTGTGGTAGAAGGCGCGCCGGTTGGCCAGCCCGGTGAGCGGGTCCTCCGCGGCCTGCCGTTCCAGCCGATCGACCAGGCGGGCGTTCGACAGCGCGATGGCCGCGTGTGCGCCATAGCTGGATAGCGCGGCGGTGTCCCCCGGCAGGAAGACGGTGGAGCCGTGCGCGAGCGCCACCAGCACCCCGAGCATCTCGTCGCGGAAGACGAGCGGCGCCGCGCACATCGAGCCCAGGGGCATCCGCTCCTGGCGCGGCAGCGTCGCCACGGCGGGGTCGGTGGCCAGGTCGTCGATCACCACCGTGCCGCGCTCGAGCAGTGCTTCGCGATGCTCCTGCGCCCATGCCTCCAAGGCCGCCAGCGACGCCGGTGGGATTCCCGAGTGCCGGTCGGCACGCATGTCGCCGCCGTCTGCGAGCAGCAGCGCGAACTCCTTGCCGCCCACCGCGGTCTGCGCCTTCGCGGTGATCTGGTCGAGCACCTCGTCCAGGCGCAGATCCGAGGACAGGTCCTCGAGCGAGGAGAGCAGGCGCTCGGCCGCGTCGTCCTGCTCACGCACGCGCAGCTCGAGCACGCGCAGCCGTCGGCGCATGAATCTCATCGCCCGCGCGCCGATGCCGAGCTCGCCGGCCACCAGAATGCCGCCCGCCACGGGAACGAGCACCGGATCTGCCAGCGCGCCCGCGGCTGCCAGCGTCGCGGCGCCCGCAGCGAGCACGAACGCGGCGCGCGTGAGGCCATGAGTGCCGGTGCTCCAGCGGACGTCGAACTCGCACCACGGACCGCCGCGCGCGCCGCAGACGGGGTGCTCCACGTGCGCCGGCGGCAACCCGAACAGCTGCGGGACCGTCGCCAGCAAGCCTTTCGTGTAGGCGCAGTCGTAGCGGTGATAGCCGACGCCGGCGATGTCCGTGTAGCGCATGCGCACGCGCGCGTCGCCCTTCTCGACGACTACCAGCTGGTGCGCCCAGTTGAACTTGGCGTTGGCGCGCACGACGTTGCCGTATACGAACGCGGGTGTGCCGAGCGCGCGCAGGGTGTGCTTGAGGCCGCTCGCGACGGACAGGTCGAGCACCGAGGCGCCGACGTGCTCGGCGATCTCGGGGTCGTCGAGCACCTCCTCCGCGGCGCTCCACAGCGCGAGCTTCGTCTCATACGAGAACCAATGGTTTTCATCGCGCAGACGCTCCTCGACACCAGACAGACCGGCCCGGGCGAGCATGCGGCCGACCGCCTGCCCGCCGGCTTCGCGCTCCACGTAGGCGAGGATCAGCCGCGACGTCAGCCCCGAGCCGGCGTGCTCACGCCGCCACGCGACCTCGACATCTCGCGTTTCCGCAGATTCGATTCCCCCGAGTCCGGACATCCCTTCCGTATCGGCCGCAGGGCGCGTCAAATCAAGCTGGGAAAGACGCGCCAGCCGGCGCCGTGCCGTCTCAGTTGCTGTGTTCCGTCTTGATCTCCAGCTGTTCCTGGTTGGCGATCTTCGCCGACGCGGTCAGGCCCGCCTGTTCTGAGCCGAAGCCCATCGTCGCGACGAGCGTGTCCTGCGGCGCGCCTTCGAATTGTTCGGGCTCCTGCCTGCCGACCTTCGCCCTGTACTTGAGGCTGAACGACGAGGACATCCTGTTGGCCTTGCCGATCGGCGCGATCACCGAGCCTTTGACCACGAGGGCTTCCTTCGCGCCAGCGCATTCTGCCGTGAGCAGCGACGGCTCGGCGCCGAGGTCGAAGCCGACCGACACGAGCAAGCCCGATGCGGTGACCAGGTCCTCGATGAGCCCCAGCCGGCCGGTCAGCGGGCTCGAGACGATCTCTCCGGTCGCCGCTTTGGGGCTCTGGCAGGATTCGTCGTTGGCGGAGCGCTTGCACCCGCTGAGGGTGACGACGGCGCTCGCCGTTTTCGGCCCTGTGTATTCGCCCTCGATGCTCGAGCCGCTGCAGAGGACTTTGGCGCCGTTCACGCTTTCCAGCGTCGCCTTCGCGCCCGCGCTCGTGAACTCGCGCTTGACGCCGGGGCCCGGGAGCCATTCGTACTTGCCTTCGTGTCCGACCTCTTCCACCGTGCAGCCACGGTTTTCGTAGAGGCCCTTGTAGACCTTCTCCTTGCCTTCTCCGACGCTTTCCGCGATCTCGCACCTGCCGATTTCGGGAAGCGCCAGCTGGGCCTCGACTTCCGAGGCCGAGGCAACCTCGAGCGTGCCGTTCATGATCGCGGTGTTGTGGCCGGCCGCCGCCGGTATGCCGGCGGAGAGGTCCACCGCCGGGTCGATCAGGAGAGACAGGAGGCCGCCGCAGCCGTTCGCTCCGGGCACCGAGAACGAATTGCCCACCAGCGAGTTGTCGGCTATGAGCTCGATCCGTCCGCCGTCCACGACGCTGAAATGGCCCGGGCTCCCGGTGATCGGCCTGTTCGGTGACGGCGGGCTCGTCGTGCCGGTGGTGAGCTGCACTTCGACGGGGTCCGATTCTGAGCCGATGTAACAGCTTTCTCCGAGGAGCGGATTTCCGAGCTTGACCATCAGCGGCAGCGACGCCGCGGTGCCGTTGCCGTTCAGCAGGTTGATCGAGCTGAGCGCGACCGGTCCCGCCAGTTCCGCGGTCGCCGTCACTTCCCCGCCGAGCCCTTCGATGCCGACGAGGCCGCCGGGAACGGTCAGCGGCGTCCTGGACAGCGTTTCGCCGTTGGCCGCCGGCACGAGGTCGGGAGACACGGAGCTGAGGCCCCCCTGCAGGACGACCGTCTTGCCGATCGCGACGGTCTTGCCGCCAAGCGTGAATTCGCCGCCGGTGACCTTCGAGTAGGCGCACCTCGCCACGTTCGGGACGTTCACGGGACACTCGGCGAACACGGCGAGTTCCTGCTGAAGTCCGGCCAGCGCCGGAGCCGGGGCGCCGAGCGCCGCGATCGCGGCCACGAGGCTGACCGCAACGACGAGCGTGTGCTTGCGCATGTGGGTCGCGCGCGCGGGACGAGTCTCCATCCTGTCCCCCATGAGTCCGGTCCTCCCGAGGTAGTGACTTTGCTGTACGTAAGAGTACCCAGCTGACCGAAGTCTAAACCGGCGTCAAAGCAGCGAGGAGCCGCGCGCCGCGCTCCCGTCCAGGGACGCCAATCGGGCGGCGGGTGCGGCCTCGCAGCCCTACACGGGCGCGGCGGCGGACTCGCGCGCGAGCGCGACGAGCGTGGCGAGTTCGGAGGCGATGTTCTCGCCGATCGAAGCGATGTCCGGGAGCGCGTCGAAGTCGCCGAGCAGGCCGAAGTTCATCTGGCCGTTGTAGGACATGATCGCGATCGCCAGGGCGTGGTTTTCAGGCAGGAACGCCACGGGGATCGCATGCAGCATCTCGCGCCCGAGCACGTACAGGGGGAACTGCGGGCCGGGCACGTTCGTGACGATCAGGTTGAACAGGCGCGTGGAGAAGTTCAGCCGCGAGGCCTGCGCGAGGATCGTCGGCGGAGCGAAGTTCTGGGCGCCAGCGATCACCTCCGCGCCGAGCGCCTGCTTGGACTCCTTCAGGCCGTCCATCGCGCTCGAGACGAAGCGCAGCCGGTTGACCGGGTCGCTGATGTAGATCGGCAGCGGGCCGCGCATGACGACGATCCGGTTGCCGCCCTCGTGATGCTCGCCCTCGCTGCGCACCGACACCGGCACGAGCGCGCGCATCTCGACACCCGCGGTGTGCCTGCCACGGGAGATCAGGAACGAGCGCAGCGCGCCGGCGACGACCGCCAGGATGACGTCGTTGACGGTGCCGCCGAAAGCGTTCTTGACGGTCTTGAAATCGTCGAGCCGGCTGGTCACCCCGACGAACCGCCGGTGCGGCCCGATGGGCACGTTCAGCGGCGTCTCCGGCGCGGGGTTCAGGCCCGCCCACACGATCTCGCCGACGCCCTCGGCCGCCTCGCGGGCGCGCGAGAGCGCGCGCTCGGGGTGGGCCAGCGCATCGATCGCGCCCTCCGCCAGCGTGGCGCCGGCGCGCAGCGCGCCCAGCAGGCCGGCGGCGAGCAGATGCGCGGTCCCCGGTTCGGGGTGGGGCTGCCACGGTCGCCCCGAGTAGGGGATCTGCGGCGGAGCGGGGGACAGGTCGAACAGCACCGTCGCCAGATCCACGCCGGCGATGCCGTCGATCAGCGAGTGATGGGTCTTCGTGATCAACGCGAAGCGGTCGTCCTCCAGCCCCTCGATCAGCCACATCTCCCACAGCGGCTTGGAGCGGTCGAGCTGCTGGGAGAAGATCCGTGCGGTCAGGTCCTGCAGCTGCTCCCACTGCCCGGGGGCGGGCAGGGCCGTGTGGCGGACGTGGTAGTCGAGGTTGAAGCTCGGATCGTCGATCCACACCGGGCGTCCGCTGTCGATCGCCGTGTGCGCGAGCTTGTGGCGATAGCGGGGAACCAGGTGCAGCCGCCGCCGGATCTGTTCGAGGAACTCCTCCATGTCCGGCGGCGGGCCTTCGATGATCGTGAGCCCGCCGATGTGCATGTGCGAGACGGCGCTCTCCTGGTGCAGGAACGAGGCGTCTACGGGAGTCAGCCTGTCGAGGTGGCGTTGGCTCATGGGCTTAGCGTACCGGGGCGACCCCTACAATGGCACCCGTGGCCAACGCCGTCGAGAAGCCTGTCTCCAACACCGTCGAGAAGCTGCTGCTGGCGGCCCCGCGCGGCTACTGCGCGGGCGTCGATCGTGCGGTGCAGACGGTGCAGCGCGCGCTCGCGATCCACGGCGCGCCGGTGTACGTGCGCAAGGAGATCGTGCACAACAAGCACGTCGTCGCCCAGCTGCGCGAGCGCGGGGCGGTCTTCGTCGACGAGCAGACCGAGGTGCCGGAGGGCGCGGTGTGCGTGTTCTCCGCGCACGGCGTCGCCCCGAGCGTGCGCGCCGGCGCCGCCGAGCGCGGCCTGCAGACGATCGACGCCACATGCCCGCTCGTGACGAAGGTCCACCGCGAGGCCGTGCGCTTCGCCGAGGAGGGTTACACGATCGTGCTCGTCGGCCACGGCGGGCACGAGGAGGTGGAAGGGACGATGGGCGAGGCGCCCGATCAGATCGTGCTCGTCGAGAGCGAGCGGGACGTCGACGAGCTCGAGGTCGAGGATCCCGAGCGGATCGCGTACATCACCCAGACGACGCTCGCCGTCGACGAAACGAGCGCGATCCTGGAGCGCCTGCGCGCGCGCTTTCCGAGCATCGTCGGGCCCCGTACCGATGACATCTGCTACGCCACCACCAATCGCCAGGCGGCCGTCAAGCAGATGGCGGGCAGCTGCGATCTGATGCTCGTGATCGGCTCGCGCAACTCCTCCAACTCGGTGCGTCTGGTGGAGGTGGCCCGCGACTGCGGCACCGAGGCTCACCTGATCGACTCCGCACGCGAGGTTCGCGAGGAGTGGCTGGCGGGTAGGCGCGTCGTCGGCATCTCCTCGGGCGCGAGCGCGCCGGAGGAGCTGGTGATCGAGCTGGTCGACTTCTTCCGCGCGCGCGGCGTGCGCGACATCTCGGAATTCGACGTGGTCCGCGAGGACGTCCGCTTCATGCTCCCCAAGCAGATACGCGAAGCCTGCGCACTCTAGTCGTCTCCGATCTGCACCTCGGCAGCGTCTCCGGATCCGATCTGCTGCGACGCGCCGAGCTGCGCGCACCGCTGCTCGAGGCGGTCGCGGACGTCGAGCGCATGGTGCTGCTCGGAGACGTGCTCGAGCTGCGCCACGGGCCGATGCGCGAAGCGCTGGCCGCCGCGCGGCCCTTCTTCGAGGACCTCGGGCGCGCGCTCGCCGGCCGGGAGCTGGTGATCGTCGCCGGCAACCACGACCACGCGCTCGTAGAACCGTGGCTGGCGCGTCGCGGCCAGGAGCATGAGCCGCCGCCGCTCGGAGTCGAGCAGCTGCTGGATCCGGCGGACGCCTCGCCCGCGCTCGAACGGATCGCGGACTGGGCGTCGCCCGCCACGGTGCGCGTTGCCTACCCCGGCCTGTGGCTGCGTCCGGACGTGTACGCCATGCACGGCCACTACCTGGACTGCCATCTGACGGTCCCAACGCTCGAGCGCCTGAGCGTCGGCGCGATGAGCCGGCTGCTGGGACGGCCCGCCAGCACGTTCCACTGCGTCGATGACTACGAGGCTGTCGGGGCGCCGATGTTCGCATGGCGGGACGCGGTCGCCCGGGACGCCCGCACGGGCGCGGCGCTCAACGGGGCGGCCACCGTCATCGCCTGGAACGCGCTCAGGGGCGGCGGCGCACGTGACGGTAGCGCGCGCCGCGCGCCTGTGCGCCGGCTGCGCAAGCGCGCGATCGCCGCCGGCTTCCCGCTGGCCGTCGCCGCGCTCAACCGCGTTGGGATCGGCCCGCTGCGGCCGGACGTGACGATGAGCGAGCTGCGTCGGGCCGGGCTGCGGGCGATGGGCGAGGTCGCGGCGCGCCTCGAGCTCGGCGAGGCGTACGTCGTCTTCGGCCACACCCACCGCGTGGGGCCGCTGCCCGGCGACGAGGAGCGAGAGTGGAGCGGGCGCGCCGGTGCGCGGCTGGTGAACGCCGGCAGCTGGACCTACTCCAGCGTGTTCCTCGCCCGGGCCTCTGGAGAGAGCCCCTACTGGCCGGGGACGTGCGTGCTGGTCGAGGACGACGGTCCGCCGACGATCATGCGCCTGCTGCAGGACCGCACGCATGCGCAGATCGCATCGGCGGTCAAACGATCCCCGGAGTGAAGCACGTGGCCAGGCACGTGACGCCCGGCCCGATCTGCAGATCCAGCACGCCCACGGTGTGCCGATCGTGATCGAGCAGCGAGTACGCCCCGGGGTGCGTGACCGCCAGCTCCAGTTCCTCGGCCTCGCCGCCGCTCACCGTCACGGTCCCAGCGCCGTCGAGCACCGCCCACACGCCGCCCGCTTCATACGGCCCGGAGTAGGCGCCCTGCTGGTCCTGCGTCTGCGGCGCGAGCATCGCGTCGGGGGCATCCTCCGGGCGCAGCGGCGCGAGCGGCTCGCGCCGCACGCCGAGCAGCTCCTGGATGGCGAGCTCGGTCTCCGCGTAGCCGCCCTCGCCGAAGTGGTAGTCGAACAGGCGCGCGCGGCCGTCGAACAGGTAGCGGGCGGGCCAGCCGACGTTCTCGTACTCCTGCCACACCTCCAGCTCGCTGTCGATCAGCACCGGATGCGCGATCTCCAGGCGCGCCACCGCGTCCCTGACCGCCTGCTCGCCGTGCGAGGCCTCGAAGCCGGGGCAGTGCACGCCGATCACGCGCAGGCCCGCCGGGCCGTAGCGCTCGTGCCAGGCCTGCACGTACGGCAGCGTGCGCAGCGAGCTCGGCCGGCAGAAGTCCCAGAACTCCACCAGCATCGGCCTGCCCTGCTGGATGATCGACTGCGGCCCGCTCGCGTTCACCCACGGCAGCCTCGTCGGGAACAGCGGCGCGACGATGTTGTCTACAGGCGCGCGCAACTCGCGCAGCTATCCAATTGAGCCGACCATCTCGAGCTGAATCAGTCGGTTGAGCTCGACCGCGTACTCCATCGGCAGCTCCTTCGTGACCGGCTCGATGAAGCCGTTGACGATCATCGCCGCCGCCTCGTCCTCGGTGAAGCCGCGCGAGCCCATGTAGAAGAGCTGGTCGTCGGAGATGCGCCCGACCGTCGCCTCGTGCGCGACCGTCACGTTGGGGTTCTGGATCTGGATGTCGGGCCAGGTGTCAGAGCGCGATTCGCCGTCCATCATCAGCCCGTCGCACTGCACGCGCGCTTTCGAGCCAGCCGAGTTGTGGCCCATCTTGACCAGGCCGCGGTAGCCCATGATGCCGCCGTCCTTGGAGATCGACTTGGCGAGGATGTTGGAGGTCGTGTTGGGGGCGAGGTGCACGACCTTGGCGCCGGTGTCCTTG
>Ga0187879_10003793_pt1 | contig 10147 bp, 9 predicted proteins | sample June2016WEW_19_1_FD_132423 | JGI IMG/M metagenome (GOLD analysis project Ga0187879, IMG submission 132423) | Peatland microbial communities from SPRUCE experiment site at the Marcell Experimental Forest, Minnesota, USA - June2016WEW_19_10 | ecosystem: Environmental > Terrestrial > Soil >... | reverse complement strand
GTGCGCTGGCGATTGGTCAAATTGCGATCGGGCGTTTGGCCTTGAAGAAGGCGCGGATTGGTGCGTTGCAAGTCGATGAATTGACGGTTCGCAGGCTGCGCGTTACTGAGCGACAAGACGAGAAGTCGTGAGCCCTCGGTCCCTTTCCGGCTACGCAAATTGTCGCGCCTCAACTCCTATAGCTCAGTACGCACTCTGGCCTCGCAATACCTCGACGCAAGTGCGCGCAATAATTTTCAGGTCCAGCCACAGGCTCCAATTGTTGATGTACCAAAGATCGAGTTGAATTCGCTTTTCCATCAGCGCGACGGCGGCGGTCTCGCCGCGGAATCCGTGGATTTGCGCCCAACCGGTGATACCCGGCTTGACATGATGCCGGAATATATAATTGTCGATAAGCTTGCCGTATTGATCATCGTGGACGAGGGCGTGCGGGCGCGGCCCGACCAAAGACATTTCGCCCGTCAGAACGTTGAGAAGCTGAGGCAACTCGTCAATACTGCTGGCGCGCAACAGGCGACCGAGCCACGTTACCCGGGCATCATTGCGTTGAACTTGTCGTACCGTGGGACCATCTTCCAAAACCGTCATCGTGCGGAATTTGTAAATAGCGAACTCACGGCCGTTGAAGCCGCGGCGGCGCTGACGAAAAATGATTGGACCAGAGGAGTCCAACTTTATCGCCACGCTGGTCAGCAAAAGCAACGGCGAAAGTATCACCAATGCCAGACTCGCAAATATGACATCGAAGATCCGCTTAACAAACAAGTCGTCTTGAGATAGCGGAGCGCGCTGAACTTCGATTGGTGTGAGGGCGCGAAGCCCCCAGCTCGATCGCGAAAAGATTGAGCTTACGGACCGATCCGGCAGCAGCAACACCGGAAGCGGCAGCGTCCGTAGCCGTTCGCAAATAATATCGGTGCGCGATATATCCACCCAACGGAGCGCGAGCAGCACCTGCTCTGCGTATTTAACTCGAGCCGCCATAATCCCGGAATCGACGACTTCAAGATCATGCGCGATGTTTGAAAGAGTGGCACCGGATGCTGGTGAGAGTTCAAAACGACCCACCTCCCGCGCTCCGTAGGTTCCTAGCAATTGAGTCTTCGATTTAACCGCAAGCTCTTCCGGGTCACCGATGATAATGACGCGTTGCCCACCCAACGTCCCGTTTGCCAGCGCTCGGCGTAGATTGAATGCGGTGATGTAACGGGAAGCGACTATGACCGCGACGCCAAGAAAGCCGAAGCTAATCGTTGCTCCCCGGGAATAGCTCACCCCGGTCTTCAGCAAAAACAGCAGTGAAGTCATAAACAGGACGGCTGCGCTCCAGGCGGCGACGATGCCGCGAACTTGAACGTCGGCGGATAAAAGTGCATTCGGCTGGTAGAGGCCAAGCAATTTGGCCAGCAGCACAAAAGTCAATCCAGAATAGCAGCCGATAACAACAAATGCGTCGATGTCGCCCCAGTAATCAAAAACAAGAAAATGATAAACAAACCCGGTGGCGATACTCGCTGCCACGATCAAGGTAAAGTCGGATATTGCCGTAAACGCGCCAATGCGCTGGTACGAAAAATAACGAAAGACCGACCTAGGTCGGCGCGCATGACTCCAAACTTCAGCGGGGAACAACTGCGACATGGCCCCGAGGGTGCTGCAACATCTGGGCCGTGCCGCTGGGAGCCGAGTTTATGGTTCGCACCTTGCCGTTGAAATCGCTTTATCACCTCACGTTTTCAGCGGTTAACCAAATTTCCCGAAGCTTTTGCCGCGATGATGCGCCTGTGAGCCCGCTGAAGAAAACGGACGGACGTGTGCCACTACGAGACGCTCCAGTGACAGCCGCGCGAAATCTAGACGTTGCAGTTGCCCATTGGATTAACCGTCTAAACAGCAACGGCTCGTTCCGCTCCCGGGGCGCAGTCCACGCTCGAGGGTCTCGCCGAGAACGGCGTGGCGAAAACGCCTATGCCGCGACGCCAGTGTTGCGCGACAGACCCCGGACCGGCACGCCTTTCGACGCTGGCACAAGATTGCCTTTAGCGCGGGAACGAGCGGATTGCACTCCGGGAAATAGTCGCCAAGGCAGCCTTCGGGAATGTTGTAGGCGCGCACGATGAAGGCATCGACCTGCCGATGCACGCCATCGTCGGTATCGTAACAGGTCTCATTATTTCAGCTTCCGCCAGGCCAAGCCGATCCATGTCGTTTCAGCAAGCGGCGCGGCGACAAGGACTAAGCCACCCGTTATGAACCACCGGCTCTATACAGAATAAGTTGGGTGCACCGAAACAACGCAATCGTCTTGCCGGAGACCTCGCTTTTCACTTCGGCATCCCACACTTGCGTCGTTCGCCCGGTGTGCACCAGACGCGCCTCGCAGGCGATCCCGCCTTCGCGGGCGGTGCCGATGAAGTTGGCCTTGAGCTCCGCTGTCGTGAAATTCGCGGCGCCTTGTGGAAGCGATACGACGCAACCGTAGCCGCAAGCGGTGTCCGCGAGGGCGATTACCGCAGCGGCGTGTAGATAGCCATTCGGCGCCAAATGCTTTTTTTCGATATCGCACCGGCCTTGGGCAAAACCCTGGCGCAGATCGATCCAATCGAGCCCCAAATGATCTGGAAGAAATCCGATTTGCTTGGCGCGAAAAGCGGCGGTTGCCTCATTCATGCTTCACCCTCGGCGCGTATCGTCGCTCACTGCCGCACCAGCAGAACCGGGTCGGGACTTTCCGGCACGCGCAGCCAAGTATTGGCGTCGTTCTCTTCGAAGCGCCACACTTGCCCGCGCCCCGAGCGCAGGACCAAGTCGCCCTGATCCATGCGCCAAGAGGTCGGGCCGAACCGGGTGACCAGCGGACCGCAGCCGGGCTTGAGCTCTAGCGCCAAACTGTCGGCACCGGCCGCATTGTTCGCCAGCGTCAGCGTGCAGATTGGCTTGCCGGTCCCGCGCGCGATCGCCCAATCGCCGACCATATCCTCGGCCGAGCGCACCGGCGCTGCGGCCGCGCTCTGCAGCACGTAGCGGCCTTCGCCGGGTTGGAAGCCGTCAAAGATGCCGGTCTCGGCCTCGGTCAATTCGATCACCGTGTGGCCGCGTCCGTCCATCAGGCGCAAGGCGCCGTAGGCATCGATCGCCCAGGCGGCAATGTCCTTGGTCAAGGGAAACAGGTTGGCGCAGTTCTTGTCGATCTCGAGCTTATAGCCATCGGCCATAGCATCGGCGCGGAACATGAAATGGCAAATCTTGTCGTGATCGGCATTGGAGAATTCCCAGGTCCCGATCATGGCGTTGGCGGCATCGGTCGGCACCGGCGGGTCCTGCAAGTCCTGCGCGAGCGCGGCGCTGCAAAGGCAGCCCGCAACGGCGACGCCGATAATTGCACTCCGACTCATGCCGAAATCGCTCGCCCTCATGCTCGAACGCTAGCATGCACCGGGCACGCCGTCATGGTATCCGTCGGCAAGGGCTGTCCCTCAGCCTCATGAGGCCGGAACCTGGACCTGCCTCCGCCGTTCTGCTACCGGTGGTCGTCAACGGCGGAAGAGCAAATCCAGTACCGCGGTGTACGCGCCGGTCAGGTTTTGTCATGGGTGGAACGTCGGAAAACGCCGGGGAAGACAAGAACACCGAGCGTTACCTTCTCGTCCTCGGCACTGCAGCCGCGGACCTTTGGAGCAATTTGCCGCAGGAGCTTCAGCAATCCTTGTTCGAACGCGCCGTCGTTCTAGGCCACAAAAGCGAGCGCGATGAAAGCCTGCGCGAGCAACTGGCCAAGTTCCTGCACGATCGTCACACGCGGTCTCAGCGCCTTTGAGGGCGGCAACCCGCCGCTTGTGAGGGCGTGCGTGAACCTTACATACGGTTGGCCGACCAAGATGAAGCACCAAGCGTTCACGCCATGGTTGAAGATAGAAACCAGCCGGAACGGCCCGGCATAGAGCCGGAAATTATTCCGCCGGACCGAACCCCACGCCGACCCGACCGACATCAGCGGGCCTGGCACCCGTTTTTCTCAACCGCTGCGGACGAGACGCATCGCATCTACGTTGCAAGGCTCGGGCCGTTCGGTATCGCGCTGCTGATGTTGATCCTCGGCGTCGTTGTCGCCGTGATCCTGCTCGCCGTGGTCGGCGCATTTCTGATCTTGGTACCGGTCGTGGCGCTGCTCGTCGCCGTCGGCGCGCTATTCCGTCTCTTGCGCCGGTAACTGCGCCTGATCGGCACGCGGCTATCGCCGCCGGGGGCGCGAGAATGATGCGGCATACACCGCTCGTTAACCCTAACCCCTTATGAATTGATTAACCATGCGGGGTTCCCTGGACATGCCAAGCCGCGCGCCCTTGAGTTGGTACGCGGGCGACACGCCGATGACGGCGTTGTCGGGCGCCGCACCCGCGCGCCAGCGCTGCGCTGCTCCAGTTCAGAGAGTCAGTTAGAATGTTCGAAGCGCCGCGCCAACTCCAAACGGCACCCGCCGGTAACGGTAACATCACGGTCGGGCCTGCTCCCGTCGCCGCGATCGATTTGCAGCGCATTTGCTCTATTGTCTGGCGTGACAAGGCAACGATTTTGTGGACCACGGCTGCATCGCTCCTCATAGCGGTGCTGTTGGTGCTCATCCTGCCGCATCGATTCACGGCGGTCACACAGATTCTCATCGATCCGACGGATCTGCATGCGGTGGGAAACGATCTTAATCCGGCTAGTCAGGCGAACGATGCGGCGGTGCTGCAGGTTGAGAGCCAGGCTCGCGTGCTGAGCTCCGACAGCGTGCTACGCCGCGTGGTCAGCGCACAATCGCTCGACGACGATCCGGAATTTGTCGGCCGTCCGTCGGCAATGCGCGGATTGATGGCGTCTTTCGGGCTCGGTGGCGCCCGCAATACCGATCCTGTTCTGAGCGCCCTCAACGCGCTGAAGGGAAAGCTCCAGGTGAAACGTGCCGAACGCACTTACGTCGTCGACGTCAGCGTCAGCAGCCAAGATCCAGCCAAAGCGGCGCGCATCGCCAATGCGGTTGCGCAGGCTTATCTGACGGAACAAACGGACGTCAGGTCCGATGCCGCCCGTCAGATTTCGCAGTCATTGTCCGCCCGTCTCAACGAGCTCAAGGATCGCGTACGCCAAGCCGAGGATCGGGTCGAGACGTTCAAAGCCCGCAACAATATCCTCGGCGCGAGCGGACAACTCGTCAACGAGCAGCAGCTCACCGAGATGAACAATCAGCTCGGCATCGCGCGCGCCCGTACCGCGGCGGCGAAAGCGCGTCTCGACCAGATTCAGCAGCTGCCGCCTTCCAAGGACGCGACCGGCGCATTCCCCGAAGCGTTGTTGTCGCAGACGATCACCTCGCTTCGCAGCCAATATGCTGAAATTATGCGCCGCGAAGCCGAGCAAATGACCTCGCTCGGCCCGCGCCACCCGGCGGTGATCGAGATCCAGGCCGAGGCCGAACGGCTGCGGCGCATGATCGATGATGAAGTGCATCGCACCGCGCTGTCAGCTCGCACCGAGTACGAGAGCGCCCGCCAGAACGAACAAACCATTGGCGGCAACCTCGAGAAGCTAAAGAGCAATGCGGTAACGACCAACGAGGCTATGGTGACGTTGCGCGAACTCGAGCGTGACGTGCAGGCAAGCCGCGCGATCTATGAGGCATTTCTGGCCCGTGCCCGGGAGACCGGCGAGCAGGAACGGCTCGACACCAAGAACATCAGGGTGATTTCGCGGGCCGAAATTCCAACGAATCGCAGTTTTCCGCCGTCGAACAGGCTGCTCGCCCTTGGCGCCCTGTTGTTCGGTATCGCCGCAGGTTCCAGCATCGTGATGGCGCGCGACACGTACGGCTTCGGCGCGCCGCGGCCGGAACGGGCCGACGCCTTCGGTCGCAAAGTGATCAGCGCCACCCGGCGGATGTTGCGCGTCGGTCCGCAATCCTCGTCCATTCCCATCCTCGCATTTTTGCCGAACGTCGATGTGTCGTTCGGTTTGAGCGCCGCGGAAGACCCGCGATCGCGTTTTGCGGCGGAGCTGCGCAAGGTCCACGCCGCCGTGCATGCCGGTCAAAAGGCGCAACGCAGCTTGCGGATTCTGGTCGTCGCCTCCGACGACGAAGACGACACCGTGGCTGTCGCGCTTATGCTGGGCGCCGTCGTCGCTGTAAGAGAGCGTGTGCTGCTGATCGATGCGGACCTTGATCGCCGGACGTTGTCGGCGATCGACGCCGACCGGAGCGACGCCGGACTCGTCGATGTCGCCGTTGGCCGCCGCGACCTCGCGGATGTCATCATTCGCGACCGCGACACCGACCTCAGCCTAGTGCCGTTTGTTGCACTGAGCAGCCGGCGCGATCGAAGAATCAGCGAAGCGGACATTAAAGACGCCTTCGATCAGACCAAGCGCTTCGATACGGTCATCGTCGCCGCCGTGGGTTTGAGCTGCAACCCGAGCACAAGCTTTTTCGCGGCGCTTGTCGACCATATCGTGCTGGTCGCCAGAACCGATTCCCGCAACGCGGACGCGGTCGAGAACTTCGTGGCGCGGCTTGGCCGCCAGGCGCGCAAGATTCGCGGCGCCGTGCTCGTCGCCGGCGGCGACGCTTGAGCGCTCAAGCCGCATCGAGAAACGCCTGAATCGAGAAGGGCGGAGCTCCGGTGTCACATCTCAACGCAGCCCCCCCAGGACACTTGCCCGCCGGCAGGACTGCCGACGTCGATACGCTTGTGCGCACGCTCCTGCTCAGTGCCGTGTTTTTGCTCTTATGGATTTCATTACGGCCGTTCGGACGCCTCGCCGAAGTCCAGGACGTGACGGACGCGGGCAATTTCGTCAATCAGGTCGGCTATTCGTTGCTGTTCGTCTTGATCGCCGCGTGGTGCGCAGCGCATCAGCCCCGTCGGCTCCTGCTTTTGCTGCGGCCGATCCTGATCGTAACGCTGACGTGGTGTGCGTTCTGCGTTGCCATCTCGTGGGAGCCGCAGCTCTCGGCACGCCGTTTTGCCTTTGCGCTCATCGTAATCAGCATCGCCGCGATGGTTATGCTGGTGCCGAAGAATGTCCGGCAATTCAGCGACGTGCTCACCGCGGTAGTTATGATCGTTCTTGCGCTCTGCTACTTCGGGGTCGTTTTCGCACCCTCAGTCTCGATCCACCAGGCGACCGACTATATCGAGCCCGAACTTGCGGGGAACTGGCGCGGCGTATTCGGGCACAAGAACGAAGCAAGCCTGGTTATGGTCCTATTTATTTTCATCGGGCTTTTTGTGTCGCGCGTGCGCGGCGCTGGACTCGGCGGGTTGATCGTCGTGCTTTCCCTAGTTTTTCTCCTGTTCACGCGATCAAAATCAGCGATCGGCATGCTGCCGGTCGTGTTATTCGTTTCCTTCGTCATGGCGCGAACGCGCAGACCCAGGGTCGGCATCGCGTTTACCCTATCGATCCTTGCTCTGTTGAGCATTTTTACGGTCGGTTCGGTCTTCTTTGAGCCGGTTCGCAATGTGGTCGATAAGATTCTGCCGGATCCGACATTCACAGGACGGACGGAGATTTGGCCATTCGTCGCCGAACGAATTGAGCAACGCCCTCTCACGGGCTATGGTTTTGCCGCATTTTGGCGCACGCCGGAGGTCGTTTACGGAATGGGAGGAGGCGAGGTCTGGGCCAACGCAGCGAGCCACGCCCATAACGGCTATCTCGATCTGGCCCTCACCATCGGCATTCCAGGATCGGTGTTGGTCACGTTGTGGCTCGTCGTGCTTCCCATGATCGATTTTTACCGGTCGCCAAGCGAACAATCCGTCGCGCCGCTGAAAATGCTATTTTTGCGCGTCTGCATCTTTGCGGCTTATGAGGCCTGTCTTGAGAGTACGCTGCTGCCGGAGGGCGCCAACGGGCTCTTCCTTTTTGCTGCAGCTTTCGGGCTGCGCTTTATCTCAATGACGCGGGTGATGGCGTAGGGCACGCCGCAACACCCCGTTAACCAACCCGGCCACGCATGCGGCACCGACCCGGTTGGCGCCGCGATCCGCCTTTAAGCCTAACAATCAATAGCCTTTGCCATCGGCAGCATGGTGTGGGTAACTGAAGAGCGGAGCCTGCCCGATGACCAAAGAGATCAATCGCATCTGCTTCGATGCTAAGGACCGGTATTGGAGTGTGCCTGTCGCCAAGATCGGCGGGCTATCTGTTGCCAACATGGACCGCGCAACAACAGCGGAACTCATGGTCGACGTTGCGCTCGCGCGACGCAATACCGCAGGATCCCCGTTGATCTTCACTTCCGCAAACGGTCAAGTGCTTTCGATGTGCGCCCGCAAGTCGCCGATCCGCGACCTGTTCATGGAGGCAGACCTCATTCATGCGGACGGCATGCCGATGGTGCTCGCGTCACGGCTGTTCTACAAGACGCCGCTGCCGGAACGCGTCGCCACGACGGATCTGTTTCACGACGTCGCAGCCGTCGCACAGAGAGCCGGAGCGCGTTTTTTCTTCCTTGGTGCGGCGCATTCGATCGCGAACCGGGCCGTGCGCCGAGTGCGCGAACTCTATCCCGATCTGGACATCGTCGGTCACGACGGCGGCTACTTGCGCCGCCGCGGCGACGAAGACCGCGTCATTGAGGAGATCAACAACCACCGGCCCGACATTCTTTGGCTCGGTCTGGGAACGCCTGCCGAACAGGCGTTCGCCTTGCGCAACCGCGAACGGCTGTACGGCGTGGGGGTGATCAAGACGTCCGGCGGCTTGTTCGATTTCCTTTCCGGCAAGAACACCCGCGCACCAGCGTGGATGCAGCGTGCCGGCCTCGAGTGGCTGTATCGAATCTATCTGGAACCGCGACGCCTCGCCAGCCGTTACCTGATAACCAATCCGCATGCGCTGTTGTTACTGCTCACCCGGACGGGACAAATGCATGAACCGTTGGAAATCTCCGAGCAGAGATGACGCAATGAGCGACGGAGAAGCTGCACAACCGACCGAGGATTCGGCTCCGTCGGTTTGCCTGTGCATTCCCACATTTCGGCGGCCGCAGGGCCTTCGCAAGCTTTTGGCGTATGTCGCCCAGTTAAGCTATGGCGGCTCGTTCCGTATCATCGTTGTTGAAAACGACGCACAAGGCCAGGCCGGGGCAAAGATCGTGGAAGAATTTGCGCGCGACTACCCTTTCCCCCTGACCTGCGTCGTCGAGCCCGAGCGTGGTCACACGTTCGCGTGCAATTGTGCATTCAGGGCGGCCTGCCTTGACGCTATGCCTTCAACCTATATCGCCATGCTCGATGATGACGAATATCCCGAGCCGAACTGGCTGGCCGAGCTTGTTGGGGTCGCCTTGAAATACGACGCCGAACTCGTGGGCGGGCCGGTGTTTCCAGTTTTCGATGCACCTGAACATTGGTTGGTGAAGACCGGCGTTTACGCGCCGACCCGTTTTGCGACTGGTCGCGTGCCCATGATCTACGGCTCGGGCAATATGATGATTCGCCGAAGCACGCTCGAAAAATACCTTGATGAGCCGTTTTCAAACGATTTCGCTTTCACCGGCGGAGGCGATGAAGAGTTCTTCTGGCGCTGCCGCAGAGAAGGCCGGACGTTCGCGTGGGCCGACGACGCGCCCGTATTCGAAACGACGCCGGCGTCCCGAACCACCCTCAGTTACTTGCTGCGGCGAAGATTTCGCGCCGGCACGGGTGCGACGCGCGTCGAACGTAAATTGGCGGGAAACATCGGCAGCGCAGCGCGCCGCTGGCTCAAGGCGTTGGGGCTGATCGGAACCGCAGTCTTGTCGTTGCCGTTTGCTGCATTTGGCGGTCGGAAAGCGATCGTGCACAGCTTGATCATCGCTGCCCGAGGAACCGGTCGCATTGCCGCGGAATTTGGCATTCTTTACGAGGAATATCGGTAACGATCATGTCCGCCCTGCGATCGCGGGATCCGAACACCGGCGGCCTGCCGACGAGAATGATCGTCAAGGCGTCGCGATTTGCCGCGCGCCAATTCCGCCGCAAGACGCTGAACCTGCGCAACGTCCCGCCGATGGTCACTTTCACCTTCGACGACGTGCCTGTTTCGGCGTGCGAGACCGGCGCCAGCATCCTCGAGCGATATGGTGCGCGCGGTACCTTCTACGTGGCCGGCGGCGGCT
>Ga0187879_10003792_pt1 | contig 10148 bp, 8 predicted proteins | sample June2016WEW_19_1_FD_132423 | JGI IMG/M metagenome (GOLD analysis project Ga0187879, IMG submission 132423) | Peatland microbial communities from SPRUCE experiment site at the Marcell Experimental Forest, Minnesota, USA - June2016WEW_19_10 | ecosystem: Environmental > Terrestrial > Soil >... | reverse complement strand
GGCCGTGCCAAAAGCAAATTCACAAAACCTGGTGGACGCCCCGCAGGAATGAAGCCACGCTCGGGCGCAGGCGGACCAACGCGCAGCGGCCACCGCCCAGGTCAGCACAAACCAAAGCCAAAAAATTTCACAGGACCCAAGGGAAGGCGCTGAGGCTTCCCGGCGAATGACCAAACAGATTCATGATCTCGTCCCACCTCACATTCGCGCGCTCGCTCCCTACGTCCCCGGAAAACCAATCCAAGAGGTCGAACGCGAACTAAAAATGCACCCGATCAAACTCGCATCGAACGAAATTCCGTTAGGCCCTTCGCCGCTCGCCGTCGCCGCCGCACAAAAAGCTCTCGCCGATTCCAACCGCTATCCTGACGGTAGCGGCTTCTACGTCCGCGAAGCCCTCGGGAAAAAACACGGAGTCCCGGTAGAAAATATAATTCTCGGGGCGGGCTCCACGGAATTGATCGACCTTGCCGCGCGCATCATGCTCACCCCGAACGACTGCGGTGTGGCCTCGCACGGCTCTTTCCCGCTTTACTACATCGCCATTCGCGCCGCCGGAGCACGCCTGCTCGAAATTCCCCTGCGCAATTACGCATTTGATCTCGACGCGATCGTGCGCAACCTCCCGCCCGACGCCAAAATTGTTTACCTGGCAAATCCGAACAATCCCACTGGCACCATGTTCACCGCCGATGAACTCGATTCCTTCCTCGCCCGCGTCCCTGAAACCGTTCTCGTTGTGGTAGACGAAGCCTATTTCGAATACGTCGAGCGCTCCGATTATTCACGCTCCGTGGCCGTGGCCCAGCGCCGCCGCAACGTCATCGTCCTGCGCACTTTTTCCAAAGTGTACGGCCTCGCCGGCCTTCGCATCGGCTACGGCATCGGTCCGGCCGACCTGCTCGGTGAAATGAACAAGCTACGCGGCCCGTTCAATACTTCCGGCGTCGCCCAAGCCGCTGCCCTCGCAGCACTAGATGACCTAGAGCACGTTCGCCGAACCGTCGAGTCCAATCGCGCTGGCTTAGCGCAGCTCTCCGTGGGCCTGAAATCACTAGGGATCCAATTCGTTCCATCCTTCGCGAATTTTCTGCTCGTAGAATTCGGACGCGACGCCGAACCCGTCAGCGAAGAACTCCTCACGCGCGGGGTAATAGTACGCCCCATGCGCTGGATGGGCCTGCCCACCGCCATCCGCGTCTCGGTAGGTACGCCGGAAGAAAATAATAAATTTCTGGACTCGCTCGCGCTGGTAAGAGACACTACGCCGCGCGAATCGCAGCCATCCATTCGCCAATTTCTGGAAGGAGATTCCCGGGACATCTAATGACCGAATCCACTGACGAACTTAGCGCGTCCACAAACTTGCGCGTGCGCGGAAGCACTCCGGCCGCGCCTCACGATCCGACCACGGAAATTCTAAAGACGAGCCGGACGATTGCGGTCGTCGGCCTCTCCAATCGCAAATTTCGCCCCAGTTACGGCGTCGCCGATTACCTGAAGTCTGTCGGCTACCGCATCATTCCAGTAAATCCGCGCGAAACTGACGTGCTGGGTGAGAAATGCTACGCGCGCCTGGAAGACATTCCCGAAAAGGTAGACATCGTGGATATTTTCCGCCGGTCTGAATTCGTGCCGGACATCGTTGAGTCGGCCATCCGCATCGGCGCCCGCGCCGTCTGGATGCAGGAAGGCGTTTCTCACCACGAAGCCGCCGAACGCGCTCGCCGCGCCGGCCTCTTCGTAATCATAAACGCCTGCATCCTGAAAGAACACGTCCGCCGCCTCCGCCTAACCAGAGACCACGCTAGCATTTAGAATTTGCTTGGGTCTGCTGGCGCGCTGAACGACTGCCCGGTTTCGTAGCGCTGGCATCTCGCCGGCTTTATTGCTCCGGTAACGCGCGACCCCAGCGCCGTAGGCGCGGCACAAGCCAGTCCAGACCGGGAGGCCTGGGAGACTAAAACCGATACATCACCAACGCTCTCTTCCCCGGCTCTGTCACGCCCACCGTCTCCCCATCCGGCGCAATCGCAAAACTATGAAACTCCAACCCATGAAAAAACGGTTCGAACACTCCGTTGTAAACCCCCACCCAAACCAAATTGTTCGACTGCTGCGGCTGCCCACGCTTTAACAAAATGTGCTGCTCGTCCCGCGCCCACTGAAATTCCCCAATCGCCACGCGCACCACCACCGGCCGCGCCGAACCAACCACATCGCGCACTTCGAGCGTATCGCCATCCTTGAAATAAGCGATTTTCTTTGCCGAAGGCGCCACAGTGAGAAAACCCGCGTATTCCTCGACCGATCCCAGCTCCGTCACTCTTTCCTGCACCAGATCCAACTGCATGATCTTCGGGGGCCCGACCATCCGCGTGTTCTGTTCAATCGCAAACGCCTGGTTGCGCTTCGTATCCCAGGCCACCGCTGTAAATGTAAAGCCGTCGAAAAGCACTCGCTTCTTTCCGTCCGCCGGACGCAACGCATTAATCTGGCTCAACCCTCCGGTCGTTTTCGACAAATAAACCAAGCTCTGCCCGTCAGCCAACCATGCCGCATTAAACGCATCCGAAAGCGTCGCAGTCTTCGATCCAGAAATCGAAATCTCCCGCCCCTCTGCATCCATCAAATACAGAATCGTGTTCGGCCGCACTGTCTGCTCATCCAGTTGCTGCACGATGCTTCCGCGCGGCTGCGCCAGTTCCGACGTGTCCATCTTCACCACGATCCGCTTACTGTCCGGCGACCACGTCAGCGTGTCCACCTGATAGCTGTGCTGATGCGGCAAAGGCGGATGCTTGGAATCTCCCGGATCGCTCGGCTCTTCGTCCGGGGATGAGGGGACTGGCATAAACTTGTCTCCGTCAATAATCTTGTGCTTTTTGCCGTCAACGTCTCCCACCCAGAAATCGTCATGCTCCACGATCAATTTCTTGATCCGCTTCATCCGCTCCACGGCATACGCCACATGATTGTCCTGCGAAATCGCAAACGCCTGCACATCCTGATCGAACACCGCCACTTGCTTCACTTCCGCAATTCCCAACACGGGAAGAGCAAGTACGATAATCACGGTGCACCACAGCAGGGAAGAGAAGAAAAACTTGTCGCGCGTCGCATCGGCACGCGTGCTCCGGACAGGGTTGGTGTTCGTTCGTATCACTTTTCTTTCGTCTCCGCCGGCTTCTTCTGAATCCGCCGTATTTCCTCGAGCCGCAATCGAATTCGCGCCTCAAAACCCTGATCCGTAGGCTGGTAATAAGTCCGCCCCGCCAAACTTTCCGGCAAACAACTCATGTCCGTAACCTTATCCTCGTAATCGTGCGCGTACTGATAGCCCTGCCCGTACCCAATATTTTTCATCAGCCCGGTTACCGCGTTCCGAATCTGCAGCGGCACCGGCTCAGCCATTGTGCTCTGCAAATCATCCTGCACGCGGCCGTAAGCCTTATACACAGCATTCGATTTCGGCGCGAGCGACAAATACACCGCCGCCTGTGCCAGGGCCAAATGCCCCTCAGGCGGCCCCAGCAACTCAAAAGCCTGCATTGCCGCGATCGTAACTTCCACAGCGTGCGGCTCCGCCAATCCAATATCCTCACTCGCCATGCGCACCAGCCGCCGCGCAATGTACAACGGATCTTCGCCCGATTCGATCATGCGCGCCAGCCAATACAGCGCCGCGTCCGGATCCGAATTGCGCACTGACTTGTGCAACGCCGAAATCAGATTGAAATGTTCTTCGCCCGATTTGTCATACGGCAGCAGTTTGCGCTGCAGCACATCCTCGAGGCGTCCTTGCGTCAACACGCGCCGGCCCTCTGGCCCCGGCTCCGTCCCCATCACCAAAGCTTCCAAAGTGTTGTAAGCCGCGCGCGCGTCCCCATTCGCCAAAATCGCGATGCGATGCAATATTTCCAGATTCGCCGCGACGTTCAGTTTTCCCAGGCCGCGCACGTCGTCCGCCAATGCGCGTTCCAGAAGCGAAACGATCTGCTCCGCCGTATGCGCCTTCAACACATACACCTTCATTCGCGAAAGCAGCGGCGCAATCACTTCAAAGGAAGGATTTTCGGTAGTCGCGCCAATCAGCAAAATGTTCCCCGCTTCCACATGCGGCAAAAACGCATCCTGCTGCGCGCGATTGAACCGGTGCACTTCATCCACAAACACAATCGTGCGCCGCCCGTAACGCCGCGTGGCCTCTGCCTTGGCCATCACTTCCTTGATTTCTTTGATTCCGGAAAGCACCGCGCTGAAAGGAATGAATTCCGACTTCGTGGTCCGCGCAATAATCCGCGCCAAAGTAGTCTTGCCGCAACCGGGAGGTCCCCAAAGCAGCAGGGAAGTCAGATCATCGCGCTCAATCTGCACGCGCAAAGGTTTGCCGGGCCCGAGTAATTCTTCCTGCCCGATAAATTCATCCAAAGTCTGCGGACGCATCCGGTCCGCCAGCGGCCGCCCCGCCGACGATTCTTCCTCAGGTTGAATAGCTTGGAAAAGTCCCATGGCTCTCACTCAGTTCGAACGCGCCACTAAAAAGCGCCTAGCTTTCATCTGCGTTCATCAGCTTTTATCAGTGTTCATCTGTGGTAAAGCCCTTCCTCTGCCGCGCCGCCTCGTACAAAACCACAGACGCCGCCACCCCCGCGTTCAAAGACTCCACACTCGCGCTCATCGGAATCGAAATTCGCGCATCTGCCGCGTGTTCAACCTCACGCGGCAATCCCGCTCCCTCATTGCCAATAAAAATCGCCACCGGCTCGCGCAAATCCGCCGCAACGTTAGCCGTCGAACCAGTCGCGGCGGCAGGATGCGAGCTAGCGGCCACAATCTTAACCCTAGCCACTCTCAACTGCGCCAACAACACCGGAATCGCCATCCCGCGCAGAAGAGGGAAGCGCAACCCAGATCCCGCCGACGCCCGCAAAGCCTTCGGCGACCAAGGATCGGCACTGCCGCGAGTAGTCACAACCCCAGTCGCGCCAAACGCCTCCGCCGACCGCACAATCGTTCCCACGTTCCCTGGATCCTGCACCGCGGCCAGCACCACCACCAGAGCCGCGTCGCCGGGCAAACTCCCGTCACCCGCAGCCGCCCCGCGCACCACATCATCAGATGACCACGAAGGCTGTACGAAAAGCGCCGCCACGCCCTGCGGCGTCTCCGTCCCCGCCACCGAGGCAAACAATTTATCCGTAGTCCGCATCACCCGCGAACGCGGAATCCCCGCCTCGCTCTCGCCAGCCGCCCGCAAAATCCGTTCCAGGTCTGAGGCCTCCCCGGATTCGCTCACGAGCAAGGCCTCCGCCTGCAATCCGGACCGCAGCGCATCCTCTACCAGTTTCGGGCCCTCGACGCCAATCGGCTCACCTTCCGCCGGCCCCGTCCCACGCAAAGCCGCCCGAAATATCTTCAGCCACTTATTCTCGCGGCTGGTAATCAGCTCTTCACTCAAGTGTTGCGACACTCCCTCAGCCTAACAAACGCGATACGCCCCGTCGAGCCATCTCCCATTGAGCCACGCCGACCCTATTCTGGAGTGCGGCGGCTTGCCGCCGCTTTCGTCGAAACAAAACCCGCGTCGACAAAACGCTCCAGGCGAGGCTTGCCTCGCCAACTCGTCCCAAGTGGGAAGGCCCCGGAATATCACAGATTTGCCACCGGATCGCCGGCTCCGCAACGAGACGCACCGACACACACTTTGCGCCCAGCACCTTGCTTCCATCGCAGCCCTTATGATAGCGTGCCAAGCGAACTTGAGGCGTAACCCGCAGAGAGTGATCACTTGCCCGTCGAAGTCCTGAAAATTTCAGCTGCAACCCCGGAACAACGCGTGGTGGACTACGCCGCCGGTTTCATCAAACGCGGCCAAGTAGTCGGCGTTCCCACCGACACCTTCTACGGCCTCTCGGTTGACCCGTTCAACCTAGCCGCCATCGAAGCCGTCTTCCGAGTGAAGGGCCGCCCTGAAACCAAAGCGCTCCCGATCCTGGTGAGTTCCATCGAGCAAGCCGTTACGCTAATCCGCGATGTGCCCGACGCATTTCTAACCCTAGCCCACAAATTCTGGCCTGGCGCGCTAACGCTTGTAGTCGAAGCCACGCACCGCCTCCCACTGAAAGTTACGGGCAACACTGGCCGCGTGGCACTGCGCTGGGCCAACATGGCAGTCCCCACGGCCATCATCGAAGCCGTAGGCGGCCCCATCACCGGCACCAGCGCGAATCTTTCCGGCTTTCCCAGCTGCACAGCCGCCAGCCAAATCGTAAAGCAGTTGGGCGACCGCCTCCCGCTAGTCCTCGATGCAGGCGACACCGGCGGCACCCTAGCCTCCACAATCGTCCGCCTCGATGGCGACCACTGGAACATAGTCCGCGAAGGCGCCATCTCGGATTCTGAAATCAAATCCGCCCTGCACGACTGAGTAGATTTGGTAGCGGCGCTGCTTGCTGCGCCCCAGCTTGCCACGAGGTAAGCTAGACAGGTTTTGGGATTGTTGCGTACCAGAGACATTTTGGAGTGCGGCGGCTTGCCGCCGCTTTCGCCGAAGCAAAATGTCCGCCAACAAACGATCTAGGCGAGGCTTGCCTCGCCCGCCTCTGCCGCGCGATTGAATCGCTTCCGCCTTCGCGCCAATAAATCTCTCTTGAGGTTTTCTCTGCGCCTCTGCGTTAATCGGGTTTATCTTTCTCAGATTTTTCTCCGTAGTTCCTCTGTGTCCTCTGTGTAAAGTTTTTGACTTGCTCTACTTCAAATACGCCGAAACCAAAAAATCGTAATCCCCACCAGGCGACAAAGCGATCCCCTCCAGCCTCTCCCGATGCACGCAAACATTATCCACATACCACAAATTTATATAAGGCTCATCCCGAGCCACAATCTCCTGCACCCGCGCCAAAATCTCCTTCCGCCGCCCCTGATCCATCTCAACCCGCGCCCGATCCAACAAATCGTCCAACTCCGCATTCCGGTAATGCCCCCGATTCGATCCTACAGGCGGCATCTTCTTCGAACTAAACACGGACTCGAACAGGTCCGGGTCGTTGTTTCCCCCAACCCACCGCAACGTGTAAATCTGAAAGCTTCCACGCGTAATATCCGAATAAAAAGTCGCAAACTCGAGCGGTCGCAACTCCAACAGCACCCCCACGCGCTTCCACTGGTCCGCGATCGCCGCGCTAGTCAACCGCGGAAACTCATCAGTCGAGCTCTTCAACGTCAACCGCATCCGCACGCCATCCGCCCCCCGCGGATAACCCGCCGCATCCAGCATTTTCTCCGCCCGCGCCGGATCGAAATCGTACTGCTGCACGTCCGCATCAAACGCCCAATGATTCGGTGGCAGCAAACTCTGCGCCAGACGTGCCTGCCCGCGCAGCAAATACTTGATGATCGTCGCCCGATCCGTCGCATAAGCCAGCGCCTGCCGCACCTCGCGCTTCGCCAGGACCGGATCGTCAAAATTGAACGCCAAGTAAGCCATCGCCGTGCCAGGCTCCTCCACGGCCGCCAGCCCGCGTTCTTTCGCCAAGGTCACCACCATATCCGGCGTCAGGGAATTAATCGCCGCATCCGCAGAGCCTTTGCGCAATTCCAGCGCACGCACGGTCACATCCGGCACAATACGCAGCCGCAGCCGCTCGATCTTAGGTGCGCCGCCAAAATAATTCTCATTTCGCTCCAGCACGATTTCTTCATCCGTGGTCGCGCTCACAAATCGAAACGGCCCCGTCCCAATTGGATGCTGCGACATCTCCGCTCCCGACCCGCGCGGCACGATCCCGATTCCCGGCGTAGAAAGGTTCCAGAGCAGCGACGCGTAAGGCTCACTCAGGTGCACGACCACGGTGCCGTCATCCGGTGCTTCGACGGAAGTCACCTGCCTGTACGCCTGGCGCTTGGTCGTCTTCAAGGTCCCGGTAAGAATCGAATCGAATGTGTATTTCACGTCTGCCGAAGTAAGCGCTCTTCCATCGTGAAATTTCACGCCGCGCCGCAAGTGGAAAATGTAGGTTAACGGATCAGGCGTGTCCCAAGATTGCGCGAGGTCCGGGATCACTTTCATGTTCGTGTCCCGGGCAACAAGACTCGAAAAGATCAGTCCGTGCACATGCTCCGAATAAGCGTCCGCCCCAATCCGCGGATCCAAGTTCGTCGGCGCGGAATCGATCAAGAAATTGACGGTGGAGGAATCAGCGGAAGTTTGCGACGACGTGCAGCCACCCAGAAGGAACGCGTCGCACAGCAGCGCAACGAAAATCGCACCCAAGCTCAGCGGCAAAACTCCCGTGCGTAAAATCCTAGCGCGCGTGGCCGTGCACCAATTTCCCCAGAATCGCAGCCCGCTTCGCCCCCGTAGCCGAAGGCAAATTATTCACCCGCCCATGAAACGCCTCGTAAGCTAACACCGCAAATGCCAGCGCTTCCTTCGCTTCCGTCGGCACTCCAAATCGCGAGGACGGCACAATCTCGATCCCCGGTAAAGCCGCCCGAAGTTGCGCCATCAGCAGCGGATTCTTCGCCCCTCCGCCCGCCACAATCAATTCATTCACCCGCACGCGGGAAAAAATAAAGCGCCGGAAGGCGTCCGCAATGGAAAGCGCTGTGAAGATCGTAGCTGTGCGCACGAGATCTTCCGTCCGCGCGCGCCGCTTTCGAGCCCACGAAATTAGCTCGTCCGCATACTCCAAACCAAATTGCTCACGCCCCGCCGTCTTCGGCGGCGGCAAACGCAGATACGCGCTGCGCAGCATCGTCTCGAGCAACGGTCGTATCACCTGCCCGCGCAGTGCAAACCGCGCATCGCGATCGTAAGCCAAACGCCGCCCGGTGCTGCGTTCCACCAGCGCGTCAATAATCATGTTCCCCGGCCCGGTATCGAACGCAAACACATCCTCGGGCCGTGCAGCAATCGGAATCACCGTAACGTTTGCAATCCCCCCAATATTCAAAGCTACGCGCCCCAGTTTAGCGTCCCGGTACAGCAGGTAATCCACGAACGGCACCAGTGGCGCCCCTTGCCCACCCGCGGCCATATCCGCGGGACGAAAATCCGCAATGGACGCAACGCCAGTCCGCTCAGCAATAATGCTAGGCTCGCCAATCTGCAAAGTAGAAGCCACTTTTCGCCCGCCCAAAAACCGCGCCGCCACCCCCTGATGGAAAATCGTCTGCCCGTGCGACCCAATCAATTGAATTTGGCGCAAGGGAACCCGCCACCGTTTGCAAGCAGCCAAAGCCGCCGCCGCAAACTCCTCGCCCAACAAAACATTCAGTTGACTGATTTCGGCGGTAGAAGTTGCCCCGCCATTGGCAAGCCGCAAAATCGCCCCGCGCACCCGCGCAGGGAATCGCACATGATGATGACCTTCGAATTTCACCGAAAGGGAAGGGGGCGCGCCCGAAATGCGCACCAAGGTGACGTCGATCCCATCCGCCGAGGTGCCAGACATCATTCCCAGTACGCGCATCACACCGCTGAGTCTAGAAGCCCGAACAGGCGGTTTACAACCGCGAATTCACAAGAGGTTTACACATTGCCATACGCCGAAACCGAAGATTGTCTCCGCGTTCGACTCAAGTCACATGCCCAGCCCAATATGGAGCGCGGCGGCTTGCCGCCGCTTTCGTCGAAACCCAGCGTCCGGCAGCGAAACGCTCCAGGCGAGGCTTGCCTCGCCCGCCTCGGTCGTTCTCTGCGTACTCTGCTCCTCTGCGGTAATCCAATCTTTCTCAGATTTTTCTTCGCCTTTCCTCGGTGTCCACTGTGTGAAGCCTTTGACGTTGGCTCTGCCATCCCTCACGAAAGCTGCTTCTGCAAAGCCGCCAAAAGTACCATAGCTTCGATCGGCGTCAACTTGTTCAAATCTGCCGCCCGCAGAGCCTCCAGCACCGAAGCATCAATCGCCGCGAAAGCAGTTTGCTCCGCGATCAGCGTCCCACCCGCCCCCGGCGAAAGCTCCTGAGTCAATTTCTCCTCGCTCTGCTCATGCCTCCGCAAAATCTCCCGCGCCCGCGCAATCACCTCATTCGGCAACCCCGCCAATCGCGCCACCTCAATCCCATAACTCTTATTCGCGCTCCCCGGCTCCACGCGCCGCAAAAAAATAATCTCGTTTACAGCCTCCTGCACCGACACATGC
>Ga0187879_10003786_pt1 | contig 10162 bp, 8 predicted proteins | sample June2016WEW_19_1_FD_132423 | JGI IMG/M metagenome (GOLD analysis project Ga0187879, IMG submission 132423) | Peatland microbial communities from SPRUCE experiment site at the Marcell Experimental Forest, Minnesota, USA - June2016WEW_19_10 | ecosystem: Environmental > Terrestrial > Soil >... | reverse complement strand
CCAGGATTACCGGCCAGGGTCGAGATCTCTCATCACGACATGAAGCACCTGTCCAGCCACTCGCGCATCGCGCTCGGAAACCGTCGTCTTCGGGCCGCTGTCGGCATCGGTGTAATCGCGATAAGTCCGCGCGACGGCCGGCAGCCGGGCGCATCCGTTGCGAATAAGACCCGCCCTCTCGGCGACGGCGAGCCGCGTGTCGAACGACCAATCGGCAATCTTTCCTGCGGCAATCTTCCCTTCGGCGAGCTTTCCTGCGGGCGCGCCCAATCCCGCCAGCGCACTCTGCCCTTTGTGTTCCAGCGCGTCGGTTACGATGGCCTCCAGAATTCCGCAAGAAGTGCGTAGCGCCAGGTCGTAGTTCCCTTCCTGCAGCACGCGCCGACTATCGATGTAGGCCTGCTCGAGCACCGGCCGGAGCTCGGGGTTGTGAACGAACTCGAAGCGGCGAGGCGGAGGCGCCTCCGACGATGCAGACGAGTCTCCACTAACGCCCGGACCTTTGTCGCCGTCGATTCCGGAGAGCGTAGCAACCGCTTGCTCGAGAACGCCGAGCAGTCGCTGGACGATCTCGGCTGGCGCTGCCCCTTCGACGGCATGGCCAGCCGCTGAGCGCATCAGGAAGGCTTCGCTAAACGACCGGGCAAGCCAATGGGCCTTGCTGCCTCCGGACAATTGATTGATCGTCACCCCGCAGTCTTCCTGCCAGGCGCGAGTGGCTGCAATCGCCGATGGGTTGGAGGGATCGCTCGCCAAGGTGTCGCGAAGCTCGCGCCCGCGGCGCATCAAGCCATCGAGGTGGGACAGGTAAGTATCGATCTGCGCTCGCAGGCTCTCATCCATCGGCATTCATGCTTTACGAAGCTTTCTCCGCAAGCAAGGATTGTGTCGGCACTCCTCGAATCGAAGCGTCCAGCACCTGCACAAAATGAACCACCGGTACCTGGCTGCCGGCGAGCCGGATTCCGCTTCGCAACTGAAGCAGGCAGCCGGGATTTCCCGTGGCGACGAGGTCCGGCGCGGTCGCCAGCACATTGCGGACCTTTCGATCTCCCAGCTCCTTGGCCGGTTCGGGCCGCACCAGGTTATAGATTCCGGCCGACCCGCAGCACAGCGCCGCTTCGGCGGTTTCAAGGATCTTCAGTTCGGGGATTTTTCCAAGCACAGCACGGGGCTGCGCCCTCACACCCTGGGCATGTTGCAAGTGGCACGCGTCGTGGTACGCGACTTTCAGGGAAATTGGATGGCGGGTAGCCCGCGGCTCGAGGCCAGCCAGGACTTCAGAAATGTCGCGACACTTGGCGGAGAATGCGTTCGCCCGCTCGCTATACTTTGGATCGTCGCGCAGCAGATAGCCATAGTCTTTCAGGTTCGATCCGCAACCCGCGGCATTGCTCACCACGGTATCCACCTGCGCTCGTTCGAATGCGTCAATGGTGCGCCGTGCGTAATCGAGCGCTGCCTTCTCTTCTCCAACGTGGACCATGAGCGCACCGCAGCAGCATTGATCCCTGGGAATGACTACCTCGCAGCCTTCGGCGGCGAGCACGCGAGCAGTGGCGGCATTTACCTCGGGGAAGAAGACACTCTGCACGCATCCGAGCAGCAACCCTACACGCAGACGCCGTTCGCCTTGCGCTTCCACTCGTTCGGGGAGCGCGGCGCCGTCTGCTTGCGGGGCTGATGGAGCGAGGTTCTCCACTGCGCGCAGACTTGCCGGAAGCAGTTTGAGGAAACCGCTGCGGCGCACGAGCGATTGCAATCCCGAGTGCTGATACATTCGCAGCGGCCCCAGCAGCAGGCGCAGTCGATCGGGCCGCGGAAAGATGTCCAAAATCATTCGGCGCAGCAGTCCCTCGGTTACCGGCCGCTGGTAGTTGCGTTCAATCTGGGAGCGCGTCGCTTCAATCAGCTTGCCGTACTTCACGCCCGAAGGACACGTGGTTACGCAGGCCATGCACCCGAGGCAGTTGTCCATGTGGTTGACAACGGTGGGATCGAGGCGAACCTGACCCTCCAGGCCGAGCTTCATCAGATAGATTCGCCCGCGCGGCGAATCCATCTCTTCGCCCCAAAGCGCATAGGTGGGACAGGTGGCGAGGCAAAACCCGCAATGCACGCACTCGTTGACCAAATCGGTCGAGGGCGGATGGTGCGCGTCGAAGGCGCCCGAGCTGGCGTTGGCAGGTATTCTCGCGGGTTCTGCCATTCAGATTCCTCCAATGAACCGACCGGGGTTCAGCACTCCCGTCGGGTCAAATTGCGCTTTGATGCTTCTCATCAGCGGCAGCGCATCGCCCGCGCTTCCCCAGACATCCATTTTCGATTTGATTTCGAGAGGGCAGCGCAGGATGACGAGCGAGCCGCCGCGAGTTTCCAGATTCTTCCGGAAATCCTGGAGTGCATTGAGAAGAGCACCGGTATCGTTCCCCTCCAGCCGGAGGTATCCGACTCCGACCGCCTGAGCGACTAGCTTCCAAGGCAAATGCAGTGGCTCCGATGCTTTCCTAATCAAGTTTAAGAAGTTTCCGAGATCCGAAGGCAACAGGCTGAACTTGCACACAACGGAAGGTTCGGCCCCGCTCCACAATGTTGAGCGCGCATTCCAGACGTCTGCCGGAGACTCGATGCGGCGTGCCCCGGAGGCGATGCGCAGGGTCTGCTCAATTTGCGCATCACAGCCCGCGGTCGTTCCTTCAAAACGGAGATCGACGTCCGGCGTCGAGGAACTCGCGGCGCGAACTTGCACGCCGGTGGGAACTATATTGCAATCCTGAATCGCGAGCACCAAAGCATTCATGGTTTCGCTGTCGGCATTGGAGAAGCTTAAGGTGCGGCTTTCGCGCGGGACGGGGTGAAGCCGGAAAATCGCTTGCGTAATGATTCCCAGGGTACCCAATGATCCGGTCGCCAGCTTGGGCAGGTCATATCCGGCGACGTTCTTTACAACCTTACCGCCGCTCTTGGCGAGAGTGCCATCCGGCAGAACCAGCGTGATGCCAATAACCAAATCGCGCAAGCTTCCGAAGCGAATACGGAGAGGCCCGCTGTCGTTGGTCGCCAGAATCCCTCCGATGGTCGCTTGCTCGGGCCAGAGAGGGTCGAGAGCCAGTCGCTGACCATGCTCGGCAAGAGTTTGCTGCAGTTGTTGGAGCGTGCACCCGGCTTCGACCGTCGCCGTCATGTCGGCCCAGGCGTGCTCCACGACGCGGTTCAAGCGGCGAGTCGAAAGCATCAGTTCGCCGCTGCGCGGCGGATTGCCCCAATCCATCTTGGTCGCGCCGCCGCGAGGAATCACCTGCAAACCCGCTCCTGTCGCGATCTTCAATGCGCCCGCGACTTCCTCAGGATTAGCCGGCTCGATGAACATGTGCGGAAGAACGTCATCGACCGCCTCCTCCAACTTGGAGGTGCGGAAGCGCTCTGCGCCGACAAGGACCTGCAGATCGCTCCACGCGGTTTCCACAGCGGCGATCGATGGATGCGATGATGAATGATTTCCCATAACCCTCAAAAGAACTGCGCTACCCCGGCGACTTCCAGAGGATGCGGTTGATACGGGCCGGTTCTCTCCGCGCACATGCGAGTGCGAGGAAACACTTTGCCTGGATTCGAAAGGTGTTCGGGATCGAAGGCGCAGCGCACGAGTTGCATCGTTTCCAGATCGGGCTCCGCGAACATTTCCCCCATCATCATCTTTTTCTCTGCGCCCACGCCGTGCTCGCCGGTGATCGACCCGCCAAACTTCACGCACAGCCGCAGGATATTGATGGAAAGCTCCGTGGCGCGCTCCTCCTGTCCCGGGATGCGACGGTCGTAGAGCACCAGGGGATGCAGATTGCCATCGCCGGCATGAAAGACGTTGGCCACACGCAATCCGTCCGCGGCGCTCATGCGTTCGATTTCGCTGAGAATCTTGGGCAGCGCGGTGCGAGGAACTACGCCGTCCTGCACAATGTAGTTCGGAGAGATGCGCCCCACGGCGGCAAAGGCGGCCTTGCGTCCTTTCCAGACGAGTGCGCGCTCCGCGTCGGACTGGGCGACGCGAATCTCCCAAGCCCCGCATTGCGTGCAGATCTCGCCCACCTGGTCCATCAAGTGCTCGACTTCCGCGGCCGGGCCGTCGAGTTCCACCAGCAGCAGTCCGCCGCAGTTTGGGTACCCGGCGTGCACCGCGGCCTCGGCTGCCTGAATGGCGAGGTTGTCCATCATCTCGATGGCCGCCGGCAGCATTCCGGCCCCAATAATTCCGCTAACCGCCGCGCCCGCTTCCGTGGTGGTATTGAAAGCGGCCAGCAGGGTTTGGATGACCGCCGGTTTCTTCACGACGCGCAGTACTACTTTGGTCGCGATTCCCAGCGTTCCTTCCGATCCCACAAAGATACCCGGCAGGTCGTATCCCGGGCGGTCCAGCGCCCGGCTGCCAAGATGCACGATCGATGCATCGGGAAGGACTACCTCGACTGCCAGCACATGGGTAGTGGTGAATCCGTATTTCAGACAATGCGCGCCGCCCGAGTTCTCCGCAAGATTCCCGCCAATTGTGCACACCGACTGCGACGAAGGATCGGGGGCGAAGAAGTAACCATGCGAAGCCACGCGTTGCGTAACATCCGAGTTGACGACGCCCGGCTCCACGACCACACGCGCGTTGGGTAGATCCACTTCGAGGATGTGGTTCATGCGGGCCAGGCTAATAAGCACGCCAGTTTCTACCGGCAGGGCACCGCCGCTGAGTCCCGTGCCCGAGCCTCGAGCTACAAAGGGAATCTTTTCGCGCTGACAGATCCGCACAATCGCTTGAACGTCCGCGGTTGAAGTGGGAAGCAGAACCGCCTGAGGCAGAACACGCATGTTCGTCAGCCCATCGCATTCATAGGTGTGCAGCTGAGAGGCTTCGGTGATCAAACCCTTGCCAACGACGGCGCGGAATTCGTCGAGGATACGCGCTTCCATGGGGCTCTCCTCGCCAGGCGGTTATGAGCCTGGAGGGCACTTTCAAGAGGCTACAGATATCGACTGGAATCTTATACCAAGATGGCGATTTAGTGGAGGCGGGTTTCCGATAGCCCTTTGCCTTTACATCCGAGAGATGCACGAACACGTCCCGCCGGCGGCCATCTTCGATCGTGATGGAGCCATAAGCGCTGCTGCTCGTTGAACCCTTTTTGCGCTGCCTCTTGTTCTGCCGTTGCTGCTCATCTGGAAGCTGCCTCGCCTTCGATTGGTATACACTTTCGTAGATTTTCTTCCGATTCTCCGTAGATAGCTGAGAGGCATCACCATGGATACTGCTTTCCATCCACCTACAGCTCCCGCAAGCAAGCACGGACATGCCGCCTGGTTTACGGAATTATCGCCACCGGAGCGCAGCACTTTTATCGCTACCTTTGGCGGGTGGGCGCTCGACGGCATGGACGTGATGGTGTACAGCTTTGTGATTCCAAGCTTGATCGCGGCATGGCACATCACAAAAGGCGAGGCAGGTATGCTGGGAACGGCGGCGTTGCTGATCTCCGCCGTGGGCGGCTGGCTTGCGGGACTACTGGCGGATCGCTTCGGGCGTGCTCGAGTCTTGCAATGGACCATCCTCTGGTTCGCGCTGTTCACCTTCCTGAGCGGATTCACCAACAACTTTTGGCAATTGCTCATTACTCGCGGATGTCAGGGCTTGGGCTTCGGCGGGGAGTGGGCGGTCGGCTCGGTGCTGATGGGCGAGACGATTCGCGCCGAGCACCGCGGCAAAGCCGTGGGCACCGTGCAGGGTGGATGGGCCATCGGCTGGGGAATTGCCGCGATATGCTCGGTCGCGTTGTTCTCATGGCTTCCCGCAGGCCTCGCCTGGCGGGCCATGTTCTGGATCGGCATCCTGCCCGCGCTGTTGGTCTTCTACATTCGGCGCCACGTTCCCGAGCCGGAGGTCTACACCCGGACGCGCGAAAAGCTCGCCGCCGGCGGCGACAAGCCTCATTTTCTCGAGATCTTTTCTCCGTCTATGCTGAAGATCACTCTGCTGACATCGCTACTTGGGGTGGGCGTCCAGGGCGGCTATTATGCGATCACAACCTGGCTGCCCACGTATTTGAAGACCGTGCGGCATCTTTCGGTCCTGAATACGGGCACGTACATGATCGTCATTATCGCCGGCTCCTTCTGCGGCTACCTGACCGGGGCGTATCTTGCCGACAGCATCGGACGCAGGAAGGCCCTGATTCTGTTCGCCGCCTGCTGTGCCCTGTCGGTCACCGCCTATACCTATTTGCCCATCAGCAACGGAATCGTGATGCTGCTGCTCGGCTTTCCACTCGGGTTCTTCACCTCCGGCTCGTTCAGCCCGGTCGGCGCGTTCTTCACCGAGTTGTTCCCGAGTCGCCTGCGTGGCTCGGGGCAGGGCTTCTCTTATAACCTGGGCCGCGGGATTGGCGCCCTGTTCCCGACGCTGGTCGGCTTTCTTAGCGCGCGACTCTCGCTGGGCAAAGCGATTGCCATCTTCGCGGTGTCAGCTTATGTCGTCATGATCCTGGCAGTACTGCTGCTCCCAGAGACCAAGGGCAAAGAACTGCGAGTCTATGAATAGCAGAAAGGCGAATAGCACCGAAGGCGAGGCGGTAATCCCGGTTTGCGCGGCTCCTAACTCCGACCCCGGCAGGCCGAAGGTTGCCGTTCCGCCCAACGGATGGGATTGCCACGCGCACATCTTCGGTCCGGTGGAGCAGTACCCTTTTGTTCCGGAACGCAGCTACACCCCGCCACCAGCGAGCATTCAGTCATACCAGCGGATGTTGAAGGCCCTCGGACTGGATAGAGCCGTCATCGTCCAGCCGAGCGTTCATGGTACAGACAACCGTTGCACGTACGACGCAGTGGCCGCTTCCGGCGGCAGGTGGCGCGGCATCGCGGTAGTGGACGCAAGCACGAGTACGCACGAGCTGCGGCGGTTGCACGACGCGGGATTCCGCGGCGTGCGAATCAACCTCCTGTTCAAAGGAGGCTTGGCGATGGAGATTCTGGAGCAGGTCGCCCGGTTGATTGCACCGCTCGGCTGGCATTTGCAGTTGCTCATTGACGGCCGCGACCTGGTGGAATTGTCGCCACGACTTCGACGTCTTCCGGTCCGCTTCGTCATCGATCACATGGGACACATGCCCGCGCAACTGGGGCTGGCGCATCCGGGATTCACGGCCCTGCTCGCGCTTGTGCGCGAAGGCAGCTGTTGGGTGAAGCTCTCCGGTGCGTATCGTATCTCCGCCCAACCTTTCCCGTATGAGGATGCCGCTCCGATTGCGAAGGCACTGGTCGAGGCTGCACCGGAGCGCATGGTATGGGGAAGCGACTGGCCGCATCCCTCGTTCCAAGGCGCGATGCCGGTCGATGCCACGCTCCTCGATTTGCTGACGAACTGGGTTCCAGAGTCGCGGACACGGCAGCGCATTCTCACAACGAATCCCGCAGAGCTGTATGATTTTGCAGGCTGACGCCGATGAACAATGAGGATACAACCGCTACCAACCCCGATGCTTAAAGCTGGAGGCCGCTCCAAGCCCGTTCATAACCACGCCCCCAACCAGGACTGTACGCGCCACGTTGTGATGATGTCTCCGGTGCAACATATAAGCGGTGGCTACTTCGGCGCCGAACAACGCCGCTGTAGCCGCAATCTGAACTGGAATCGTCCGCACAAACGGACGTGCCATTGGGTCGTATTCTTCGCCCCCATCGTCTATGTTCCGGCGCGTTATGTAGCTGTCGGTAGCCTTTGCGGCTCCATCGAGCGCGACCAGTGCTATTGTGCTCCGCGTCCAGAAGCGTGAAGCGGCCAGATCTCCGCAGGTTACGTAAGGATGCACTGCAAAAGCGTAACGCACCTCTTGAGCGCGAAGGGTCCGACAAGCACCGCCAGCATGATAATCACCATGAGCATCTTCATTGCAAGAGCGGGTCGCGCACGCCGACCCTCTCATGCTCATCGGAATAAGAAATAAAAGTCTTGAAGATTAACCAAATCTAAGAAACGGGGTAACCGCGGTGCTTTTCAAGAACCACACCGTTAGAACAGGACCGTCGACCACCCTTGCAGGACGGGCGGCATATTGGCTGGCGCGCGCGTATGATGCGGCGGGGAAGGCTTCAAAAGTTGAGTTGTAACGGGGATTTTATATTCGTGCGAATTTGCTTGGTGAGAATGCCCGGCCCGCCGCTTGGGTGGCGGCTGTGTGGGGTCGTGGGGTGAGGCCGGGCAATTCTGTGCTTCCCCTTAATTGCAGATGTATATCTTTTACCGCAAGAGGCCATATCCTGCCTGTGACCGCAATCACCATTCTGCGTGATTGGGATACACCAGGCTGTGATGTACGTCACTGCCAAGGCGGACATACTGGCTAAGATAAGGGCTGTTGCAGAAAATATCACAGGAGAAGCACTCATGGCCTATGTAATCACCGACACCTGCATCAAAGACGAGCTCTGCGTAGACGTCTGCCCGACCGACTGTATTCACCCGAAGAAAGACGAGCCGCAGTTTGAGGCGGCGACACAGGTTTATGTCGACCCCGCTGGTTGCATCGATTGCGGCGCCTGCGTTCCGGTTTGCACCTCGGACTCGATCTTCGTGGCAGAGGAACTGCCAGAGGACAAGAAGGAGTTTCTGGAAAAGAATGCCGCGTATTACGCGACATAGCCGTACCGGGAGTGCCCGCGTGGGCGGGCACCCCCTTCGATTTCGCTCAGGGCGGGCTCTGACCGCGTGCAGGTAGGTGCACTGCTCGCAGGGAGAACAAACGTCCGGGTGTCCAAAAGCGGATGAAGCCCGGTAAGGGCATCGCTTCAGCCACGCCGCCCAGACCTTCGATTCGAAACCTAAGGGAAACATTCGAGGCCGCTGGACAATCTGTCTGCCCTAACGCTTTGTGCGCACCGCAGAAACTTCCGTCTTCGCCCTGCTGAAGGCGAAGTGCAACGTCCATTCCCGGGTGCCAGACTCATCGGATTGTCCCGGAGAAAACTTCCAACCCCGGGCAGCTTCGAGTGCCGCGTGCGAAAAATACTTGCTCGGGCCGGCCGACTCGAGCGTCGCCTTGGCCACGTTGCCTGCAGTATCCACTTCGACTTTCACTCGAACCTTGACCTTGCCTTGAATCGTGCGGAGCGCGCTCGGCGAAACCTTCGGCATCGCCCGCTGCGCAACTCCGCTCTGATGGTCAGTGTTGGTAACGTCAGTGTTGGTAACGTCGGTGTTGGTAACATTTTCCTCGCCGCCCGCCTCTGGCGTCGCTCCTCCGGCCTTGGGATGGCCGACCTTTGCAGCTTCCGGCGCAGCGGGCCTCGGCTTTGGCTTCGGCGGTGTCGAGGCCGGCGCGGACTGTGAGTTCTCCTGGGCCGCGCCGTGCTGAGCTTGCGTCGCTTGTACTTCCGCCGGAGGGCCCGACCGTTTTGGTCTCGCGATCAAGAAAACGGCAACCGCAAGCACCGCCGCTAACCCCAGAGCGTAGGGCCATTTTGCAGATGCTTTGTGCTGACCCAAGTTCTGCTGACCCAAATTCTGCTGGCCCACGATCGCCGGCGCAGAAACCGTTTTTTCAGTCTGGGCCGAAGGCGGCACCGGCAGACGCGCTCCCAAGCGATCGCTGATCTCCGCAATCGTCCATCGCTTCTCCGGATCAACTTGCAAGCAGTGCTTGGCAATTTCGCGGAATGGCTCTGGGACTGTCGCGGCTACTTCGGGCGCGCTCGGTCGTGCCCGGTCCCAAACCGGCAAGCGCTGCGTCAATGCCTCGACCAATGTCATCCCCAACTGCCACCTGTCGGCCGCCGTCGAAACCTCACCCGTTGCCGCTTCTGGCGGATCGTAGGCGCTCGCCGTCCGCGCGCCACGCCTCCTCTCGCCCACCACGCCCACAGCGTCGCTCGATAGCTTCACCTGGTCGCCAACGGCCAGAATATTTGAAGGTTGGATGCGCCCATGCGCGAGCCCCATGCCATGCACACACTGCACAGCCCGCAAAATCGGAGGAAGCATCCTCCGCACTTCCTCCGCTGTCAATGCCCGCTCCGGCAGAACCTGCGAAAGATTTTCCTCCGCGTACTCCTGCACCACATAAAGCAGCGCCGTGCCCTCGAGTTCGCAGCATCCCGCCGCGAAAATACGAATCAGATGCGGATGAGT
>Ga0187879_10003785_pt1 | contig 10164 bp, 13 predicted proteins | sample June2016WEW_19_1_FD_132423 | JGI IMG/M metagenome (GOLD analysis project Ga0187879, IMG submission 132423) | Peatland microbial communities from SPRUCE experiment site at the Marcell Experimental Forest, Minnesota, USA - June2016WEW_19_10 | ecosystem: Environmental > Terrestrial > Soil >... | reverse complement strand
TTCGGGGTATGAAGACTGCCGTTCGCTTCGCCGTGCTCGCCATCGACCGCATGTCTTGGGCCACAACCTCGACAGTGTAGTGTCCGGGTTCTAGATCAAATTGCTCAAGGTCGGTAATGTCGCCGTGCATTATGCCTTCCAGCTTCGCGGCGGGTACTTCGACGGGCAGATCCCGGCCGACAACCCTGACCACATTTTCGCTCGAATCTCGGACTAATCCGAGAAACGCAGCATGCAAACTCTTTAAGCCGGGCGCGGTTCCAGAAAACATGTGGAATTCTTTTGTGGGTACAGACAGGGCAAGTACACACCTCGCGACGCGACTACTGAGCGGATATGGAATTACGGCCGATCTCAACGATAGTGCCCGCGGGAGTGGGCGTGAGTTCAGAATGCCGAGAAGTGCCGATTCGAATGGCAAGAGGTGTGTACCGCCCAAATCCGGCACCGCAAAATACCCAGTTCGGGACTGCACAGTGACTCTAGGCCTCAACACCCGCACTGAAAGCTTATGAAATCGGCCGTCATAGCCAGCCTCGCTTGGCGAATAAGACAGCTCGTAGTATGTGTACACCTGATCAAGAATGCGACTCAAGGGACCGGCAAAATCATTCGTGTTTCCGACGAGAAAGCCGCCGGTTCCAGCCGAGAGCTCGGCAAGCCGCATTTGCGTGGCGTTATTCTCCGACTGCAGGCTTTCCGGCTGCCACTCATCCCTCGCCAAGCCTCCCGCCTCCAACGCAGCGGCCAGTTTGTTTCCCGAAGCCGCCGTGGGAGTGCCGCGCAGGCCTCGCACGTCCAGCGTGTAGAAGCTAACGTTGTTCTGATTTGCAGTACCGATTAGAGTGCTGAGCCGCTCTCCTATCGCTTGAGGGACGGCCATGCCCTGCGAAAAGTAGAGTACCGTCTTGCGCCCAGGCAGAAGGTGCTGGTACCGCACCAAGGAAAGTAGGCCGTCGAGCTGCCGCTGACCTTGTTGGTAACGGCTGTAGCGGATTTCGTCGCGCAACATCTCGAATGTGATCCTATCCGTGGGCGACAAATGCATCAAAACATCGCGTTTCAGGTACAGTTCCTCGAGTTGGATCAGGTCGTGCTCGGAGTCGTGAACGTACTGCGAATATAGACCCTGCGTCGCCCGGTCGGTAGCCCCACGAACCAAAGCCGAATTGTTAGTATAAGGCTGAAGAATGCGAAGTCCAGCATCGAGGACGAACACGCCGACATATGTGCTCGCCGGGAGGGACGGGCCCAGGAACACTTCGATCGCCTGACGAACGCTGTGTTGTTGGTCCGCGGTTAGCCGGTCGAAAAGCAGCGAGATGAGATGGATATCCCTGGGCACTTCAAGCGTGCGTGGCGAGGCCGCTTCGGTGCGGTGGCCTCTCCCCTGGCCGGTTCCATGCGTTAGCCACGAGTCTACTAAGCGCACTGAGGTGAGTCGTTGACGCTTCCCGTCGTCATATAATTCGAAACGCATCAGGCCCTAGATCGCGCACCGTGTGTCCGTGTTTATCCGTGATAACGACATCCAACATGACTTCGCGAGAACTCGACTGGAAGACGGGCGTGGCGTCTTGCCCGCAGGCTAGAAGAAACGGTAGCAGCAGTAAAGAGAGGGCCGAACTTCCTTCGTGCAGCATGCGAGCATCCCCAACAGACGCGGTGAAATCACTGTCCGCAGATCGCAATAGCGCGCGGAACGATCACGCCGCATACGATGAACAATCCGGCGCACAGCAAGAGTTTAGCTCGCACAATTTTGGACATTGCAAACCTCCACAGCGTGGATTGTAGCCTTGCTGAGAATAACTGTCAAGACAAAAATAACAGAACAATAAAGAAAATGGAAAAATAATAGATGACATAACCCAGAAAAAATAACCGAAGCAAGAATCGTCGATGAGCTGGGCTGTTGGCCTTGCGCGTCGCCGACTGTTGCACGACCGCCTGTGCCTCGTCTTGACTAGGCTGCTTTGCCCCGGCTCATCTTCCGCGAAATGAACAACGCCATCTCCAGCGCCTGCTCGTAATTGAGCCGGGGATCCAAACCCGATTCGTAGGCCCGTTTCAGATCCGCCTCGCGCACGCCGCGCGCGCCCCCGATGCATTCCGTCACGTCCTCGCCGGTTACCTCGATGTGGATGCCGCCTAACCGGTTGCCGCAGGCCGCGTGAATATCGAACGCCTGGTCGATCTCTCCCAGGATCTCCTCGAAGTTGCGGGTCTTGATGCCGTCCGCGGTGGTGCGCGTGTTGCCGTGCATGGGATCGCAACACCACAGCACGGTCCTGCCGGTGGATTGCGCGGCCTGGATCAGCGGCGGCAGAAACCGGCCGATCGAATCCGCGCCGAAACGATGAATCAGAGTGAGACGGCCCGGTTCGTCGTCCGGGTTCAACATTTCAACGATCTCCTTCAGCGTGCCGGCCTGGATGCCCGGCCCAATCTTCACCCCGATCGGATTGCGCACGCCGCGGAAGAATTCCAGGTGCGCGCCGCGCGGATCGGCCGTGCGCATTCCGATCCACGGAAAATGCGTTGAAAGATCGTACCAGCCTTCCTGCCGCGGAACGCGCCGCGTCTGCGCCTGCTCGTAAGGCAGGTGCAGGCCTTCATGGCTGGTGAAAAAATCGATCCATTGCAGCTCGCCCGGATGCACGCCCATCAAGCTCTCCATGAAGCGGATGGATTCACCAATTTGCCGCGCGACGCGCCGGTACTCTTCCGCCATCGGCGAATCCTTCACCCAGTCCAGGTTCCAATAATCCAGGCGCGCGGGATCCACGAATCCACGGCTTACCAGGGCGCGGATGAAATTGAGCGTGAGCGCGGCCCGTTCGTATCCGCGCAGCATGAGTTGCGGGTCCGGGGTGCGCGCGGTCGCGGTGAACTCCGGGCAGTTGATCAGGTCGCCGCGATAGCTGGGCAGCGTGACGCCGTTGCGCGTTTCCAAATCGTCGGAGCGCGGCTTGGCGTATTGGCCGGCAAACCGGCCCACCCGGATCACCCGCCGCTGGCCGCCCAGCGCCAGCACCAGGCTCATCTGCAGCAGGATTTTGAGCTTGTTGGCGATGGTCCCGGAGTCGCAGTGATCGTAGCGCTCGGCGCAATCGCCGCCCTGCAGCAGGAAGCGCTCGCCGCGCGCGGCCTCCGCCAACTGCGTGCGCAGCGCATGGATCTCCCACGAAGTCACCAGCGGCGGAAGTTTCGAAATCTCATCCACCACGCGCGCGACTTCGTCTTCGCGCGGGTAAAGCGGCTGCTGTCCGGCGGGCTTGCTTTTCCAGGAGGTAGGCGACCACTCGGCCATTCAGCCATCAGCTTAACGCAATTGCGAAAGACTGCTTGCTTTGGGCTTGCTAGCTTGTTTGGGTTGCGTGGCGACCGCGAATGTTGTCTCCGGGCCGGCGCGCAGCGAAATCCCTCCGCGCCGATGTGGTGAACATCAAATTCGAGATTGGATTCGACGTGATGGGGTTCGCCTCCATTTTCTTCAACATCGTGCTAACCGACGAAGCCAGCCGTCCCGCCCGGCTACGTTTCGTGGCCCAGAATGTTTCCCTCAGTCTGATGAACCAACTCAAGACCGATGAAAACGGCGTGCACGCTTATTTTAACTTCCGCAGCCAGTCGGAAGTCGCCAGCATAAAGGATCCTGCTTGGGCCTGAAGCCTCTCAATGCCACTCGCCAATGACCTTCTGGAACAGGCATACCACCTTGCGCGCAGGGAGCGGAAACGACCGCGACAGGCGAGCCTAAGACGCGCGGTTTCCACGAGCTACTATGCGTTGTTCCATTGCTTATTTCGGAAGCCACGCGGAATTGGAAACAGGCCAGCCAGCGCGCGGCTCTCGGACGATATTTCCAACATGGCAGCATGGCGACGGCATCGAACAAGCAAAAGGCCGAGTGTAACCGATTCCTTAATTCAAATCCGCCTGCGATGTCCGGCCCCGGCGCGGATTGCATGACGCACCTCCTAACCGTCTCATTGGCGTTCTATCAGGCATATCAGCAACGGCAAACCGCGGATTACGACACCGCCAAGCAGTGGACGCGTACCGAAGCACTGGCGATCATCGATGCAGTCGATGCAGCATTCAAGGCTTGGCCCCGAATTCGGAATCACATATTCGCGCAGGGCTATTTACTCTCCCTTCTCGGCGATCCGAAGGGAAGATAAAGCCGCTTCTGGTGGTCTGCCCGGGGGCTGCTACGTCCCCGGTTCTCCGATCAACTCCGCCACCTTGCGCCGCAGCGTTTGGCTCAACTCGCTGCGGGCATCCAGTTTCATGCCCGCAGTTGAAATCGGATCGCCGATCCGCACCGTCACCGCGTGCGGCCGCACGTGAGCCGATCCCATCGGCAGCACCTGCCGCATGCCTGTGATCCCGATCGGCACCGCCGGCACGCCCGCCTTGATCGCCAGGTACGCCGCACCTTCCTTGAACTCGCGCAACCCTTCGGGCGAACGCCCGCCTTCCGGGAACAGCACCACGGAAACGCCCCGCTCGCGCACCAGCCGCGCGCCCTCGGTCAAGCTCTTCAGCGACGCCCGCGGATTCTCGCGCACCACCGGCAGATGTCCCGCGCGCCGCAGGTGTCCCCCCAGCAGCGGAATCCGAAACAGTCCCCGCTTGGCGAAGAAACGGATCTGCAGGGGCAGCAGCAATACTACGGGCGTGTCCATGTAGCTGGAGTGATTCGCCACCAGAACATAAGCGCCGTCCTTTTGGAGCTTCTCCAATCCCTCAAAGCGGATGCGCGCGCCGCAGACCGCCAGCAGGATGCGCGCCCACGCGCGCGCAACCGCGTGTTGCGTGCGGCCCTTCTTATCGAAAGCGGAAGCCAGCAGCGACGCTATACCGAAGACCGCCGTCGCCACAATAATCAGTGGATCGATCAGCAGATAGGCGCGCAGGCGGCTAAGTAGCATCACTCTGCCGCGCGCGGCACATCCTCAACATGTATGGCGAGCCGCTTGTGCAACTTGGCCAGCGCGGCTTCAATCTGGTCCAGGCGCGAACGATGGCGCAGATCCAGCAGGCGATCGACCTGGCTCTTCTGCCAGCCCATGCGGCGGGCCAGGTCGGCCTTGCGGACTCCCGCCTCGCGCATCGCCTCATATAGGCGGATCTTCGCCTCGGCCAGGGCGGGAAGAAAACAATCATTGGAATCTCCCAATATACAAATATGTATACTAACGTCAATGGCTCAAGATCGCTGCGCTAGTAAAATCACGCCAGCAGCGCCCGCGCCTCGCCCACCAAAAACAGCGAGCCCGTCACAAAAACGGCATCCTCCGGCGCCGCACTTGAAGCTAGCACCAGTGCGGCTCGAATATCCGCGGCCACCTGCATGTAAGGGTGATCCGCCAGTTCGCGAATCGATTCCGGCCGCAGCGCGCGCGCCTGCGCCGGAGCCGTCACGATCACATGCCCCGCACGCGGAAACAGGATCGCCGTCATCTCTTCCACGGCCTTGTCGCGCATCGCGCCATAGATCATCCAAACGCGGCGTGGTTCGTAGAAGCGTTCGAGATATGCCGCCAGCGCCCGCGCGCTCGCGGGATTGTGCGCGCCGTCCAGCACGATTTCCGGATTCACCGCCACGCGTTCCAGACGGCCCGGCCACTGGGTTTGCGCGATGCCCCGCCGGATGGCTTCCGGCGCAACGCGCAGCCGCGTGAGCGCTGCGATAGCCGTGCGCGCGTTCTCCACCTGATGTTCCCCCGCCAGCGGACAACTGACGGGCAACCCGGCCCATACGAAATCGCTGCCCTGCGCATGCAAGGTTACGCCGGAGACCGCCACGTCGGAGCTGTGTGTTACGGCCACGCCCAAAGCCGCGGCGCGCGCCTCCAGGACGCATTCCGCCTGCGCGCGCTGCTGCGCGAAGACCGCGCTCACGCCCGGCTTCAGAATTCCCGCCTTTTCAGCGGCAATCGATTCCAGGCTCTTGCCGAGATACGCTTCGTGATCGAAGTCCACCGGAGTCACCACGCATAACTCCGGCGTGACTACGTTGGTCGCATCCAGCCGTCCCCCCAGTCCCACTTCCAGCACCGTGAACTGAATGCCGCACTCGCGAAACACCAGCAGCGCCATGGCCGTCACGCTTTCGAAATAGGTGGGGTGGAGATCGATGCGTTCCTGCCGCAGCAGCGTCTCCGCGCAGGCGTGCACCTGGTCGAAAGCCGCGGCGAATTGGCCGGCGTCCACCGGGCGTCCCTGCACTTGGATGCGCTCGGTGGGCTCCACCAAGTGCGGCGACGTGAACAGCCCCGTGCGGTATCCGGCAGCGCGCAGCCCGGATTCGATCATCGCGCTGGTGGAACCTTTGCCGTTGGTACCCGCTACGTGCACGATGCGGCAGGCGCGCTGGGGATTGCCCAGCGCTTCGAGCAGAACGCCAATCCGTTCCAGGCCCAGCTTGGCGGTCTTGACTTCGTTGCCCAGCGCGTAGAGGAAGCGGACGGAATCGGGATAATTCATCTCATCCGCTCGGTTACGGTCGCGGCTCCGTTGCGCGTGCGGTGCCCTTAATCCACAAAAAATCGCAGCGCCGTCGAGATGTAGGCCTTCATCTCCAGCCGTGGCACCACCGCGTCCAACATCCCGTGCTTCAACAGAAATTCCGACCGTTGAAATCCTTCCGGCAGCTTCTGCCGGATGGTCTGCTCGATCACCCGCGGCCCTGCGAATCCGATCAGCGCGCCCGGTTCGGCGATGTTCAAATCGCCCAGCATCGCGAAACTTGCCGTGACACCGCCGGTGGTAGGGTCCGTCAGCACGCTGATATAAGGCACGCCGGATTCGTCCAAACGCATCAGCGCGGCCGAGATCTTGGCCATCTGCATCAGGCTCACCGCGCCCTCCTGCATGCGCGCGCCGCCCGACGCCGACACGATCACCAGCGGTATGCGCCGCGCAATCGAGCGCTCGATGGCCCGGGTGATCAGCTCGCCCACCACGCATCCCATGCTGCCGCCGATGAAGCGCGCTTCCATCGAGCAAATATTCACCGGCCGTCCGGCAACGGTGCCGGCAGCCGAGATCATCGCGTCGGAAAGCGACGTTGCCAGGCGCATCCCATCCAGGCGCTCGCGATAGGGCTTCGAATCGAAGAAATCCAGGGGATCCGACGAGCGCAGCTCCGTATCGAACCTCTCGTATTCGCCGTCGAACAGCAGCTTCAGCCGCGCGGCCGCGTCCATGCGCATGTGCGCGCCGCATTTCGGGCACACATACCAGTTGGACTCCAGGTCTTTCTTCCAGATGATCTGCCGGCAGCCTTCGCACTTCAGCCACAGACCTTCCGTGCGCAGCTTGCGCGACGCGTCGTTGATCTGCGCCACTTTCGGCGGCGCGGCATTTTCTTTCTTGAACCAGGACATGCTAATTGAACTACCTTAGCATGTAGGACAGGCCTCCTGGCATGCCTCCTGGCCTGTCCGTCTTGGTGCGCCGCATGGAACTGCATGAACACGCCCGCCTGCGGGTGAGCGGCGGGTGCGCAACATAAGGGTGGGAGATTCCGGCAGCGCCCGGCGTTATCCGCGTTCACCGGCGTTCGTAGGCGGCCAGATGTACCTTTCTTCTGCCCAACCCGAAAACCTAAACCTCATATTGGCCGCCGATGAACGCCGATGAACGCCGATAAGACAGGCATGGGGAAGTTTTCCTGAAGGGGACGCCCTGTGAGAGATCGAGTGATCCGCGGCTCACAGATGCCCTAGCGCGGATAAGGATGGCCCCGCAACGTGGCGAACGCCCGATAGATCTGCTCTGCGAGCATGGCGCGCGCCAGTTCGTGCGGAAACGTCATGCGCGAAAGCGATAGCAACAGGTCCGCGCGGCCGCGCCAATCCGCCGGCAAGCCATCCGCGCCACCCACCACGAAGACCAGGTCGCGGCCTTCCATTTCGGCCTGCGAAACCAAGGCCACGAACGCCGCCGTATCCAACGCCTTCCCCGCCGGATCCAATAGAATGCGCCGCGCGGCCGGATGCCTGGCCCACAAATCCATGCTTTCCAATTGCCGCGGCTTGATTTCGCGCATTTCGCACGCCGCATAGCGGCTGGCGCGGCTAACGAAATCCGCGGCTATCGAGTTGGCATGCGCATCGCGCGGCTTTCCGATGTAGTACAGAAATATCTTCACGCCAGCGGAATTTCAACGGTTTTGGCATTGCGCCACAACCGCTCCAGGTCATAATACTCGCGCGACTTCGGCGAAAAAATATGCACCAGGAAATTGCCATAATCCGCCAGAATCCACTCCGCCTGGTTGTACCCCTCCACGCTGAAAGGCAGCTCGCCCGATTGTTTCAGGCGCAATCCCACCTCGTCCGCGATGGCTTGCACATTGCGCGCGTTGGCCCCCGTGCAGATTACAAAGTAATCCGCAAATGCGGTGATGCCGGTCATATCCAGCACGCGAATATCGGTTGCTTTTTTGGATTCGGCGGCGCGAACGGCCACCAGCCACGATTCGGTTTCGGTCAGGTCGGGGTGCTTTAGGTCAACCTTTGTCAGAACACGCTCCCTGACCGTATCGTACTACAATATAGGTACCCGCTCATGCGTTTTCTCCTCTCGCTAACGTTCGGTGCAGTACTGTTGCTGGGCCAGCCTACTGCGCCGCGGCCGTCCGGTAGCGATTCCCCAACCGAAGATCCCGACGTGCTCCGCGCCCGCCTCAACATCCAGCGCCTCCGCGCGCTGGTCGAAGCCGGCGCCCTCCCGCGCATCCAACTGGAGCAGGCCGAGGACGCCTTGGGCGACGCGCAGGACCTGGCTGTGCTGCGCCGCACCATGTATGGGCAGGACATCACCGATGAGCAATCGGACGAAATGGTGGCCGCCGCCCAACGCCGCCTCGACCGCCGTCAGAAGCAGCTAGACCGGCTGCGCGGCCTGATCGGTTCCGGCATCGTGGCCAAGAACGACCTCGATCCCGCTGCCGCGCAAGTCGACTTCGCGCGCACGCAATACGACCTGGCTGTGTCGCGCGCCAACCTGACTCACGAGCTGGCCGCGATGGTCCGCGCCGAGCAGATGCGCCCGCCGCGCGCCTCCGACGGCGCCTCCGGCAATGCCCGGGGTTCCGTCCGCTACGATGGCGCCGGCGTCTTCACGCCAGCTCAATTTCAGCAAGTGTCCGCCGCCTTCGAGCATCGCTTCTCCAAGCCGCTGCCCGTCAGCGCCATGGGCGAGACCGCCGTCCACAGGGCCCTGGGCTTCGATCACCGCGGCCGCGTGGATGTCGCGCTGAATCCCGATCAGCCCGAAGGCGTCTGGCTGCGCCAGTACCTCGAGGCGCGGCGCATCCCTTATTTTGCCTTCTGGCAGGCTTCGCCAGGCAAAGCCACCGGCGCGCACATCCACATTGGGCCGGAGAGCACCCGCCTCGGCGCGGTGGCGGACTAGGGGCCCGCATTGAGTTCTCTCCGCGTCCTCATTTCCGAACCACAGATCCAGGCCCGCGTACGCGAAATGGGCGCCGAGATCGATCGCGATTATCCCAACGGCAACCTGCATCTGATTTGCATTCTGAAGGGCGCTTGCTTTTTCATGTCGGACCTGGCTCGCGCCCTGCACATCGACGCGTTCGTCGACTTCATGGGCATCTCCAGCTACGGAAAGAGCAAGACCACGTCGGGCGAAGTTAAAGTCACCAAGGATCTGGATTTCTCCGTCGAAGGCGCCGACCTGCTGATCGTCGAAGATATCGTGGATAGCGGCGTGACGTTGAACTACCTGATCCATCTGCTGGAGCAGCGCAAGCCGCGCTCGATCAGCATCGCGGCGCTGCTCGATAAGCCCGACCGCAGACAGCGGCCGGTGGCGGTTTCCTACGTGGGCTTCAAAATTCCGGATGAATTCGTGGTGGGGTATGGTTTGGATTACGCGGAGCGGTACCGCAACCTGCGCGACATTTGCATTTTGGATAATGTTTGAGCTGCTGTTTGAATGCTGTAGACTTCACATCTTCAAAGCGCGAAAACAGCAGAGAGGCGATCGCCTGAGGAAAGGGGGAATTGTTCAATGACCATCACCTTACCGCTTGAACCGCAGGAAGAAGAACTGGATAGACTTGGAACGCGACCGGCGAGATGCCTCAGACTTTCATTTAGCTCAGCCCGGAGGCCGTATGCC
>Ga0187879_10003784_pt1 | contig 10164 bp, 7 predicted proteins | sample June2016WEW_19_1_FD_132423 | JGI IMG/M metagenome (GOLD analysis project Ga0187879, IMG submission 132423) | Peatland microbial communities from SPRUCE experiment site at the Marcell Experimental Forest, Minnesota, USA - June2016WEW_19_10 | ecosystem: Environmental > Terrestrial > Soil >... | reverse complement strand
TTGCTGTGACTTAACCTTGCATTCGCTTGATTGGGAGCCTAGAATAAGGGCCGAAAGCTTTACCGTCGTAGGAGTCCCTCTCATGGTTCGGGTTGGTTCACGTTACCTGTCGTCTCTAATTGTGTTTGCCGTTGTCGCTGGTTTTGCCGGTCCCGCCTCGGCGCAAAGCGACAAGCCAACTCCTCCCAGCCAGCCTCCATCGAGCGCGACATCTGGTGCGGCGACCGATTCTCAGGCGCCTCCGGACGACGTCGATCCCCTCAAACGTAAGCCCAATGAGAAACAGAAGAAGGCGCAGAAGAGGGCTCTGAATGTCGAGCTCAGCAAGACTTACAAAAAGTGGCTGAATGAGGACGTGGTCTGGATTATTACGGACCAGGAACGTGCCGCCTTCAAACAACTTTCCAACGATGAAGAGCGCGACAACTTCATCGAGGCTTTCTGGCAGCGCCGCGACCCCACTCCGGATACGGAAGAGAACGAATACAAGGAAGAACACTACCGGCGTATCGCCTACTCCAACGAGCATTTTGCAGCGGGAATCCCTGGATGGAAGACCGATCGCGGCCGCATGTACATCATGTACGGTCCGGCAGACGAGATTGATTCGCATCCCTCCGGTGGATCCTTCGAGCGCCCCATGGAAGAAGGCGGCGGCGAGACTTCCACCTTCCCCTTCGAAGACTGGCGCTATCGCTACCTTGAAGGCATCGGGCAAGAAGTGATCATCGAGTTCGTCGACACCTGCATGTGCGGCGACTATCACATGACGCTCGACCGGTCGGAGAAGGATGCCCTGAAGTACACGCCGAATGCCGGCCTAACTCTCTACGAGCAGATGGGCATGTCGAGTAAAGCGGACCGCTTTAGCGGTGGCGGGTTGGAGCAGCTCGGAGCGGGACCGATGAGTTCCAGCCTGCAGACCAAGGAGTTCGACCGTTTGGAACAGTTCGCGAAGTTGCAGGCGCCGCCGCCAGTCAAATTCAAAGACCTGGAAGAAATCGTCAACACCAAGTTGATTACGAACCTGATGCCTTTTGATGTGCGCTCCGATTTTGTGAAGGTCACCGGTGACACCGTGCTGGTGCCGATCACCATCCAGATGAAATCGCGATATCACGTTCGCCAACAAAGATGGCGTGCAGCGCGGTACGGTGAACATCTTCGGCCGGGTCAGCACTTTGACCGGGCGCGTCGTGCAGACCTTCGAAGATACGGCTCAGGTGGATGTTCCGGCAGAGTTGCTGCCGCGCACCGCGGAGAACTCCTCGGTCTATTGGAAAGCACTTCCGCTCCGTCCCGGGCGTTATAAAATTGAGATTGCGGTCAAGGATGTGAACGGCGACCGCAAAGGTCTGTGGAGTCGTGGTATCGTGGTGCCCGAGTACTCGGACGACAAGCTCGCGACTTCTTCGCTGATTGTTGCCGATCAAATGGAGGCAGTGCCGACGAAGGATGTGAGCACCGGCAACTTCGTAATTGGTGTCACCAAAGTTCGACCGCGGGTAGCACCCGCCGACGGCAAGCCCGCTCTCTTCAAGCGGAATAAAGACCAGAAAGTAAACTTCTGGATGCAGGTTTATAACTTGGGTGTGGACGAGAAGACGCATAAGCCCTCGGCCACTTTTGAGTTTGACATTGTTAACATTGCGACTAACAAACCCGTGGTTCAGAAAACCGAATCGACCGACACGATGGGCAATGTCGGCGAACAGGTGACGCTGCAAAAATCGATTGCATCGGCAAATTTGCAGCCGGGCGTGTATCGAATCGAAATCAAAGTGAACGACAACATCTCCAAACAGACGATCGACCCTTCAGCGACGTTTGCTGTTGAGTAACGGCCTGTTTGATTCCCCGGGGGTGGTTTTGAAACTTCGCCAGCTCGGATATTGGGCGGTGATCGTTGCGCTGTCGCTTCCTGCCTGGGCCGCAGAGAGGCCAGGGGAAATCTCCGGGTACGTGCGCGACGCCTCGGGTATTCCTCAGATGGGTGCCGTGGTCGAGATCGTCGGGACGGCGGCGCGGACCCTCACCGTGTTTACTGACGGCGCCGGTTTTTACTCCGCAACCGATTTGCTGCCCGGCTTATACACGGTCAAGGTTTCGGTCCCTTCTTTTTTGCCCGCCTGGCGCGACAAAGTGGGACTGCATCCCGGTACCAACACCCATCTCAACGTCACCCTGAATACTCTGCTGAATGGTATGCGGGTGGGTCCGCTGCGTGGCAGCTCCGATGATGACGACTGGAAGTGGACCTTGCGTTCGGTGGCAAACCGGCCTGTTCTGCGAGTGTTCGACGATCCCACGTCTGGGGACAAACAGGATCCGGAACTCAAAGGCAGCCTCTCATTCCTGGCTGGTTCTGCAGCTGAAGGCTACGGCAGCGGCTCGGAAATGAGCACCGGATTCTCCATCGAACGCTCCATTTTTTCCGTGGACCGCGTGGGCCTGAAGGGGAATGTCGGTTATGGAGACGGCCTTCCCGCCGCCGTTCTGCGTGCGACTTATTCGCACTCGCTGCCCAACGGTTCTGGTCCGTCCATGGGCATTGCCATCCGTCGTTTCGCACCCTCGGATCCTAATCTGCATAACGCTTCGTTGCAGGCAATGGCGCTTACTGGGGCAGAGAATTTTTCGGTGGGCGACGTGCTGGAGCTGAAGTTCGGCAGCGAATTGCAGACCATCCAATTCTTAGGGCGCGTGAACGCGTTCCGGCCCCGAGGATCTGCAGACCTTCACCTCTCCTCGAACACGATTCTCGGCTACGAGTACGCTACCTCCTTGCCGAGCAGCCGGGACGTGAATGGTTTGGATTCGTCGGCAGCCGATTTGAGTGAAGCTGATCCTCGGATCAGCGTATCCAATTTCACAACAAAGCTGGAAAGCGCTCACCATCAGGAGTTGAATGTTTCTCGCCGCGTGGGCAAGGACAATATCCAACTAGCGGTCTTCCGTGACCGGGTGGATAACACGGCGTTGCTTGGGACCGGCAACGTAACCGCCGCTGGCGGCGAGTTGCTGCCCGATATGTACTCCGGTACTTTCACCTACGCCGGCGATCGGCTGGAAGCGCGCGGTATGCGCGTCGTCCTGGCGCGCAAGCTCTATTCAGATTTGACTGCCACGCTGGATTACGCGTGCGGCGATGTTCTTGACCTGGCGAAGCCTGATGTCGAGATCCAGAGTGCGCGGCAGTGGCTTAGCACCGCGCGGCGACAGGCCGTGGCCGCCAAGTTCAGCGGCACTGTTCCTCGCACGCATACCCAGTGGATTGCCTCCTATCGGTGGATCAACGGTTCCGCGTTGACTCCAGTGGATATGTTCAACGCCTCGCCGGGACAGAGCGACCCATTTCTGAACCTCTTCGTTCGTCAGCCCATTCCAACCATGGGTTTCCTCCCAGCCCACATGGAAGCTTTAGTTGACCTGCGGAACTTGCTGGCGCAAGGCTATGTGCCGGTGGTGGGCCAGGACGGCCAAACCGTCTATTTCGTTCAGTCCGCCCGCTCCGTGCGTGGCGGCGTGACTATCAGCTTCTGATGTTCCGTTCAGTGCTTGCGTCTCGACAGTTACTCCTGCCGTAAACCCCCTGAAAGAACTAATCTGCCGCGACGTGTAAGTCGTTTGAGATCAATAAAAACGATCGCATCTATCACGAATTGATATAGTTCTCGGCAGCGTAGATTCCGATTTCCGTAGACTTCCAGTATTAATATCCCGCATTGCGTAGCGCGTCGCCCCCTTCTCTGCGTAACTGATTGAAAGCAAAACTGTTAGATGGGTGTTAATTTGGCCTGAAACATGCCCTAATGGCTCAAACAGCAAATTGCTTGGGAAACTACAGCAGCTGCTGAAAACTAGATTTGAAAAAGGGCTGGAGGGTTTGGGATGAAACGAACAGGGGCGGCGGTTTTTTGTGTTTTATGGTTGACGATTGCTGGATACGGTCAAACTTTTCGCGGATCAATCAACGGAAATGTGACGGACCCATCAGGAGCGGTTGTGGCCAACGCCGTTGTTAAGGCCACCAACGTAGCCACTGACGTCACCATTACCGCTAACACTACTAGTGACGGCGCGTTCTCCTTCCAGGATCTTCCGCTGGGAACCTACAAGATCACAGTCACCGCTACAGGTTTTCAAGCCATCACGTTCGATAACGTCAACGTAACTGCCGGAGGTGCTTACACGTTGCCGGTGAAGGTATCGGTAGCGTCCGCCGGCAGGACAGCTGTGGAAGTTTCCGCGGCCGCTTTGACGCTGGACACCACCACCGCTGCCCAAGATAACATTCTGCCCACGGAGGCCGTGCAGAACGTGCCGATGAACGGACGTGACTTCACGCAATTCGCCGCCGTGCAACCCGGCTACGGCGGTTACTCAGTCGGTGGTTTCGGCTCGCTCAACGGCACCCGGGCCAACCAGATGAATTGGCAGATTGACGGTGTGGATAATAACGACTTCTGGCATAACATTCCCGCCGTGAACCAGGGCGGCGTGTCGGGCATCGCTGGTGTCATCATGCCTCTCGATGCGATCGACGAATTCTCGGCCCAGACCGCATCCAATGCCGAAGGTGGACGCAATGCTGGTGGCATCGTCAATGTCGTGCTGAAGTCGGGCACGAACCAGATTCACGGCTCCGCGTACTACTTTAATCGCAACACGGCTTATGGGGCGGCCACACCGTTCTTCAACCCCAGCCTTCTTGCCTCGGAAGGATTGCCCAATGGTAAGCCGCCGCTGCGTAATGAGAACTACGGCTTCTCCCTCGGTGGGCCGATCATTAAGGACCGGACATTCTGGTTCATTTCTTTCGAGAAGCAGAAGTATACGATTGGCCTCTCCGGTCTGAATACGGAACCATCCCAGGCCTATCAAAATGACGCATTGGCTCTGCTGGCAGCCAACGGTATCTCGGAGAGTTCGATCTCCAAGCAGATGGCGGCTAACTTCTGGCCGAGCTATATCAATAGTCTTCCAGCGCAGCCGGGAAATTATTTTGCCAGCAATCCGTCGATCGGTTACAGCTACAACGGAGTCATCAAGCTCGATCACAACTTCAACGAAAAGAATCATTTCTCTATTCGCTGGTTCGGTGGTCAGGGTGACCAGATCGCACCACTCGGCGGAAGCGCCGCCCTGGCGACCGCGAGTTCCAACCTCTCGTACTATTTCGAGAAAGCCCCAATTCACGTTTACAATTACGCGCTCACGCTCAATACGGTCATAAGTCCGAAAATGGCCAACCAGCTGCTTTTCGGCGTGAACTACTTCAACCAGATATTCAATGACGCCAACCATAGCTTCGATACCGCGTCTTACGGCCTCGATCTCAGTCCTTCAGCGCTAATCAACGGCAAGCCCATCCTGGGAGCACCCAATCTACAGATCAGCGGTTTTGAGCAGGTTGGCATCACCCCGCCGGAAGGTCGCAACGACATCACCGGCATGCTGGCTGACATTCTTTCCTATAACGTGGGCAAGCATCAATTCCGCTTTGGCGGCGAATTCCGCCAGGGGCATGTGGATGAGTTCTATTTCCGCCATTCCCTCGGCAAATTCGTGTTTGATGGTTCGCAAGGTCCGTGGGCAGCTTATTGCACCGCGAATCCGGCAGCTACCGGTTGCACGAATGCGTTGGGCAACGTGGATACGAACATCTTTGCTCTCGCCGACTTCCTCGCGGGTCGCATTCAGTCGGGCGGCATCGCCGTTGGCGATGCAGAACGAAAAGTCGTGGTCAATGGAATCGATTTCTTTGCCCAGGACTCGATGCAGATCACGCGAAAACTCAATATTAACTGGGGTCTGCGCTGGGATTATTTCGGCCCCTTGCACAGCAGCGATGCGAAGGACTTAGCTGTTTTTATCCCGTCGGCTGGCGGCATCAAGATTCAGGGTAACGGGATTAGCTCCATCTTCCCGCCCGACAAAAACAACTTCGCGCCCCGCCTGGGCTTCGCGTATCAGCCCACGGAAAAATCCGACACGGTGGTTCGCGGCAGCTTCGGCGTCTTTTATGACCAGATCAACATGAACCCTTTCCTCGACTTCCGCCCACCGAACAATGCCGATGGTCTCGAGGATAACCCCGCAGGACCGCATCCGGTTTCGACCTATAGCCTGGGAAGTGCGGTCTGGCAGCCGAATGTAGCTCTCTTTCCTGGCGTCTCGACTTGCGTGACCGGGAATGTTGCCACCGACCCGAACTGCAGCACGTCTGTTTACGACGTCTTCTCCGTCAGCCAAAACTTTCGAACTCCCTATTTCTTCAACTACAACCTGAATCTTCAGAAGAGCTTCGGAAATGGAATGGCGGTGTGGCAGATAGGCTATGTGGGCAGCGAAGGCCGCAAGCTATCGGTCATGTTGGACATCAATCAATTCGGCCAATATGCGGCCGAGTTCCCCAACTATGGCGGCATGAATCAGCTTAACAGTATCGGCACGTCTAACTACAACGCGCTGCAGAGCACGTTACGGCTGAGGGCGTGGCATGGTCTGAGTTCCTCGTTCGCCTATACATGGGGGCACGCGCTGGACGAGATTAGCGCGTACCGCGGCATCCTCCCCTACGACAGCACGAACCTCAAAGCCGAGTACGGCAATGGCGACTTCGATACTCGCCAGAATTTCTCGGCCACCATCACTTGGGACATTCCCGGGTCCTCGCGCGGCCCTAGGTGGCTTTCCCATGGTTGGGCGATCAACAGCCTGATGACATTCCACGGTGGCCAGCCTCTGGATGAAGCGCGCACGGGATATGACATTATCGGCAACCCGTTCGCGGGCATCTCACATGCCTTCCAGAAAACACCAACCTTCACCGGCGTGACCTGGGTCAATCCAGCCGCGTTCTGTCTGCCCGCCATAGACGGTGGAACAACTCCGTGCTCTGGTCCGAATATCTTCGGTGGCGATCTGCGCCGGAACCAGATCTATGGTCCGGGTTTCTCCGATGTGGATCTGTCCGTCTTTAAAAATATCCCGATCACCGAGCGCGTCAAAGCTCAGTTCCGGGTCGAGATGTTTAACCTGTTCAACCGCATCAACCTCGCCTCGGGCGTGGGCGCCACCAGTCCCGGCAATGGGGCTATCACCGACACGATCGGCGACTTCAACGGTGCCCCTGGTATCGGTCCCGGCGAGGCGTTCAACATGCAGCTAGGCTTGAAGATCCTCTTTTAGCTCGTTTAGCTGCCTAAGCCTCAAGGCCCCTTGCCGCTCGCGGCAGGGGGCTTTCCTTTCTGTTTCAATAAACCAGATTGAAAGCAGTTCCCAAAACTGCGGGACAAACAGTCCGCGTTACACAATCTACTGCCTCCCCACCCGTCTTACGCCTTCCGTTACTACGTCGCTTGGTTACTGCGATGTTACGCTGCTCTCATAATTCCCCCAAAGCGTCTGTTGCGGAGACTTTCGATGCGTCGCTCCTTCTGCGCCATCCTTGCCTTGGTCCTCGGCGTGTGCTTTGCCGCGCCGCTCTATGCCCATCACCTGAAGCTAGGTGCTACCTCTTCGATGCCGGTGACTACCTCTTCTGCGCAGGCCCGGGCACTTTACCAGAAAGGCATGGAGGACTACGAGAACCTCTACCTGGAACGCTGCAACGACGATTGGCGGGAGGCCGTAAAGCAAGATCCCAATCTTGCCGTGGCCTGGGCATGGATTGCCTTTAACAGTAGCGACCCTAAGGAAGTGAGCGTGGCCCGCGAAAAGGCCAAGGCCCTCGCTCCCAAACTGACGCCGGGCGAGCAACTGATGGTGGCTTGGATCGCCAAAGTGCAGGAAGGCGACTTCATCGGCGGTATCTCGGCCATGAACGACTTGCTCGAGATGTATCCCAAAGATAAGCATCTTTTCTACCTCGCCGGCAATTGGCTAATGGGAGAGAACGGCGACGAGCAGGCGCAGAGATTCATGGAGAAAGCGCTGGCTATCGACAAGAACTTTCCTGCCGCGCTGAACGATCTTGCCTATCTGAACGCGCGCAATCGGCAATTTGCCAAGGCATTTGCGGCCATGGACCGCTACGTCGCACTGCTTCCCAAGGAACCAAATCCCCAGGATTCTTACGGCGAAGTGCTGCGCATGGCGGGAAATTTTGAGGGATCATTGCAGCACTACCGCGCCGCCCTGAAGATCGATCCTGATTTTGTGACTTCCCAGGTTGGCTTGGGCGACACGTATGCCCTCATAGGCAATCAGGATCAGGCGCGGATTGAATATGACAAAGCGATCCGCTTCGCTCACAATGAGGCGGACCGTCTGACCTACAGTATGCAGAAAGGAATGACGTGGGTACGGGACGGCAAGTTCGCCGAGGCCGACAAGTTATTCCTGGAGGTGGCCGAGAACGCACACGCCAAAGGGCAGGATTTGCAAGAAGCGCAAGCCTACCGGCACATGGCTGAGTATCAGGCAGATGATAAGGCCGCGTTGAAGTATCTGCAGAGTGCCGAAGATTCTCTGGACCACAGCAATGCGATTTCTCCATCCGACAAGGGTGAAGAACTGTCCCGCATTCTGCGCAACCGCACGGTACGCGCAGCCCATGCGGGCGACGCTGCCCTGGCTGACAAATCTCTCAAGCAACTTGAGACGATGACGAGCGGCAGCCGCAACCGCGTCATCCAAAGCTCCTACAACGGCGCGGCCGGAACTCTATTGATGGATCAGAAGAAGTTCGAAGAAGCCATCACCTATCTCGAAGAGGACCAGGACAATCCTTTCACCCTGGAGCTCCTGGTGCAGGCTTACTATCAGAGCAGCCAGACCGAGAAATTGGCCGAGGCCGAGGCCAAGCTGCGAAGTACAAACGTTCCTACCATGGAACAAGCTCTTGTGGTTCCCGCCGCGCGCTTGCGCCGGCCGGAAATCTAACCGTCATTTACCGTATTGGAATAGAGTTGCTCTATACTGGCAAACGCCAGCGGGAAGGCGAGAACCTTTCTGCTGGCTTTAGCCCTCAATTACTCGCCGAGGCTGAATGAACCCTAATCTCGATCGGCGTTCCCGCCAGAGAGTTCTTGCCCGCGTCCCGGTTCGCGTTAAGAGCGCAGTAGGGGGAAGGGAACTGGCTGCCGAGACCCGCGATGTCAGCACCAATGGCGTTTTCCTCTATAGCAAGTCCCGCATGACCGAGGGTTCCGATCTCGAACTGGTCCTCATTCTTCCTCCCGAACTGACCTCCGGCGAAAAGTGCTGGGTGTGTTGCCATGCCCGTGTACTGCGCGTGGAACAAGGATCAGGCACCGACTTTGGAGTCGCAGCCGAAATTCTGCGGATGGACATGCTGCCTGAGATTCCGATTTGATGTTGTTCCTAACCCGCCACGGACCGCAGAGCAGTTCTGACTCAACTGGCTCAATAAAGCTGCCGCATTACCCGCGGCTTTCCCGAAAAATTGCCGGTTCAAACCCTAGCCCTTTCAGGGCACGGGATTTTTAGCAAAAAATCTTGGAGAAAGCCCTTCCCTTAGCCCCGACCTTGGTGCAATAATGGCGGCCCTAGAATTGCTCTGGCCAAACTCGGTAGTTAGGTGGGCCCATTGTATGTGGATTGATAAATTAGCCGACGGTGTGGTGCAGGTTCAGACTCCCATCGGCCCGCGGTACTTGATGCCATCCTTTATCCAACGTGCTTATTTTCTGTGGATGTTCCGTCACTTTCCCATCCTCCCACACGCCGTCCTCAGCTCTTGGCAGCAGCGCCTTATCGATCGCTTATGTTCCGAGCAGAGATTTGTGTCCATGGCTTACGCCGATGGAATGGAGGATGCTCCCGTGATTGGCACTGTCGAGAAGCGCCAACCGATGGGGTCAGGGTCGTTGCCGCCCCGCCGTCCCGTGGTCAGCGAAGGCTCCCGAGGGTTAGCCGCAGAAGTACGGCAGCGTTCCTAAACCGACTCTCCCGCCACACACGATGCGTGCGCGAAGAGTCCCGTCGGTTATCCGGTTTTCTTCTGGCTGGTAAACGGACTACTCGCTCCGTCCGTCTTGATTGAGAGAAGTTCACAAATCCTGCAGTAAACCAGTCGTCATCCGCGATGACCCAAGATCACGAAAATGCTACAATCACCAACTGTCCCCAGGAAGAATGTTCGCGTAGGGCGCGTAGCTCAATTGGCAGAGCAACTGACTCTTAATCAGTAGGTTG
>Ga0187879_10003777_pt1 | contig 10170 bp, 7 predicted proteins | sample June2016WEW_19_1_FD_132423 | JGI IMG/M metagenome (GOLD analysis project Ga0187879, IMG submission 132423) | Peatland microbial communities from SPRUCE experiment site at the Marcell Experimental Forest, Minnesota, USA - June2016WEW_19_10 | ecosystem: Environmental > Terrestrial > Soil >... | reverse complement strand
CTTCAGGCCCTGGTAATGCTTCAACTCGAAGACCATCCGTTCGCGAGGGTTCAGGCGCTGCAGCGCAGCTTGGATGCGACGGCCAATCTCTCTCGAGTGCACGGCGCGTTCCGGGTCGAGCACCGGCCGTTCCTCCGGCACCGTCTGAAAGTACTCCGGTTGACCGTCCTCGCTTTCCGGTCCCTGCACTTCCTTGCGAGTGTTTTGGCGGCGCAAATAGTCCAGGCAAACATTCATCACCACGCGATAAAGCCAGGTGGAAAATCGCGCCTCCAGCCGGAAGTAGCGGATGGAGCGGTAGACCTTCAGAAACGCCTCCTGGTAAAGGTCGCGAGCTTCTTCCGGCGAGTGCACCACTTGCAGCGCCAGGCGGAGCACGTTCTGGTCATAGGCCCGCACCAGCGCCTCGAAGGCTAAGGAGTCGCCTTCCTGGGCGCGGCGAATCAGCGTCAGCTCATCCGCCCCACTCACTCTCGCTTCATCTGGTATGTGTCCGGCTAGCTCCAAGCAGCCTTCCATCACCGACTTTGCTTGACCTCTCAACCCGTTACGACGAATGGGGGGCAAAAAGGTAAGCGGCCGGAGGCAGAAATTAAGTGTCCAAAATCAGAAAATGGCAGCCACGCGCCGACGGGTGCCAGCGGTTCAATTCGTCGGGAGCCCGAAGAATCACATATTGACCGAGTTCCGCGCCGGGTTGCAAGTCTGTCTCCCCCTGCATAGGTCAATCTAAGTAGGCTATCATGCCGCCGAGCCCGTGTCAAGAGGGAAAATTAACAGGGGAGAACCTACAGGCTTGACGCAGGGTGGCAGTTGGCCTAGTATTGAGACAAACAGGACAGTGTGTCGGTTACGTTCCGGAGTTAAAAGGGGACCGGTTCGATGTTGCATTCCGCAAGCCCGGCAGGAGAATCCAAGGGTTGCGGAGTTATGCGACGGTGTCAGGTGGCGCCCGCAGAGGATTGGTTGGCTCTCCTCCGGTAACCGGCATTTTTGAGAGTAGCTGCGTTAGGTCTGATGGAAGGGAGTCCCATATGAAACCCCGCGTTTCCCGAGCATTTTCTCTGGCAATTCTTTTCGTCGCCTATCTAGGCTGGTTTGGCGCCAAAGGCGCGAGCGCGGCCCCAACCGCCCAACAGGACGAGCAAGCCCAGCAAGCCGCGCAAAGCGCTCCCTCTTCCGGGACAAGTGTGTCCATTCCAGGCCCTCTCCGGTCCTTCCTGCGCATGGCTGGCATCAGCCAGAAGATTCCTCCGGAGGAAGTGCTGCCGCTTCTGGCTCGGAATGTCGTGACGCACGGTTTTACCTGGCAAGAGGGCGGACGCAGGGCGACTGAGTATCTGGTGCTTCTGAGGCGTTACGTTGATCACGCCCGGGAACTCCAGGCGCTGGCGGGCGCGGAAGCAATCATCCGGGTTTCTAAATGCAGCGAGGCACAGCCGCTGCTGAATACGCTGGGCTACCGGCTCTCGAGCGCCTGCGGCCCTCGAGTGAGAATCGAAACCGCTGACCAGAAAAAGGCGTTCATTACGGTCGATTCCGGATTCCCCCTGGCAGAACTGGAGCAGACGATTCAGGGGGGCAAGCCGTTCGCTTACCCGTATCCCAGCACGAGGGCTCCGGTCCTCTTCAGTCAGTCCGATTGGACGAAAAGCAGCAAGAGCAAGAAAGAGGATATTCTCGACGTCCTTTTCCAGGACCCTGAATTAGCCCGGCTTTATTGGGCGTTGTCCCGGATGGATGACAACACCCGGAGCGCCCTGCTGCGGTCTCCGGGGCTCGAGAAGCTTGCGCCCAACGCGGCTATACTGGATTTTTTCGGGAATCACATTTGTATTCGATCGAACCGGGTGGTCGTTCCAGGCGGAAACGCGGCTGAACCGGCCTGGAAGAGTCTGGTTGGCGCCAGCCCCGACTCGCCGGCGGATTTCGTATCGCGGCTAGTGGCAAGAGATTCGGGGTGGCTGGCGGCTTACTTCGACGCACTCGCGCGCATCAACCCGTCTCAGCAATCGTATTTCGTTGATCCGCACCGATTGACTCGATTTTACGTGGCTTTACGAGGGCGGAAAGTCACCCCTGGCCCGGCGAAGGGCGCCTTCAGGACAGATCCGGGCCTCTTGTTGCTTGTGACCCGGCTATGGTTCGAGCCGAACGGGCAACCCCACATCCCTGGCGGCCTGGCAGTGTGGAAAGGAGTCGTGGGCGGCAAAGCTCATTCCAAACTCGGGGCTGAATGGGCCCAGCATTCCAGAGGGTGGGAAGCTCCTGACGACTTGGTCGCCGGCATGTTTGGACTTACCAGGGAGCTCTCGCAAGATTCGCCGCTCAAGGTATTCCTGACGTTGAACGAGATCGACCGCCGGCGCTCCCCGGACGAGCGCTTAAGCCCCCAAGCCGCGAGTTTGCTGGCGGAGGATTTTGCGCGCTTCGGGAACCAGTATGCCATTTTCTCAGAGTTTCACGCGCTGAACGACGACTCGGTCAGGCGTTTTCTCAGTGTGGCGGATGCAGTTGACCGCATACCTGACTATGGTGTACGAGGCGACACGCTAGGGATTTATCAGGCCATCGTCGGACTCTGGGAAATCCTGGCGCGCCAGGGCGAAATTCAAGACTTGAACCAGTCCTGGCAGCAGGTCATCAACCCATTCAACAGCGTCTTTTCCTCCGTCCAACTCTTCGATGCCACGGAGAGTTCGTTCGGCGAGCTCTTGCGCGCCGCGACGGGGGAAACACAACGCTCCCAGGACGCCATTATCACCTTGCTTGCCGGTCCCAAGCAGTCAACCGCGGCGGGCCGGCAGGTGAAGCGGCTTCTGGCTGACAACATCCGTGCGGTTCTGGATGCGCAGCGGCTTCTTTCTCTCGACAATCTGTTCGCACTGGGACACGGCCTAAACCAGACCGCGCATGGAAAGCCCAACCTGGATACGCTGTTGCTTTTGGCCGGGGAGCTGCACGAGTTCGAGCTGCCAAAACCACTCTTCACATCCGGCGAAAGATTGGAATGGGCCAATGGCCTCTATACAACTCCGCACATCAAATTCGAGTTGCAAATGAACCTGACGCCGCTCATCCAGTCGCCGGGGTCTGCCAAGGACTTGGCTGCGGCGCGTGGCGAACTCGTGCCCTTCCTTCGAGACACCCTGGTGGGACTCAACTACGCCTACTACCAACCTCCCGGGGCGCAGATGCTGCTGACGAACCCGCTTTTCGTGCGCGCTCACGATCCCGTGGGAGAGAAGATCAACGGAGAATACCATTCCTGGGAAAGCCCCACCTTGATCGGTGTTGGCGATGCGGCGAGCGGAGGAGCGCATCTTTCCGGCTCACTGGCTGACCTGCCTTATGCGTTGGCGGAAGTTGAGCAGAACTTCATTGTGCCGGAGAACGTTCAGGCCCTCATCTGGGAGGATCTGGTGCCTTCGCTATTGGTGGGCGCCGTCTTGCCGCGCTGGTGGGGAGTGACTCAATCGGAACTTCACGCCGTCGGCCTCTACCAGCGCGCGGGAGAAGAGCTTTTGGAAGCGGCGGCCAAAGACGAGAAGCTGCGCGCAACCGTGATGACAATTCTTTCCGATCGCATGCTTCCTCAGCGAGCCGGGGAAGTAGACGATGCTCTTCGTCGCGGACAGCCGGAAGCTGCGATTTCCAATGTGGCGCCCGCAGAACTCCTTTTTCTGGCCGTCGAATACCGGAAGCAATTCCCGGGCCAGGACTCGGGACCGGCAGAGCGCGAATTGACTGAGCTTAGTGCACATGATCCCTCTCTAGTCAGTTGGGAACGCCTCTCGGCGGATTTTGGTGTGCCGCATCCGGCCCTCGAAGAGACCTATGCGCGCGAACTGCTGAGCACAAAACCTTTTCCGACTTTGATGGGGTACTCGAGCCGCCTGCTGGGTGAGTCCTGGGATTCCAACAACCTTTACTGGGCGCGCCTGGCAGACGAAAACGGCTATTCTCCGGAAATGCTCCACATTCTGGTGCCGGAGCTGACGCACCGCATGATTGAGAAAATTTCAGCAACCGATTTGGAGGATTGGCCCGCATTGCTTCGCGCTTTGCGGGAAACGGGCGAGGAGTTTCGGCAGGGGAAAATCCGCACCTTAGCCAAGAGTGAGCTTCTTCCAGGAGCTTGAGGAGTCTACCATGGCGAAAACGCGAGTCTTGGTTCCGATGCTTTTGCTGACTACTTTCTGCGGCGCCGCATGGGTTGCGCCGCAGGAGCAGAGCGGTCCGGATGTGACGGTCTTTAAGGTTACCGTCAACATGGTGCAGTTGGACGTGGCGGTCACAGACAAGAAAGGTAATTATGTAACTCGCCTCACGCCCTGGGATTTCGCGGTTTATGAGGATGGTATCCCTCAGAAGATCGCTACTTTCGGTGAAGAGAACGAAGCGCCGAGAAGGTTGGAGGACTACAAGCCCGGTGAGAGCAAGCCGGCCTTGGCGGCATCTTCGAATCCCAAGCACGGACATCGGAACAAAGACGGCGGATTCGAGGAGGCTACGCCGGGCGAGGTGGCCTCGCTGGTGGCCGGCGCCAATGTCTACATTCTGTTCGACACCAGCAATTACATGTACCGGGGCTTTGTTTATGCACAGGACGCGATTGAGGAATTCGTTCGGTCGCTGCAAGACCCCGCGCGCGTGGCATTTTATTCTTATAGCCGGAACTTCACGCGAGCCGCTTTACTCACTCCTGAGCGCCCGGACGTTATCCGCGCCATTCGCGCCACTGTGGCAGGCGACGATGCCGCACTCTATAACTCCCTGCTGATGACGCTCCGAGATGCCGCCCGGCTTTCCGGCCGAAAGGTGGTGGTGGTTTTTTCTAACGGTCCGGACAATGCCAGCGCCGTGGGGCCCGAAGACATCCGGGAGATGGCGCAGACGGAAGGGATTCCGATTTACATGATCAGCACCCAGGAAGCGCGGCTCGATCCGGTCTCGACCGCCGTGTTCGAGCGGGTGAGCGCCACCACGGGCGGTAAGGTCTATTTCGCCAAGAATTGGAAAGAACAGCAGGATGCATTTGCTTCCATACGGGATGATCTGGCGCACTTGTATTCGATCAGTTACTACCCGGCGGCTAACCCTAATCGCGGCTGGCGCAGCATCACTGTGAAAATGTTGGCTCAGGACATGAAGGGCTACCACGTTCGCACACGCAGCGGTTATCGTCCCAAAGCCGTCCGGCTCACCGAACAGGTCAAGGCGACGTCGTAAGAGCAGGTGTCAGGTTTCAGGTGCCAGGTTTCAGGTGCCAGGTGTCAGGGATATGTGATCGGTCATGCCCTCTCCATTGGGGAGAGGGTGTCCCGCTGCCGGCGCATTCATCAGCCGGAGCGGGACGGGTGAGGGGTTACTTCCAAGGCGACTACTTCTCTCCCGTAGCACGGGCTGCAAACCACCCTTTCGCCCTGCCAACTTGTTACTCCTCACTCGTCACTACTCTCCAAAGCTGACCGCTGTCGTCGGAAATCCACTGCTCCCCGGAGGCGGTCTTCACTGTGATGTGCTGAGGGTCGGATGAGGAGCAATTGATCGACACGATGGCTTCCGTGACGGGAGCGGCTCCTGATACCAGGCTGACGCGCGTCCAAGTCGCGCCGCCATTGCTCGAGTGATACAGCGCTCCGCCGGTTCCGCCCGCCCAAATTTCTTTGCCATTGCTCTGGACCACACGGAATTCGACCTTGTCGTCGACACCTGCGTTTTCCCAGCTCCTTCCTCCGTCGGCCGAGCGCTGGACCTTGCCGTCCGCCGAAATGGTCCAAAGCGCGCTTGGCAGGGCTGCCGCGCTTTTCATTGGACTGCGGAATGCCGCCGCTGGGAGCTTGGCTTGGAGGGCATTCACACGCACCTGCGTTGATGCCCCGGCTTCACCCGCTAGACCTTTCTTGTCGTAAACGGGGACTGGAGGCTGATCCATGACGGCGCCCGGCTTGGCGGCAGCGCGGGCGAGATCAGTGTTCACTGCTCCCGAGAGTTCGGCCGATTGAGAGTAGCTCGGGGGAGGAACGGCCGGCGCTGCCGGCGGGCGAAGCTGGGTTCCGGGCGGCGTTTGGGCTCGCGCTCCAAGGTCGGCCGAGGGAGTGGCGAGTTGCCGGGCCGGCGGTGGAGCGGCAGATTTCTTGAGTTCCGCCATCTCACCCGCGGACTCGAGAGACTTTCCTTTAGTCCTTCGCGCGGCTGCTTTGGAAGTGGGCTGCGACGGCAAGGGCTGCGGAGCCTGAGGAGTGTTTTCCCTGGCGTTCGCCACAATGGTAGCCGGTGCGCTGTTCGATGAATTTTGCACCATGCTCCTCGGATGCTGGTGCAATACCGCGACAACTACCACGGCGCCCAAGGCTGCCGCGAGCGCGCCCCAACGGAAAACTGGCCGGACGCTCCACGCGCTTCGGGCACGCAAACTCGCAGGTTCGGCCGCCTCGGCTCCGGTGGGCAGTGATAAAGCCGCAATCTCCCGGCACTCCGCACACCCGGCGAGATGGTTCAGAACCAGCGTCCGCTCGCGCTCCGTCAGCGTTCTTTCGAGGAATGCCGTCAGCAGGTTGGCGTCGGGATGTTCGAATGGCCGATTTTCGACTGTCGATTGCCGATTGTCCTGACTGGCGACGGTTTTTCCTTTAAGCCGCTCGAGCACGATTTTTGGTACTCCCCACATAGCGGATCCAGTCTACGACTTCCCTTTAGAGTCTGTGTGAAATCCTCATTCAGGTTGTCATTCCGAGCCCTTCGCTGTCATCCTGAGCGCAGCGAAGGATCTCGCTCTGAATGTTTTCAAGAGCAGAGCGAGATTCCTCGTCGCCTGCGGCTCCTCGGAATGACATGAGAACGGAGTTCTCACACAAACTCTCTTGGGGACCAAGGCACAGGCGCTGGGGGACAAAGGGCGCAGCCGCCATATCCCGATCCCTTCTTATGGAACGCTGCAGTAACCGCCTTCTTGCATGTGTCAGCCTTTAACCTCTAAACTTGGATGCGTTCCAAACGCCCGGTCGCCCCTCCGTACTTGCTGTTCCCTAAGCCCTAACCCCTAACCCCTAATCCCTAGCCCCTAGTCCCTAGCCCCTAACTCCTAACCCCTAACCCGCGGCGAACATCCAAGGATAACTCGGTGACTTCCACGTCCATGGCTTGTCGCGCTTCTTTTGAACTCATGCCAAGTTTTTCGAGGCGGGCACGAATGGATTTGCGAAGCGCGGTGGTGATTTTCTCGAGCCTTCGACTGACTGTAGATTCGTGCACCCCGAGCAGGCGCGCGACCTCGGCCAGGGTACGGCCATCGAGATAATAACCGGCCAAAATGAATTTGTCTTCCCCAGGCAGCGCGGCGAGGGCCTGGTCCGTGGCTTCGTCCAAACGCGGGTCAACCGCCTGCGAAGGGTCGCGCGCTTCGGCCTGGAACTGGGCTCCTGCCTCAGTCTGCTCCTCCAGGCTGACCAGGCGTTGCTGCCGGCGATAGCGGTTCACGTATTCCTGTGCCAGGACGGCCCGAAGCCAGCCCTCGAGGGAGCCGCGGCCCGTGAACGAATCGAGCTTCGAGATTCGCCTGCCGTCCGACGAGCGCGTTCCGTAGAGGTCGGCATACAGCGAATCGGCAAGCTCCCGGGCAGCCGAATCCTCCGAGGCTATCGAGTGCGCGGCGTTGTAGAGCTTTTCGCGGTAACGGTTCAGGAAGAGTTCCCAGGCAGCCTGACTTCCTCGGGCGCAGGCACGCGCCAGCGCCAGTTCCTCAACTCGCAAACCGTCGAGGAGTTCCATAACCTCGGTTTGGCCCGCGTCTCGAGGGAGGTACTTGGCAGCGATGTCTTGCAGGATGCTCGCGAAATCGCCCGCGGAGAGGCCGTACCGCTCCGCGCCTGCCTGCTGATAGAGTCGGGTGCACACCGATTCCGGGATAACGAACATTGCCGAACAGTCGTTTTTTTCTTGCGTGGTGCTCATCGAAATTGGGTGGCCTTGGACGTTGTCATCCTGAGCGAAGATTCCATGATCTTACGGCTCACCACTTGGCACGAAAATGATTCCCCTCCTTGGTAAGGAGGGGTCAGGGGCGGTTGTCGTTCGCTGACCGTCCTACCCACCACCCCCCTGCCCCTCCTCCCGCCGAGGAGGGGAGTTATTTTCATGGCAGCGAAGGATCCCGCAGTTCGTCAGCCGAGGAAATGAACGCCAACTGCCGAGATCCTTCGCTGCGCTCAGGATGACAGCGTAGTTAATGGCTTGCTCCCCCCGCTAAACTCAGTTCCGACGATATCTCCAGTTGAGCTATCCGGGTCGATTTTCGAATTTCGATTTTCCAGTTTCCAATTCCGGCTCTCATTTGGATGCAAGAATTATAACCTGAGTCGTTCTCCCAGTAGACCGGTTTGATGCCCTCGGTCAATTCTAGGGGAGGAACGAGCGATGCGAGGAAAGCAACTTCTAGGTTTGAGTATGATTGCGGTGGTAATGGGTTTTATGGCCCTACTGCTGGGGCCGGGTTTCGGCGCGGCAGGCGAGGCGGGGTCAAATTACAAGGTGCTGGAGCCGATCAATCACAACAATCTGACCATCTTCCCGGTGGTCACAGACCGAACCCACGACACGAAGGATTTCCTGACGCTCGATGAAGGTTTGCGTTCCGGCGAGGTCGTGGTGAGCGAAGGCGGAATGATCCAGCCGCTGATCCGCGGCCGCCAGCGACCTCTGCCGCCGGGGCCACAAGTTAACCAATTGGTTCTGGTGAACAATTCCAAACGCCCGCTGCTTTTGCTGGCAGGCGAAATCCTGACGGGAGGCAAGCAGGATCGTGTGGTCGGCAAAGACCGCATTGTCCCGGCGGAGAGCGACCCCATCGACCTGGGTGTATTCTGCGTTGAACCGCACCGTTGGGTTGCGACCAAGACCGGCTTCGGGTCGTTCCGTTCGCAGATGGCGCAGCCCAGCGTTCGAAAGAGCGCCATGGCCGATCAGGATCAAAGAAAGGTGTGGTCGGAGGTTGGTGCTTCAGCAGCGAAAATGCAGGCGTTGGTGCCGCAAGCGGCTCCTTCGATCCAGGCAACCTCGTCCTATGCCGGCGTAATGGGCAACGACGAGGTAAAGCAACGCGTCGAGGCGGAGGCCGCGCCGCTCGAGCAGTCTTACCAGGAAGTCATGCGGGAATTGCGCGACCGGAAGGCCGTGGGCGTGGTGGTGGCGGTGAACGACCAGATCGTTTGGGCCGACCTGTTCGCCAGCACTGCTTTGCTGGAAAAATACTGGCCCAAACTGGTCCGCTCCTACGCGGCCGAGGCTCTGACCCGGTCCACGGCAGCAAGTCATCCTGACTTGAAGACGGCCCAGACGTTCTTGCAGAATTTCGAGGCGCGGCGTGAGACCGTAGAACGCGAGCCCGGACTCTTCCGCCGCACGGAGCTCGAGGGCGACGGATTCACAGCCTTTGAACTTACCACGCTGCTGCCGGGCACCGGCTTCGATATCCACATCGCTAAAATGGCGAACCAATAAAGGCAGTGATGAGTGACAAGTGACGAGCCTGGGTGGCGTTGGCCCCGTTCTTCCCCGTGCTGTGAAGCTGCGAAGAACCGGAATGTGTCATCCTGAGCGAAGCGAAGGATCCCGGCAGTTTCTGATGTTTCGGCGATTTACGAACAACTGCAGAGATCCTTCGCTTCGCTCAGGATGACACGTTCCGAATTTCAGACGCGAAGGCGCGAAGAAACGGAAACCCGGAGTCCGTGTTTTTCTTTGCGAACTTTTCGAGCTTTGCGAGCTTTGCGGCTTTGCGTGAAACCGGGTTGTCGGTCCCGGGGCCCTGCATTACCCTTCGAGTTTCACCTTGCCGGCGAAGTTGCGGTAGACGTAGATAAAATACGTGGTGGCGAGGGCCATGCCGATGAACCACCACACCAACCCGACGCGCAGTCCGTAATCGGCAGCTTTGGCGTTGTAGATCGTCAATGAATAAGCAGGGCCGGTGCTGGCAGGCAAGACGAGTGGGTACAATCCAAAAACTACGCTGGTCAACATCCCCACCAGGTAAAGGCAGGAGGCAAGGAAACCCTTGAGGTCGTCGTGGCGGCGGATAAACCATCCCATGGCGGCGAGTCCCGTCAAAGCGAGCAAGGGAAAGACGAACCCCGCGGGATGCTCCGACAGGTTGTTCAGGACTTGGGG
>Ga0187879_10003772_pt1 | contig 10180 bp, 7 predicted proteins | sample June2016WEW_19_1_FD_132423 | JGI IMG/M metagenome (GOLD analysis project Ga0187879, IMG submission 132423) | Peatland microbial communities from SPRUCE experiment site at the Marcell Experimental Forest, Minnesota, USA - June2016WEW_19_10 | ecosystem: Environmental > Terrestrial > Soil >... | reverse complement strand
GATCTACCGTTACAACCGGTTTCGCAGCGTGCAGTTGCTGGGCGGGCCGGCTCCAGGATCGAGCAGCGGCCAAGCATCGAATGCCATGGAGCAGTTGTCCGCCAGCGTGCTGCCCGCCGGATACGGCTATGAGTGGACCGGCACCACCTATCAGGAAAAGGAGGCGCAGGGCCACGAGGGCATGATTTTCGGCTTCGCGGCAGTGCTGGTGTTTCTCTGTCTGGCAGCCCTGTACGAGAGCTGGACCATCCCGCTGGCGGTGTTGCTGGCGGTTCCGCTGGGCCTTTTCGGAGCCGTGCTGGCCGTTTGGATGCGCGACTATCCGTACGACATGTACACGCAAATCGGAATCGTGACGCTGATTGGCCTCGCCGCCAAGAACGCCATTCTGATCGTGGAGTACGCGCGCATGAGCCACGAGGAGGGAATGTCCATCGTCGACGCGGCTCTGGAAGCGGCGCGGCTGCGGTTGCGGCCCATTCTGATGACCTCCTTCGCATTCATTCTGGGCGTGGTGCCGCTGGCGCTGGCCGTCGGCGCGGGAGCCGCTTCACGGCGCTCGCTGGGCACGGCGGTATTCGGCGGCATGAACGCGGCCACTCTGCTGGCGGTGTTCATCGTGCCCGTGCTGTACGTGGTGATCCAGCGAGCCGGGGAACGGGGGAAGTCATGAAAGACGCAGTAGCCACCGTCTCCGGCGTTGACAAGCGAAAGCGGGCAAAGTCACTAGACTGGATTCCGAAATCAGTTTCGCAAAGGTCGAGCTTCCGCCATGAGCTTCCTGAGACGGCCGGTGCTGTATCAGGGCACGGCTTCAGCCGTGCCGAACCGAGTCGTGTCTTGGGCTTTAGCCGCTGTGACAGCCGGGTCGGGCAGGCTCGTTACAGGCATAGCGCCGAGAATACAGGGGCTAAAGCCCAGGGGATGCGCGCCGCTTACGGCACGGCTCAAAGCCGTGCCCTGATACAAAGCGTCGGATTGTGGCTCAGCGACATTGGGCAGAAGCCCGTGTCTCACGTGCCTGCAGGTGCCAGGAATGATATGTGCGACAGGCGTTTTCGCTTGTCAGCCCCTCGACCTCGCCTGGCCCTGACCCTGCTGCCTGCGCTGCTACTGACAGCGTGTGCCGTTGGGCCCAACTACAAGCGGCCGGCTGTGGCCGTGCCGGATCAGTACCGGGGCGCCGCCGCGGATGCTGCCTCGCTGGCCGACAAGAAGTGGTCCGATCTGTTTGACGATGCCGCGCTCCGGCAACTGGTCGAAACGGCCCTTCAGCACAACTTCGATTTGGGGATCGCCTCGGAGCGCGTCCTCGAGGCCCGCGCCCAATACCACATCCAGCGTGCGAACGAGTTTCCCAACGTGACCGGTCAGGCCGGCTTCACTGCCGCGCGCTCACCCGCAGCCAGTTCGCTCGAACCTTTGCCGCCGAACACCTCTTTTGCGGGAAGTTACTGGCAGGTGGGCCTGGCGCTGAACTGGGAATTGGACTTGTGGGGCCGGCTGCGGCGGCTTTCCGAATCCGGACGCGCGCAGTACCTGGCTACCGAAGAAGGCCGGCGCGGCGTGGTGGTGTCGCTGATCGGCGACGTGATGAGCGACTACTTCCTGCTGCGCGAGCGTGATTTGGAACTGGAGATCGCGCAGCAGACGCGCGACATTGCACAGGACAACCTCAGGCTGGTGGAATTGCGCCATACGCGCGGCGCTGTCACCGGCCTCGACGTGCATCAGGCGGAGCAGTTCCTCTATACCGCGACCGCGCAGATGGCCAGCGCGCGGCGCGACATCGAGCAGACCGAGAACGCGCTCAGCCTGCTGGCAGGCAAGGCTCCCAGCGAGATCGCGCGCGGGAAAGCGCTCACAGATCTGGAAACGCCGGCTCAGGTTCCGCCGGGGCTTCCGTCGTCGCTGTTGGAACGGCGGCCGGACATTCGCCAGGCCGAGCAGACCCTGATTTCCGCCAACGCTCGCATCGGCGCGGCCAAGGCACTCTACTTCCCGCAGATCACGCTGACTGGCTTTCTCGGTGGCCAGAGCATTGCACTGGCGAGGTTGTTCGACACACCGGAACGGCAACAGGTGATTGCGCCCGCCGCCGTTTTGCCGCTTTTCAACGCGGGCCAGATTCGCGCCGGTGTGCGCTTTTCGGAAGCGCAGAAGCGCGAGATGGCGATCGCATATCAAAAGACCATTTACACCGGCCTGCGCGAGGTCTCCGATGCGCTGGTGGGTTACTCCCGAACGCGCGAGCAGCGCACCCAGGAAGAGTTGTTAGTCAAGGCGCTCACGGAGAGCACGCGCCTGTCGAACCTGCGCTACAAGGGAGGACTCGACAGCTATCTGCAAGTGCTCGATTCGGAGCGCAATCTGTTCCAGGGCCAGCTCGCGCTCGCCCAACTCCGGCTGGCGGAGATGCAATCGTTCGTGCAATTGTACCGGGCGCTGGGCGGCGGCTGGCAGTAGCGGACAGCGCGCTTTTAGCTAATTGAGCGGGCGGATCTTGATGTTCTTGAACCAGGCTTCATCGCCATGATTCTGGAGCGAGATGGGGCAGCGCGCGCGCGGCTGCTTCACCAGCAGTTCCCAAACTCGCGAGCCTTCGCCCCAGCGTTTCGTCATGCTCCGAGCGACCTCCGGCGCGTCCAGGTCCCCATCCACCACCTTTTCGCCATTGAGCCAGTGCTCGATGTGCTTCCCCCGTACGACCAGGCGCGAGTGGTTGAACTCGCCCACCGGCCGCGTGCGGTCGGCGAGCGGAGGAAAAATGTCGTATAGCGCCGCCGTCTGGTGACGGGGACCACCACGCACCGCGTCGGAGTTGCGGATGTCGTCGGTGATTTGGTATTCGAAGCCGACCACGTACTCCTGGCCACGGCTGGGGCGGCTGGCGGGCCGGTTGGCTACTGCCTGGTTGACCATGTCCTCGAATCGCGGGGCGTGTTGCCCATTCAGGAACACACGATCCTGAATGCGATACTTGAGCCCGCTGTTGCCGTCGGGCGAGATCTTCCAGTCCCACTCCAGCTCGAAGTCGCCGTAATTCTCCTCGCTGAAAAGGTCTTCCACGATCCGCGCGTGCGCCACCGCTTTCAAACAGGCATCTTCAATCACGAAGGAATCGCCCGCGGGCGACTTCCGAGCCGGGTCTTCCCAATGGCTGAAATCGCGGCCGTTGAACAGCAGCGTCCACCCGGCCTTGGTTTCCTCTGGCGTCAACTGATTGTCGGCGGCCCACAAACCAGCCAGCGGCAACCCGGCCACTAGAGCGGCACAGCAAATTGACTGCAACATGCTCTCATGCTATCAGTAGTGCTTGGCACTATCCAGAGCGAACATGGTGAGGGCGAACAGCCGCATGACAGACCCGGAGCATACGCCTTCGCCGGACTCGCCATGATCTTCCGTCTGCGCAAAGAGTTCCCCACACCTTCCCTGGCCGTTTTTGTGTTTCTGCAACTGTTGGACATTCTGACTACACTGCTCGGCCTGCGGGTGGGAGCGCGCGAGGGCAGTTTATTCATCGGACGCCTGATGAAGATGGATCCGATGGCGGCGCTGCTGATCTCCAAGCTGTTCGCGGTGGTTCTGGTTTTGGCCGCGCTGCGCTGGCACCGGCCGCGCGTCGTGGTGCTGGTGAACTACTGGGTGGCGCTGGTGGTGGTGTGGAACCTGATCGCCATCTATACCACCGTGCTCCTCCATTGACATTCTGACGTGGCGCACGCATTCGTGCGTGCCGCGTCGGCACTCGTGCCGACGCCCGGCTTCCCATGCGCGCCAGGCCGCGTTCCCGTGCTATAACCGTGGCATGTCGCACGGTGGGATGAGGCGCTGACCTATGTTCCTTTTCGATCTCTTCCGCTCGTTTCTGCCGTTGCACAACCCGATCGGTTTTGGATCCGCGGACTTCATCGAATTCGCGCTGGCGGCGATGCTGGTGCTGATGGTCGCGCTACACGGGCGCGTGGAGCCCGCCGCGCGCCGCCTCGCGGAGAGCCGTGCGTGGTCGATGGTGTTTCTGGCGCTGCTGCCGATCGTCTTGCGGCTGGCGTTGTTGCCGCGTTTCCCTGTGCCAACGCCGAGCGGGGCCGACGATTTCAGCTACCTGCTGCTGGGTGACACGCTGGCCCACCTGCGTCTGGCGAATGCGGTGCATCCTCTCCGCCAGTTCTTCGAAGCCGTGTTCATCCTGCAGCAGCCATCCTACAGCTCGATCTTCCCGCTGGGGCAGGGCCTGGTGCTGGCGCTCGGCCAGCTCTTCGGTCATCCCTGGGTAGGGGTGGCGCTTTCGGTGGGGGCGTTGTGCGCGGCCTGTTATTGGATGCTGCGCGGTTGGACGACCGCCGGCTGGGCGCTGGTGGGCGGCGTGCTTGCCGCGCTCGAGTTCGGTCCGCTCAACCAATGGATGAACCTCTATTGGGGCGGCGCGGTCTCGGGCGTCGCCGGGTGCCTGGTATGCGGCGCGCTGCCCCGCCTGCGCCGCGCGCCCACCACGCGCAATGCCGCGTTGCTCGGCGCGGGCCTCGGGATTCAACTGCTCACACGACCGTTCGAATTCGTGCTGCTCGCGATCGTGGCCGCCGCGTTTCTGCTTCCCGGCTGGCGCCGCTTTCTGCAAGCGCTGCCGATTGTCGGCGTCACGCTGCTGCCCGCGGTTTCGCTCACCCTGGCGCAGAACAAGGTTGTCACTGGAAGCTGGACTACGCTGCCTTATATGCTCAGCCGCTACCAGTATGGCGTGCCGGCCGCCTTCACTTTCCAGCCCAACCCGGTGCCGCATGTCGCGCTGACGCCGGAACAGGATCTGGATTACCGCGCCCAGTCGATCGTTCACGGCGAGGGTCCCGATACGCCGGCGAACTACGTCGCGCGGCTGGGAGAGCGGCTGCACTTTTACCGCTTCTTTTTTTTCCCACCGCTGATGTTGGCGCTGCCGGCCTTTCTGGCGGCGATGGCGCGCCGCCGGAAGCTGTTGTGGGCTGCCGGGGCCATCCTGCTGTTCGCGCTGGCGGACAACTTCTATCCGTACTTTTATCCGCACTACATCGCCGCGCTGACGTGTCTGTTTGTGCTGGTGAGCATGGCCGCGCTAGAATTTCTAAGCCGCTGGCCGGCCGGGCGCGCGGCGGCGCGGCTCGTCGTCTCGCTCGCGCTGGCCCATTTCCTGTTCTGGTGCGGCATGTTGTGCGGGAATCAGACCATGCTGCTCGCCGCCGGCCGTTTCGACACCGCCGACTTCATCAATTACGGCGACGCCGAGGGCCGCATCCGCATCAATGACCAACTGGCGTCGCTGGCCGGCCAGCACCTGGTATTCGTGCGCTACGGCCCGCAGCACATGTTCCACGAGTGGATCCACAACGCCGCCGATATCGACGGGGCGGACGTAGTTTGGGCTGCCGACCTCGGTGACGCAGAGAATCAAAAGCTGATTGAGTATTACCCCACGCGCCGCGCCTGGCTGGTCGAGCCCGACGCAAGGCCACCGCAAATCGCGCCGTATCCGTAAAGGTGGCGCACGCACTCGTGCGTGCCGCGTCGGCACTCGTGCCGACGCAGGGCTGCCCTGTGGCGAAGACCCGTCAAAAGAGTCTCGACGCTGCACGCATTCGTGCGCAATGCCACTTAGTTTTCCTAGCCGCCGTCTAACTAGAACATTTGGAGGCATTTGTGTTTCGCTGCATAAATCGAGTCGATTCCGAGCCGCTTACGGACTCTACGCCAATTGGGAGGGACGTAACAGGCGCGCCGCGCGCTGGCTAACCAGTCGCTATAGATGGCCAAGCGGAATCAATGAGTTGCAGCCCCCCTCGAAAACTAAGTGGCATTTGCGCATGAGTGCATGCGCCACGGCGCCGGTCACCTACCAGCCGGCGCGGTGGGCGATGTACGTCTTGATGGCGAGACCGGCCATCAGAATCCAAATCGCGTTGCGCAGCAGCCCGCCATCGAGCGTGAAGCCGGCCAGGATGGCGAGCACGGCGTAAGTACCCATGGCGGCAATGAAACGGTTTTTCATCGGCGCGGCATGTTATACGCGAAGTTGAGCTGGACCACAATGCGCTCGCCTTTGAATTCCACCGGCAGCGGCGGAAACGGGTTGGATGCGCTGATGCCGGCCACGGCGGCTTCATCGAGCGGCCGCGAACCGGATTGCTCCGCATACACCAGCTTGAGCACGCCACCGGACTTCCCGATAGCAAACTGAATCGAGACGTGGCCGCGCAAACCGAGCTTGACGCTTTCCGGCATCACCGCCGTCCAGTTGCGCTTCACGGCGGCCAACACCTGCACCAGGTAGGCGCGGAAATCGACGCCCATGGCATCGCTCTTCAACTCCACGTTGGCGAGGGGCACGCCCGGCGTGGGTGACTGGCGAATGCCGCCGTAGGCGAACGGGTCCGACGCGCCGGGATCGCCCACCGCGATCCGGCCGCCGAATCCACCGCCGCGGGCCACATCCTGGATCGCTTCCGACAACGAACTGCGCGGTATCGGCACCCGTCCCGTGACTTGGCCGGGCGGCGCTGCGGGAGCCACGTTTTCGAGCGCGATCTTGGGCTGTTCGGCCACCTGAATCTGCGGTTGCACCTGGGCGGGTTGCGGCAGCTCGAGTTTGGGCGGCGCCTTGGTGGTATCGATTTTGGGAGCTTCCGGCAGCGGCGGCGGAGCGGCGGCTTTGGCGGCAGGTGCCGACGGCATAACCATCGGGCGGGGCTTCTCGTGTGGCGCGGCCGGCGGCGCCTGCGGCATTTCCACCCGCGGCCGTTCGGGGGAAGATCGCACTTCGAATTCCGCCATGACTTTGCTGCGGTTGGGGGCTTTCTGGGTGAGCTCGGTAGGCGGCTCGATCAGCGGCGTGAAGGTGCGCTCAATCGCCTGCCGCGGCCCTTCCAACCCCGGCAGCGTGAAAAGCGCCACCACCACCAGCACGTGAATCGCGATAGTGAGGATAGCGGCCTTTCGATGCCGCGCGCCCGCGCCTGGATCGCTCCAATCGGTCAGCAGGTGCAGTTCGACGTCAATCGGCTGATTTGCTACGGTTTCCATCCCGCGGTCAGGGTGTGCGAGACCACTTGCGAGTGCTCCTCGATTTTATCAAGAATCGCCAGCGCCACACTCAATGTTTGACGCGCCGCGGCCCCGGAACATTTCGTCACGGTGCGGTTTTCCACCGCGTCCAGAAAGGCTTCCAGTTGCAGCTTGAGCGGCTCGCTCTTTTCGACCGGCGCTTGCAGAAAGCCGATCTGCCGCGCTGCACCCACCGAAAAAATGGTTAGATCCTGGCGTGCGTAATCGAGTGACAAGTACTGCCGCGGCTGGAACAGGCGCAGTTTGCGCACCCGCTCGGTGGAAACCCGGCTGGCGGTCAGATTGGCTACGCAGCCGTTGGGGAATTGCAGCCGCACGTTGGCGATATCCACTTTGGGCGAGAGAATGCAAATGCCCGCGGCGCGAATTTCCGCCGGTTCGGCCTGGGCAAGCGCGAGCACGATGTCCACGTCGTGGATCATCAAGTCGAGCACCACGTCCACGTCCAGGCTGCGCGGGCTGAACAGGTTCAAGCGGTGGATTTCGAAAAACAGCGGCAAGGTGGCGCGCCGCTCCAGTTCCAGCACCGCCGGATTGAAACGCTCCAGGTGACCCACCTGCAAGACACGTCCGTGGCGGGCAACGCTATCGATGATGCGGCCGGCGGCGGCGGCGTCCACCGCAATCGGCTTCTCGACCAGGACGTCGATGCCGGCTTCGAGCAGCGCACAAGCCACCGCCTCATGCGCGCTGGTCGGCACGGCGACGATGGCGGCATCCACGCGCCCCGCCAGCTCGCGTGCATCGGTGAGGGCCACACCCCCGTGCGCCGCGGCAGCTTCTTCGGCGCGCGCCTGATCGATGTCGACGATCGCCGCCAATTCCGCGCGCTCCGTTTCCCGCGCTACGCGGCAATGATTGCGGCCGAATTGCCCCGCTCCCACTACAGCCAGCCTGATTTTCGACATAGTAAGTTCGTTTTAAGCCACGGATGAACACATAAGCCACAGATGAACACAGATAAACACAGATAAAGAAAAAACTCAAAACTCTTGTCTGTCTTTACTCTTACCTGCCTTTATTCTTATCTGTGTTGATCCGTGTTCATCTGTGGCCATAATTCTTTTGCTACGGCGCTTGCAACACGCCAACCTTCTTGAAATCGCCGGCTTTGACATAGCTGAATGCGGCCGGAACCACATGTTTACGGAACGCCGCGTTTACTTCGTCCACGGTGAGCTTGTCGATTTTGGCTTCCAGCGCCGCGTCGAATTGAATTGTGCGGCCGAACCGCTCGCGGTTCAGCAGCAAACCGGCCAGCGACCCGTCTTCGGACCGCTGCAGGGTCAGCTCATCCTTCCACGCCTTTTTCTCCGCCGCCACTTCGGCCTCCGTGAAGCCGTCCTTCAGCGCGCGGGCCATCTCCTCGCGGAAGTCGGCTTCTACCTTGGGGGCGTTCTTGGGAGCGCAAATGGCCGAGACCGAAACCGTGGCTCCGTCGTCCTTGCCGGTCACGCCGATCGAGGAATGGATGTAATAGCTGAGTCCCTCCACATCGCGAATGCGGCGCACCAGGCGGGAAGAAAAGCTGCCGCCGAAAACCCGGTTGGCCATCATCACCGCGGCGTAATCGGCATCGTCCATGGCCAGCGGCGTGTTCATGCCGGCGCTGAACATCGAGTTCTCCTTGTCGGGCGTTTCGATTTTGCGATCGATCGCATCCACCTTCTGGTATGGTTCCGGCACCCGCTCGAAGTGGCTGGCGCTCTTCCAATCGCCGAATAGCTCGTTGGCTAGCTTGCTGGTAGCCGCCTCGTCGAACTGGCCCACGATAACCAGTTCGGCGTTGCCGCCGCCGTAGAATTCCGCGTAGAACTTCTTGGCATCGTCCAGCGTGACCTTCTTCAGATCTTCAATCTGCTCGTCGAAGTTGCTCACGTAACGCGTGTCACCGCGCGGGTAGGGCTTCAAATGGCGCTGCAACTCCAGGGGCCCGAGCGACTGGGGCTCGGTCTTGGCCGCTTCGATGCCGGCCAGCCGGATCTGCCGCGCCGGCTCGAATTCACTTTCGGGGAAGGAAGGCTCGCGCAGAACTTCGGCCGCCAGACGCAAAGCGCCGGGCAGGTTGGCCGCTATCGTCTCGATACTGGCGTAGGCGCCGGTCGCGCCGCCGCCCACGCTCAGTTGCGCCTTCAGGCGGTCCATCTCATCCTGGATCTGCTGGCGCGACTTGGTTTTGGTGCCGCGCATCAACAGGCCGCCCGCTATTTCCGCGGCGGTTTCCTTGCCCGTAAGCGACTTCTCGTCGCCGAAACGCATGCCCAGTTGCACGTGCACCGTTCCGCCGCGGGTCTGCTTGGGCAGCAGCAGCAGGGTCATTCCGTTCGGCAGCTTGATTTTTTTCATCCGGGCCTCAATGTTGGCCGGCGCCGGATCGAATACTTCACCCTGGGAGATCTGTTCGCCCCCCTTATAATCCTTGAACACCACGGCCAGGTCGGGCGCCGCGGGGATCTCGGCCCGATCCGGCGTCTTGTCGGGAATGAACTCGCCATACGTGCGGTTGGATTGCTTGAGATATGCCTTGGCCACGCGCAGCACGTCTTCGGGCGTGACGCTCTTGATTTGGTCGCGTTCCAGGAACAGCAGGCGCCAATCGCCTTCCGAAATCACTTCGCTCAGCGCCAGCGCGATCTGCTGCGTGTCCGCCATGGCGAGATCGATCTCTTTCAATATCTTCGTTTTTGAGCGCTCCACCTCCTCTTTGGTGGGAGCGTCGCCGCCCAGGCCCTCGACGTTCTTCAGAAGAATAGCGCGCGCGTCGTCCAGGGATTGCTCCTGGCGCAACATGGCGAACGCCAATAGGATGCCCGGGTCGTGTAGCTCGAGAGGCACCACGCCAATGCCGGCGGCCTTCTTGCTATCGACCAGAGCCTTGTACAGGCGGCCCGACGGCGTGTCGCCCAACAGGTCGGTGAGCACTTCCAGCGCCGCCCAATCCGGATGACTGCCCGCCGGAACGTGATACATCACCGCAACGGCCTGCTGGCTTCCCACGCGGCGCAACGTCACGGAACGCTCGCCATCCTGCGTGGGCTCGACCGTGTAGGTCGCTTCCAGCGTGCGCGTCGGCTTCGGATTACGG
>Ga0187879_10003770_pt1 | contig 10186 bp, 10 predicted proteins | sample June2016WEW_19_1_FD_132423 | JGI IMG/M metagenome (GOLD analysis project Ga0187879, IMG submission 132423) | Peatland microbial communities from SPRUCE experiment site at the Marcell Experimental Forest, Minnesota, USA - June2016WEW_19_10 | ecosystem: Environmental > Terrestrial > Soil >... | reverse complement strand
GTCAAATACCTCCACGCCCAGCCGGTATTCCTTCAGCCCATCGCCCTCGCCCGCCAGGGTGTGCTCTACGATATAGCGCAAAAAACGCTTCAGATGATCGGAGTCACGAAGTGAAGGGCTGGTAAGTAGCCGTTCGAGTTCGCAACGCACAACCGCACCGAGCACGTCGGGATCCGCCGCCTGGGGGAGAGACACGGCTGGCGAATTCGTGGAGGGCAGCCTCATTCAAGTACTCCACACTCGTTGACTTTCTGAGGGGAGAGAGCTTCCACGCTAGTTTACCCCAAGTTTACCCCAGAATACTTCCCGGGAAAGGAGTGGAAAGGCAAAATCGCCGAGCCGGGAGTTTGTTTCCAAACATGCAGAACGTGCAGTTTGACTGGAGATAGGCCCTATGTCAGGCGTTTCGCGTTCTCGTAGTAGATGATTACGAACCGTTTCGGCGATTCGTCTATTCGACGCTGCGAGCAAGAGCGATCAAATAATCTTTCTGGGGGAGCGGTGCAGCGAACGTTCCATGACCCACACGAGCCTTGCGGCGCTCTCGTTTTGGTCGTTTTGTTGTGAGGTCGTCTGAGTAACGGAGAATGCGAAGGGCTGGTTACGCTTATGTCCCTGCAACTGTGCTTTTAAGAACAACATAACAATGCTTTAGCGCAACGAACGAACTATTTCCGTTAAGCAATCCTTTATGTTTTGGATTCGGCAACCTTTCGGTGACTTCGGGGTTCAGATTAGACGAGACTGCATGGCTACATCATCACTCCGGGTTCTCGTGGTCGACGATTTTGAACCGTTTCGACGGGTTGTCGCGTCGATACTTCAGAAACAGCCGGAACTGCAGATCATCTGCGAAGTCTCGGACGGCCTCGAAGCGGTTCAGAGGGCGGAAAAATTGCAACCAGACTTGATCCTGCTGGACATCGGCCTTCCCAACCTAAATGGAATAGAAGCTGCGAGTCGCATACGCCAAGTCGCTCCGGGTGCGAAAATAATCTTCCTAACTCAAAATAGCGATAAAGAGATCGTAGCCGCGGCTTTGAGCACTGGGGCGCACGGATACGTCCTGAAAAAAGATGCTGCGAGAGAACTCCTCGCTGGTCTGGCAGGGGTTCTCGGCGGTAACGATTTTGTCAGTAGTGGAATCGAACGGGGCGACTCTGGCGAAACTGAGGACACGTAAATCTCCTGCATCTCAGCTGAATACGCGCGATCTCCGTTGCAAGCTAAGCCGAAGTTTCTCGGCTTTCGCGAGTTCTCGCCGTCCAGTTTCAGGAATTGTAAATTCCGTGAAGCCACAATCCAGACAGACCGCGACTTTCAGAAACAAAAAGACATGAGGCGTGCTTAGACCGGGTAGATGGACGGCGATCTCGGTGGAAAACCCACCCTGGTTTTCGGAGCTGCAACTTTTGACCTACCACTCTCAGTACGGTGCTACATTCGTTGGAACGTGTGCTACGCTAGTCGGTGCCTCTACGACCTCAGAAGGTGCTTCATGGGGGACCTTAGCCGTATCGGAGTTTCGATCGATTCAGAGCTACTGCATCGCTTTGATTCCTTCATCGCGGACCAGGGATACGATAACCGCTCGGAGGCATTTCGCGATTTGATTCGCGACCGACTGGTCGGCTCCGCGGTTGTTCCTGGAAGTGCGCTTGTGGTGGGGACGGTAACCCTCATCTATGATCACCACACTCGCCTGCTGCCCGAGAAGCTTACCGATATCCAGCACGAAAATCACGAAGTAATCATTTCCACGCTGCATGCGCATCTCGATCACGAGAACTGTCTGGAGGTGGTGGTTCTTCGCGGCAAATCGAGGGATGTCCAAAAGTTAGCGGACCGCCTCATCAGCACAAAAGGCGTGCAGCACGGGCGGCTCGTCATGAGTTCTCCCGAGACCGTCTCGCACCATACCCACCCACATCGTTGAGGCAACCACCGGCAATTTTCTTCGCAGGAAGTAGGGAAAGTCCCACGATGAGCGATTTTGTTCGCTCGGTGCCAGTTGGGTGTCCCTGCAACAACTGACAGGTTGCAGCTCTCATAAACAAGGTAAAGTATTTCGTTCATGGTGTAGCACGATTATGACATTCGTGTCACGCCGTCGAGTAGCACTAACGAGGAGAACATGATATGCGAAAGATTTCTGCGAGCCGGACCGCCGAGAGATTCGGTGTCGCTGCCGCCAGAACTCTAGGGCTGTTCTTGATGCTTATACTCTCGTCCTTGCTTCCGACGATCGCGCAAGAGAAGACGCCGGTCGCCACGGGTGATAAGGCGTATCCGCCTCAGCTATCAGGAACTGTCGTTGACACGTCTGGCGCGGTAATTGCTGGGGCTACCGTGCAGGTTCGCGGCGCGAACGGTACTGTGCAAAAAACGATACAGTTCGGCACGAACGGCTCCTTTATTATTTCTGGACTCGCGGCAGGTGATTATCGACTCGTGGTATCTGCTCCCGGTTTTGAAACCAAAGAAGTCCCCGTCACCATAGGGACCACTGAGGCGCCGGCCCCGCTGCGTATCTCTCTGGTAGTGGGCTCCCTGAGCAGCACCATAAACGTACAAGGCCGGGAGGATGACCTCGTCGGAATTGCCGCGTCCGCCACCCAGGGAACGGTGGGCCAAACGGAAATCCAGGATCGTCCGATTCTTCGTTCCGGAGAAATTTTGGAGGCGGTTCCCGGTGTCATCATCACTCAACACGCCGGCGGCGGCAAGGCCAACCAATATTTTCTTCGCGGCTTCAATCTCGACCACGGTACAGATATCGCCATTTTCATTGACGATATGCCGCTGAACCTGCCGTCGCACGCGCATGGCGAGGGCTACTCGGACATGAACACCGTGATGCCGGAGTTTGTGCAGCGGGTGAATTTCGAGAAAGGTCCGTATTATGCTGATGTCGGCAACTTTAGCTCGGCTGCATCGGCCCATGTGGAATATTTCAAGACGCTGCCCCAGAACTTCTTCCAGGTGGAAGGCGGCGAAGATGGCTATGGGCGGGCCGTTTTCGGCGTATCGCAAGAGCTCGGCAAGGGCAGTTTACTGTATGGCGGAGAAGCGTATCACGATAACGGCCCATGGACGACGCATGAGGATAATTTCTACAAATACAATGGCCTTGTAACCTACAGCCAGGGCGGAGACGACAACGCTTTGAGCATCACATCTCGCGCTTACCGTGGAACATGGCACTCGAGCGATCAAATCCCCGTTGATGCCATACCCCTGGTTGGTTTTTTTGGCGCACTGAACCCGACTGACGGTGGCGAGTCACAGCGTTATAGTTTGCAGTCGGAATGGCGTCGCAGCAGCGCAAACTCCGAGACGAAAATCACGGCCTACGGATTTTATTACGACCTCAATCTATTTTCTGATTTTACTTACTTTCTGGATGACCCCATTAAGGGCGATCAGTTCGAACAGCAGGACAGGCGTTGGGTGGCGGGGTTTGACGCACACCACACGATTTTCAGCCAATGGTTTGGCCGCAAGGTGGTAACTATGTTCGGCCTGCAGCTCCGCAACGATTGGGCCCACAACGGCCTTTACCGGACGGAAGATCGTCTGCGCACGGACAAGAATGATGTCAACGCCTGCAATGACGAACCCATCCCCGAGTGCGTTACCAATCCGAATCTGACAGCAATCTTGCCCGCGGACACGGATTTGAATAGATTTACGGACACGCTGGGAAGCGCCTACCTGGAAGCTAAAATCCAGTGGGCGAGCAAATTCAGATCGGCCGTGGCCCTGCGCGGCGACGACGCAAAATATGTCGTCACCAGCTTGACTCCCACTTATGTCTCCCCCATCTTTGGTCCGGTCAACTTTGCGGAGCTCAATTCCGGGTCGGCCACCAAGTTCCTGCCCAGCCCCAAAGCAAGTTTGATTTTCGGCCCGTGGGCCAATACCGAGTTCTATGCCCAGGGCGGATTCAGTTTCCACAGCAACGACGCGCGTGGCGCAACGCAAAAGGAGGAACCGATTTCGCCGGACTATCCTTTCCCCACGTCCTGCACCCCAATTTCTCCCCTGGTCCAAACCAAAGGCGGGGAAATCGGCGCCCGGACTTCGGCCGTCCCACATCTGCAAAGCACCCTTTCGCTCTGGTATCTCCACAGTAATTCCGAACTGCAGCAGGATGGCGATACCGGAGGCACGATTGCTTCAGAACAGTCGAGCAACCGCTATGGCATCGAATTCGCGAACTACTACACGCCCCTGGAACATTGGGCTTTTGATTTTGATTTTGCGGATTCCCGCGCCCAATTTACCCAAGTAGATCCAGCTGATGCGGCTTACACCAACGTGGGTGGTGGCCAGTATCCTGTGCAAGGCCCGGGTGGCAAGGTCGTGCCCGAATCGGTTAGGGTAGTGATTTCCTCGGGCGTCACACTGCACGATTACAAAGGCTTTTCGTCGAGTTTACGCCTGCGCTACTTTGGCCCGCGCGATTTGACGTCCGACGGAATTTATCGCTCAAACTTAACGGCGCTGCTCAATGCACAGGTCGGTTATAAAATTAATAAGACATGGCGCGTTTCCGTCGAATTTTTGAATTTGCTGAACCGCCGCGATAGCGACATTGACTACGCCTATATCTCCCGAATAACGCCAACAGCCGCGCCGGCATTCACAGACGTTTTCCACCCCACCGAACCGTTTGAGGCGCGATTCAGGTTACATTACACTTTCGGTAAGTAAAGAAATTTCGACTAATTGATTCACTGTTCAGCCTGTGCCGAAGGCCGGGGATTGAACATCCCTGGCCATTTTTGCTTGTCTCCTCTACCCGGAGAGATGGGGATTTCGCGCCAACGATCCCGTCACAATCCGATCCTGACGGTCCGGCTGTAACTTTTGACAGTTCTAGCATTGCTATGAACAACTTAGACTGAGCTCTGCATCGCACTGGAGGCAATCAAAGTTAGGCGAGAGGCTTGCGGTTCTTTCTGAAGGAAGGATTTGATGAGGAAACAAGTCATACACACAATCCTGCTCGCCGGAGTGCTGTGCGCACCTGCATTTGCGCAAAGAGTGGAAATCTTCGGAGGAGCCCACAGTGAAGTTCGATGGAGCGCTGACCTGGGCCGCAATGAAAGGCACTGAAGTTCTTCCCCGGAGGCACCGATATAGTCGCACCCGGCAGCACTATCTGCCGCAACGAGCAATACGATGCGTTGCCTTTGGTTTCCCATTTTCGCGTTAGCGTTGTTAGCCAACTCCTCGGCTGAGCTAACTGCCCCCAAGCCCACGTTACACAACCTTACACAGGTCAAGACAGAGCGAGTTGCGATTGGCTCCGTCGCTGATATCTCTCCCCAATACGAGAATGGCAAGCCTATAACCGTCGTTCACATCCTGGAATTCAGAACAGATGTGTTTCCAACAGAACCCAGGCTTTTGCAGGTACGGCTCTGTGGATACCTAAGCGAAAGGCTTGAGCCGGCTGTACATACCAACATCACCCTGATCTATGACCTTGCAAGTCAGAGCAGGCTAACTGGCTGCCTGCGTCTGCTGAGCGCCGAGCCATTGCAGGACCGTAGCAAATGGCAAACGGTCACCTTCACCCCAAACACAGTAAAGCGGGGTGTCGAACTTGAAAAGTCGATTCAGGCTATTCTCGACGGCGCTTCTGCGCACTAGTGTGTAATCGGCCTCCGCTAAGATTCGAAGACCACCAGAGCTCCCGCGATTCTCCTGCCTGGAAGCCCGGAGGGCTTGGTCTCAACCACATGCACTGGTTCTTCTTTAACTTGCGTTTGGTTACATTATTGAAGTTGCGCCTGGGACGTGGTCGAGTCGGTACCACCCCGGCTCGAAGCGTGGGATGTTGCGCCCTCGGAGACTCGCGCTGGTACGTCCGACTCGCCGATGAAATCATGGCCAGAAAACCTCCTACCGACAAACCGCTCGCCCCGAAGAACGGTGTTCACACCCTTCAGTAGATCGCCTCCGGCATCAGTCTTGACGACGTAGCCACGTGCGCCGGTGCCAAGGGCTTCCCGCACCACATCGACAGAAGATTCTTGGCTCATGAAGAGTATTTTGGATTCTGGGGAGAGTTTGCGGATTCGACGAGCGGCTTCGATTCCACTCAGCGTTGGAAGCCCGATGTCGAGCACAATCACGTCCGGTTGCAGTTCTTCAGCTTTCTGAACCGCTTGTAGTCCGTCTGAGACCTCGCCGACGATCCGCAATTCTGGTCTTTTCCCCAGTGTCGAAAAGATGAATCGCCGAAACGGCTCATGATCATCAACCACAAGAACCCGGCTTGATGATATTTCCACGGCAGCCTCCTTGAACAAGGTCACGAACCCGACTCTGAGAGTCTCGTTGCTGGTATTCAGAATCTCACGCTCCGCAATTCAGGTCGTTGCGCACGCGCATGGATAGACATCAACAATTCTGGCTGGAGGACTGATGTAAAGAAGTGATTTAATACTACACTTTGCTTGTCGTTTGATATCGCGATATTTCAACAGTCATCGGCGGTGCCTGTGGAAAAGTTGGAGGGCTTGCTTCCCCGGGACAATGCGCCTTGGCCGCGTACCGCCAAACTTCCATCTCGCTAACCTCGGATAAATCAAGGTGGGCCCCAATAATTCTGCTAGTTCCCTAACCGGCGATTTCTCCTCTAGTATTGCTTTCGATGCACAGAAGAGGGCAGATTCATGCTGAAAAGCAAAGCTTACGAAGAATACGCCAAGTGGTGGGATTATTGGATGTCCAAGATCCCACAGAGTCCCCCCATTGCGGTCCAGCGTTCACCAGCTAAGAAAGACAGCAATGTACAGTTCAGTGAGCGACGAGCCCGCCTACTCCGGCAGACAAAAGGAACTACACTAGATCGGAATTTGACGGACCCCGACCGCGTTTCTGTCCCTGACTAGCTAGATTGTCACCGCAGTAGCGCGTTTCCCGACGGGGAAGCTATGCAAAGACCATGGGTTCGTTCGCTCGTGCTTGTATCCACTACGCTCATCTTCTTCATTTGCGCAGCGGCGATGGCTGCTACAGGACCTCAGACCGCGTGGAACGTATTCACGCTGCCCAATCCTCAGATCACGCCGAACTGGCGGACCTATGCACCACCAGCCTGCCATTCCGATCCTGATGCTTGTGCGACAGACGAGCGTTTCTGGTCGAAGTGGGACTTCAGCAATTTCCAAACGGCAATCGACTCCTCGTTTGCCGCGGTTCAGTCTATGGGCAAGTATCAAGGAGTCATGTTGATTCTGCCTTTGAGCGACACCGTTGCCTACTGGAACAATATCCAGCTTATGTATGAGTCGGCTGTCAGCCACACAGTCCAATTGCAGGTGGGCGTGTTCCCCAAATGGGAGTACGGCCCGGAATATTGCTATTTGTACAATACCGGTGCTCCGTCCGGTTGCCAACTCGTGACGGGCACGACTAAGGCGGTGGCATATCAGAAGCTCTTGAGGCTGACGAAGTTCGTACAGACACTGAGTGGCTCTTGTACCGCCGGCTCCTACAGTCGCCAAGTCGCGGTCTGGTATGGCTGGAGCGGTTTTTCTCCAGGCTACAGCGCTCTGAAGAACTTCTGGCAGTCTTTGTCCACGAAGGACTCCGTGAGCGGATGTAACCTGCAGGCTGCCTATATCACTTGGCTGGATACGGGTTATTCAGGGACGCCGGAAGTACAACAACTGCAGAACTACGTCGTGACACAGCTCAAACTTGCCTACTGGGTCAACACGGAACTGTATGCCCCGGCACAGCTTCAACAGTACGACACGACCTACACTCCGTATCAAACCATCATTACTGGGTATTGGGGCGCGAGCGACATTGCGAGCTGGGCGCAAGGTATGTGCACGAACTGGAACACTGGATTGCAGCCCGCTCGACTTGGCGTCTGGACGTTCTACGACCCTGACCTGCCGAACTCGGAGTCGTATCGTTCGTACATCAACGGCTCCATGGCGATAATCGGCTCGATTTGTACGTATTAAGATTGAGCGAGCGAGCCGCGACTTCCTAACGATTAGGTTCTGGAGCGCGGCTAAGTATGAGTCCCCAAACCCGGGCGATGGGAATTTTTTCACAGAGAAGGCGTCTTCTTCGTCTTCCACAGACATCTTTGGGGGCGTACGCTTTTTGAAAGCTCGCTAGGGGGCTCCCCGGCGGCCCCCTTTTCCTTTGCACAACCGGGCCGCCTATTGCTCTGCCACCTTCCTGTGGTTGTCCCCAATCACGTGCGTATAGCCCATGGTTGTGAGTTGCTTCGGCGTGCCCCAACCGATACTGCCACACATCGGTGTGTGCAGGTGATCGAGCAGGCATGCGTTCCCATATCGGAACGCATGCGCGGCGTCATCCAAGCCGAGCTTCTTCAAGATAGGTTGCAACTGCCTGGATGAAGTTGTCGGGTTGCAGGCGACGACCTTCCCTACTCCGAGCGAACTGTAAATTTTCGCAGTTTTGTCCATGAGTTCCTTAGTCTACGTTGCAATTGTTCCCAGTAACGCTGCAGGGCGCCAGCAATCCTATCCAAGAGCACGGGCAGTCTAGAGTTTCGCCACCTAGCGTTAGGTGGTGCTGGTGCTAGCGAAAACGGGAGCTGTTGCTATGAACAGACAGTCTTTGGTTTACGGGTATGTCTTCCTGACGGCGATGTTACTTAACGCTCAGGACACACCCCCGGTGTCCCCTGAGAATCTGGGGAAAACGGTTGCGAATCAATCGGTGACGTTCGTCGAACTTCTACGACAGGCTGAAGCTGGCAACAGATACGCGCAATACAGCGTTGCTAATGCCTACGCTGCTGGCAGTGGTGTGCCCAAGGACGATGCGGAGGCGGTAAGTTGGGGGCTACAAGCGGCGCGGAAAGGGCTCGCGGAAGCGCAGAATCTCATGGGGTATCTGTACGAGCACGGAAGTGGAGTGCCACAGGATTACGGGGAGGCGTTGCGATGGTTTAGCAGTGCGGCGGAGCAGAAACTGCCAGCAGCACAGTACAACCTCGCTCATATGTATGAACACGGTGAGGGCGTGCCACGTGACTACGCTCGGGCGGCAGATTTATACGGCGAAGCTGCCGGCCAAGGTCTGGCCGAAGCTCGAAACAACTTAGGGGCGGCATACGAGCATGGCACTGGTGTCCCGAAAAATGCGACTAAAGCCTTTAACCTTTATCGCCTCGCCGCAGAGCAAGGAATCCCCGCCGCGCAGCAGAACCTGGGAGTGATGTATTTTGAAGGCGAGGGCACGGTACGGAATTATCCTGAGGCGTTGAAATGGTTCAGCCAGGCGGCAAACCAAGGACTCATTGAGGCTTATCACAGCTTGGGACGTATGTATGAGGACGGAAAGGGTGTCCACCGAGATCTCGTGAAGGCGGCGGGATTGTATCGTAAAGCGGCGGAGCATGGCCTTGTGCCCGCACAACTCGAATTGGCCTATCTGTACTTGAGTGGGAAACGCGTGCATCAGGACTATTTCGAGGCCGCAACGTGGTTCCGGCTTGCGGCTGAACAGGGAAATCCAATCGGAGAGAATGGTATCGGCTTTATGTACTTTCGTGGCGAAGGCATCAGCCGCGATTATCGACTAGCAGCCGACTGGTTCCAGAAAGCGGCAGAGCAGAACGATGCGATGGGGCAGGGTAATCTGGGATTTCTTTACCAGAATGGTTTGGGTGTTCCGCTGAATTACAGCGAGGCCTATGAGTGGTTCACGTTAGCTGCAAACAACGGCAATGCTGTCGCCGCGCGTGCCCTGCGGGCACTCATGCAAATCATGACAATGGCCCAGGTGCGCGACGGCCAGGCCAGAATCGTGGATTGGGCGTCCCACCACAACAATCTAGAACTTGCGGCCGAAAAAGCGGAGGCGAAAAAACTGGATAGCTACGCGACTGCCGCACCGCCTTAGCCCAGCGAATGAACAACCACGCGTCTAGCAGAACGAAGCGATAATCACCACGATTGCCAGCGCAAGGCAAAGATGTGCCCTGATTGCACGTTTGCCCATTCCCGTTGTCCCCTGTAATTCTTGACAGTTTCCAATATACCGAACAGCTTCTAGTATAATGTCCCAGTGATAACGAAAGCATGTTTCGACCGTCTATGAGACATGACGGATAATCGAAACTTGCTCATCATTACTCCAGAAGAGAAACAGGATTTGGAACGTTGGGCCCAAT
>Ga0187879_10003769_pt1 | contig 10188 bp, 8 predicted proteins | sample June2016WEW_19_1_FD_132423 | JGI IMG/M metagenome (GOLD analysis project Ga0187879, IMG submission 132423) | Peatland microbial communities from SPRUCE experiment site at the Marcell Experimental Forest, Minnesota, USA - June2016WEW_19_10 | ecosystem: Environmental > Terrestrial > Soil >... | reverse complement strand
CGTCATGGCTGCGGAGTGCCGCAGTGTGTGCGGGGTGACGTGCTTCTTCCCGATCGACGGGCAGTCCTCGGCGGCGGTGGCGGCGTGCCTGGCGACGAGCCGCTCGACGGCGTCGCGGGAGAGCCGGCCGCCGGGCTGGGCGGGGAACAGCGGGCCGGCGGGGTCGGGGCTGAGCTCGGCGAGCCAGATCCGCATCACCTTGACGGTCTGGGTGGTGAGCGGGGTTGCCCGGTCCTTGCGGCCCTTGCCGTGGCAGCGGACGTGCGGCCCGGCGCCCAGGTGGATGTCCTGCCGGGCCAGGCCGGTGAGCTCGGAGACCCGCAGGCCGGTCTGGACGTCGAGCAGGAGCAGGGCGTGGTCGCGGCGTCCGTGCCAGGTCTCGCGGCCGGGGGAAGCGACCAGCGCGTCGATCTCCTCGGGGGTGAGGTAACTGACGATCGCCCGCTCGCGCCGCCTCGGCGGGATGGCCAGGACCTGGCTGATGACGGCGGCGTGCTCGGGTGCCTTCGGGGCGGCGTACTTGAACAGGGAGTGGATCGCGGCCAGGCGGGCATTGCGGGTGGCGCTGCCGTTGCCCCGCTGGTCTTCCAGGTGGTTCAGGAACGCGCCCACCAGGGCGGCGTCCAGGTCAGTGAGGCTGAGCTGGCTGGGTGGCTTGCCGGTCTGGTCGCGGGCGAAGGCGAGCAGTAGCCGGCAGGTGTCGCGGTAGGCGGCGACGGTGTTCGGGCTGGCCTTCTTCTGCCGGGCAAGCCGGTCAGTGAAGAACCCCTGCAGGACGGGAGCGAGGTCAGTCACGATGCCTCCCGCTCGTCCCGGCCGGCGGGCTCCAGCCTGGCGGCGGCCAGGGCGAGGAGCTCCGGGACGGCCGAGAGGTACCAGTAAGTGGACTTCGGGTCTATGTGTCCCAGCCAGGTGGACAGGACCGGGAGCCGGGCCTGGACGTCGCCGCCGTCGCGATACCAGTCCAGCAGTGTTGCGACCGTGAAGACGTGCCTCAGGTCGTGCAGCCGCGGGGCCCGCTGCCCGGGAGGCGCCTTGATCCCTGCCGCCGTGACCAGCTGCGCGAACGTCTTGGGGGTGTTGCGGCTGTCCAGCGGCCGGCCCAGGCTGTTGACCAGGAACGTGTCCGCCGCCGGCTCGGGGAACGCCTCGTGGCGGGCCCGCTCATAGGCGCGCAGGGCGGCGGCCGCAGTCGGGTGCAGGAACACCATGCGGGACTTGCCGAACTTGGAGTCCTCGATCACGATCGTCTCCTCGTTCAGGTCGACGTCGCCGCAGCGCATGCGGCAGGCTTCGCCCTGCCGCATGCCGGTCACGGCCAGCAGGCCGATGAGCGTCCGCCATGTCACCGCCCGGAACGCAGGCCGGAGCGTCCTGGCCGCGGTCATCAGGGCGGTGACCTCCTGCGCGGAGTAGAGGTAGGGCGCGATCCGCCACTGGCGGCGGTCCAGCACGTCCTCGGGCGGGACCTCGGCGGCCGGGTCCAGCGGCTGCAGGTGGCGGGCGAAGATCCGCACCACGTCAAGGCGGCGGGCGTGGTAGGCCTCGTGGTCGCTGCCCCTCACGGTCGAGGTCGCCCATTCCACCGCCATATCCGTGGTCACCGTCGTGGTGCCGCGCTCCTCGCAGAACCGGACGAAGCTCATCAGCCGCGGCCCCCAGCTCTCCAGCCTGAAGCCCAGTGCCCTGCGCATGGCCAGGTACTCCTCGGCCCTGGCCCGCAGCGCGCTCATTGGCCGGCTCCCGGCCAGCGCCGGGCCAGCGGGCGAAGCGCGTTCTGGTCGACCTTGGCATAGATCGAGGTCGACAGCACGCTGCGGTGCCGCAGCACCTGCCCGACCTCGGGCAGCGATGCCCCGGCCCGCAGCATCTCGGTCGCCAGCGCGTGCCGGAACCGGTGGGTTCCCCGCCGCTCCAGGCCGGCCCGCTCGCATGCCCTGCCCATGACGGCCCGGACCGACTCCGGCGTCAGCGGCCGGTAGGGCCGCCGGACCGTCACGAACACCGACCGCGGCCCGCACTTCGGCCGCCCGTGCTCCAGCCAGGCGGCAAGTGCCTCCCCGGCCGGGGCCGGCAGCGGGAGCCGCTCCGTCCTGCTGCCCTTGCCGGTGACCGCGATCTCGCCGGCCCGCCAGTCGATGTCGCCAAGCTGCAGGCCGGCGGCCTCGGCACCCCGCAGGCCGAGCCGGGCCAGCAGCGACAGGACCGCGTAATCCCGCAGCCCGACCGCCGTGCCCCGCTCGCAGCCGGCCAGCAGCCGCTCGATCTCCGCCGCTTTCAGGCCCCGGGGCAGCGAGGTCATCTGCCACGACGCGACCGCGGGAACCGCCCCCGCCAGCGGGACCGCTGTCCGCCCGGTCGCCTGGGCGAACCGCAGGAACGCCCGCAGCGACGTCACCATAGCCTTCGCCGACCACGTGTTACGGCCCTGCGCCCACTCCACCATGAACGCGGTCACCTTGCCCGCGTCCAAGGCGCCGACCGCGCCAGCCCCGCCGATCCCGGCCAGGAACGCCTTCGACTGCTTCGAGTAGCAGCGCACCGACACCGGCGACAGGCCCCGCTCCCGGTCCAGCCAGCCGCGGAACTCCGCCAGCAGCACCACGTCCGGCTGCACGCAGCCTGAACCCGCGTCCGTCTCCATGATCATCTCCCGTCTGGAGGAACACTGACCAATCCAGACAGGCAGACCACCGCCCAGCTCCACAGGATTATGCCGAAACCAGGAAGCCGCTCACCACCCTGACCAGGGACTCCATGGCCAGCATCGGCATAACCCGGTCCTCGGCATAAGCGGACTTATGCCGAGGGCGGCATAAGTCCGCGTAGCGGACGAGACGGTAGTTGCCCTGGCCCCGGTGGCGGCGGACGGCCCGCTGGCCTTGGGTGCTACCCGGGCCGCCGGGGGTCTGGGCGATGAACTCGTCCAGCACCGACAGGGCCAGGTTGGCCAGCAAGGGTGAAATCACGCCCTCAACGCAATGGGCAACTTCTGCTTTGAGGTGACGCTGAGCTACCGGCGGCTGGAACGGCCGAGGCGCGCGCGGTGACTGGCCTGCGGGAGCGTGACGGGTCAGCCGGCGGCGGGGTCCTGGCGTGCGCGGCGGCGTTCGGCTCCGGTGGTCCCCGACGCGCGGCCGCCCCGGGCGCGGTAGGCCCTCTGGCGGCACGCCGGAGAGCAGTAGGCCATCGGGCGGCCAGCGCCCGGAAGCGGACGTGGCAGCCGCTGACCGCATCCGGCGCACTCCCTCATGACGGATATCGTAACGCGCCACAGCCCGGAGTTCACGGGATCCGGGCTTGCCCGGATGAGGGAGCCGGGGCGTGTCACTGACCGTTCCCGACATTTCGGGTAGTACATTAATGGCATGTCTGGCCGTGATCGTGCTGGCGGCGGTGAGCACGCCGAGCGGATCAACGCGGCCGCGGAGCTGGCGGAGGCCGGCGTGCCGGCGGCGGAGGCCGCGCGGGCACTGGCCGGCCGGTTCGGGTGTTCCCTGCGGCAGGCGCGCCGGTATGCGGACCAGGCGGCGCGGTCGGGCCGCGTGCCCGTTCCCGAGGCAGCGACGGTCTTCACGGTCAAGGTGCCGGTGCGGCTGGCGGCTGCCGTCCGCGAGCATGCCGCAGCGTCGGGGCGCACGATCTCCGCCGTGGTGGCGCAGGCGCTGGAGGAGTTCTTGGAGCGGGGCCGCAGAAACCATCCCCGCAGGTGAGCGACCGGGCAGTCGGGACGGAACGCGTCTTCGGCCGTCACGCGGCCACGGAATTGTCCGTGGCCTACGCCATATTGGTGCCGCAGCGGCAGGCCCGCATCGTACGGCCTGGCCAGGAAGGACGGCCGCAGCATGACGAGCGCGGCGATCTACGCCCGGGTCTCCAGCGCCCGGCAGAAGAAGGACGAGACGATCGGGTCGCAGACCGCGGCGCTGCGCGAGCACGCCGCGCAGGCCCGGCTTGACGTCCCGGAAGAGTGGGTCTTCGAAGACGAGGGCCATTCGGGCGCGACGCTGGTCCGCCCGGCCCTGGAGGCGCTGCGTGACCTGGTCGCCCAGGGCTGCGTGGACGTGGTGCTGGTGTATTCCCCGGACCGGCTGGCCCGCAAGTTCGCCTATCAGGCGCTGCTGCTGGAGGAGTTCGCCCGGGCCGGGGTCCGGGCCGAGTTCGTCAAGGGCCCGCGCGGCGACAGCCCCGAAGACCAGCTGCTGGTCCAGTTCCAGGGCATGTTCGCCGAGTACGAGAAAGCCCAGCTGGCCGAGCGGTACCGGCGCGGCAAGACCTACCGCGCCCGCACCGGATCGGTCAACGTGCTGTCCGGCGCCCCGTTCGGCTACCGGTACGTCCGCAAGACCGACCTGGCCGGGGCTGCCTACGAGATCGCCGGGGACCAGGCGGCGCTGGTCGCGGAGATGTTCCGGCGCTACGCCGACGACGGCGCCTCCATCGCGGACCTGGCCCGCTGGCTCACCGGCCAGGGCGTGGCCACCCGGACCGGTAAGCACCGCTGGGACCGGTCAGTGATCTGGGCCATGCTGCGCAACCCCGCCTATGCCGGGAAGGCGGTATTCGGCAAGACCATGGCCACCAGCGGGACGCCGGGACTGAACCGCGTCGCCCGCCTGCAAGGACGCGCCACGCCGCGGGCAGTCAAGACCGTAGACAGGCCGCGGGAAGAGTGGCTCGAGATCCCGGTCCCGGCCATCGTGGACCAGGACACCTTCGCCCGGGTCCGGCAGCGGCTGGACGACAACAAGCGGTTCGCCGCCCGCAACACCAAGGTCCCGTCCCTGCTGCAGGGCCTGGCCGCCTGCTCGGCCTGCGGATACGGCTACTACCGGACCTCCGCCCGCACCACGAGCAGGAAGATCTACTATTACCGGTGCCTGGGCTCTGATGACTACCGCTACGAAGCCGGCCGGGTCTGCGGCAACCAGCCGGTCCGCGCCGACTACCTCGACACCGTCGTGTGGGACCACATCACCGCCCTGCTCGCCGACCCCGCCCTGATCCGCGCCGAGATCAGCAAGCGGCTCGAGCAGGCCCGCACCGGCGGCCCGGCGACCCGGCAGCGCAAGCGCCTCGAACTCGAGCTGGCCAAGGCCGCCACCTCGATCACCGTCATGATCGAGGCATTCTCCGAGCAGCTCCTGACCATCGACGAGCTGCGCGCCAAGATGCCGCACCTGCGCGCCCGCCAGGCGAACCTGCACGCCCAGATCGACGCGCTCGACTCCCAGACCGCCGACCGCGACGCCTACCTCAAGCTCGCCGATGACCTGGAAGGCTTCCTCGCCCAGCTGCGCGGCAACGCCGCCACCGCCACCGTCGAAGAACGCCAGCGCGTCCTGCGGCTGCTCGTCAAGGACATCCTTATCGGCCCCGAGAAGATCACCATCCGGCACCGCATTCCCGCCCCCGCAGGCGGCTCCGGCGCCCGGCAGCGCGACCCCGGACCCGATACGGAGGGTGACCATCGCCCAGGTTATCTATTGCGTTGGGGGCGTGATAATCCCGCCCTGCGGCACTCCGGCGTTGTTATCGCGCAGCGTCCCGTCCTGGCCGAGGATCCCGGCCTTCAGGAACGCCTTGACGAGGGCCAGGACGCGCTTGTCCGCGATTCTCTTGCGCAGCCGGTCCATCAGGGCCGGGTGCGAGATCTCGTCGAAGCATGCCGTGATGTCGCCCTCGACGATCCACTCATATGAGCGGGCCGCCAGATACCGGGCCTCGGCGATCGCGTCATGAGCCCGCCGCCGGGGGCGGAAGCCGTAACTGCACGGCAGGAAACCCGCCTCCAGGATCGGCTCGAGCACCAGGGTCAAGGACGCCTGGACCACCCGGTCGGTGATGGTCGCGATCCCCAGGCGGCGCTGTTTGCCGCCTGCTTTGGGGATCATCCGCTCCCGCACCGCTACCGGACGGAAACTGCGGTCCTTCAAACTCGCCCGCAGCTGGCCGAGGAACTCCCCGGCTCCCACGACGACCTCCACGTAGTAGGCGCTGTGCCCGTCCACGCCAGCCGTCTTGGCGCCCTTGTTGTGCCGCACCCGATCCCACGCCACAAGCAAGAACGCGGGATCGGCGACAAGGTTGAACTACATCGTCGAACCGGCGATGAGGATCATCCCGGGCCCAACGGTGCAGCTTCGCCTGGATCTCCAGTACCCGGCGGCCCGCCTCATACGTGGCGGCCGCCAGCTCGTCGGTATTCACCAACGTCCTCCCGGCATTCCAGAAACTCCGCTACGGACTTACTGGCCCCCTTCGCCATGTACGTGCCTCTCGCACGCCCGGACTACTACGAGGCCTCCGCCCCACCCAGCGGCCCACAGCCGGCAACGAGCCTGCCCGCCACCAGACCGGCTGCCTGGCGCTAGGGCGACCGCGGATGGTTCCCACGTTCACCACAACATCGATCGGCCAGACCGGCGCTCAGCTATACCCCGGCAGCATCGCCACGCCTACGCCGTAGACCTTCAACGTGGCCTCCCCACCGTCTGCTGCACACGGCCTCGGAGTTGACCCCCGGCAAAACAACCGGCGGTCACGCACTGCGCCCCGGCCCCTATCCACCAGATTTGAGCCGGCACTCGTTACGAGGCTTCAACCACTGATTCACTCGCGTTACGCACACTGGCCTTGCTAGCCGAACCCGCACCGTCTGGCAGTACCAGCACGTCCCGGCATTGTCGGGGCTGCTTCCCGTCCTCCCCGGCGTTCCCCGGATCAGACTGCCCCCAGCTTCAATCAGGCCGCTACGACGACCCAAAAGGAAGGGCCTTTCACCCCTCTCGACATTCCGGCGCCTCGTGGCGCACACAGCAGCGAAGTACAGCAACCGGCCTGGATTCCGGAGGACTCATGGAGACGTCCTGAGACGGTGACCTGCACAGATGGACTGCGGTGGACGTGTTGCCGCTGTATGGCATGCAAGTGCCACTAGCGAACGACTATTTCCACGGCGCCGTCGAAGTACTCGGTGACCAGCAGGTACTCCCGCTCAGGGGTGATCTCCACGATGCCGTAGGGCCGGGCGACGGCGATCCCGACGTCCTGCAGCCCAGGGCATAGTCCTAGTACTCGGCCAGGCGCCGCACGGTCTGGAATGGGTGCTCGTCCTCCAGGGAGCCATAGAGGATCGTCCGCCACAGCTTGTACCAGCGGTCGGCGGGGACGTGGCCCTTGGTGTAGAGCTGTCGTGATTCACCCCCCGCCGGGGACGCCAGCGCCTGCGTGGCGTGATTATCTGGCATTAGCACCAGCGGAGCCACCGGTGGTGCGTACCGGCCAGCGAGCATCGCCCGCTGCGGCCCGGAGGGAGCGGCTATGACGGTGACAACCCGACGGCGTCCAGCGCAGACCGGGACGGCTGAGCATCTGAGCCGCGCGGACCGAACGGCCCGGGGCAAGGACGCCAGGGCGGTGGCCCCGCTGGAGTCGCATGCCGAGTTCACCCCTGGCGGGTCACGGGATCCGGTGGGGCTGCTGCTGAGCCAGGCGGCGTCGCGGGTGCCGGAGCTGATGCCGGTCCGGCACGGGCGGATGCTGGTGTCGCCGTTCACCTTCTACCGGGGCGCTGCGCTGCCGATGGCGGCGGACCTGGCCACCACCCCCGCCTCGGGACTGCGGGTGCAGCTGTGCGGCGATGCGCACCTGTCGAATTTCGGGGCGTTCGCCTCGCCGGAACGGCGCCTGGTCTTCGACGTCAACGACTTCGATGAGACCCTGCCGGGCCCGTTCGAGTGGGATGTCAAGCGGCTGGCCGCGAGCCTGGCCGTAGCGGGACGGGACAACGGGTTCCCCGCCAAGGCCCGCCGCCAGATCGCCCTGGCGGCGGCCGAGGCCTACCGCACGGCGATGCGCGGCTTCGCCCAGCAGCCCCTGCTGGACGTCTGGTACGCGCATCTGGACATCGAGCCGGCCCTCGCCGAGTTCCGGTCCCAGGTCAAGGCGAAAAGGCTCAAGGCCGCCGAGGCGCTGCTGGCCAAGGCCCACACCAGCGACAGCACGAAAGCGCTGGCCAAGATGACCACCGTGGTCGACGGCCAGCGGCGGATCATCAGCGACCCGCCGATGATCGTCCCCGTCGAAGAGGTCTTCGCCGACCTGCAGGCCGACGCCCTGTACGAACTCCTCCACGTCGTGCTCGGCAAGTACGGGCGCACCCTGCAATCCGACCGCCGCCACCTGCTCGAGCAGTTCACGATGGTCCAGGTGGCCCGCAAGGTCGTCGGGGTCGGCAGCGTCGGCACCCGCGCCTGGATCGTGCTGATGGACGCCGCCGACGGGGTCGAGCCGCTGTTCCTGCAGGCCAAGGAGGCCCAGCCCTCGGTCCTGGCGGAGTACTGCGGCCGCAGCCGGTACACCAACCAGGGCGAGCGCGTCGTCGCCGGGCAGCACCTGATGCAGGCCCAAAGCGACATCTTCCTCGGCTGGACCCGCGTCCCCGCCCCCGACGGGGTGGACCGCGACTTTTACGTCCGCCAGCTGAAGGACTGGAAATTCTCCGTGCCGATCGAGCAGATGCTCCCCGTCGGCATGACCATCTACGCCCGCCTGTGCGGATGGACCCTGGCAAGGGCGCACGCCCGCTCCGGCGACCGCATCGCCCTAGCCGCCTACCTCGGCGGCTCCGGCAAGTTCGACCAGGCGATCGCCGACTTCGCCGAAACCTACGCCGACCAGAACGAACTCGACTACGCCGCGCTCCAGGGCGCGGTGAAGGACGGCAAGGCTGAAGCCACCACCGAAATCTAAAGACAGCACCCAGGTCTGTTCTCCGTTCCAGGAAACGCCCACATCCGCGACGACGCGAGCCCGCATGACGACGTGAGCCCGCATAGTGAAGCAGCCGCGAAGACCGGTGACGGCTGGACCGGCCCAAACGGACGCCCACCAGCCTGGACGAACGCCCTTGCCCTCCCGTGGACCGAACAGACTCAGACGGCTTCGAATGATGCGGAGCCCGCCTCCTGATCCCGGGGGTTCGTGGCGCGAGCGCCAGCTGGACCTGGGATGGAGGCTGGGCCTGTTTGCCGTGCGCTGCGGAACCCGCTGCGGGGCCAGCGCTTCTATTTCTTCGGTGTCGGCTGGTCAGGGCGAGATAGCTTAAATCTGGCGGCTATGAGGACGCGGCGGAGCTTGGCAGTCATGTCGGCGGTGGCGGCGCGGTCTTGGTCTTGTACCAGGGGGCGGCGGCGCGGCGGTCCTCGATGTCGGCGGGGTCGTGGCCGGCGATGGCATACCGGGTGACCGCGATGGCCTGGCAGGCGAGCTGGAACGGGACGGTGCGGCGGACCGCGTTCGCGGTGCGGTTGCGGGCCTGCCCGGCGCCGAATTCCTGCTTGGCGTCTTCTATCGCGACCTCGATGGCCCATCTCGCGGCGTACTTTCGATGACCTGGGCGGGGCCGGCGTGTGCGTCGGTGGTGACCAGGGCCAGGTCGTAGCCGGACGCCGACCGGTCGCGGACGAGGATCACCTGGACGGGGAAGGTACTGAAGACGGAGTACCACAGGCAGGTGACGGCGGCAGCGCGCACGGTCTCGGTCTTGCCGTAGCGGGTGACGGTGACCCGCGCGAACGCGGCGGTGGCGGCGAGGGCGGCCAGTTTCGGGAGCCGGTCCCCGCGCAGCCGGGGTCGGCCGCGCTTCCCGGTTCGCTCCGGGGGGAGGCCGTGCAGGGCGGCGTCTTTCCGCATCCGGGTGGTCCAGGTGACCTGCTTCCCGAGCTTCTTCAGCTCCTCGCCGGCGTAGGCGGAATCGGCGGTAACGTGGATGCCGCAGCCGGGTAGCGCGTCAGCGAGCCGTTGGGCCATGCGGCGGGCCAGCCACAGCCGCGAGGATGAGCTCGTGCCCTTGACCACGAGTTTCGCCAGCACGGGCAGCGCGACGGGCCGGAGCAGAACGGCAGCAACGCCCGATCACCCGGGGTGAACCGCACCCTGTGCGGACCGACCTGCCGCTGCAGGACCGAGAGCTGGTGCCGCAGCACGAGGATCTCCGCGTCTTTGTCCCGGCTGCTCACCGGCAGCGGTCGCAGCAACGCGAACACGTTCGCCACACCGAGATAGGCCAGTCGCGGCAGCACGGTCGATCACCATGCCACAGCGTTCCCCTGTAGGACGAGCGGCCCACCGGCCGCCATCGCGCGCAGCATCGGTCTCACCCATGCATCGGCTCCCACCAGCATG
>Ga0187879_10003765_pt1 | contig 10192 bp, 9 predicted proteins | sample June2016WEW_19_1_FD_132423 | JGI IMG/M metagenome (GOLD analysis project Ga0187879, IMG submission 132423) | Peatland microbial communities from SPRUCE experiment site at the Marcell Experimental Forest, Minnesota, USA - June2016WEW_19_10 | ecosystem: Environmental > Terrestrial > Soil >... | reverse complement strand
CGGGAAGCTGATGCGGGACCGGCTGACCGCGGCGGCGGCCGGGTTCGTGGAGATCGGGGGCAACCGGCCCGGAGGGCGCCGGGCCTGTCAGGGGTGGGCTCGTCCCGGCGGCCCGGCCCACGGTCGGTGCTGAACGCCTGGTCGGGGTCGCTGCTGTCGTTGTGCCGGCTGGCCAGGATCCGTGCGCGCGATGGTGCCGGGCGCCGGGTCCCCGCGATCGTGGCAGCGCGGTCGCCGAGCGGCATGGTCGCCGCCGTGGGTGGTGTGCCCGGGGCCGCGGGGGCTAGGTGGGAACGATCCTGGCGGTTTTCGTTCCCAATTCGGGCAACAAGTGTTCGAAAAACTAGTCGGGACGGCCGGATTTGAACCGGCGACCCCTTGACCCCCAGGCATGAATAGCGGGTCTGAGCAGGTCGAACGGAGTCGGACCAAGAGCCTTTCACCAGCGCGCTAACACCCGGGGCGGTCGCAGCGGGTCCGGGGGAGTCTGAAGGCATTGGCTCCCCTGGTTCGCTCCCCTGGGCGGGAGGGGTCACTCTAATGTCAATCAAGGTCAACGAAGACTCGATGTTGCTGGAGATCAACGGCGCGGAGATCACCGCAGCGGTTCGCCTCGAGTACCTATGGCGCGTGACGGGCTGGCCCAGGCTCCTGAGCCGCAACGAGGAATCCTGGTGGCCCTCCTGGCCATGACGGTGGTGCCGCCCGGGTGGGGCGGCACCACTGCTGGTCATTTAGGGCGTGAAGTGGGGGCATCACGACGCTGAAGTCAGGCACCGCACCCCACAGCTGGCCGTCGGGCACGTGCGCCGGGTTGCCGATCAGGTGGCGGACGCCGGCCGACGAGCACCTGCACGCCGCAGGCAGGCGCCTGTCCCCGCGGACGGAGACCGGCATCGCCTGGTCGGCGCGGCTGGCCGCAGTGAGCTTCCCGGTGCCGCAGTGGGCCGCGCCGCGCACGTCCGGCTGGCACGAATCCCCAAGCCCGGCCCACATGCATCGCGTGGTCCCGGGATCACCCAGGGCCCCGCGGTCCCACCTGATGACCGCACCGCGAGCGAGAGCCCAGACGAGGACAAGGAAGCTGCCCAGCATGACCACGAGAGGCGAAGCCAACCGCGTGCCCGTCCTCGGCGGCCCCATCACCGGGTACGGGCGGGGGTGCGCAGAAGCGCAGGTCAACATCGGTGGCAGAGTTCGGGGGTGTGCCGGCGCACCCCCGCCCGAGAGCGGAGATGGACGTTCTCATTTCGGGCCCGCATACTGGCCTTATGAACGAGGCCCCTCAACACGCTGAATGGCCGACGTGGTGGTCTTGGCCGTGGAACATGATAAGCGCATAGGCCAAACCCCCCCTCTCCTCCAGCTCTCCTGTTTCCCTTGCTCCGCAAACGCTCAGCCAGGCAATTCTTCCCGGCTGGGTCTTCGCTAACACTGTTAATGTTACAGAGGAGAATTCTAGCTCACCTGAAACAGGGCGACAGATTGTTGCGGCGCACAGTTATGGACAGCAGCTCGGCCGTATCCTCGATGTGGTCAATGAGCTGATCGCGGAACGGCCGGTCGGGGCGCCCGATGTGCAATCTATCCAGGACTTCGAGAATCTGTGGCGCGATATCGAGAAGATTAAATTGCAGCCAGCCGTAAGACGGATCGAACAGGCAATTATCGATCTGGCCGAAGTAAGGCAGCAAGACTCTGGTGAGTACCAGCGTCTGGCAACCGAGACAAGCCTCGCCGACAACCGCGGCGGCCGTTCTCTGCTGACTCCGCAGAAGATGAATGATTGTGGTGACCTGGTCCAGGTTGTACATCCACGACTTGGACTTGCCGATGCCGACAGGGAGAGGCAACGGCGGGTTGACCCCTCACAAAGTCGTTCGTGACCTGGATCGTCGTGCCATCCCGAACGAAGCGAAGGTTGTCGCAGTTGACGTGCGCTTCGAGCGCGCTCGCTGTGGACGGTCAGCATGATAGCCGTCGGCTCTAACGCCCGGTACATGTCGAAGTAGTCCTTGGCCCTAGCGGTCGGAAAGAGTACCGGCCCGTCCGGCCAACGACGCCCAACCGAAGCTCGACGGTGACGACGCGTCGCGGGCCACCCCCTTCTCGCTGTTCGAAGACCCGCTCGTGTACCCCTTCGACGACGTGGCCGACACGCGGTGATCCCTCCGACGGCCGACGAGATCGCGTGTCCATCCTGGATGCTCTGCGGTAAGCGTCATGATTGCGTCGTCACGATCCATGTAGGGCCTTGGCCGGCTGACCGTGTCTGGCCGCTGTTCCAAACTTTCGACGGCTGGAGTTCCTCGCGATGGGAGGAGATGCCCATGGCCGATCCCGAGAAGGGAGCAGCGACGAGCGGCTAGGGCGGAGGCCCGCCGGGCAGCCAGGACATCCGGTGCGGCACGTACCAGCAGCGGTCGCCGAGCAGGGACATGGCGGCGGGCAGCAAGATACCGCGGACCACGGTAGCGTCCATCAGCACGGCTGCGGCCAGGCCGACGCCGAGTATCTTGGTATCGACAATCGGCAGCGTGGCCAGTATCGAGAACACGGCGACCATGATGACGGCGGCGCTGGTCACCACCCCGGCGCTGCTGGAGATGCCGCCGGTGACCGCGTCTTTGGTGCTGGCCCCCCGCATGTGCAGTTCCCGGATCCGGGACAGGATGAACACGTGGTAGTCCATGCTCAGCCCGAACAGGAGCACGAACATGAACAGCGGTATCCACGGGATGATTCCGCCGAAAGACGTGTAGCCGAGCAGCCCCTGCAGTCGGCCGTCCTGGAAGATCAGCGTGATCAGCCCATATCCGGCGCCGACCGACAGCAGGTTGAGCATGATCGAGATCAGCGGGATGGTCACCGAGCGGAACGCCGCCATCAGCAGCAGGAACGCGAGCACGGCGACGAAGGCGAAGACAATTGGGGCGCTGCCGTCAACGGCCGCGGTGTCGTCGTAATTTCCTGCAGTGGCGCCGGCGACGGTGTATCTGACGCCTCTCACTTTGCCCAGCGTGGCGGGCAGGATCTGGTTGCGCAGGCTGAGCAGGGCGTCGTTCGAGACGGAGCCGCTTCCGGTCCCCGCTAGCGGGACGTCGATAAGCAGTGCGCGGCCGCCTGCCACCGGGGTGTTGGTGATCGGCTCGCGGATCGGGCCGGCCGGGCCGGCGGGGGCTGCCCGTTCGTTCAGCGCGGCGATCGCGTCGCGCATCGCCGGGCCGGTGAGGTCCGTGCCCGTCACCACCACCTGGGCCGGTGACGGGGTCTGCGGGAAGGCCTGCTGGATCCCGTTCATGGTCTGCAGCACCGGGGAACTGGCCGGCAGGTCGATGGCCGGGCTGCCGAGCCGCATGCCGAGCGCGGGTGTGGCCAGCATTAGCAGCGCGATCGCGGCCGCGCCGCCCCACAGCAGCGGGCGGCGTACCACCCGGCGTGCCAGGGCGGCCCAGACCCGCGATGGGCGGGCGGCGGTCCGCCGGTGGCCCAGGAACGGGATCAGGCCCCGGTCGGATCGCGGTCCCAGCCAGGACAGCAGCGCCGGCAGTACGGTCAGCGAGCCGGCCACCGCGACGCCGACCACGGCGATCGTGCCGAAGGCGATGCCGCTGAACGCGTCGTAGCCGGTCAGGAACAGCCCGGCCATCGCGGCCATGACGGTCAGCCCGGATACCAGGATCGCGCGGCCTGAGGTGGCCGCGGCGATGTGCAGTGCCTCGCCCGGCGTGGCGTCCTTGGCCCGTTCCTCACGCTCGCGCCGCAGGTAAAACAGCGAGTAGTCGACGCCGACCGCCATCCCGACGATCAGCACCACCTCGGACGTGCTCGCGCTGACCGGCAGCCACCGGCTGACGACGGTCAGCAGGGACAGGGCGGTCACCACCGAGGTGATGGCCAGCAGCAGGGGGATGCCCGCGGCGATCAGCGCGCCAAACACAAGCAGCAGCAGGACCAGCGTGATCGGTATTGAGGTCGCTTCGGCCTTGCGGAAGCCGCTGCCCAGCAGCGAGCTGAGGGCCCGGTTTTCGCTCGCGTCACCGGCCTCCCGGATCAGCAGGCCGGGGTGGCTGGCCTGCACCGCGGCGACGGCCCGCAACGCGGGCGCCACCGCCGTGACCTGACTGTCCGCCGGGCCGGGGACCTGGAAGGTGACCAGCGCACTGCGCCCGCTAGCTGACACGAGGGCGCTGCTGCCCGCGCCCAGCGGAGACCGGATGACGGCTGCGGCGTGCGGCAGCCGGTCCAGGTCGGCGACCACCTGCTGGGCCGCGCGCCGCATCTGCGAGTCAGCGGCGAACGCGCGGCCGGGACCGCGGGCCTGGATCAGAACGTCCTCCACGGCCGGAGCCGTGACGCCCAACCTGTGCAGGGTCTGCTCTGCCTGCCCGGACTGGCCGGCGTCATAGGAGGGCAGACTCTTGATGCCCAGCCCCTGCCCGCCCAGGAAGATCACGGCGACCAGGGCTAGCCAGCCGAGCACCGCAGTCTTGCGGTGCCGGGCGCTCCACCCGGCGATCCGCTGCACGCCGGGCGCGCCATCACGTCGGGACTGGGGCGGCAGGGGAGACTGCCCGGTGCTGGTTTTCGGCAGGTCTGGACTGAACGGCTGGCTCATGGTGCCCTCGGTGGGTAGGTAATTTCGGCCGAGCCGGTCTAGAGAGTCGGACGTGAGTGCCGGAGGATGAGCAGGAATTCCAGCAGGCTTTGGTTCTGGAGGAATTCGGGGGTGCGGATGTTCCAGTCCGGGAAGACCACGGGAATCGATCCCGCCGCTTCCAGCAGCGATCCGCTGTAGCGGGCAGTGGCCTGGAAGGTGACCGGCCGGGTTGTGCCGTGCATGGTAAGCAGGCCGGTCGCCTGCACCGCGAACGTCTTGTTCATGACCAGGCCGGAGCCGACAGTGATCGGCTTGGTCAGGGTGAAGGTCGCATCCGGGAAGCTGGCGGTATCCAGGATTTTCGCGAACTGCCGCTGGGCCTTGCCATTGACCGTGACCGTGGTCAGGCCGATGCGGAAGGACGCCGAGGTGACCTCGGCATGGGCAATGACGACCGTGCCGGTCATCGCGCTGGTCCGGCCGACCATGCTGTTACCCGGCCCGATGAAGTCCTCCCGGACGCGGTAGCCGGCCAGCGATCCTTTCTTTGCCGTCCAGGTCCCATCAACCGGGGCGCTGGCGTTCCCCGCGGCTGCCGCGGCGAGCTTCGGCAGGGTCAGCGGAGCGGGAACCGGACCGCCCAGGAAGTGGATGAAGACGAACGTCCCAGCCAGAGCGAGCACGAGAACCGTGGCCAGGCCTGTCACCACCCATCGCAGCCAGCGGTGCTGCTTGCGAGCCGTCACCGTTCGGTCTCGGTGACTCCTTGAAATTTGCCTGACCATGTCCGTCGGTCCCGTTCTCTCGTTAATCAAATGGGCGTGGGCGGGTATTGACGGACGCCCGCTGCTCGGCTTCCACTCAGAGCCAATCCGAACATTGGGCGCCGGAAACCGCGGCTGGTACCGGCCACCGCCGGGGGGTGCCGAAGTGCTACGCCGGCCCAGCGGCCGCGATGGCGTGGGAGCGCTCGCCGGTGTCCCGGTCCCGGCCTGCCCGGCTCCTCGGTCTTTTCCGCGACGCTCGCAGCCGTTCCTTGCCGCGTTCCGTATTATCTTCTACAGTAGTGTCAAAGATAGACGATCTTTTACAATGTGTCAATGTTAGGGGTGGGTGGTGGAGGGGTCAGCGCGGCCGCAGGCCAGACCCAGGCGACGGCGGGCCGATGCCGAGCAGAACATCACCGCTATCCTGCAGGCCGCTACCAAGGTTCTGACCTCGCAACCGGAGGCGAGTGTCGAGGACGTCGCCCGGGCTGCCGGGGTCACCCGGCAGACTGTCTATGCTCACTTCGCCTCACGCGAGGCGCTGCTCAACGCCGTCATTGAGCAGGCCATGGCCGAGGCGTCCGCGGCGTTCGAGGCGGCCGGGCTTGAGGACGCAGCGCCGGCCGAGGCGCTGATCCGACTGCTCGACGTCGGCTGGCAGGTGAGCGCCCGTTACCCGTTCCTCTGGAACCTGCCCGAGGTCAGCTCCGACGAAGACCTCGATCGACACGGCCCGGTCGTGGAACGACTGCATGACATCGTCCGGCGCGGACAGGAAAGCGGCGACTTCGACCGCCGGGTCTCAGCCACCTGGCTCATCGCGGCCGGCATGGCCATTGGCCGCGCCGCCCAGGACGAAGTCAAAGCCAGGCGGATGACCGTCGAAGAGGCCATGCGTGCCGTGCACCTCAGCTTCCTTCGCCTCTTCGGCGTCCAGGACCCAAAGCCAGGCTAACAGCGGCATCGTGTCCGTGACCCAGCGGAGCACGCCCGGGCCGTAGGTGCCTGGGCCGCGGCCATCGGGCTCGGCCTCGCGGTTGGCCCGATCGCCGGCGGCCTGCTGCTCGCCCGGTTCTGGTGGGGCTCGGTGTTTCTGGTCAACGTCCCGATCGTGGTCGTCAGGCTGGCCGGAGCGCTGGTGTTGGTGCTGGTGCCCGACTCAAAGAACCCGGCCGCCGACCGGTCCCATCCCTGGGGGCGGTGCTGTCGCTCGCAGGCCTCGGCCTGCCTGCTGTGGGCGATCATCGAAGGTCCGGCTCAGGGCTGGGCCTCCGGGGAGGTGGTCGGAGCCGCGCTGGCCAGCCGCGTTGTTGTCGGCGCTTTCGTCGCCTGGGCAGCTCGCAGCAGTCACCCGACGCTGAAGCTGGGTCTTTCTCTGACCGCCGGTTCTCGGTAGCCGTGGCAGCGGAGAGCCTCGGGGTCTTCGGACTGCTGGGTGCGCTGTTCGTGCTGACTCAGTTCCTGCAGTTCGACCTCGGGTTGTCGCCCTCCAGGCCGGGCTGCGCATCCTGTCCATGGCCGCCGTGCTCGCCGTGAGCGCGACATTGTCCCCGGTCCTCGCCCGCCTCATCGGGCTCAAGTTCACCGTTGCCGGTGGTCTGGCGGTGATCAAGGGTGGTCTGGGCGCCGTTCGTAGCCGCCGCCTGTTCACTGCTGCTCCGCCGGGATGTGACGTTCGCCACTCTCCACGAACGCCACGTGCCGCAGAATGCCGCAGAATGGCGCCAAAACCTGCGGTCAACGTGCGGTCAAACGATCTTGAGGCCACCTCGCCGACCCGGCGAAGTGGCCTCTGACCTGCTAATCAATGGTCGGGACGGCCGGATTTGAACCGGCGACCCCTTGACCCCCAGGACGGGGGAGTAGGGGATAGGCGCAGGTCAGCGTCGACCGTGCTTCATGTTTTAGGTGCAGTTACGCGCGGTCTGTCCTGTACCGCGCATGGCGTGTGGTCCCCAAATGGTCCCCAAGTCTCCAGGGCGCCCGGGAGGCTCGCCACTGCTCGCCCTAGGTGTCGTTGGCCTGCCGAGGCGGCCCCTGGTCTGATTTGTCTCTTGCGCTGTCACCAGCGGCCTCGCTATTCTCATTCCACTAAGCGCTTAGTGGAATGAGAGATTCATGATCGAGTTCCAGCTCGACGAGGGGTCGGGCGTTGCCACCTACGTGCAGCTCGTGCAGCAGGTTCACCAGGCCCTGCGGGTGAGGATGCTCGAGCCAGGCGACCAGCTGCCCACTGCGCAGCAGGTGGTCGCGAAGCTGGCTATCAACCCGAACACCGTGCACAAGGCCTACCGCGAGCTGGAACGGGAAGGGCTGGTGCGCGCCCGCCCGGGACTCGGCACGTTCGTCATCCGCCCGCTGTCTGGCACCGACGCGGCCACGCAGGCACGGTTCCTTGCCGCTATGACCGACTGGCTGCGCTCGGCACGGTTGGCAGGCCTGGATCCCGATGACATCGAGGCGATCTACCGCACCGCGTTCCGTGCCTGCTTCGCGGAAGGGGCGGCATGATGACCGCAGTCATCGAAACGAGCGGGCTCGGCAAGCGGTACCGGCGGGCCTGGGCGCTGCGCGATTGCACTCTGGCGATTCCGGCAGGCCGGGTTGTGGGGCTGGTCGGGCCAAACGGCGCGGGCAAGACCACCCTGCTGCATCTGGCTGTCGGGCTCCTCGCGCCGACGTCGGGCTCGATCAGGGTTCTCGGCGCAAGTCCTGCCGATGGCCCGGCGCAGCTCGGCCGGGTCGGTTTCGTCGCCCAGGACACGCCCGTTTATGCGCGGCTTTCGGTAGCTCAGCATCTGCGTATGGGCGCGTGGCTGAACCCGAACTGGGACAGAGAGATAGCCGAAAGCAGGATCGAGCAGCTTGGACTTGACCCCCGTCAGCGGGCCGGCACGCTTTCCGGCGGCCAGCGTGCCCAGCTTGCCCTCACCCTGGCGATCGCGAAGAAACCCGAGTGCCTCATCCTCGATGAGCCGGTCGCGAGCCTCGACCCAGTTGCGCGGCGTGAGTTCCTTCGCAGCCTGATGGAAACTGTCGCCGCGCAGGGGCTCAGCGTGGTGCTCACGTCCCACCTGATCGCCGACTTGGAGCGGGTCTGTGACTACCTCGTCGTACTCGTCGCCTCCCGGGTGCAGGTCGCCGGAGAGGTCAGCGAGCTGCTCTCATCGCACCACCGGCTTTCCGGGGCCCGCCGGGACGCGAGCAGCCTGCCAGCCAATCAGGAGGTCATCGAGGAAAGCCATACCGACAAACAGAGCACATTCCTGGTCCGCACCGGCGACCCGATTCACGACCCGGCCTGGACAGTCAGGCCAGTGACGCTCGATGACCTAGTCATCGCCTATATGAGCCGCCCGGCCAACCCCGAGCGCACCCACCGGCCGCGCCTGGAGGTCACGTCATGATCCGGTTCACCTGGCTCCAATTCCGCATGCAGGCGGGAGTGGCCCTGGCCGCCCTTTGCGCCTTCGCGGTTGTACTGGTGGTCACCGGGCCGCACCTGGCCAGCCTGTACGCCGCCAGCGGGATCACCGGCTGCCACGGCGGCACCTGCGCGACCGCGGCCAGCGGCTTCCTCAGCCGGGTCGACGCCACCAGCCCTTACACGTTGATGTACACACTTGGCATCGGGCTCATCCTCGCCGCGCCCGTGATCACGGGCATCTTCTGGGGCGCCCCGCTGATCGCCCGCGAGCTTGAGACCGGGACCTGTCGGCTGGCCTGGACCCAGGGCATCACCCGCACCCGGTGGCTCGTGGTCAAGCTCGCCCTCACCGGCCTGGCCGCTATGGCCGTCACCGAGGCGCTCAGCCTGATGTACGCCTGGTGGGCGGATCCCATCGCCAGGGCCATCGGCCACGGCGGCACCATCTCCTCCATCCAATTCACGGGCCCGTTCGGCTTGGTGGCATTCGCCACTCACGGCATCGCGCCGCTCGGTTACGCGGCGTTCGCCTTCACCCTCGGAACCGCCACCGGCGCCCTCATCCGCCGCGCCGTTCCCGCCATGGCCGTCACCCTGGCCATTTTCGCCGCCGTCCAGGTCGCGGTCCCGCTGTGGGTCCGCCCGCACCTCCTTCCGCCCGACCGGACGGTCGTCAGCGGCCCGTCGTTCTTCCAGGCTGCGTCGATGAGCGTCGGCACGCTGACCGCCACCACCGTCCCCAGCCGGCCCGGAGCCTGGATCCTCGCCAGCGGGCCCATCAACGCGGCGGGGCAGCCTGTCACCACGGCTCCCGCCGCCTGCGTGGGGCCCCCGCCGGCAAGCGGAAAGGGCGCCCCCACCAACCTGGGCGCCTGCATGGCCAGCCGGGGCATCCGGGAGGCCATCACCTACCAGCCCGCCAGCCGCTACTGGCCCTTCCAGTGGCTCGAAACCGGGATCTTCCTGGCCCTCGCGCTCGCCCTGGCCGGGTGCTGCTTCTGGCGGGTCGGCCGCCGACGGACCTGACCTCCTGGCGAGAGTCAAAGCGTCGTCACGGCCAGCACTTAGTCCGGTTTGAATCGAGCCGGTGAGTCCGGAGCCCCCACCTCTTGAGGAGAGAATGGAGCCGTGGGTTCAACGGCGGGTGGGAGTGTGGTCCGGCTGGACACGATGGCTGCCTGGCTCGATGGCGCGCGTATGCGTCCGACCGCTTGACCGGAGGTCAAGAAGCGTCAGCACTGAGCCGGATCGCCGATCTTGGTCCCCAAGCGCGTCAGAGGGCTGATCCGGATTTCGATTCAGCCCTCTGACCTGCGTCGGGACGGCCGGATTTGAACCGGCGACCCCTTGACCCCCAGTCAAGTGCGCTGCCAAACTGCGCCACGTCCCGTACTGCCT
>Ga0187879_10003763_pt1 | contig 10196 bp, 14 predicted proteins | sample June2016WEW_19_1_FD_132423 | JGI IMG/M metagenome (GOLD analysis project Ga0187879, IMG submission 132423) | Peatland microbial communities from SPRUCE experiment site at the Marcell Experimental Forest, Minnesota, USA - June2016WEW_19_10 | ecosystem: Environmental > Terrestrial > Soil >... | reverse complement strand
GCTGGTATGTGGCCTATCCAATCAGCTATCGACAGCTCGAGGAAATGATGGAAGAGCGCGGCGTCGAGGTTGACCATTCGACGCTCAATCGTTGGGTAGTCAAATACGTCCCGTTGCTGGATCCGCAATTTCGCGCCCGCAAGCGCCCGGTTGGTTCGAGCTGGCGACTGGATGAGACCTATGTGAAGGTCAAAGGCGCCTGGAAATATTTGTATCGGGCCGTCGATAAGGCGGGCGCCACGGTAGACTTCCTGCTGACGGCCAAGAGGGATCGCAAAGCCGCCTTGCGATTCCTGCGCAAGGCGATCGGTCATCACGGCATCCCCGAGAAGATCACGATTGACAAAAGTGGCGCCAACACGGCGGCGCTCGAAAGTCACAACGCGGAACATGAGGCAGACATCGAAATCCGTCAGATCAAATATTTGAACAACATCGTCGAACAGGATCACCGAGCCGTCAAGCGAGTGACCCGGCCAATGCTGGGGTTCAAATCGTTTTGGTCGTCCGCGGCAACCCTTGCCGGTATCGACCTCATGCACATGATCCGCAAGGGCCAACTGCGCTCGACAGGCAAATCGCGTCCAGCGCGACAGTTCTATGCGCTGGCGGCGCGAACCAGTTCCTCGTCCGAGGCCGCTCTCGTCCATTGAGTAATTTTGCGACAAAACCCGTCGTAGCGCTCGGACGGGGCGAGGATGGTCAGGAACGGCAAGCCCCAGCGTCGCTTGGTCCAGGGCACGGGAACCATGGCCATGACAGCGAGCCAGCGCAGCCCGCTGGTCTTGACGAAATGCCCATGCGACGAGCGCACCGGATCGCGGTAGATTCCGCGTGCGGAAATCTTGGGCCCCCAGCGGCGTTCGATCGTATCGTCGAGGCCGATCACCACCGGCCCCGCTGGCGCAAAGTTCTCGACGATCATCGCCAGCAATTTGCGGGCGACGGCGCGGCTGCTCCAGCGCGCATGGTTGAGCACATAGTGATAGCGCGCGAAATCTTTGGTCGCGCCGAGGCCCATGACGCGCAAGGCGGCGCTCACCGTGCGCTTGCCCGGCGAAAGAACCATGCCGGCGATCAGGATGAGCAGACGGCGCCAAACCGGGGCGGTGAAGAACTCCCTGAAAGGCTGCATCAGCGCGGCGACGATGGGCGGCAAGGCCTTTGCCGCGGTGGAGAGGGAAGAGGAGCGATGTTGGGTCATCGCAAAGTTGAAATCCCTTGGCGACGAATTGTCATCAACACTTCGCAATGACAGCTTGCGACATTTTGAATCAGGACGGACAAAGGAAAGGCGCGGACAGCTGCCTGGCGATCCGTCACAAGGACGCGATGACGGATGACGAAATCATCTTCGCGGTCGAAGCCTTCGCCTTCGACGCCGGCCCGGTGACGGCGGAGCGTCGCAATCGCGGCTTCACGCTCTTTCATGTCGCGACGGGAACGCCCATCGCACGCCTGCGCCCGGTCAAAGGGCATGACGGGCTGTTCGACATCCTTTATTGGTCGCTGTGGAAGGAACGCTGGGTCCACTTCGGCCCCTTTGGCCGCACGACCACCACGCTCGACGAGGCGCTGCGCATCGTCGCCGAAGCCTCAATTTTCTGGGTCTCCACGTAAAACCAAGATCAAAAATGCGCAAAGTCGAGCTTAGTCGCGCCGTGATAATTAAGCGGTGCGAGCGCGAAATCAGATATCCCCAGGCAGGTCTGAGTAGTTTCCGAGGCTACCGTCGTCGTTTCGTGAGCGGCTATGCTGCAACCGTTCAGTCTGATGTCTGGACCCATGGCAGTCGGCCATTCGGCGGCGGGTTAGTTACGCGAAGGCGCTTAAGCCCGGCGCTCCGCTAACATTCTTGAGAATGTCGCCCAACCCATATTCGTTGGCGCTGCCGCCTATACCGTTGCGATTATTCGCTCTCATGAAGGAGTCTGATAAATGGCACAGCCACCGAAGCATCCGGCGAGTGAGCATCACTTTTTGGCGTCTGCTCACCACCAAGCCGCTGCGCATCATCATCTCCAGGCGGCTCATCTTCACGATCTCGGCCAACACGAAGCGGCGAAGGAGCACGCAACTGCGGCTCACGAACATAGCGAGCTCGCCCACAAACATACGACGACTGCCCACGGTCATTCTACGCAGGCAACCAAGCGCTGACCATCACGTTCTACGGGACGATCAAGGCTGGTCACGACCAGATGCGCGACCTGAAGCATGATCAGCTCGCACTCAAGCGGTTAAAAGAACTCAAGCTGGAGTATGTTTGATGAAACCCGTCACAGCTGTATTTGTGGGCGCGCTCGTTATTGCGTTGGCCGTGGTCGGATACCTCTATTATCAGAGGACGGCTAACGACATCACAATCCAGCCGCCAAAAATCGAACTCAAGCCCTAAGTGACGGACGCTTGCGATGCCGACGCGGATGAACACTTCGCCCGACTCGTTCCCAACTTGCCTTCCTAAGCTCTGCACCGGTTAAGGTGGAGGAGTTGGGCTTGATACGAGGTGAAAAGCAAATTTTCGATGGCGTGCCGCCCTAGGAAGTGTTTAGAGCCGCGATGACCCAATGCGGCTGTCTATCTTGAAGCCCAAACACCACATCGGAGATGTTCCATGAACACTCAAGACGTGATTGCGACCTTGAACGCGCTTCTGCAAACGACGAAGGATGGCGCGTTGGGTTTTCGGAGCTGCGCTAAGGACGTAAAATCCGCAAAATTGGCGCCGATGTTTGAAGTGTCAGCTCAGCGCTGCGACACGGGCGCCGCGGAACTGGAAGCCCACATTCGCCACTTCCGGCAGCGTGACCGGAGCGCTGCATCGCCCGTGGACCAACATTGTCGCCTCTCTCACGGGCATGGATGAGCATGCCGTGCTGGAAGAATGCGAGCGCGGCGAAGATGCAGCAATGCGCGCATATGGGGCGGCGCTTCAAAAGGATTTGCCCGCAGAAGTCGGGGCGATCGTCCGTCGTCAATATGCCGGCGTGAAAGAAAACCACGATCGCATTCGCGCTCTGCGCGATCAGACCGCGCGAGCAAGCTGATCACAGTAACGCTTTTTCATTTTTATGCGCGCCGGGGGCATTGACACGTTAAGTCAGCAACGGCGAACTTGAGGCCATCTCGCCGTTTTGGCGCTCGCACAAGCTGTGGATTTCCCAGTGACACACTGTGGCCGATTAAGACGTTGATAAGTAAAACCGCTTAACGTGTCAACGCCGACCATCAGATCATTGACCTCGCCGCAGGATCGGATAGCCTCATACCGCTAGAAGACGCATCACGTTTCGCGATCGCGCCTTCATCAGTAAAGGATTGATATTATGGCAACGACAAAACATCCTGCCGTCCAGCATCATCTTGCCGCTGCTGCAGAGCACGCTGCCGCTGCTCATCACCACCACGAAGCAGCTCACGAGCAAGGTCATGGTAGGCACGAAGAGGCCGAACAGCACTCAGCTGCCGCGCACGAGCATGGCGGGGAGGCTCATAAGCACACGGTCGAGGCGCACATGCAGTCCAGCAAGTCATCTCATCAGGCTTCGCCGTTCTTGCCTCGGTGACGGCCATCCCAAATCTGCGGCGCCCGCGAGGCGCGTCGCAACGCGGTACGAGAAAACGGCGAGAAACTATCTCGCCATCGTGGCTCTCGCTGCTACAATCCTATGGTTGAGGTAACTGTCCGCAGAACGTAGGGCGTCAATGGATGGCGCGTTGCCGTGGCCGGCCATGTAGAACAAAACGCCCGCTAAAATAGCGGGCGTTCCAGAATGCGTATTCAGTCTGTTCGCCTATGAAAATTAACGGGCGTTAGCGCCTGACTTGAACGGCGCTTTCGTAGCGGCATCTGTCACAGCTTCAACCTGCGCCTTTGCGAGATCCGCAGCCCTGGTGAGATTGGTCTCGATGGGCTGGTACGCTTCCTTGCCGAGGCCGGTGAACAGCTCGAACATTTTCGTCGACTGTGCGACGAAGGACTCGTACGACGACTTGGCGAACTCAGTCTGAAGCTTGATGGCCTCGTCGAAGGTAGTGACGCCGCGCAATTTCTCCGCGAAGTCAGTCCAGTTCTTAAAGTACTGCTTTGAATAGTCCGCCGTCTCCGCAGAGATCCGTTGCGCGGCCTTTGGGAAAGTCTCGACAGTTGTCTTGACCGCGTCCTGCTGATTTTTGACCAGCTGCGGGATATTTTCGAAATTATCGCTCATTGTTTCTCCTGAACGTCGGGTCGGTCACTCTATGGAGCATCTGAAACCCCGACACACCTCTATATATATGCGCCGCACAACAAAATTGCTACGAAATTGTGCGATGCACAATTTAAAGCAGCCTCCGATCTTGAGCGGGAGCACGAAAACCGAAATACCGACTATCAAGGAGCCGCATCGAGAACCGTCTCGATGGAACCGGAAGGTCGATCTCCAGCATTTTCATGATAGATCCGATCAGGCCTTCGCTCTGGCGAAGCGCCAGTCGAAACACCGCTCGCCAAGTCAGGGCGTTTTCGATGGCCAGATCGGCATAATGGCGCTGCCCGCCCCTCGTTGTTCGAGGCTGGGCCTTCCAACCCGCAATCGCATCCGGCGTAAACCAGACAGTCAGCCTCCCGCGATTACGCGACGTGACACCGCTGGTCGAACCCGATAGAGCCCCGAATACCGTCATGTATGCGGTCTCGCGGGTTACGTGATCTCCTCGGCAATGACTCTGAAGCCCGCAAGCATACACGGTCCAAACGAGGTTACGATCGCGACGTCTGTTGCATCGCGTCCGCGCGCCATCAAGACGCGGCCTATTCGCGGCTCGTTGTGACGGGCGTCGAATGTGTACCAGCGTCCCCCAAGATAGACGTCAAACCAAGCGCTGAAATCCATCGGCGAAACGTCGGGCGGCACGCCGATGTCCCCGAGATAGCCGGTACAGTAACGCGCCGGAACATTCATGCAGCGGCATAACGTAACGGCGAGGTGCGCAAAATCGCGACACACGCCGCGTCGCTCGGTATGGGCCTCCCATGCGGTTCTTGTCGGGCTCGCGTGCTGGTAGCCAAACGTGATGCGACCGTGGACGTAATCGCAGATCGCCTGCACCAGCGGCCATCCCTTCGGAAGCTGACCGAAAAGCGACCAGGCCAAATCCGATAGGCGATCGGTCTCGCAGTAGCGACTGCCGAGCAAATAGATCAAGGCCTCGACCGGTAGGTCTTCAAGCGCGTGCTGCTCGGCCCCCGGGGCGATTGCGTCAGGCTCACCGTTGTCCTGGACAAGGAAGTCCGAGGACATTGTGAGTCGGCCCGTAGGAGCGCGGATCACGTGGCAGAAATTGCCGAAGCTGTCATGATAGGTGTTAGCGTGAAGAGGCGGATCGAGTCGCATGCGATCCGGCGTCAGCAAATCGGGGACGCGTGACGGATGGACGCTCAGCGTCAGAATCATAGGCGTTGGCTGCGGGCAATCATAAGAGATCTCGTAGCCTGCACGAATCTTCATCGAAACCCTCTTTGACCCGCGCAATTCGAGCCTTGCCGGGCATTTGCAAAAAACATGTGCGCTCGCGACTTGATTGCCAGATGTCTATCGATTTCGCTAAGCGCGGGCGATATGCCAAGTCTGGTTCAAGGAGCTTCTGGTCGTCATGGTGGCGCGGACTTAGCAAAATGCTTATAGTGTCGCCTTGTGGTGTCTCGAAGCGAGATTCGGCATTGTGTCCCCATGATGATAAGACTTCGAGGGAAAGCAATTTCCCTGCCAGAGGCGGCCCTGCCGTCGATCTTAGCCGTCGCTCTTTCAACAAGAGCGAGTGGCGATGAACGAAACGACATACAGCCTCTTGGCGACCGACGAGTCGGCGCCGATCACAGTGCATAACGCCAACGGCCGGTCGCCGTTCCTGATCGTGGTCGATCACGCGAGCAATACCATACCGCGCTCGCTCGGCGGACTGGGCATTCCTGAAACCGAATGCGAACGCCACATCGCGTGGGACATTGGTATCGCGGCGGTTTCTCGCTTCGTGGCGGACGCGCTCGACGCCACTCTGGTGCAGCAGAACTATTCCCGCTTGGTTATCGACTGCAACCGCCCGCCCGGGTCGGAGTCGTCGATCCCGGAAACCAGTGAGTTGACCTCAATACCGGGAAACGTCGGCTTGAGCGAGGCTCGAAAGGCCGTACGTTTCCGCGAGATTTTCCGACCTTACCATGATCGGATCGCAACCGAGCTCGACCAGAGACGCCAAGCGGGCCGACCAGCGGTGTTGATCGCAATGCACAGTTTCACGCCGGTTTTTATGGGCGTGGCGCGGCCCTGGCATTGCAGTATGCTCTACAATCGCGAGCGGCGTTTCGCCCGTGTTCTGATGGCGCTGCTGAAACGCGAAGACGGAATCCTTGTTGGCGACAACGAGCCCTACAGCGTGACCGATGCGATGGATTACACGATTCCGGTGCACGGCGAGCGACGCGGCTTGCTCCACGTCGAGATTGAGATTCGCCAGGATCTGATCGCTGACGACAGCGGGCAGCGAAGGTGGGGCGCGCGACTCGCGCGTTTGTTTCCGGAAGCGTATCAAACGCTGGCGGTGGCCAGCGTGCCCATCAAACGCTCAGTCCTCGACGAACGCTCATGACGCTCCTGTCGGTCCGCCACATCACACGTTACACCTACAAGGCTCCGGTGCGCTTGGGCGACCACCGGTTGATGTGCCGGCCGCGCGACAGCTTCGATCAACGCCTGATTGAGTTCCGGCTTGACATCCTTCCGCAGCCCAAGGATGTGCGATGGCTGCACGATACATTTGGCAATTGCATCGCGGTCGCGAGCTTTACCGGCGAAGCCGACCAACTGGTGTTCGACACCAAAATCGTGCTCGATCATGAGCCGACCCATGGACCGGAATTCCTGCTGGAGTCCTATGCACGGACGTACCCCTTTGCCTATGGCGCCGAGGACATGCCCGACCTCAGCCGATTGATCGAGCGGCAGTATCTCGATCCCGATCATCTCATCGACGCATGGGTACGACGGTTCCTGCGCCAGGGGCGCCCTACGGAGACGGGCGAACTGCTGCTGACGCTGACGACCGCCATAAAGGAAAGCTTCGTCTATAAATCGCGGCCGGAGCGCGGAACGCAGGATCCTAAACTCACCCTGCTGACTGGGCGTGGAAGTTGTCGCGACCTCGCCACGTTCATGATGGAAGCCGTCCGCGCGCTGGGACTGGCTGCACGCTTTGTTTCTGGCTATCTTCATATCCCAAACGAGGCGACCGACGACTTCCAGGGCGGCGGGAATACGCACGCTTGGTGCCAAGTTTATTTGCCCGGTGCGGGATGGGTTGAGTTCGATCCCACGAATGGCATTGTCGGCAACAGAAACCTGATCCGCGTCGCTGTCGCGCGCGATCCGCGTCAAGCGCTACCACTATCGGGCACGTTCGAGGGCGCTGCAACGGATGCGTTGGACATGACCGTTTCCGTGGAGACACGCGAAATCAAGGGGGAGAAGGAAAATCCCATTACCGTTAGGCCGCCTGGGAGAGACATGGAATAAGTGGCGAGTCCACCTCAATCCTGGCCTGACTGATGATGTGTGTGGTCCAAAACAAATGGGCAGCCCTGTCTGCAAGCGATCAAAATGGCAAGGAGACTTTCCTCGTATGGGGGCTTCGGCGAGGCCGTCGTCAAGGGCGCGTTTCGTGATCATGTATCCGGCCAATTTGTGCCGGTCAATGGTCGGCGGGCTTCGCCAGCCCGCTCACCAGGTGGCGAACATGATCGCCACGACGACCGCCATGATCACAGTGCACAACCACCCCATCGCCCATAGCAGCCGCGGGAGCACGAAACGGCCCATCACGTCGCGGCGCATCGCCATGAGCATGATGATCGCCATCAGCGGCACCGCGACAACGCCGTTGATAACCGCCGACCAGAACAGCGCCTTGATGGGATCGAGGCCGACGAAGTTGATGCCGATTCCGACAAGCGTGGACGCCGAGATCGTGCCATAGAACGCCTTGGCGTCGAGCGGCTGCCGGTCGAGGCCTGTGGTCCAACCCAGCGCCTCGCCGATCGCGTAGGCGCCGGACCCCGCGAGTACGGGCACGGCGAGCAGGCCGATACCGATGATGCCCGCCGCGAACAGTGCGAACGTGAACACCCCGGCGATCGGCCGCAGCGCCTCCGCGGCCTGGGCGGACGTCTGGATGTCCTTGATGCCGTGCGCGTTCAAGGTCGCCGCGGTGGCGACGATGATGAACAGGCTGATCATGTTCGAGTAGCCCATCCCAACATAGGTGTCCAAACGCATCCGCGAGATCTCCACCGGCGCCTGCTCCGGCGCGTCGAGGAGCGCGTGCGCGGTGGGATCGATACGCTGATCCTCAGCCTCCTGCGAGGCTTGCCAAAAGAAACAGTATGGCGTGATCGTCGTGCCCAGCACCGCGACAACGGTGACGACGTAGTCCTTATTAAGGGAGAAAGCTGGCACGAAGGTGCTGTAGAGGACCTTCCCCCAGGGAGCGTGCACCGCGAACGCGACCGCCACGTAAGCGAGCAATGCGAAACTGCCCCATTTCAGGACGGAGACGTAACGCTGGTAGCGGGAAAATATCTCAAGCCAGGTGCAGCCGACGGCGAAGGCCACGACATAGAGGCCGACAGGTCCGCCCACCAGTAGGTTCACCGCCGCGGCCATCGCGCCGAGGTCGGCACCGAGATTGATCATGTTCGCCAGCAGCAGCAGCCCTACAATCGGGTAAAGCAGCCAGCGCGAGTAATGCGCGCGTATGTTGCCGGCGATGCCCTGGCCGGTGACGCGGCCCATACGCGCGCTGATTTCCTGGATCGCCACCATCAACGGGAAGCAGAACAGCATCACCCAGCACATCGCGTAGCCGAACTGCGCGCCGGTCTGCGAGTAGGTGGCGATCCCGCTCGGATCGTCATCGGACGCGCCGGTGATCAGCCCCGGTCCAAGGCGGCCCAGCAACCCCTTGTGCGCCGTGTGGCCAGCGGCGCGGCGGCGTGCGATGCGGGCCGCTAACACGGGGATCGGAGCGGCGTCGGTGCTGGTGTTGGTCATTGGGTGAACTTCACATTCGGTTGCGGCTGACGCGGAATGGATCGGAGGGCCCGTTCGCTTAAGACCGCACGGTTAAGTCCCTCGTTGGAACGTGGCCTCCTAGCGTTGCCTTGCCCGCTCGACAAGGTCAATCGGCAGTTCCAGGCACCACGCCCGAACGAGAACACGAATGGCCTTCTACGTCAGTATTTTCCAAAAGGAACAGATCTCAGCACGCACAGCGCGGAGGACCTGGAAGCCGTCGCGAGAACCCTGAATACCAGGCCGCGAAAGTCGCTGAACTGGAGGACACCTGCTGAGGCGTTGGATCAGCATCTACGATGAGATAAGTTAGCTGCGTTGCGACGACCGATTGAATCCGCTCAATATGTATCGATCAAATACACGGAGCGCCTGAAAGAAGCGGGCGTCGAGCCGTCCGTCAGTAGCGTCGGCGACAGCTATCACAACGCGCTCGCCGAGACGATTAATGGGCGTTACAAGGCCGAGGTCATCTGGCGGCGTGGACCATGGCGCAATTTCGAGGCGGTCGAGTTCGCTATGCTCGAATGGGTCGACTGGTTCAACAACAAGAGACTGCTGGAGCCGATCGGGAACATTCCCCCGGCGGAAGCCGAAGCGCGCTTTTATGCGCAACTCAACGGGCCCGCCATCGCGGCGTGACTCAAACGAAATGGCCTCGGGCAAACCCGGGGCGGTTCATTGCCTCACAATAAGGTAAACTCGATACTCGCACTCATTTCGCGTTCACGATCAAAAGCGGGGCCGGCGCCAAAGCGCCAATCCATCCCTTCAAATTTTCGTGGGCGCTTTCCCAAAACCGTCAGGCTTCTTGTCTTCGGGATCAAGCTTCAACAACGCCTCGTTGACTTCTTCGAGAGGCGGACGTCCGCCACCCGTCATGTTTTCGTCTGTCGCTCGCTGCAAGGCGCGCGCGTCGAGCTCCCACCGCTTTAGAACTTCTATTTTCTGAGGTTGCGTAAGACCCTCCGCTTCGACGATTTCCGCAGGAGTGTCGAACACGGCAGATGGCGTTATCATCGCTCGCTCAATGTCCGCCTTGCTGAGTTTTGGCGTATCGATTTTCATAACCTTCTCCTGAGGTTT
>Ga0187879_10003761_pt1 | contig 10197 bp, 8 predicted proteins | sample June2016WEW_19_1_FD_132423 | JGI IMG/M metagenome (GOLD analysis project Ga0187879, IMG submission 132423) | Peatland microbial communities from SPRUCE experiment site at the Marcell Experimental Forest, Minnesota, USA - June2016WEW_19_10 | ecosystem: Environmental > Terrestrial > Soil >... | reverse complement strand
AATGCCTTTACCTCAAATGACTACACCGCCTATTTCCAGCGCGTCGCCAAGGAGCACTTAAGCGTCTGCATGGACTATGAGGCCGACCGGATGAAAAATCTGGTTCTGACCGACGAAGTGGTTTCGCCCGAGCGCGATGTCGTTCTTGAGGAGCGCAGGATGCGCACCGATTCCGACCCCTCCGAGCAACTTGGCGAGGCTTTGCAGGCGGCCCTCTTCACGCAGCATCCCTATGGCCGGCCGATCATCGGCTGGAGCCATGAGATCGAGAGTCTCGATAGGGCTGACGCGCTTGCCTATTACGATCGTTTCTATACGCCGGAAAACGCTATTCTCGTCGTCGCTGGCGATGTCGATGCGGCCGAGGTCATCCGTCTGGCGGAAAAATATTATGGCCCAATTGCCGCCCGCGGCGCCCCACCAAAGCGGTTTCGACCGCGCGAGCCGGAGCCCCGTGCGCATCGTCTTGTGACGCTCGCCGACGAAAAAGTCGAGCAGCCCATGCATCAGAGCATCTTTCTCGTCCCATCCTATCGGTCGGCCGCTCCCGGCGAGGCCGAGGCGCTCGAAGTTCTCGCGCATGTGCTTGGCGGCGGTCACACCAGCCTCTTGTTCAAAACCTTGGTCATGGAGGACAAAATCGCGGTTACGGCGGGAGCGCATTATCAAGGCACGTCGGTCGATGACACACGCTTCTATGTCTTCGCGGTGCCCGCACCGGGGGTTTCTCTCGAACGTCTCGATGCCGCAATCGATGCCGTGATCGCCGGCGCCGCACATGGCGTCCAAGCGGCGGATGTCCGGCGTGCCAAAACGCGCCTTGTCGCCGACGCAATCTATGCACAGGACAATCAGGCGACGCTTGCCCGTTGGTACGGCGCTTCACTGGCGGCGGACCTTCGCCTTGAGGATGTCGCGCAATGGCCCGAGCGGATCGAGGCGGTGAGCGCGGCGGATGTCCAAAAAGCCACCCGCTGGCTCGATAAGAGACGCAGCGTGACAGGCTTCCTCCTGCCAGCCGAAGCCCCGGCCTCCTCCGCCACGGCAAGCTCGGAAAAAGCAGCCTCCCTTGCGCTCTGAACCTGTTTGCCTTGCTCCGCTTACCGGAACAATCGGCCCCTGGAAAAAATATGACAATTACTTTAACCGCCACTGAGACCCCCTCCCGCGCCTCGACCGTACAGAAGATCGTCTCCAAGGGCGGCATCGAGGCTTGGCTCGTCGAGGATTACGCGGTTCCGCTAATCGCACTTGAGTTCGCCTTCAAGGGCGGCGCCGCTCAGGATCCGATCGGCAAGTCCGGCGCTGCCACGCTTCTCGCAAGTCTCCTCGACGAAGGGGCGGGACCCTATGATTCGGAGGGCTTTCATCGTGCCCTCGACGAGGATGCGATCGAAATATCATTTTCCGCCGGCCGTGATTATCTCAGTGGACGCCTGCAAAGCCTAGCGCGGAATACGGCCCGCGCCTTCGAGCTCTTGCGGCTCGCAGTCACCGCGGCGCGTCTCGACGCCGAGCCATTCGAGCGAGTGGTGAGCCAGATCGCAGCCGGCCTAAAGCGCGAGGCGAATGATCCGGACTTTGTCGCGGGCCGGAACTTTCGCGCCGCGGCCTATCCAAACCATCCCTATGGCCTGCCCGTGCGCGGCGATCTTTCCACCCTGCCCGCGCTGACGCGTTCCCATTTGATTGACCTGCGTGCCGTGACGTTCGCGCGAGACAATCTCAAGATCGCCGCCGTCGGCGCGATCAACGCGGAGACGCTCGCCAGCCATCTCGACGATATCTTTGGCCAACTGCCCGAAAAGGCCAGTCTCATTCCGGTCGCGCCCGCCGCTTTCGTCGGTGCCGGCACGCGGCATGTCGCCCCTATCGACGTGCCGCAATCGACAATCCGTTTCGGCCGCGAGGGGATAGCCCGCAAAGACCCGGACTTCATGGCCGCGACGGTCGTCAACCATATTTTGGGTGGCGGCATTTTTTCGGCGCGTCTCTTTCGCGAGGTGCGCGAGAAGCGCGGGCTTGCCTATTCGGTCTATTCGCAGCTCACGGCCTATGATCATGCCGCCATGTTCTCTGGCGGCACATCGACCAAGAACGAGCGCGCGGCCGAATCGATGGCCGTCATCGAGGGGGAGATCTTGAGCCTCGCGAACGATGGCCCGACAGAGGAAGAACTCGACAAAGCCAAGAAATATCTCATCGGCTCCTATGCGCTGCGCTTCGATACGTCGACCAAGATCGCGAACCAGCTTCTGCATTTGCAGACGGATGGTTTTGGCGTCGAATATCTCGATGAACGCAACAAGCTCATCGCGGCAGTGACCATGCAAGACGCCAAACGCGCGGCCAAGCGCCTTTTCGGCGACGGCAAGCTGCTCGTCACCGTCGCCGGGCAGCCGGAGGGGATGTAAAGGAAGAGTCCAAGAGATCGGCGTGCGCGACAGCTTTCTTGCATTTACAAGTGAAACTACCCCCACCGACTTGCAGCGCTCCATAAAATCCATTGCCTTCGCCACTGCGGCAGCTCAATGACGGTCTTGAACGGATCATAGCCGGGCTTTTCCATCAGCCGCAGATAGGGCTCGCAAAGGCAGACTGCCAAAAAAGCCGGACGGCTTTTTTCCGGAAGGCTGTGCAGCCGCGCATCGAAAGTATCAAGATGCGCACGAGCAGTTGCTCGCAGATCCGCGAGCGCGGCGAGGACCGCAGGCGAGGCACGCCCAGAGTCAAGATCGTCATGCTTCGCTCCATGCGCGCGCAGAATTTCGGCCGGGACAAAGACCTGGCCGCGCACGCAATGCCAGGGCAGAGCCCGCAACAGCCCGGTGATCCCATAGGCGATCCCCGCATGGCCTGCGACGCCTAGACCCGCGGCCACCTCCTCCCCGTCGAGGATCTGCGTGGCGAGGCGGAAAAGATTCGCGCATGTCGCCTCGGTATAGGATTCGAGCGCTGCGGGTGATTCAACCGGATCGTCATAAAGGTCGCGGAGCCGCGCGTCGATCAATTCAAGCAACGGCGCTTTTGGCAGGCTGAAGCGCGCGATCGTGTCGAGCAGAGCCGCAGCGACGGGATTGGCCTTGGCGCCAGCCTCGCCTGTCCCATCGAGCGCGTCCCGCCACCATTGGAACCGGATTTCGCCAAGCAAAGGCTCGGAAACGATTTCCCGCACGCGGGCGATTTCGAGGCTGAACGCATAGAGGGCGTGAATATGCGGCCGCAACGCCTGCGGAACAAAAAGACTCGCAAGCCAGCGGTCTCGATCATCGCGGCGAAGCAAATCTTCGCAATGGGCATAATCGGACTTACTTGGCTGCGGCTTTGGCCCGCGCATCAAGGCACTGCCAGAAGTGCCGCCGCGACGCGGCGCCTTTCACCGAGCAGAATGGAATAGGTACGCGCGGCGGCGCCCGTCGGCATCGGCTCCGGCCGGATGCCTGCTTGCAGCAGAAGCTGGCGAAGGTGGAGGTCAAGCGGCACGAGTTCAAGCCCGGTGCCGATCAGCAGATGTTCAACGCTCCCCGGCACTTCTTGGAAAACCAGGTCGAGCGAGGCCGCGCAGATATCCGAGGGTGCCACCGCGCTCCAGGCGTAAATGCCGGACGGCAAGGCGAGAATCGAGCCGCGATGGGACATCGAGGCAAAACGGAAACCGCCCGTCCCATATCCCTCGATTTCATGGGCGCCGGGCAAAAAACCCGCGTAACTTTTCTCCGTCATGAGCACCTTGCTAGACCCGATTCCGGCCGCAGTGCCGCTCGCGTCCTACGCCGGCTTCTTCGCGGGCTTAGCCACCGGAGCCGCACCCCGTGTCGCCCCGCAAGCCGAGATAGATCAGCATTGGCGAACATATAAAGATGGAGGAATAGGTCGCGACGAAAATGCCCCAGATCATCGCGAGCGAGAAAGAACGGATCACTTCACCGCCGAAAACGACAAGCGAGATGAGGGCGAGAAACACGGTCGTCGCGGTCATGATCGTGCGCGGGATCACCGCATTGACCGAAACATCGATCAATTGGTCGGTCGGCATCTTGCGGTATTTTCGCATCATCTCGCGAATCCGGTCAAGCACCACGACGGTTTCGTTCAGGGAATAGCCGACGATGGTGAGAATGGCGGCGATCGATGTCGTGTTGAATTCGAGCCTGGTCAGCGCGAAAAACCCGACGGTCAGCAACAGATCGTGCATCGTCGCGATGATCGCGCCAACCGCGAATTGCCACTCGAAACGGAACCAGAGATAGCACAGCACCGCGATGATCGAAATGACAACGCCGAGCGTGCCGGATTGGACGAGTTCGCCGGAGACGCGGGGGCCAACGACCTCCGTGCGGCGGACCTCATAGCCATCGCCAATCGCGTCTCTCACGCGGTTGACCGCGGCCTGCTGCGCGACATCGCCGCCTGGCTGGAGGCCGAAACGCAAGGTCACATCAGAGTTGCCCCCAAAACCCTGCACCTCGACGTCACCGACGTTGAGATGCTCGGCGATGGACCGCAATTTTGCCGTGTCGGCCATGCCATCCTTGGCGCGCAGCTCGATCAAGGTGCCACCGGAAAAATCGATCCCGAAATTCATTCCAATATTAAGGAAAAGAACGACCGAAATGATCGACATGAGCGCCGAGAAGGGATAGCTCACGCGGCGGAAGCGCATGAACGGAAATTTGGTGTCCTCGGGAGCGAGGCGCAGAAGTTTCATAGGATACGGCCTTTTGCCAAGTCAGAGCGGTTTTCCGGCGTGCAGCCGTTTACCGGCGAATTCTCCCCGCGCCGAAGCGGATGGGTATGACGCATACAAACACTCTATCCCTTCGCCATAGTTCCTCAAAGTGACACACGGCTTTACAAATGTTTCAAATCGGCAACTTTGTCGGCCGCTTGTAGCGGTACCAAAGCGCTATCATCATCCTGGTCATCGTCACTGCCGTCACGATCGAGGTGAGAATACCCAGCGCCATTGAGACGGCGAAGCCGCGCACGGGCCCCGAGCCCAAAAAATACAAGATGGCGGCAGCGACGAACATGGTGACATTGGAGTCGACGATCGTCGCAAAAGCCCGCTTGAATCCAGCGTCGAGCGCGGAAATGATCGAGCGCCCAAGATGTGCCTCCTCGCGGATGCGTTCATAGATCAAGACATTGGCATCGACCGCCATGCCAATGGTGAGGACGATGCCAGCGATTCCCGGAAGCGTCAGCGTCGCCCCTAGCAGCACGAGGCCTGCAAAAATAAAAGAGACATGGACTGCCAGTGCAATATTGGCGAAGACACCGAAAATGCCATAGGTGATCAGCATGTAGAAGGCGACGAGGGCGGCGCCGACATAAGCTGCGCGCTTGCCTGCGTCGATCGAATCCTGCCCGAGTCCCGGACCCACCGTGCGTTCCTCGACAATCGTGAGTTTCGCGGGCAACGCGCCGGCGCGTAGAAGAATAGAGAGATTATTGGCAGACTCGACGGTGAAGTGCCCGGAGATTTGGCCGGAACCGCCGGTGATGGGACTAAGGATGCGCGGCGCGGAGATGACCTTGCCGTCGAGGACAATGGCGAACAATTTTCCGACACTTTCCGAGGTGACCTCGCCAAACTTTTGGCCGCCACGAATATTGAAGCGGAAATTGACGATCGGCTCCTGCGTGCGGCTGTCGAAGCCGGGCTGGGCATCGGTCAAATCCTCGCCCTGCACCATAACCCGCTTCTCGACCGGCAATTTGCCGGGCTGATCCACTTGATCCAAAAGCTCGGTTTCGGCGGGGTCGGCGCCAGGCTCGGCGACAAGGCGGAATTCGAGCTTCGCCGTCGTTCCGAGAATTTCCTTGAGTTTGCTCGTATCCTGCAGGCCTGGCACCTCGACGACAATACGGTCATTGCCCTGGCGCTGGATCGTCGGCTCCGTGGTACCGAGCGCATCGACGCGGCGGCGCAGCACTTCGATCGATTGCTCGACCGCGCGGCGGACCTTGCTGTCGATGCCCACCTCGGTCACCGTGAACTGAATGAGGCCACTGTCGTTCTCGGTCACGTCAAACGCTGGAGCGCTCGCCCTATCGGTAATGCCGCTGCCGAAGGTCGCCGCCAATTGCTGGAGTTTTGGCATGACCCTTGCCCGTTCGGCTGGATCGGGGATGCGCAATTGCACGCCGCGCGGCAGGACGCCAATGCCGCCCGTGATCGCAACTTTCTCCTCGCGAAGCACCCGGCGAACGGCGTCGCGCAGATTGTCGACAAGAGTCTTCACGACCGAATTGCTATCCACCTCCAGAAGCACATGCGATCCCCCTTGCAGATCGAGGCCGAGCACGATGGCGCGGGCGGGCACCCATTTCGGAAGATGCGCAATCAATGCCTCGCGATGGTCAGGGCTTAAGAGGCTTGGCACGATGAGGAGAAGCGCGAACGCCGTCATCGCCAGAATGGATGTGATCTTCCAGGCCGGGAAACGCAGCATGATGGTGCAATTCTCAAAGGTTTGGGGCGCGGCGGCCGCCGCCAGACGGGGCTTGCGCTTGTTTCAGCCAAGGGTTCAACCCTGCTGCTCCTTGACCGGCTCGCTCCTGGACCTCACGTTCGAAATCATCGCCCGGGAAACACGCACCTTGACATTTGGCGCGATTTCGAGTTCGAGCTCGGCATCGTCCACAACTCTCGTAACCTTGCCGATCAAGCCCCCGGTCGTAACCACGCTGTCGCCCTTGCGCGTGCTCTTGATCAGATCTTCATGTTGCTTCGCCTTCTTGCGATTCGGCCGGATCACCAAAAAATACGCGATGACAAAGATCATCGCGAAGGGCACCAGCTGCATGATTATATCCGTCGAACTGGGCGCCCCAGTGACGGGTGTCGCCTGCTGGGCGAAAGCCGATGTGAACAAAATTCCTTCTCCTCAATCCTTAGTCCTAAAAAGACTTGTGTCCTTCAAGACCTCTGTCTCCGTGGCGCGCGAATATAGCCAGAGCGGGCGCGAAAGCAATGGCGGCAAGAGTTACCCGCAATAAAGGCGGTATGCGCGGTTTTCGCCGGCGCCGGCGTCCAGGGTCCTGGCGGTGAGCCGTTGTGACCAGCTTTGCCGCTGCTTTGTAAAAGCCTAACCGGTAAATTTCACCAGTGTTATCGTGCGATCTGTCCATTTTAGACCATGAGCGCTTCAAGAAAATCGCTCATGGTTTCTATGTCTTTGTTTTGTCGTATGATCTTTTCCAAAAAGTCTGCACCTTTTTGGAATCATGCTCTAGAACCCGTTTCAACCGCGAAATGTGATCCTCGAAAGCCGTTGCAATGACCCGAGAGAGCGACACTCCCCCTATGCACGAAGACCGAGCATCGGCCAAGGCGCTGGAGCGGATCGCCGCCGCTCTTGAGAGGCTCACCGGCGTGCAAGAGGAACCTTGCGATTTCAGCGCCGCTAGCGCCTTCGTCTTCGCCGCGCGGACCGCAACTCTTGTCGCTGTGCCGCGCGTCAATCGTGTCGATATCGCACTGCTGCGGGGGATCGACCGGGCTCGCGATATCCTCCTTGCCAATACCGAACGCTTCGCGCAGGGCTTCGCGGCCAATAACGCGTTGCTCTGGGGGGCGCGCGGCATGGGGAAATCCGCCCTCATCAAGGCCGCGCACGCAACAATCAATCTGCGGCATGCCGGTACTCCGGCTTTCAAGCCGCTCAAGCTCATCGAGATTCACCGCGAGGACATCGAAGGGCTGCCTGCCCTCATGGCCCTGTTGCGCGGAAAACCCTGGCGTTTTCTCATTTTTTGCGATGATCTTTCCTTCGATGGCGCGGATACGAGCTACAAATCGCTGAAGGCCGTGCTCGAAGGCGGACTCGAGGGACGCCCGCCGAATGTTTTATTTTATGCGACGTCGAACCGCCGCCACATCCTGTCCCGCGACATGATCGAAAACGAGCGCGGGACCGCGATCAATCCGGACGATGCCGTTCAGGAAAAGATCTCGCTTTCGGACCGTTTCGGGCTTTGGCTCGGTTTTCATTCCTGCTCGCAAGACGATTATCTTGCGATGGTTTTTGGCTATGCGGAACATTTCGGCCTTGCTCTCGCGCGCGAAAAAATCGCGCGCGAGGCGCTCGAATGGTCGGTCACGCGGGGCGCACGTTCGGGCCGCACCGCCTGGCAATTTATCCAGGATCTCGCGGGGCGATTGGGCAAGGCGGTGGAGTGATCTTGCCCACCTCGTTTAAATTTCTCGCATGAGCTTATCTAAAAAGTCTGCAACTTTTCTGCAGATCATGCTCTAGGCGTGCGCCGCGAGGCGGCCCATGCGCCCGCTCCGGTAGTCCGCCATGGCTTGCTCGATCTCGGCCTCTGTATTCATCACAAAAGGCCCCATGCCAACGACCGGCTCATGGATCGGCTGGCCATTCAGGAGCAAAATCGTGGTGTCTTCCAGCACCTCGATTGCGAAGGCGTCATCCTCGCGCTCAAAGACGGCCAATTCCGCCGCGCCCACGATTTCGCCAGACCGCAAGCGGACTCGGCCCTTGAGCACGAAGAGTGCCGTGGTCCAGCCAACTGGCATATGAAATTCCTCGCGGGCACCGCCCTTCAGGCGCAGATCCCAAACATTCATCGGACTAAAGCTGCGCGCGGGGCCGCGTCGGCCTTGATACTCGCCCGCGATGACCCGCACAAAACCGTCGCCCGACAGCAGCTCAACCCGTGGAATATCCGTATTGCTAATGCTTTGGTAGCCGGGCTCAGCTTTCTTATCCTTCGCGGCAAGATTGACCCAAAGCTGGATGACCTCGAATTGACCGCCACGCTGGCTGTACGCAGGACTGTGAAACTCCTCATGGACAAGTCCGGAGGCCGCCGTCATCCATTGCACATCGCCGGGACCAATGGTGCCGCCGCCGCCTGAAGAATCGCGATGCTCGACCTCGCCGCTGTAGACGATCGTGACTGTCTCGAACCCCCTGTGCGGATGCGCGCCAACCCCCCGCCGGTGTTGTGACGGCGGGAAATTCTCCGGCCCGGCGTAGTCCAGAAGCAGGAATGGCGATAGTTCCTTGGCGAGGTTATTGTAGGAAAAAATACTGCGCACGGGAAAACCATCGCCGACCCAATGGCGCTCGTCGGTGCGTCGGATGAAGGATAGTTTTTTCATCACTCGGTCTCCTTGGCCAACAGTGCTTGATGTCCAAATCGACACGCGCGGTTCGTTTTTCAAGAGACCGGCTTAAGCCGCAGCACTGACGCCGCGCGGGCGGCCGGTCTCCACATGCGCCAAAGCCGCCCGCAAAGTTTCCACGCCAGCGCCCGCTTTCACCGCCTCCGCCGCAAGATGACGGCGCCACGCGCGGGCACCGGGGAAGCCGTTGAACAGCCCCAGAAGATGCCGCGTCATCGCATGAAGCGGCACGCCTTCAGCAAGATGCGCTTCGATATAGGGAATAAACATCTCGACCGCCGCCGCCGCGCTGGCAGCAGGTGCTGCCTCTCCGAATAAAACTGGATCGACGTCCAGGAGCAGGGCCGGGTCCTGATAGGCCGCGCGCCCGGCCATCACCCCATCGACATATTCAAGCTCAGCGCGCATCTGATCGAGCGTCGCAAGCCCGCCGTTGAGCATGATCGGGACATTGGGAAAGCGCTGCTTCAGAGCATGGACGAGCCCATAGTCCAGCGGCGGCACGTCGCGGTTCTCCTTTGGCGACAAGCCTTTCAGCCACGCTTTCCTTGCATGGACGATGAGAGCATCGCAACCAGCCGAGATGACGCGTTCAGCCAAAAGCCCGAGTGCCGCTTCCGGGTCCTGGTCGTCGACACCCGTGCGGCACTTGACCGTCACCGGAATTTCGACCCGCGCCTTCATCGCGGCGACGCAATCGCCGACAAGCTCTGGTTCGCGCATCAGGCAGGCGCCGAAAGCGCCGCTTTTCACGCGCTCGGACGGGCAACCGATATTGAGATTGATTTCGTCATAGCCAAAATCGGCGCCAATTTTCGCCGCCGCCGCCAATTGCGCAGGATCGGACCCGCCGAGTTGCAAGGCGACGGGATGCTCCGCCGCGTCAAAGCGCAGCAGGCGGGTGCGGTCCCCATGCAAGACCGCGGTGGCGGCAAGCATCTCGGTATAAAGCCGCGCGCAACGCGACAAGATGCGATGGAAGACCCGGCAATGCCGATCCGTCCAATCCATCATCGGCGCCACGCAAAATCTAAACTCTT
>Ga0187879_10003758_pt1 | contig 10201 bp, 11 predicted proteins | sample June2016WEW_19_1_FD_132423 | JGI IMG/M metagenome (GOLD analysis project Ga0187879, IMG submission 132423) | Peatland microbial communities from SPRUCE experiment site at the Marcell Experimental Forest, Minnesota, USA - June2016WEW_19_10 | ecosystem: Environmental > Terrestrial > Soil >... | reverse complement strand
GCCCGCCGCGTCGCATACGAGCTCCATGAGCAGCACGCCTTCATGGACCAGGTAAGGGGCCGGAACACGCACTCCGGCGCCGGCCAGACGGTATAGGGCCTCGACCTCGGCGTTCTTCCACTCGGCTTCCTGCACCCGGCGGCCGTGGCTGCCGCGCCTGCCGAGCGCACGTGCGTCGCGGCTGTTGCGTGTCTTGCGGCCCTCCTGGTACCGGGCCAGCTGGCGAAAGCCCCTGTGCTCGGCTTCCTTGTAGACCTTGGCGCAGCGCAGCTCACCGCCGCAGGACACGATGAATACCGATGCTTCCTTGCCGCTCTTCAGCTTACGGACCACGGTGTCGACCATGCCGTCGTCCACCAGGGGCTGCAAGCCTTTGGGTATTTTCATGCCGTGCGCATCGCCGAGGGTTCGTTGAGACAGCCGGGAAGTGTAAAGAGATTCCGGGCGCGTTGCGCGGGAGTCGCTCGGGATTTGCGCTGCCGCCGGCTCGTCGGCGATCGCTGACAGGAAGTTCCGCTGCTTTTCGCTGAGGGGCCGGCGAGGGTGGGTTAGACTTGCACGTTGCGAAGGGAGACGCAGCAGTGTTTTTGAACTCGATCGGAACCGCGCTACCGGCTCGACGCTATACGAAAAGCGAATGCTGGGACGCCTTCACCCAGTCCCAATGGTTCGGGCGCCTGGACGCGCGCGCGCATGCGGTCGCGAAGGCGGTGCTCGGACGGGACAACGGCATCGAGGAGCGCTGGCTCGCGGTCGAGTCGCTCGAAGAGGTTTTCGCGATCGACCCCGACACCCTGCAGAAGCGTTTCGAGTCCCACGCGCCGGCGCTTGCCGCCAACGCAGGACGCGAGGCGCTGAGGCGCGCAGCGCTCGACCCCAAAGCCATCGATGCAGTCATCGTGACCACCTGTACGGGGTATCTGTGCCCCGGTCTCACCGGCTATGTGGTCGAGCGGCTCGGATTGAGGACCGATGTGCTGTGCTTCGACCTGGTGGGTCAGGGCTGCGCCGGCGCGCTGCCCAACTGGCAATTGGCCGACGCAATGATCTGCGGAACGCAGCGCGAGCACGTGCTCTCCATTTGCGTCGAGGTGTGCAGCGCTGCCATGTACCTGGACAACGAGCCGGGCGTGCTGATCAGCGCGTGTCTGTTCGGCGATGGAGCGGGTGCGGCGGTGTTGTCGCGCAGCCCCCCCTCCGGGCGCCGCAGCGTGCGCTGGCGCGACACCGTCTCGTTGATCGATCCTGCGGCGCGGGAGTCGCTGCGGTTCGAACACCGCGAGGGAATGCTGCGCAACATCCTGACGCGTGCGGTACCGCGGCTCGCAGCCGAATATGCGAGCGAAGTCCTCACCGCGGCGCTGGGGAGAGCGGGCCTGAAGCAGATGGAGATCACCAACTGGATCATGCACGCGGGCGGACGCGACGTGTTGCTCGCGCTGGAGCAGCGTTTGTCCCTGCCGTCGCACGCGCTGCGCCATAGCCGTGAGGCGCTGCGGCGATTCGGCAATTTGAGCAGCGCCTTCGTTTACTTCGTTCTCGACGCCGCGCTGCGCGAGGACAGCGCCGGCGGCTGGTGGTGGATGTCGTCCTTCGGAGCGGGTTTCACCTGTCACGGTGCCTTGCTGTCCGTCGAGTAACGCGCCATGGCTGCCTCCTCCAGGCTGGTTGTTCCCGAGCTTCTCGACGAACTCACGCCGGATGATCCGCGTGCGAAGCGCTCCCGCCGCGACCTCGCGACGATCCATAAATTCATGCGATCCGCCTCCATCCTGCGCCGTCTCATCGCGAATCTAGGACTGTCCACTCCGCCGCGCCGAATCATCGAGCTGGGGGCGGGCGATGGGACACTGCTCCTCGCGGTGGCGAGATCGCTGGAGCCCCGCTGGAACGGCGTCGAGCTGACGCTTCTCGACCGCGTCGAGCTTCTCGCGGACCGCACCCGGGAGGCTTATCAGCGCGTCGGGTGGGAGGTCCGCCCGCTGCGGTCGGACGTGATGGATTGGCTTCGCAGCGATGCCGGTGCGCCGTACGACCTGTGCATTGCCTCGCTCTTCCTGCATCATTTCGAGACGCCGTGCCTCACGGTATTGATGCGCGGTATCGCGCAACGAACCAACGCCTTCATCGCCGCCGAGCCGCGGCGGGACGCCATCGGCCGCGCGGGAGCTCACTGCGTTGGATTGATCGGCGCCAACGCCGTGACCCGCGGCGACGCGGTGAAAAGCGTCGCGGCGGGATTCCGCGACGAGGAACTCGGCGCGGCGTGGGGAGATCCGGGCGCCGATTGGAGGATCGAGGAATTCCGCGCACCACCATTCACCCATTGCTTTACGGCAGTACGCCGCGGCCGCATCCCGGCGGGAGGGGCTGATGGTTGACGTCGCCGACGCGCTGGTCATAGGGGCCGGACCGGCGGGGTGCGCGAGCGCGATCCTCCTGGCACAGGCGGGCTGGCACGTGATCCTGGTCGAGCAAAGCGTGTATCCGCGCCAGAAGGTCTGCGGTGAGTGCATTTCTGCCGGCAATCTGCAGTTGTTCGATGCCCTCGGCGTCGGAGAGGATTTCCGGGACATGGCGGGACCGGAACTTTCACGGGTCGGCTGGATGCGGAGCCTTGCGCTGCTCGCCGCGGATTTTCCGGCATGCGCCCTTGGCGCCTACCCTTACGGGCGCGCCATCGGGCGAGATCGACTCGATGGCCTGTTGCTCGATCGCGCGCGAGCGGTCGGCGTCAGCGTACTGCAGCCCGCCAAAGTCCGCGGTGTGCACGGCAGCCCCGGCAATTTCGCGGTCGACATCGAAATGCGCTGGCCGGGGAAATCAAGCGCCAGCCGCGCGCCGAGGAGCCTGGAGACCCGCCATGTTCATGTGGTGATCGATGCGCACGGCTCCTGGGAGCCTGCGCCCGGCGGGTCCGCAACGCGCGACGCGGGAACCGGGCCGGGTTCGGCGCACGATCCGCCCAAGCGGCCATCGGATTTGTTCGCCTTCAAGGCAAGTTTCGACAACTCGAATCTCTCCCCCGGTCTGCTACCCGTGATCTCCTTGGACGGCGGGTATGGGGGAATGGTGGTCGCCGAGGGAGGGCGAACGACGCTGGCGTGCTGCATTCGCCGGGACCGACTGCGGGCGTGCCGTGAAACCGTGCCGGGCGCTGCAGCCGGCGAGGCAGTGGCAGAATTTTTGCACCGATCGTGCGCCGGCGTTCGCGATGCTCTCGTGCAGTCCCGGCAGCTCGGTCCGTGGCTCAGCGTTGGACCCATCCGCCCGGGCATACGTGTCGAGCGCTGCGTTCAGGCGTTTCGAGTCGGCAACGCGGCCGGTGAGAGCCACCCGCTGATCGGGGAGGGCATCGGAATGGCGCTGCAATCCGCGCACATGCTGGCGGGTCTCCTCTCGGGTCAACGGGCCTGCGCCCTGGATGCGCGGCGGACGCAACAGCTGACTGCGCGCTACGCCAAGGCCTGGCGCGCGGCCTTCGCGCCTCGCGTGCGATTCGCGGCCGCGGCTGCACATGCCGCCATGCAGCCGCAATTCGCGTCGCTATCGCATGCGCTCGTCCGGCGATGGCCGACCCTGCTGACTCGAGCGGCCCGCTGGGCCGGAAAGACCCGACATTACATCGCTGCAAGCGAGGAGAGGACGCGCCATGAGCACGCTTGATACTTTGCAGGACATTTTGGTCCGCGACTACGGTTTGCCGCGCGAGCGCTTGTCGGCCGATGCCCGGCTGGACACGCTCGGCATGGACTCGCTGAGTCTTCTCGAGCTGATGTTCAAGATCGAGGATGGTTTTCACGTGAAGATCCCGGGCGACCCGCCAACAGGATTGCGGACCGTCCAAGATGTCGTCGCGTACATCGATGGTCTGATCGCCGATCGCTCGGTGCAGGCAGCAGCCGGAGTCGCGCAGAGCGGAGCGAAGATGTGATCCCGCGGCGCGTGGCGGTAACCGGTCTTGGGGTCGTCTCGCCCCTCGGAAACTCGATCGAGGCCCTCACCCGCAGCCTCGCCGAAGGCCGTTCGGGCGTACGGCGGCTCGCGCCTTCCCTGTGCGATCGACTGCGATCTCCGATCGGCGCCCCCGCGGACTTCGACGGAGCGGCAATCTTCGAGCCGGCGCGCGTCCGCCAACTCGACCGTGTCACGCAGCTCGCCTTGGCCGCCGCGGGCCAGGCGGTTCTCGATGCCCGGCTTGACTGGTCCACGGAGCGGCTGGAACGTTGCGGAACTTTCGTCGGCAGCGGCATGGGCGGCGCCGAGACCACCGACGCCGGATATCGAACGATCTACGCCGAGGCGTCCGACCGGGTCAATCCCTATACGGTCCTTGCCGCGATGACGACCGCCCCGGCGTCCTGGATTTCCATCGAGTACGGCCTTCTGGGAGCGAGCCTGACTTACTCGACCGCATGCTCCTCCTCGTCGGTCGCGATCGGGGAAGCCGCGCGCAGAATTCAGTCAGATGACTTGGATGTGATGATCGCCGGCGGGGCGGAGGCGCCGCTGGCGTTTGGTGTGCTGCGCGCCTGGGAGGCGATGCGCACTCTGGCTGCCGAGGATGCGCTGGACCCGAGCGCTTCCTGCCGTCCCTTTTCACTGAATCGCAGCGGACTCGTGCTGGGTGAAGGTGCGGCGTTCGTGGTGCTCGAGGAATGGCAACACGCCGTTAATCGGGGCGCGTCGATCCACGCGGAACTCTCAGGCTACGGGTTGACCAGCGACGCCTCGCACATCACGCGTCCTTCCGTCCAAGGTCAGGCGAGGGCCATGCAGGCAGCGCTCGCGAGTGCGGGTGTCGAGCCCGGGAGGATCGGCTACATCAACGCCCACGGCTCCGCCACGCAGCAGAACGACGCCACGGAGACTTCCGCCATAAAACAGGTGTTCGGCGAGCGAGCGTATTCGATTCCCGTGAGTTCCACCAAGTCCACCCACGGCCACCTGCTCGGCGCCGCCGGCGCGCTCGAGTTCGTCATCGCGGTGATCTGCCTGGAAAGGCGCATGGTGCCGCCCACCATGCATCTCGATATCCCGGATCCGGTGTGCGATCTGGATTACGTTGCCGGTGCCGCACGCCACGGCATAGAGCTCGAGGCGGTCATGTCCAATTCGTTCGCCTTCGGCGGCACAAACGCGGTGCTGATCGCCGAGTCGGCGAGCCGCGAGCCCGGCCGGCGGGCGTAAGTCAAGATCCCGTCTTTTGGTCTGCGCGCCATTTCTCGATGGCGGCCAACGTATTCTCCACGTGCTTATCCGGATCGAGCGCGGTGTACTCGTAGATGATCCTGCCCGTCGGCGCGATCACGTAAGAGGTGCGGTTGGTCATCGAGGTGAACAGCAGCTGGGCGTCGTACGCCTTGGATATGCTCTTGTCGGCGTCGGATGCGACGGCGAACTTGTTGCGGCATTCGCTCACCGAGAACTTGTTGAGCGTGTCGATGGAGTCGTGGGATACGCCGATGACGGTGGCACCCAACGCCTTGAATCTCTCCGTGGCTTCGGCAAAGTCGTGGGCTTCGACGGTGCAGCCGGGCGTGAACGCAGCCGGGTAGAAATACAGCACCACGGGTCCGCTCTTGAGCGCGTCGGCGAGCTTGAACGTGAACGGGCGGCCGGCGAGGGTCGCCGGCGTCGTGAAGTCCGGTGCGGCCGCGCCGGGCTTCAGCGCCGCGATCGCAGGCGAGGCGAAAATTGCGATACAGAGAAGGAGCGCCCAAGGGCATTTCATGGCGGCAAGCTAATCACACCCGCTGCCCCCGGGCAAATCCGGCCGCGGCCGGCTACGGATTGACGGGCCTCTACAACCGACGCTATCTCGAGGATGTGCTCAATCGCGAGATCCATCGCGCGGAACGCAGCGGCAAGCCATTGGCCGTGGTCATGATCGATATCGACAACTTCAAGCAGTTCAACGATTGGCACGGTCATGACGCCGTAGACTTTGTTCTGAGCGCGCTCGCGCGCGCCATCGCCCGAAACATCCGCCCCTCGGGTCTCGCCTGCCGGTACGGTGGGGAGGAATTCGCGGTCGTGCTGCCGCAGGCCAGTGTCGATATCGCCTGCCAGCGTGCCGAGGAGATGCGGCAGGCGATCCGCAACACCAATCTTACCCACCTCGGCCAGACGCTGGCCGCACCCTCGGCCTCGCTTGGCATCGCGATGTATCCGGGAGATGGTGCCAATGCACCGGAAATGTTGAAGGCCGCGGATCGCGCGCTGTACCGCGCCAAAGACGAAGGCCGCGATCGCATCAGCGTCGAGCAAGGCTCGTTGCGCGCACCCCTCAGAGCCTCGGAGGCGTAAGGTTCGGAAGGCCGCCTGGGGTACAATGGGACATGGCCGAGTTCAAGGGTATTCCCATCGCAGAGGCACCGGCAGCTCTGCCCCGTAGCGGGGAAAAATATACGACGCCTCAGGGCTTTACCGCCATCAAAGACGGCATCAAGCCGGGTGCCGCCGCAACGGCCGGCGCAGCCCGCAAACCCACGTGGCTACGCGCCCCCCTGGCCACCGGTGCCGCCTTCGGGGCCGTGAAACAAATCGTTCGCGATCACCGGCTGAGCACCGTCTGCGAGGAGGCGAAGTGCCCCAACATCGGCGAATGCTGGAATGCCGGCACCGCCACCATCATGCTCATGGGCGCCGTATGCACCCGCGCCTGCCGTTTCTGCGCGGTCGACACCGGCAATCCGCGGGGGTGGCTGGATCCCGACGAGCCGCAGAACGTGGCGCGTTCGGTCGAGCTCATGCGGCTCAAGTACGTGGTGCTCACGTCGGTCGATCGGGACGACCTGCCGGACGGCGGCGCGGCGCATTACGCGGCTGCAGTGCGGGCGATCAAGGCGCGCAATCCAGACACCGCGGTCGAGGCGCTGACACCCGATTTTGCCGGTGTGCTCGAGCATGTGCGTACGGTCGTGGAGTCGGGCCTGGAGGTTTTCGCGCAAAACGTGGAAACGGTCGAGCGCCTGACCCATCCGGTGCGCGATCCGCGCGCCGGCTACCGGCAGAGCATCGAAGTCCTGGCCGCCGCCAAGGCGCATCGAGCAGGAGTGCTCACCAAGACCAGCCTGATGCTCGGGCTCGGCGAGACCGACGCGGAGATCCGCCAGACCATGATCGATCTGCGCGCCGCCGCGGTGGATATTCTCACGCTCGGTCAATACCTGCGACCGACGCCGAATCACCTGGACGTGGAGCGATTCGTGACTCCCGCAGAGTTCGCGCAGTACCGCGAGTGGGCGTTGGAACATGGCTTCCTCGAGTGTGTCTCGGGTCCGCTGGTCCGCTCGAGCTACCGCGCCGAGCAGGCGCTTGCCCGCAACAACGCGGGCCTCGATAACGGGCAGGCGCGAGGCGCCGCGGAGCAGCGCCGATGAGCGATGCGCCGCTCGGCGCCCCGCTGATTCGTCATCTCGGGCTCGTTCCGTACGAACCCACATGGCGCGCCATGCAGCTTTTCACCGACGAGCGCAACTCCTCGACGCGCGATGAGATCTGGTTCCTGGAGCACCCGCCGGTGTTCACCCTGGGACTCAATGCCAGCCGCGAGCATCTGAAGCGCACGGGCGACATCCCCGTGGTGCAGATCGATCGCGGTGGGCAGGTGACCTATCACGGGCCGGGCCAGCTGGTGATCTATCCGCTGCTCGATCTGCGTCGCAGCTCGCTCGGCATCCGCAATCTCGTCGTGGCCCTGGAGAACTCCGTGATCGATTACGCGGCGCAGCTCGGTATCTCGGCGCACGGCTCGCGCGCCGCCCCCGGTGTCTACGTGGGCGATGCGAAGCTCGCGAGCGTCGGCTTGCGCGTGCGGCGCGGGGCGAGTTATCACGGCATGGCGCTCAATGTGTCGCTGGATGTCGAGCCGTTCGAGCGCATCGACGTGTGCGGCCATCCCGGACTCGAGGTTACGCGCCTCGCCGATCTTTGCGACGTTCGCGGCGTGGACGCCGCCGCTGCGGGGCTCACGCCGCATCTGCTGCGGCGATTGGGGGTCGAGACCGGCGCCGTCTGCATCCCGACGAGCGGGCCCGATTCGGTTGAAAACACCTCGCATGCCCTTGGTGGTGCGCGGTAGGCCGAGTTATGAGATCAACACGTGCCATGCCATTTTGCGCGCTTCTTCTGGGGAGTATGAGTTCGGTCGCTCAACAGCATCCAACGTGCGCCGGTCCCCAGCTGGGCACTTGGATTCTCCTATCCATGGAAACCGAAGATCTGCAGAGCGGTCAAAAGCACAACCTGCTCGGCGTGCATCCCAGCGGCTATCTTTCCTACGGCCCCGATTGCCGGATGTCCGCCATCCTGGTGAAGGAGAGCCGTGAAGGGCCGGCCGCATTGGTGCCAACCGACCCGGAGAGCATCGAACTGTATCGCGGGTTGATCGCTTACGCCGGGAGTTACGCGATTGACGGGTATACGATCACCCATCACATCGAGGCCTCATGGAACCAAGGGTGGACAGGCACTACCCAGGTCAGTCAATTCAACACCGATGGAAAATCCCTGTATATCAGGACGGGGCCCAGCAAAAGTCCAATAACCGGAAGGCAAAGCTCAACGGTGTTCATCTGGGCGAGGGTTGAATAAAGCCGCCCCGGAACCACCAGCATTCCGGGGCGCTTCGACGAACCTCTACCTCATTGCGTCACTGTACCCCGGCTGGAGCGGTGAATTGCACCGTCACGCGGCGATTCTCCGCCCGCCCCCCGGCGGTCTTGTTGTCGGCAACCGGACTCTCTTCACCGAATCCCTGTGCCGTCAGAATGCCGGCTGAAACACCGTGGCTCTCGAGATAGTCTTTCACCGCATTCGCACGGCGCTCCGAGAGATTCTGGTTATAGGCCGGCTTGCCCACCGAATCCGTATAACCCCGGATATCGACCTTCGAGCACTGGCACTCCTTGATCGTCGTGGCCACCTTGTCGAGCGTCACCTCGGATCCCGGCAGGAGCTTCGCAGACGCCGTCGCAAAAGTGATGTCCTTGAGCACCACTTCTTTGGGCGGCGGGAGCGGCGGGGGAGGGGGCGGCGGTGGGGCCGCGGCTGCGGGTTCCGGTGTCGCGGCCACTACGGTGGCGGCAGCCGGAGCCGCATGGGCGCCGAACCGGTAACCGATGCCGACGCCAAACAGCAACGGGTCCACTTTGAGTTCGGAAATTTCCGTGCCGTCCAACGTCACATGGGTCCTGAGTTCCGCCCACTTCACGTCGACGTTGAGGTACCAATGCGGAGCGATCTTGTAGTCGAATCCGGCCTGCGCGGCGGGTCCCCAACTCGTCCGCTTATGGAGGTCGAGTCCGCTGACGCCCGGTACATTCAGGTCCACGTCCATTAGCAGTGTGAAATTCACGCCCGCGCCCAGGTATGGCTGAAAATCCGAGTTCGGCAAAAAATCGTACTTGGCGGTCAATATCGGGGGCAGGTGCTTGAACGTGCCGATGTCCGCCGGGCCGCCGAGCGCACTTTGCTCAACCGTGACCTTCTGCCTCTGGGGATACGTGAGGATCAATTCCGTTGACCAGTTCGGCGTGAAGAAGTATTCAAAGTCAAGATCGGGCAGGACTTTATCGTTGATATGGATCGCGTTGGCCGGCACAGCGAGCGCCGCGATCGGATCGGACTTGTTTGCCGGATCGAGGTACACGGCGCGCAGGCGGACTTCCCACGAACCATCATCGTCCGCGCGGGCGGCGCCCGAGCTCAGCACGCTCGCTATTCCGGCCGCGATCGCAGCAATCTTCCATACATTGTTCATGACTCTTCCTTATAACGGCCCAATTCGCAACCGCTAGGATATTCGCGCAACGAGCAAACGTAGATCCGTACTTCCCACTGTAGATACGGGCATTTTCCTAGGTATGCAGCCGATGCTTTTCTGCAACGCGGGCGAACGCCGCGGCGACGATCCGGGCCGGCCCGGGTCTCAGAGATTCAAAACAAGGGGAAATACTGCGAAAAGGGGGGGTGGCGCGGCGGCCGTTACTTGGTCGCCTGACTGTGCGCCACCAGCCGCTCGTGGCCGGATCTCTTGGCCAGGGCTGCGGAGCGCTCCGCGGCATTGATCAGGTGCGAGACACGTTCAAACGGCCTCTCCGGAGCGTGGGTGGCAAGCCCCACCGAGGCGGTAACCGCAACAGTCGTGCTGCTGATCGAATGCAAGGTGCCGCGCACGTGGGCGATCAGACGCTCG
>Ga0187879_10003757_pt1 | contig 10206 bp, 8 predicted proteins | sample June2016WEW_19_1_FD_132423 | JGI IMG/M metagenome (GOLD analysis project Ga0187879, IMG submission 132423) | Peatland microbial communities from SPRUCE experiment site at the Marcell Experimental Forest, Minnesota, USA - June2016WEW_19_10 | ecosystem: Environmental > Terrestrial > Soil >... | reverse complement strand
TCGCTCGGCATAGCGCTCCAGCCAGCGCCGGGCCGGCAGCCCGGGCGGATACAGCTCATCCCGCCACGCCCGGTAGTTCCAGCCGGAGCAGCCCACGTGCACGGGCCTGAGCCGCGGGAGCGTTCCTCTGCTCACGCGGCACCTGACGGATCGACGGGCTGCTGCGGACCCACGACTTCCTCAGAACGCCCGTTCGGCCAGGAGCGCAGATCGCTCGCGCCGCGCGGCGAAGAGGAAGCGCTGGACGGCCACGAGTCCAGCCACGTCGCTCACGTCGCGGTCCAGCTGAGGGACGAGGATCGGGTGCTCGTCGTCGAGCTCGACGACGAGGCGGCGCATGCTGGCTGCGTCGCGCCGCGCCAGCGCACGCAGGTCGCGCAGCGCCTGCAGGGACCTCTCGGCCAGGTCGGCGTCGCCGCCGAAGTCGGCCGCGAGGGCAGGCTCGTCGGCGGGCTGTGCGGCGTGCGCGAGCATCCGCACCTGGTTGACGACCACGCCGCCGAACGGCATTCCGGCCTCTCTCAGGCGCCGGCGAAAGAAGATGGCCTCCTCGACGGGCGCGGGCTCGGGCGAGGTGACGATCAGGAACGTCGTGGCGGGGTCGCCGAGCAGCCGGTTGACGGCGCTCGCGCGCTCCGCGAACCCGTCGGCGACGTCGCTCAGCACGCGGAAGAACGCGCTCAGGTCCGTGAGCAGGTCGACGCCGGTCACGCGGCGCAGGGCGCTGAACACCAGGCCGCTGCCGCGCGCGGCGATCGCGGCGGCTGCGCCTGTCGGGGCAGTGAGGATCTTGAGCGCGCGACCTTCGAGAAAGCCGGTGAGTCGCTGGGGAGCGTCGAGGAAGTCGAGCGCGCTGCGCGAGGGTGGCGTGTCGAGGACGATGGCGTCGAAGCGGCCGGAGGCGTCGAGCTCGTAGAGCTTGGCCACGGCGGTGAACTCCTGCGAGCCGGCGACCGCGCTGGAGAGCTCCTGGTAGATCCGGTTGGCGAGGATCTCCTCCCGGGTGGCCGCGTCGGGCGCGAGCAGGTCGATGAGCTCGTCGAAGGTGCGCTTGGCGTCGAGCGTCATCGCCCACAGCTCGCCACTCAGCTCGATCCCCTGCCCGGCGAAATGGGCGGGCTCGATCAGACGCGGCTCGTTGTCCAGCCGCTCCAGCCCCAACGAGTCGGCGAGCCGGCGCGCCGGGTCGATCGTCACGACGGCGACGCGCCGGCCCCGCGCCGCGAGCCCCAGCGCGACGGCGGCGGCCGTCGTCGTCTTGCCGACGCCGCCCGAGCCCGTGCAGATGCAGATCCGCTTGCCGGCCATGCGCTCGGCGACGCTCACGGCGCGAGCTCTCGCGACAGCAGCTCGAGCGCCGCGGGATCGAGCGCTGACTGGAACACGAACGGGAGCGTGACGATCGCCACGGCCTGAAGTCCCTGTTGCAGCCTTGCGATCTGCGTGCGCTGGCGGTGCGCCCATCCGGCCAGGAAGAGTGCGGCGTGCTGCGCGGGCGACGGCGGCGCCGCCCGCAGCGTCCGCTCGTCGTGGTCCGAGAACCGGTGCGGCAGGACCGCGTTGACGACGGCCAGAGCGAGGTCCATGCCCAGGTCCTCCCGCAGCCGCGAGCGCAGCTGGAGCGTCTCGCCGACCGGCATGTCTTCCGCCTTCGACACCGCCAGCACCGCCGTACGTCGCGGATCGCCGAGGAAGCTCGCCACCGCGCGGCCCTCCTTGGCGATCGGGCCCACGCGCGCGACCGACGCGAACGTGCGCGGCGCCTGCAGCATCGCCAGAGCCTGCCCGGTCGCCGGAGCGTCGAGCACGACCAGGTCGTAGCGCTCCGCGCCGCGGGCGCGTCGCTCGTGCTGGGCGAGCTCCCAGACCTTGCCGATCGTCAGCAGCTCGCGCAAACCGGGCGTCGCCGCCGTCAGCCCCGTGAAGAGGCGGCTTCGCGAGAGCAGCGCGGCCAGCACGCCCACCGGGAGCCGCTCGCTCAGGTACTCCTCCATCGCCCGCTGCGGGTCGATCGAGATGTGGTGCAGACGCTCGGAGACGGCCAGCTCGGTATACACGCCCGTCGTCTCGGGCGCGAGCGCGCGCGAGACGTCTTCACGCGCGGTCACCTCGACGACGATCGTGCGAAGCCCGCGACGGCTCGCCGCCAGACCCAGCGCAGCCGCCACGGTGGACTTGCCCACGCCGCCCTTGCCGGTCACGACGAGCAGCGAGCGGGCGAACAGATCGTCCATCGGTGTGGGACCCTAGCCGCAATGCCAACTCGCGATCTCGCAGGACCGTCGTCACAGTGCCCGCGATGAACGCGCGCGAGCGTCTGCGGCTCACGCCCGAGGAGCTGCGCCGGCGCTGCGACCCGGCTGAGCTCGGCCTGCGCAGCACCGCTGAGGTCGAGCCCGGCGACGGCGCCGCCGGGCAGGAGCGCGCGCTGCGCTCGATCGACTTCGCGGTCGAGGTCTCCCAGCTCGGCTACAACGTGTTCGCCACCGGCCCGGCGGGCACGGGCAAGCGCGAGACGATCGAGGCGCGGCTGCGCGAGCGCGCGCGCACCCAGCCGGCGCCGCGCGACGTCGTCTTCCTGTTCAACTTCGAGGAGCCCGGCAGACCGCTGTGCGCGACGCTCGCGCCCGGCCAGGGCCGGCGGCTGGAGCGGGCGATGGTGGCGTTCGTCCGGCAGGCCGGGCGCGAGATCCCGAGCGCGTTCGAGAGCGAGAGCTACCGGCGCCGGCGCTCGGAGGCGGTCGAGCCGTTCGAGCACGAGCGCGAGGAGATGCTCGAGGAGGTGCGCACGTTCGCGCGCTCGCGCGGCCTGGAGCTCGAGATAACCCCCGCCGGGGCGGTCACGATCCCGCTCGTGCACGGTCGTCCGGTGAGCCCGCACGACTTCCAGCAACTGCCGGAGGAGACGCGACGGCAGTTCAACGCCGCCGGCCACGAGGTCGAACAGCGCATGAACAGCGTCGTGCCCCAGCTGCGCGAGATCGACGCGCGAGTGCGCGAGCGCGTGCGCGCGCTCGAGCGCGAAGTGGTGCTGTTCGCGGTCGGGCACCTGATCGACGCGGTCAAGCGGGAGCACGCCGACTCGCAACCGGTGGGCGCATGGCTGGAGCGCGCCCGCGAGGACGTGGTCGACAACTACGGCGGCTTCCTCGCCGACGCCGAGCAGACGCAGGCGACGATGTCGGTGGGCGCGATGCTCGGCCGCGGCATCGACGCGTTCCGGGCGCGCTACGAAGTCAACCTGTTCGTCGCCGGCGAGCAGGACGGCGCGCCGGTCGTCGTCGAGCGCAACCCCACGTTTCCGCGGCTGTTCGGCCGCGTCGAGTTCGAGTCGATGTTCGGCGCGGCGATCACCGATCATCGCCACATCAAGTCGGGCGCGATCCACGCGGCGAGCGGCGGATACATGATCCTGCGCGCCGAAGACGTCCTGCGCCAGCCGTTCGTGTGGGACAAGCTCAAGGAGATCCTGCGCACCGGCCAGGCCCGCGTCGAGAACCTCGGCGAGCAGTTCACGCTGTTCCCGACGGCGACGCTCACGCCCGACCCGGTCCCCATCGACGTCAAGATCGTCCTCACCGGCTCGGGCGAGCTGTACGAGCTGATGCATGCGCTCGACGAGGACGTCGCCGAGCTGTTCCGCGTGCGCGCGGACTTCGACGTGCAGATGCCGTGGACGCAGGCCGCGGGCTACGCCGCGTTCATCAGCGCGCAGGTCGCCCGTCACGGGCTGCGCCACTTCGACGCGAGCGCCGTCGCGCGCGTCCTCGAGCACGGCGCGCGCCGCGCCGCCCACCAGGGCAAGCTCTCCACCCGCTTCGAGGAGATCGCCGACCTCGTCACCGAGGCCAGCCACTGGGCGGGCCTCGCCGGGGCCGAGCTGGTGGCGGCCGAGCACGTCGAGCAGGCGATCCGCGAGCGGCGCGGGCGCTCGGACCTGATCGAGCAGCGCCTCGCGGAGATGGTCGACGAAGGCACCGTGCACATCGAGCTTCAGGGCAGCGCGATCGGGCAGCTCAACGGCCTGGCGGTCGTCGCACTCGGCGACTACGACTTCGGCCACCCCGCGCGCATCACCGCGACGACCGCCATGGGCGGCGGCGAGCTCGTGAGCATCGACCGCGAGAGCAAGCTCAGCGGGCGCGTCCACGACAAGGGCTTTCTGACGCTGCACGGGTATCTCGAGCAGCGCTACGGCAACGGCGTGCCGCTGTCGCTGTCGGCGAGCGTCACCTTCGAGCAGTCCTACGCCGGCCTCGAGGGCGACTCGGCCGCCAGCAGCGAGCTGTACACGCTGCTCTCGAGCCTCGCCGAGGCGCCGATCGACCAGGGCATCGCGGTCACCGGCTCGGTCGACCAGCACGGCCGCATCCAGGCGGTCGGCGCCGTGACCGAGAAGGTCGAGGGGTTCTTCGACGCGTGCGCGCGCGCCGGGCTGACCGGCGAGCAGGGCGTGATCATCCCCGCCAGCAACCGCCGCCACCTGATGCTCGAAGAGCGCGTCGTAGACGCCGTCCGCGAGGGTCGCTTCCACGTGTGGGCGGTGGCAAGCGTGGACGAGGGCATCGAGCTGCTCACGGGCGTGCGCGCGGGCGAGCGCGACGCGGATGGCAGCTATCCCGAGGGAACCCTCCACCGCCGCGTCCAGGACCGCCTGACCGCGATGGCGCGCGCCGCGCGCGAGTGGGGACGTCAGACGCGGGGCCGCGACCGTCAGTCCTCGGCGACCCGCAGCGGCTGACCGATCTTCGAGCCCTGGCGGTACACCGAGATCGCCTTCAGGCCCATCCTCCAGGCATCGAGGAACGCCGACTCGATCGTCTCGACCGTCGTCTCGCCCGGCAGGTTGAGCGTCTTGGAGACCCCGCCGCTGAGCAGCGGCTGGACCGCGGCGACCATCGCCAGGTGACCCGAGACGGCGACAGGGTCCGGGCCGCCCGCCGTCTGCACCACCGCCCTGTCGGGCGGGCGCAGCCCCGGCGCGCCGGCGAGGTGCCCGTGGTCGAGCGCGTACTCGCCCAGCTCCTGCAGCGCTCGGGTGGAGTAGCCGAGCGCGAGCAGACCGTCCGCGAGCGCGCGGCTGGCGAAGTGGGTCTCGCCGCCGTCGGTGAAGCGCTTGTGTCCCGCGAGCGCGTAGTAGGGCTCGATGCCGGTGCTCTCGCAGTCGAGCATCAGGCTGACCGTGCCGGTCGGCGCGATCAGCGTCGTCTGCGCGTTGCGCAGCCCGTGCGCCGCGCCCTCCTCCAGGACGTCCGCCCACGCCTCCCGCGCTGCCGCGAGCACCTCGGATGGCGCCTCGCGCCCGACGCGCTCGGCGGCATCCCGGTGCGCGGCCAGGACGGCGAGCATCGGCTCGCGGTTGCGCGCGAACTCATCGAACGGCCCCAGCTCCGCGGCCAGGCGCGCCGAGCGGCGGTACGCGGCGCCGGTCAGCAGCGCGGTGATCGCCGCCGCCCACGCGCGTCCCTCGTCCGAGTCGTAGGGGATGGCGAGCGTCAGCAGCAGCGCGGCGAGGTTCGCATAGCCGAGGCCGATCGGACGAAAGCGCCGCGCGCCCTGTTCGATGCGCTCGGTCGGATAGGCCGAGCCGTCCACGATCGCGTCCTGGGCGAGCACCAGCAGCTCGACCGCGTGCACGAACGCGCCGACGTCGAACGAGCGGTCCTCGCGCAGGAACGCGAGCAGGTTCAACGTCGCGAGGTTGCACGCCGACTCGCCCACGTGCAGGAACTCGCCGCACGGGTTGGAGGCGGTGATCGGACCGGAGCGCGGGCAGGTGTGCCAGCGCCCGATCGCGTCCGAGAACTGCAGCCCGGGATCGCCGCAGGCCCAGGCGGCCTGCGCGCACGCACGCAGCAGATCGCGCGCTGGGAGCGTCTCGACCACCTCGCCGGTGGTGACCGCGCGCAGCGCCCACTCACCGCCCTGCGCCGCGGCGCGCATGAACTCGTCGCTCACCCGCACCGCATGCGTGGCGTTCTGGAACGCGAGCGAGGCCACGGCCTCCTCGGGCTGGAAGCCGGCGGCGAGCAGCGCGGCGCCGTGCTCCTCCTCGCGCGCCTTGCAGGCGATGAACTCGAGCACGTCCGGATGGTCGGCGTCCAGCACGACCATCTTCGCCCCGCGCCGCGCGCGCCCGCCCGAGCGGATCGTCGCGGCCCACGCGTCGGCTGCGCGCATGAACGACACGGGCCCGCTCGCCAGCCCTCCGCGCGAGACCGGCTCGCGAGAGGAGCGAACGCCGGACAGGTTGACGCCGGTGCCGCCGCCCTGCTGGAAGATCACCCCCTCGCGCGCGTTCCAGTCCAGCAGCGCGCGAATCGAGTCCTCCGTCTCGAGGATGAAGCACGCCGAGGTGAACGGCTCGCCCTCGACGCCGACGTTCAGCCACACCGGCGTCGCGAACGTCGCCCGCTGGCGCAGCACCAGCGCCGTGAGCTCCGCTTCCAGCGCCGCGCGCCGGCGCTCGTCGCGAACATGGCCCGACGCCCGCGCCCACCCGCCGATCGTGCGCACGACGCGCTCGATCAGCTCCCGCACCGAGCGCTCCTGCGAACCGTCCGCCCGGCGGGCGAAGTAACGCCGCGCGACCGTCGCCACGGCGGTCTCGGACCAGCTCGTCGGAGCCTCGACGTGCTCGCACGCGAACGCGATCCGCCCGTCCGCGAAGCGCACCGCAACCGGGCGTGCGCCCCACTCGACGACCGCGAACGGGTCAGCGCTCAAGGCGTCGTCCACACGCGCATGCCGACGCGCCCGAAGCCCCACACGGTCGCGGCTTCGGCTTCGGGCACCCGCACGCAGCCGTGCGACGCGGGATAGTCGGGGACTTCGGGATACTCGTGGATGGCAAAGCCGGGGTAGAAGTACTGCGCCAGCGGCATCCACGTGTGGAAGGGCGCCGACCAGCTCAGCGTGTCGCGTTCGAGCACCCGAAAGTGCCCGACCGGGGTGGGCCACCCCGGCCTGCCGGTGGACACGTGGATCGCGCGCTGCACGCGTCCCTTGCGCACCAGCAGCAGCACCTGCTGAGCGATGTGCACCTCCATCCCTTCGGCGCTCGACCACGGCGTCGGCCGGTGCGCACGCGCGAGCGCCGCCCGCGTGCGCGGCCCGACGACGCCGTCGCGGACGAGGCCGCTCCACCCCTGAAACGCGACGACGGCATGCCAGGTCCGAATGCCGAAGCGACCGTCGGCGACCCCGGCGGGCAGGTAGGTCAGCCGCTGGAGCTCGTCCTGCAGCGCGCGCACCGCCGCTCCGCGCGAGCCCAGTTGCAGCGCCGGCGCCGAACGCGTGGCGCTGACCCGCGCAGGCGAGGCGAGCGCGACCGGCGCCATCGCCGAGACCGAGAGGGCGAGCGCGCTCACCACGACGCCGACCGCCGCATGCAGGACGCGGATGCTCCGCTGGCCCGGCGTCGATGTCCGCGACGGCCTCATGAGCCACACGCCGCGTCGCTCAAGCTCGAGCCGGCCTGGCGACCAGCCGCAATCTCAGGTTGGCGAGCTCGCCGGGCGAGTAGGACCTGACTTCGAGGGTCAGGCAGTCCTCCAGCGACGTGAACGCGGTTCCAGCGCTGGCTTCGACGACGCGCAGCAGGCGCCGGCCGTCGGTGAGGTAGCTGTCGGGTTCGAAGCGAGGTGAGCGCATCGCACGGGGGAGCAGGGAGCGGGACGGTGTGGTTGCCATCGATCCATAGCCTGGCCGCCCCATCACCGCCGCGCATCCGCGCGAGCAACGCTTTCGGCGGCGGGAAACTACGTATGCGCCGGGGGTATCGCGGGGCCTAGATTCAGTTGATGGCGGCGATCGAGGTCGAGGACCTGTTCAAGAGCTACGGCTCCGTCGACGCGGTCCGCGGCGTGTCCTTCCGCGTGCAGGAGGGCGAGGTGTTCGCGCTGCTCGGGCCGAACGGCGCGGGCAAGACGACGACGCTCGAGATCCTCGAGGGTCATCGCCGGCGCAGCGGCGGCCAGGTCCGGGTCCTCGGCATGGATCCGCAGCGCGGAGGGCGTGCGCTGCGAGAGCGCGTCGGCATCGTGCTGCAGGCGGCGGGCATCGACGGGGAGCTGTCCGTGCGCGAGGTGCTCTCGATCTACGGCAGCTCCTATCCGCGCGCGCTGCCGGCGCAGGAGCTGATCGAGATGGTCGGCCTGCAGGACAAGCGCCGCGCACGCGTGAAGACGCTCTCGGGCGGCCAGCGCAGGCGACTCGATCTGGCGCTCGCGCTGGTGGGCGACCCCGACCTGATCTTCCTCGACGAGCCCACCACCGGCTTCGACCCGGCGGCGCGACACGGCGCATGGCAGCTCATCAGCAGCCTGCGCGGCGCCGGGCGCACGATCGTGCTCACCTCGCACTACATGGACGAGGTGCAGCAGCTGGCCGACCGGGTGGCCGTGATCGCGGCCGGCCGCATCGTCGCCGAGGGAGCTCCCGACGCGCTCGGCGGCGAGCCGCACCAGACGTCGATCTGCTTCCGGCTGCCTCCCGGCATGGGAGCCGAGCAGCTGCCACCGGGGCTGCGCCGCGTGGCGCGTGCGCATCAAGGAGCGCTGGAGCTGCGAACGGGCACGCCGACCGGCACGCTGCTCGAGCTGTGCGCGTGGGCGGTCGAGCACGGGATCGAGCTGGCCTCGCTCACCGTGAGCGGCCCGTCGCTGGAGCAGGTGTACCTGCAGCTCACGGGCGAGGACGCCGATGGCGGCGAGTGAGCAGCCCGATCGCGCCGCTCGGCGACCATCCTGGGCGCGCCTGCTGTCGGTTCAGATCGGCTACCAGCTGCGTGTGCTCGTGCGCTCGCCGCTCGGCTCCTTCGCGACGCTCGTGGTGCCCCTGATGGTGCTGCTGGCGGTCAACCTCCTCTACAAAGGCACCCGCCTGGAAGGCCGCGGCGACATCACGTACACGCAGTTCTTCACGCCCGCGATGATCGCGTTCGCCGTCGTCAACGTCTGCTACATGAGCGTGATCTCGCAGACGACGCTCGCGCGCGACGAAGGCATCCTCAAGCGCATTCGCTGCACGCCGCTGCCCCCCTGGATCTACATGGCGGGACGTCTCGGCTCGGCGGCGCTCGTGGCGATGGTCTCGGCGATCGTGGTGGTGGCGGTCGGCGCGGGCGTCTACGACTTCGAGGTGATCTGGGGCGCCGTGCCGGCCGTGCTGGTGACGCTCGCGCTCGGCATGTTCTGCTTCTGCGCCGTGGCGCTGGCCGTGACGGTGCTGATACCGAGCGCCGACTCGGCGGTTCCGGTGGCGTGGGGCACGATCCTGCCGCTGTGCTTCATCTCGGACGTCTTCGTTCCGATCGAAGGCGCCCCGCGCTGGCTGCGCGACATCGCCTCGTTCTTTCCCCTGCGCAGCTTCGCCGACGCGCTGGAGACGGCGTTCAATCCCGTCACGGGAAGTCATGCGCTGCAGATGGGGCACCTCGAGCTGCTCGCCGCGTGGGGCGTCGCCGCGAGCGCGTTCGCGTTGATCGCATTCCGCTGGGAACCGAGCAGCGGACACGACGCGCGCGGCGGCGTGCCCGCAAGGACGGCCTTCGCAGTCGATCGCGCTCGCGCTCTGTTCGTTGAGAGACGCGGCAGCGTGAGAGCGCCTGGGACGCAGGGCCGTCCCGCTTACCGGCCGCGCCGTCGCGCGACCGGCAGCGAGCGTCGCGCGCCTGAGCTCGCGGAGATCCGAGAGCGGGATGATCCACTCGCCGGCGGCGAGCGCATCGAGGGCCCGGCACCGGCAGAAGACGCCAGCATTCCCCCCGGCCCTCCGTGAGCCTCGGCGCAAGCTTGGCGCACGGGCACACGATCGAGGTCAGGCCGCCCCGCGTGCGCCTGGCCGGCCGGCGCGACCCGCGGCTAGACTGTGCTGCCCGATCCGGGCCGGAGTAGCTCAGCTGGTTAGAGCAGCGGAATCATAATCCGCGTGTCGGGGGTTCGAGTCCCTCCTCCGGCATCGCAAAAGGCCTGCAAATGCGTGGGTTGGGAGGCTATCACGGGGCCAGTGGATTTCCCCATGGATTTCCCTGTGAGGCGTGGAACGGGCGTCGGCCCAGGCGTCCTAGCGCGCGGGCACACTTGATGGGTGAAGATCGACGCGCAGATAGCGGCCGTCCGGGCGAGCCAGGGTGCCCACCCGATTGAGCAGCGGATGCTCGACGAGGCGTTCGTCGGCCCTCCGGCGCCCACAAGCTCTCCTGGC
>Ga0187879_10003753_pt1 | contig 10211 bp, 12 predicted proteins | sample June2016WEW_19_1_FD_132423 | JGI IMG/M metagenome (GOLD analysis project Ga0187879, IMG submission 132423) | Peatland microbial communities from SPRUCE experiment site at the Marcell Experimental Forest, Minnesota, USA - June2016WEW_19_10 | ecosystem: Environmental > Terrestrial > Soil >... | reverse complement strand
CACGCCGCCTCGCACAATAAAACTTCGCCTGGCTTTGCGTCGTGCTGCGCCCGCGCAACATCGCGTACCGGCTCGCCGATCAGCATGTGATACCGACGCGAGCCGGGAGCACCGATGCTCGCGATCGCGAGACGGCCAACGGATACCGCGATACGAGTCGAAATCTGCGGTCCGCTCTTGTTACGTTTTGATTGAAGCCACGTTTGCAACGCGGCGCCGCATTGGACGGCGAGGCGCGCGGTAAGTGTCATGTCGCGATCTTCGCGCCAAGTTGCCAGCACTGCGTCGCCTGCAAAGTTTACGATATCACCGCCAAGTGCTTCAATGATTTCGGTCATGTGCCCGAAATAGACGTCGAGAATCGAAAGCAATGTTTCGGCACCGGAGTCGTTGTTGGCCATCAAAGACTCGGTGAGCGCGGTGAAGCCGACGATGTCGGCGAATAACACCGCGCCGTCATACGCGTCCGCGTACGGGTGCAGCGAGTCGGAGGGATCGCAGATTAGCCTGTCGGCGATTGCCCGCGGTACATACCCGACCAGTCCTGGATCCAAGACACTCTGGCTCATGCCGAGCTTCCTTGAAGCTCTGGGCAAGCTGGGGGCGATGAACCGACTGACTCGGCGCCTCTCGCCCCGCCCAAACGCCGAAATAAATGCCATAGGATTCCATTTTTCACCCCCTTGAAGCAAGGCCGGTTTGGGTTAACGCGATTTGGAGCCGGCAGGTTAGCGAGAATCCGGCCCTGCAGACAGCAACGACACTTCGTGGCGACTGATAAACAGGCCTCTGGGATTTGAAGGCGAGAGATTTTGCGGATCAGGCGCAATATCGGAACACGCAGGAATGCCGTCGGCCGCCAGCTGGACATATGCAGCGCCTAAGCCTCAGACGAGCACGAGCAAGCAGCGTGATCCCCGGCGGCGCTATTGGAGTTTTTTGGCTGTTAATTTGTCTTCTTCTGCGCGCGGCGGCGCTGTGCCAAGAGCAGCCGCTCCGACCAACGAGCGCACGCCGGGATCTGTGCGGGGGCGAGGAGCAATCCTCGTCCTTGCCGGCGAACCTCGGCTGACCAAAATTGCAGCCGCGCAACGTGATTTTGCGCCAACTGAACGGATTCTGCGCTACGTCGATTTCACGAGATCGTTCAGTGCGTCGAGCTTGAGAATGATCGTCCAGCGGTCTTTCAAATCCAGAATGCCTTGCCGCTGCCAGTCGCGCAGACAGCGATTGACGTTCTCCCGCGTTCCGCCCGCCATTTCCGCGAGTTCGTGCTGAGACAACGACAGTTTCATTGCTCCCTCGCTTTGCCGCACGCAATGCAGCAGGGTCTTGGCGAGCCGCACTGGCAGATCGAAGAAGGCAATATCGTACATGCGCTCGTCGGAACGGCGGATTCGTCCGCAAAGCATCTCCATGAGCTTCAGGCAGGCTGCCGGATTGCGTTCGAGGAACGGCAGCACCTCGCGCCGCTCCAGGATTATGAGCTCGCAGTTGGTGAGCGCGGTCGCGTTGGCCGAGCGCGGCCTGCCGTCGAGCAGCGCGATCTCACCAAGCAACTCTCCCGGCGGCAGATCGGCGAGAATGAGTTCTTTGCCCTTGGCGGTGGGGAGCGAGACCCGCACCGTGCCGACGGCCACCGCCATCATGGTGTCGCCGCGATCGCCGAGCCGGCATATCGATTCCCCGGCAGCGAAGCTGCGGGCGTGAGCATGCATTGCGAGTTCGCCGCGCCCTTTTTCGTCGAGCGCGGCAAACAGCGTGCATTTTTGCAGCAATTTGGCGTGATCGGCGGCCGGACTCTTCGCCATCATGGCCTCGTGCCTGAAGGGCGGGCGCCGGCATCCTATTCGACGATAGCGTGATGCGCGACTGCCCTTTTGGCGCTTAGCGGCGCTGGGGCGGGACGCCGCCAAGCGCTTTTTGCTGTGACGCGCGGCACAGGCCCAATGGCGGAAGGAGACTACAGTGTCAGTGTCTGAACGGCCGGCATGCCACCGACAAGGGTCCATCCGGCCGGGCTGCAAGGAGGAGAGTCACCGATGACTCATTACCCATGACCCACGAAGCCTCGCGCTCGATCAAGTCTGCCTTCCGCGGCTCCGACAACGCGAAGTCCGCCGCCGGTCAGCTTCGCGCCGCCGTAGCTGAGCCCAACCTGTTCATCATCCTCTCCTTCTGTGCGATCGGTCTGCTCGTGAACCTCAACCCGATGTTCCGCTTTCCGGATTTCGGGATCGGCGTCGAGCAGCTCGAGCAATTCCAGGGGTAATAAAATGGCCATGCTGGAGCTTGCCGTGAGGGTGTCGATTCCATCGAGCACCCGCCCCCGACACCCCGGGCTTCCTACGGAGGATCTTTTCAAGCTCTTTAGAGCGGCCATCAAGGATGCCGGCGATACTGGGGACCTAGTGATACAATCCGCGTACGAGGACATCGTACGCTACGATCACGAACGCGCCCGCCGCGTAATGGAACTGATAATTCGGCGGGATCCACTGGCGTGGAGCGCGCTCCATGCGCTGGTAGCGGAAGCACGCGATGCCCAACCGAGCATCAAGGGCTTGCCCTCGGAGTACTGAAGGGCATAGTTCGCGCCGGTCGGTCAAACTGAGGGCATTTCCTTCTCGATTAAGAAGCGGATTACTCTCGGCTGATCCGAGCGACGTCAGCTCAATAGGTGATAACCTGGAATAGTCCGGTTGGTGCTGTGACTGGTCATGGTCCTGCCGTTCGTGCCAGGGAGCCTTCACGGCCGTTGGACGGTGAGCACGGCCGGAGCGGAGAGAGGGCCCGATACCCCGGCGGCGCCTGGTCTTGGAAGACGCATGAGCTCCGACCGATGCGCGTTGGGACTAACAGAGATCTGCGCGAGACAAGCATGCGTTTTGCTGCACCTGCTCACGGCAGAAACTGGCCCCTCGCGACACATAGCCATGTGCCCCGCCATGTCGGCGATTGCGGTATGAGCGGACGTGACGCGAAGGCTCGCTCGGGTCAACCCCGTGAATCTTTTGTGATCTTAGAGGCCTCAATTGCGGCGTTGCGAAGCGGTTCGTTCGACTACCGCGTCGGCTTGTACATTGATGCCACATTCAACAGCCGCCGCTTCGCGGAGCGCCCACTCAGGCTGGCTAGTGCGGCGCAGCTCGCCGCCGTGCTGGTAGCGCGCAGTCCCGTTACTCACCGATAATATCGCCGAACAGCACCCAGCGCGTGCCATCAAACTTCTCGAGCTGCAACTGGTTGAAGCCGCGATAATTGGTGGGGCTGGTATTGATCTTGATGCCCGGCAGCAGCATTGGAAATTCCACGTCGTGCATGTGGGTTGCCTGATACATCAGGTTTTCGCGCGTGAGATTGTCGCCGCATTGTTCCAGCGTGTATACCATGATCTGCGCCAGAGCGTATCCCGCCGATATCAGGAGGTCGCTCGGATTCTTGTCTGGAATGTAACGCTTCATGAACGCCAGATAGTCTTGCACGCCCTTGTCGTTGGCCCATTCCACGTCTCCGGCATCCTTGTTCGAGCTCGCCGAAATGATGCCAATTGATTTCTCGACTCCCGCGGGCGCCAACGCCCCCGGTATGGAATTCGCCGTGAGCGAAAGGAAATGCGTCGGCCGCCATTCCAGCTCATAGGCTTTGCGAATAGCCATGGCGGCAAACTTCGGCGAGCTGGCGTCGAAGAGGACGTTGGCGCCGGACCCTTTCGACGCAATAATCTGCGAATCAATGGTGGGATCAGTCAGCTCATAAGAAGCCCTCTTGACGATCATGCTCCGCGCGTGATTGCCGAGGCCGTCTTCAAATCCCTTGAGATAGTCCTTGCCGAGATCGTCGTTCTGATAAACTACGGCGATTTTCGCGTCTTTGACGTTCTGCAGCATATACTTGCCGTAGATTCGCCCTTCCGTCTCGTAGCTTGCGATTACGCCCATGCTCCACGGATGACGCGCGGGATCGTTGAATCTGCCCGCGCCGGAAATTACAAAGTGGGGAATGTGCTGTTCGTTGAGGTAGTCCTGGATTGCGGCATTGGTTGCCGTCCCGAGACTGTCAAAGATCGCCAAGACATTGTCTTGCTCCACAAGCTTGCGCGTGAGTTCGACCGTCTTCGGCGGGCTGTAGCCGTCATCCAGGGAAATAAGATTGATCTTGCGCCCATTGATACCGCCGCGTTCATTGATCATGCGAACGTAAGCAACTCCCGTCTTGCTGAGGAGTTGGCCATAGGCCGACGCCGGCCCACTATACGCGGTGGTTTGCCCAATCTTGATTTCGGTATCGGTCACGCCCGGACCATAGTGCTTTTCCCCGGCGGCGGCCGACGCTGTCGCGAACGCGGCAATTGCCAATGACGCAAATGAATGCCAGAACATGACGACCCTCCCGATGCTGTATTTGGAACGCAGTATTTCCGCTTGACCGCTGCGCGAACGGATGTGGCCGCGTCAAATCTTTGTTCCGTTCCTATTCTCCTGCGTTATTCCTCATGCTTCTTGGGAAACTCGGCTATGCCGGCAGGCCTCTCGCCGAGCGTTGCGCAATCGTCTCCGATCTGCAGGCCGCTGAAAGCGCTACTCGACGCCCTCAACGATGTACCATCGGATATTGTCGGCGTACTTTGTCGCAATGTTCTTTATGTCGTCTTTGACGCTGTCCGCCGCGGCTGACGCTTCGTCCATAGTTTTGTTCTGAGAAATCACGATACGATTTTTTGAGGAATCGCCAATGATGGATTTCGCCATTCCGCCGCGGGCCAGGTACTTGACGCCGTGCCGCTCCAGCTTCGGCACAACGACTTTCAGAAATTCGTTTTTATAACCGGCGGGATCGGTAACGTTAGCTTCGTAAACCGTGTAGATTGGCGCACTACCCGCTGCGCGCAGTGGCTGTGTGGGATTGGCAGCTATGCCGACAGCCACACCACCGATGAATGCCAGAGTAAGTGCAGGAATTGACCGTTTCATTGGACTACCTGCCTGTTAGGCTGGGCCTATTGACGGCGTGCCAACGATGGCGGCGTGCCGTGAGCAAATTTTTGAGTTTTAGACTGCGAGATTGCTTGCCGATGGCATGTGCGCTGCCATTGAAAAAGAGATTCGGCGCTTCCCCTGGAGGCAGCTCTCCAGTCTTGTTACACCACTGGTTGTGACAAGTCCATGGTTCATCCAAGAAACTGCCTACTAGCGCTCCTCACCGCACGAGTCGCGCCGTTCCAGAACCGCTACAGTGTGGTACCCGCAAGCGCTTCTTGGTGCAGGTCGACATGCTTGGTCTCGGGACCCGCCAGCGCGCCGACAGTGAGCAGGACGCCCCCGAGCGCAAGAAGCACGATCGGGGTGAATTCGTAGGGCATCAGGTTGCCCAGCCCCAGCATGTAAAATGAATAAAATCCCGGCACGATGGTCGCTAAGCTGTAGCTGACGCCGTATCCGCTCGATCGGATTCCGGTTCGGAAACTCTTGGCCAAATAAGGAGTGTGAACTGCCCAGATGGGAAGCGTGAGCACTTCGATCACGACGATCAATCCCACCAAACTAACGGTATCGCGATATGCTCCCGCAAGCAGCACGTAGTACAGCGCGGTAGCCAGTACCAAATTTAGGAGTCCAAGCGCCGCAATCGTTGGTCGCCGTCCGATCCTCTGGCTGAGGAGACCAATCGCCGGGTACAGCGGCGCCGAGATCGCTGCGCCGATCAGGATGCCCGTGTTTACAGCGGACGATTTCACGCCGAGAACGCTGTTAATGACGCCGGGAAGCGCTCCCACGGTGGCGTTGAGCGTCAGCCAAGCGCCGCTCATGACCACGAACAGCTGGGCCAATCGCCGCAAATCGGCACCCGAAAACAGCGCCCGCAAGGGAGCGGACGTCCTCTCGGACGTGCGCCAGAGCTCCGATTCAGGGACCAGAAAATAATAATAAACGAAGAGACCGCCGGCGAGCAGCGCTCCAATCACGAACGGGATTCGCCAGCCCCAGACCGCGTATGCCGAGCTGGCGTCGCCGCCGGGCGCCACCTTCCAGCATCAAGGCTGTCAGCAAGGATGCGCACACCAACGCTGCGGCGTAGCCGACGTGGATGCAAGCAGCATAAAGACCGCGCTTGTCCTTAGGCGAATATTCCATAGCCAGCGGGTTTGCCGCGGTATACTCACCGCCGATGAAAATCCCGTTCAGCAGGCGTAGGATGATGAGCGCCGCGATGGCGGCTTCACCCCAGGCAGCGAAGCCGGGCAGCGCCGCGATCAATAGCGTTGCGATACCAAATCCGGTCACGGAGATCAGGGTGGTGCGCCGCCGGCCTAGTCGATCGCCGAAATGGCCGAAGACCACGGCACCCAACGGCCGCCCTATCAACGACACGGCGAAGACGATGTAAAATATCGTGGCTTGCGCCGCGCCGCTGAGACCTGCGGGAATAAAATATGCCAGAGCGGGCACCAGAACCGCGATTGGCAGGTACACTTCGAACATGTCGACGAAGAAACCGAAGCAAGCGGCCAAGACAGCTCTGCAAGCAATTAGGTTCAGGCAATGCGCCCGGGCGAAGCTCCGGCTTTTGCACGCGATCCCTCCGTGTTTCTGACCCTTCCCGATTGCTCTCCCCACAGAGCCTAAATCGAGGTCGGCGGAATTCGTCGCCGAGAATCTCCAGATGAACCAGGAATTTAATGGCACATTTTCCGCGGGGCCGCTAAGTCGCGTCCTGTCGTTGATCTTTCAGCGGCTAACCATAGGTCGTTTGCGCATCTGATCGACGGGCCGAGTATTCCACAGCCACGCTCCCGGGTCGCTATTGGCGGCGCACCATCGAAATAACGTGTTTGACCCACAACGGTCGTGCAGGAAGCGACTACGCGCCCTAACGGTCTATCAATCGTCGTCTAAAAGGTCGACGAAGCTCTCGAATTATGCGCCCACCAAACCCGAGACCACCAGGTTTCCAGCGGGCTTCCTTTGGAAGTTCTGCGCGACGCAATGCGGTCGAGCGCCACGCGTGAAACACTCCGCGGTGCTTTGACGCGGAAATCTCTACCTCGGCGAAATTGTGGCCCATTATCAGCGCCTCCATACAAGGCACATTTGGCGCCCACCAATTTGTCTCGTCGTTATTGGGTTTGCGCCCGGGCGGATAGAACGCCATCACCGGTCGATCTGTCTCATGAAAGTCAAGATGTGTCTCGACGATAAGTAGCTGTTTTGCAACACGCGCTGCTCTTGCGAGAACATCGATGGCGTCGTACCGGTGATAAAAAACCCCCAACAACAACACAATGTCGAACTCGCCGATCGTTTCAGGCCCGATGTCGGCGAGATCGATTTCCACTGCTTCGACATCCAAGTCAATTGCTCGGCGTGCAAGCTCAAAGGTCTCCCTTCCACGAAAGTAGGCATGCGACCAGGTATATTTGTCGGTCGCAAGGACTCTCGTGGCGCCGCGTCGTTTGGCTTCAAAGCTGAAAAATCCGTTCCACGCTCCGATGTCCAACACACTTTGGCCGGAGAATTTTACGCGATCGAAAACCTTTGCCAGTTCGAGCTGGTGAAAGGCAGGCGTTTTCACGCCGGGAGTGATAATGCCCCCGCCGAGATCGATAGAATGCCACCAAAAGTACTTGGCAATCTCGCTAGGTAAATCTTCCGGCATGACTCAGCTGATCATGAGCTTCAGTAATCTTATGATAGATCATCGACCGGAGAAAGGTAGAAGCGTTTCCGGTATTGGCCCTGAATCGTTACTTGTCGCAATGCAGCGATTCGGTAGGACCCGACTGGGACATCGCGGCGGAGTAGTTGACCTAATTTGGGAGGCGGATAAATACCCATCGAGCGGGCACGTCCGATATGACTTCAGTGCTATGCCCCTTGCCGGAGGTATCGTCGTGTAGCAAACAATCGCCCGCGACGAATGTGTGCGATTCACCCGAGCTTGCCGTCACGCGAGTGCAACCTGATAAACTGAACGCCATCATTCGGGCCGGTGAAGGGTGCGGTGTTGCCCCTTCCCATTTGGCGCCGACTTCTAAGATGACGTAATTCTGAGCCGGTTGGGGTTCGCTAACACGGAGTGGAGCGGCAGGAGGCGCGAACTCTTTGAGCGCCATCGGCACTGTCGTAGTCTCGAATCGGCTGTCTCCTAAGGCGTCTGCATAAAGTCTGACGACCTTCATGCCGCCCTGTTCCGGGTGTTCGTCCGTCATGCTGTTGCTCCGTAACAATCGCCGGCCCCGACGCGACGTGCTCGACGATTGCCATCGCTACGCCCCCAAGACTGGCATTCGGATACTGCCTTATTAGGTTGCTGCAGTCTTCAATCCAAGCGCCCGGGCTTCATGTCGCGTGATGGCCCGAAACCGAAGTCCCGCACGCCATGTATTGGTCGCGATCGGGTGGAAAGCGGACATGGAAACGGACATCGCAGAAGTGAAGCGTTTGACCCGAATGAGACAAGGTCAGTCCGTTACACACCTTGGTCCCGGTGCGTGACCGAGACTTTGGTTTTGTGAATGGATCGCTTTTGCAGGACGCTGCTACGGCAGCAACCCGGCGTCCCACGCCAAGTCAGCAATCATGGCGGCAAAATATGCTCCGACTATCACGGCGATCAGCGCCAAGCCAAGCCGACTGATCCATCGAGTCGTCACAGCATGAGAGTGATCACTCACAGCGACAATGACCTGAACTCATTTGAATCGCGCTTGGCCTCCAAGGTCGCTTTCACCTCACTGATTGACGGCGAAAACCCGTCCGCGCAAAACTCGTTGCAAACGAAACTGCTTCCCACGCGCCATGCATCGACGCCATAAAAGGCGATGGGCAAGGCGGCACCACAGTAGGCGCATTGCAAGGTTTGACCGGACATCGCTGTCCTCCAAAAAAGGAACGGCTTTCCCAGCTAGCTACAATCACTATTTGTTCGGCTAGGAAGCAAGACTAAATAATGGGCGGTCGGTGGAAAAATGCGCGGGCGCCTACCCCCTTCCACGCGCCGACTGCCGCGACCGTTGGAAATCCCATCGATCATGACGCTGCACACGCTCGCTCATGTGCGGACGTTGATAGGTCACCTGCCGGCTGAGCGCCGGAACGCATGGCCGGAGACGGCCAGGAAAGCAGCCCCGACTCAACCGAGCAAAAAGGGGATGAAGGGGCACGTCCGCGAACGTTCACCCGGGCACCTAGGCTATCGTCATTGAAATCCACGATCCGGAAACGGGGCAGCGTAAACGCAAGTGTCATTCATTCTCGGGAAATAAGTGGGAAGCGCAGATCGAATGCTCACGGCTGGTTTCGGAATTAGACAGTGGCATCTACGTCGAACCCGCCAAGATCACGGTCGGGCAATTTCTCGACGCTGGCTGGAGCACATCAAGCCGCTGGTTTCACCGCGCACACACGAGCGTTACGGCGAGACGCCAAGTTCTGCTGCAACGAGCACAAGGTGGAATATTTTGATCACCGCGAAAAAAAACCAATCCTTCAAACGGATCAAACACAGGAGATAGGCATGCGTCCCACTGGTCATATTCGCGAACGGTCTCCCGGATCATGGGAGCTCCGCTACAGCCTTGGAACCGATCCCGCCACGGGCGACCGGCGTGTGGTCACGATCACTGTGAAAGGCGATCGAAGGTCTGCCGAGAAAGAGTTGCGACGGCTTCTGCGTGCAGTTGATACCGGAGAGCATGTTGATCCAAATCGCATGACCGTAAAGGAGTGGCTCACAACTTGGCTCGAAAACGTCCGCGCCGAAGTCGCTCCTAAGTCCCACGAACGATATAGCGAGGTCGTCCAGAACTATCTTTGCCCGGCACTGGGGAATCTTCCGCTTGCGAAACTTGCGCCAAGCCACATCCAAAATGCTTACACCGAGTGGGCCTCCGGCGGACGGCGTGATAAAAAACGGGGCGGCCTGTCCCCACGTACGCGCCGCCACATGCATCGCATTCTCAAATCTGCCCTTGCTAGAGCGGTCGAGTTGCAATTGCTGGCCCGCAACCCCGCGGATGTTTTCAAAAAATGGCTGCCGGAGGTCGAACGTCGTGAAATGACAACACTATCGACGGATCAGTCGGCGCGACTGTTGGAAGCCATTAGACATACCAGGGTCTATCGTCCGGTACTCATCGCGCTTGCCACCGGGATGCGGCGCGGGGAGATACTTGCCCTGCGGTGGAAGAACATCGATCTAGACCGTGGCGT
>Ga0187879_10003752_pt1 | contig 10211 bp, 4 predicted proteins | sample June2016WEW_19_1_FD_132423 | JGI IMG/M metagenome (GOLD analysis project Ga0187879, IMG submission 132423) | Peatland microbial communities from SPRUCE experiment site at the Marcell Experimental Forest, Minnesota, USA - June2016WEW_19_10 | ecosystem: Environmental > Terrestrial > Soil >... | reverse complement strand
GTGATGCGGCACGCTAATTTGAATGTGGCATCCTGATAATGAGCCAGCGGTATCGCCGTATGATGCTCGATGGGGAAAAGTCGATTCCGAACGCTAATAAACACGCGTCGTGCGATCCTGCAGAGTTCGCGCACGAATCAGAGACTGATTTTCAAAACTGCCAACGTGCTCGAGAACGGCATTTGACGAGGCAATATCAAAGCTGGCGTCGTCAAAGGGCAATCGCGCATTCGGCTCGATTTGTCGATAGCGAACTAAAGGAAATGCTGCTTTGAATGTCAGCCCGGAACCGATCCCGCACGCCGTAATGTTCTCTTGAAATGTATAGGATCGTTCCAAGATGTTTGCCCCGTTAAGACGTCCGATGCCCCGACGTCCAATATTTGGTCCGAAGGCGTCGGTCGCATCTGTGCCGCGAAATCGTGGAATATGCGCCGTCGGGCGGCAATAAAAATCCGTTCCGCGACACTATCGGGTTGGACCTCGCGGTAATACTGCTTGTCTAAACTTCCAACAGTCATGGAAATGCGCCACCAAAACCCGAAAGTTTTATTCAAGTCGGAAATTAGCGTTTTCTAGAACGGTAGTCGACGGTTGATTTGCGACCAACGGTAGTTGATGGTTGATTTGCGACCCTTGTGGTCTTCGCCGCGCTGAGGAAGGCCACCGTTCGGCGGATGAGTTCCTGGACTCATCGAAAGCTGATCGGGCTGACGGCGTATGCGTTGGTAACCACGGCTCTTTTCCCTGAGCCGTGGTGGGGCGGCCCGTCCCGCTTGCGCGGGTGATCTCGATCGAGGCTGTAACCTCGCTAACACTCTGCGCCCCAATCTGTTTGTCTGCAGGGCATCGTCTTGTCTGCAGGGCATCGTCCGCGTTCGATGTCCGGCATTTTGGTGAGAGAGTTTAGCCAGCGATTCGACTATATGTCCGGCGGCGCAGGGCTAACCCAAAGGCTGACCGCGGTGATCAAGATTGTGATACGCCAGCGCTTCCAACCGGCGCTTGGTTGCGCGATGTCCCGCTCACGCAACGGTCGACAAATTCACCTCTGATCAGGCCCATCTGCCTGCGTGACAGCGTTGGCCAAGCATGAGCTACGAGCCAAGCCTTCTGTTTGGCGGCAAGCTCCGATCGCAAACTCTCATTCGACAACAAGGTCGTTATGCCATCGGCAATGGCGTCCGGGGTGGTGCCGGACAACTGATAGGTCGCATTGGCGACGTCGTCGAAAATCGGCAATGGAGTGCAAGCGACCGGCACCAGCGAGGCAAGTCCAAGCCGCACCGCCGCGCTCGCCGACTCCTGCGTGTGCTGATATGGAAATACCAACACATCAGCGGCCTGGAGCCGGGCAAGAACCTCGTGGTCTGCCAGGTAGTCCGTCGTGAGCGTCACACAATCTTCGAGCCCGTGCGCCTTGATCTCGGCCAGGCAACTCTGCTGCTCCTCATCAGATTCGGCAGCGGGGTACAGCGCATTCAACATCAACAGATGCGTTCGGGGCCGCCGTTGCCTCACCAGGGCGATCGCGCGGATCAGTTCCCGCAATCCCTTATGTGGCAGTAGGTAGCCGAAGGTCGCAACGACTGACTTTCCGGTCAGCCCCAACTCGCGACGCAGCCGATCTCGGTCGATGGTGGCGGGCGTCGGCGCCCCTTGCGGAAAGAGTGTCACGTTATCGACTAGGCCCAGCGCCTTGAGCCGATTGAGATCGTGAACTGAGTGCACCAGCAGGCGGGAGGCGCGTGCGAGAGCGGACTTTGCGTCTTGCAATCGTACAGTGATGTCAGGCTTTTCCACGTCGATCGTCGAATGCAGACCAACAAATACCAAAATCCCGCCGTCGACTAGACGGTTGATAAGGTGGGTAAGCGCTTGCAGGCGGAAGAAGCCCAGATTGAACTGCACCACGACGGCATCCACTGCCGCGTCGGAGATCGCCTCATAAAGATCATCGAGCGGATCGGCAAAGCCTTGCGTCCATGAACGGCGGACGAATTCCTGATCCGGTTCGACAAGAATTGCGGTTCGATCGGCAAAGACGACCAGCTGCTCTGCCGGAATTTCGCCGGCCAGCCATCTTGAATAGGCGGCGATGCCGCAGCGACTGTTCCAGGTGGAGACCAGGCCAATCTTCGGCAGCCGGAAGACCGAGTTCGGCCATCGGTCGACCTCCTCGACGGCCCGTCGAGTTCGGTCAGCCACCTGCGTCCAGGAAAACTGCGAGCGAACGAGCGCGCGTCCGGCCTGGGCGCGGCACATTCTTTCCTCCACGGGAGCGGAAAAACACTCCTTGAGCGCCTGAACGAGCGATTCCAGCTGCGGCTCTGTCCAGACTGAAGCCGCGACTGCAAGATGTGTGCGCGCCGGCGCGAAGGCATAGTCGCACAACCATGCGGTTTGCGGCGTACAGAAATCCGCCTGGCCGCCGTAAGCGGTAGCGATCACCGGCTTTCCAAGCGCCATCGCCTCCAACAATGGCAAGCCGAAGCCTTCGCCGCGTGACACACACACAACCGCATCGGCGTCGAAGTACAATCGTCGCATTTCTTCAAGCTCGATGTCGCGGTTGATGAGTCTGATCGGCGCATGCCGCGGATGCGCTGTCTTGATCGCCGCTAGAAGAGCTTCAATCTGGTTGTGCTCGTTCGGAAACGTCTTGATCACAAGCTCGACCGGATCGGCGTCACAAAACGCCTTCGCCCACGCTGCCAGCAAGACATCAACGGCCTTGCGCGGAAAACACGATGATACGTGCAGAAAGCTAAACGGCCGCGGTTCAACCCTACGAGCCAAATCACCCGCCGCGGCATCGAGGATGTGGTCGCAGCCCTCCCCGACCACGCGAATCGGCGTGTACACGCCATTGTCACGCAACACCTTTGCTACAAAGCGACTCGGCACCGTAATCAAATTCAGGGCTCTATTGAATTCGGTCACATACTGCTCGGGAAAGCCACTTTCCTCCCAAGCGTAAATTGCTAGCCCGCGGACCGCGCCGCGCATGTCGGCGACCAAAGGCGGATATTGGTTGCGCAGATTGACCTCAATGAGGTCGCTCGCCTTGCCGGCTAGCCACATGCCGCGAACCTCATCATCTTCGGCCAAGAATTTCTGATCAGGCTCGAACGGGCCGGGGCCATCCCTGGAGATTAGGGCAACGGTTTCGCCGGCACGGCTTAAGCTGCGCGCCAGTTCGCGGTTGACAAGTGCAAGGCTATAAGAGCTGTCAAACGGTCCTTCGATCGACCATACGCCGGCGCGCCGCGGGGAAACCCCGGACGCTTCCGCGCGATTGACGTCGAACCCGATCCGACCGAGATAATCCTGCAACTTGCGAACGAGTCGCGAACGTTCGTACTGACCCAACGCGCGGCGCTGACCGAGGATGACCTCGCGGCGCAACCAAGGCTCCTCCAGCAATAATCTGGCGGCACCGGCAAAGCTGTCGGGATCGCGATTTCGCAGTACGAGGCCACCGCTGGATAGCGTTGCTGGCGTGGCGCCGGCGGCGTGGGCCAGCACCGGAAGATCGAACGCCATCGCTTCGACCAGGGGCATGCCAAACCCCTCGTGTTGCGACATCGAGCAATAGAGATCGCAGCACCGGTAAAGCGCATAAATATCGTCATCATCGCGCTCCCCCAACATCAATACCTGCTCGCCGAGCCCGCGGCGTGCGATCTCCCGTGCAACGAAATTTTGATAATCGGGCGACGTCGTGTCTCCAACCAGGATCAACCGCACCGGGCTGGCGCATAGCGCAGTAAGCGACGCCAGCATTTTAATCAGGCTGAGTTGCCCCTTGTGTTCGCACAAGCGCCCGACAAACAACAGATTGCGAGCCCCGGCGACCCGTTCCGACAGCTGCTCGTTCCAAGAAGCCTGTCGAATGTGGTCGAGGTCGACGAGCAACGGGATCATGGCGACCGAACGATATCCCGATGCGAGCAGCTCGGCGGTATTGAACGCGGAATCGCCTATTGCCCCGGCAAATACGCTGCGCTTTGCCCACTTAGCCAAGCGAGCGCGCCCGGACTGCGCAAAACCATGCAATGCGCTGTCCTTAGGAAAGAAATATGCAGGCGTGATGTTGTGATAAATGAGAACTCGCGGCGACTTGCGGCTTTCAATCCACGCCTCATGCGGCGTGCCCATGGAGTAATGAACAAGGAGTAGATCATCTGGACGATCAGGGTACAGATCTATTGGACGAATGCGGTCGGCAAACCGCGGCTCGACATGACCGCAAAAGATTTCGGATTGATAGCCAGAGTCCCGAAGGATGTTTTGTATGAAAAACATCCCATTGGTTATGCCGTCACCATAGCCCGATGAGGCGTGAAACTGATGGATGGCCTGGGGGCGCACGGATTTGCCTGGTTAATAATGAAAGCCCACGACGCAGCTCACGCACGCCGGGCGATGACCGCGTAATCTTGCGGCCCGAACAGAAAGTCATTTAATCGCCGGGTGTCTACGTTATTTGCCTTGAGATGCTGTTCCGCGGGAAACGGGTGCAGACGCAAAATCTCGGCTTCGGTAAAGCCGCGCTGATCGACGAGAAACCGCAGCGGCTCCGGAGGGATGGGATTACGATGCGTCGGGTCGTTATAGAATGAATTTGCACCGACGCGAAGGTTTTCCGGATTTGGCGTTTCGAGTATCAATATACCGCCGGGCATAAGTACCCGCAGCGCCTCATCGAGAAAATCGATCAGCACCCCGAATCCAAGGTGCTCGACGACATGGAACGCCGTCACCGCGCTGCGGCTCGCGTCAGGAAGCCCGCGCAGATGCGCAATAAGATCGGCCTCCTGAGCATCGAGACCCAACGATCGGGCGCGCTCGATCATCATCAGGTTCGAATCGATCCCATAAGCCTCTAGGTGGCTCTCTTTCAAAAGTTCCAGCCACTCGCCGCGGCCGCACCCGATGTCGAGAATCGGCTTGCCCGGTTGTCCGGCCCCGCACAGCATAAGCCGTTCGACGTAAGGACGCATCCGGCCCTTAATGTCTTCTCGCGCGCCACGAAAAACCTCTTCGAACGCCACATAAAGTGCGTCAAGACGATGATCGGTCGTATCAGACTGTGCATTTGTTGCCCCCACCGGCATTTCGCCCAAGCGTGTGAGCCGACGCTGTTGGAACATGATTTCGCGCTTCAGGCCGGTGACCCTTTGTTCGAGACCAAGAGGGCCGATAACCCTTTGTTCGAGATCGATAACCCTTTGTTCGAGTTGGTCGAGATGACCGGTGACCCTGTCTTCGAGATCGGCCTGACGCTTTTCAACCTCCCGCTCGTACCACGCTAGGCGCGATTTGGTCGAATCGGCAGTCGTGTAAATGCGCGGCAGATGTACGAAACACCATAGCCAGGTCGCAACTTTGTGAAATGTCTGCGTGTACGCTGGCGCCAATTTGGCCTCCGTATCGACCCCCGGGGACGTCTTTTGTAAAGCCGATTCCATATGTCCGCGCGGAGCGGCCGCATCATCCGTTGTTTGCCGCTTGAGCCTATCGATTTCGAGCGAGAGACGGTTACGCAAAATCTCTGCGTCGATTTTCTCGTTGTTACCAAGAAACATTATCTGCTGCCCTGGTTCGAGAGCCAATCAGCGCCGCAGCAGGACCAGGATTCTCAACCGCGGCCCTCGCTCGCTGGCCGCAATACCGGCGCCGGTCAGGCGAATGTGCCGTCAAGCATAATCGGCGTCAAGCCGAGTGGAATACGTCGGCCAAGCTGACGCCAGCGCTCAATCCAACTACTTTCACAATGGCATCCGTGCTAGCATCAAATAAATTGCCGCCATCACTGCTGATGAAAACGTATTGGCTGCCCTGATAGGAAAACAGAACTGCTTGATGGGCCAAGACATCGCCGAGCAACTTCGAGGCGGTAAGAGCCGCATCAACAAGATCACCCTGCGAATTGACAAGCGACTGGGCAGCCGAGTTCAGGCTCAGGCCGTTGGCGAAGCCGTCCGTGAATCCCGCTGACCCGATGTTCACCGTATCCGTGGGCTTGAGGTCCGTGATGGTGTCAAGCGCGGCGCCGCCACCGATATTGAACGTGTTAACGCCGGCTCCGCCGGTGAACACGGTGTCTTCACTGGCCACCATATTGGTTAAGACGCTGCCGTCGCTGCCGCCAATGATGGTGATCACTCGGCCCCCGCCGCTCACGTCGTTGATGCCGGAAACATCCACTGTAAACGGCGCGCTCAGAGCATGGGCATCAATGGTAATGTTTTGATTGTCGAAAGCCGCGATCCCGTAGATCGATCCGATGGTCAGCGCCCCGCTGCCGGCGATCGTCAATACCGACAGGTTGGGATCGGCCAAAGCGAGAACTTCGTTGGCCTGGCGGGGACCGCCACTGTTCGAGTCAATTGAGAGTGACGCCAAGCCCACTGCATTGATGACATTGATCTCGATTGCAGCCTGAGACGATGGCTGCATATCCAAGGATGCGCTGCCCGGTCCGGAGTTGGGCGCCATGCTGAGAATGACGGTATCGAGACTGGTGTCGAGTACGATTTGCGAGTTATTAGCCAGGTCGACCAGGGCGACGCTGTCAGATTCGTTCACAACGAAATTCGAAGCACCAAGCGTCAAATCGGTCACCGACACGCTTGCACCGAAGTCAATTCCCACAGTCAAATTGCCAGCGAGTCCGGAACCGTCAAGAGTGGAATTGGTGAATGTTGCAGCTGATTCGTTCAGCGTCAGGTCCTGGGCGCCAACGAGCTTAATTTCAAAGGTGCCGCCGGTGGGTGTGGTCCCCTGGGAAGCGAGGTCGGCCAAGTTCAGGGTGTTGGCTTGGGTACCCTCGCTGTCGACGGTGAGCTGGACCGTGGCGGAGCTGGCCTTCAGCGCCTCGGTAAGCAACACGGTATCGGCGCCGCTTAGCGTCACGGTTTGCGTCACGGACGAACCTGACATGGCGGCTTGATAGGACAAAAACAATTCTTGCTGGCTTCCGCTCGTTACGTAAACAGACAGCGGACCAGAGGCCGTGATGCCGCTGACATAGACGTCGCCATTACCGGAAAGGACAAGATCATGTGTGGCCACGGAATCGGTAAGGTCGATGCTTTGGCTCCCGCCCGATAACGCCACATCCAACTTCTCGCCTTGTCCGGAATTAGTCGCTGTGATGGCAGTTTCGCCAGCAATGGCAGTGCTGGAAAAAAGCGCAGCGTCCGGCTGTAGCACGGATGCAGTGTTGCCCTCCGAAGCGGCGTTGACGGTCAGGATGTCGGATGGTGTAACATCAGAGGCCGTATTCGTGGCGACGTCTGCTGTCTTGTTGGAGTCTAGAGTGGCGCCGTAATTAGCAACCACCTCACCGCGCGCTTGCTCCACCAAGGCGGCTGTCTCTTGGGTTTTCTGGCCGTCCTCACCCCCCAAAAACGCGCTGTCCTGTTGGTGCAACAGCGATACGTGCTCCGCCGACCGATCCGTCACTGCCATCGAATGGCTTGTGTCGCTTGAAGGTCCAGGCGGAGCGAGCAATGCGCCATCCGCCGCTGCGGTACCGTTCGTCTGATTGTGCGTGGAATGACCGTCAGGGGTCAGCCCGTCCCGCGCTTGGTCGGTATCGGTCGCCGTGTCGGAACCGACGATGAAGGCGGCAATCGTGCTGATCAGGGTGAGGTGGGCGGCTTGCTGGAAGATCGCGCCGTCGCGCAACCAACTAAAAAAGTTATCGATGTAAAGCTGGAAGGTTGACTGCAGAAGAGCCTTATGAGGCGACGCAGCCTCGGAGACGTCGTCAGTTTTTTTATCGCTATCGGTCGTTTGCGGGGAGAACACCACCTCGTTTGAGGCGACAAAAATTGTTCCAATCACCACCGCAAGCATCGCGGCAGGATGCACAAAGACGCGAGGTCCACTGTTACGTTGAAGGGTGATCTGCAGAGGCACCTGGTTCGAGAACGCCTTGGTGAGTTCTACGAAAGACCGGCCGATCAGAGGCGAAGACAAAGCCGCGCTGTGCAAACGATACAAGCCGTCATAACGGGCGAGATGGATGAGGACTTCGCCGTCAGAACGGCAAAAGGCAAACCAGGGGTCACCTTCGTCGGTAACGCCGCGTTCGACCTCAAGCATCAGTCCAGATTGCAGGAGAGCGTGCTCAATTCGATACAGTTCCGCGATCTCATCGCGCGTCCAGTCCGCGACCGCGGGTTCCTGCCGTTTGAAAGAGAACACCTGAGCAACCATTGTGGCCCCAAACAATCGGAACGAGATCTTAAAATATTACTCAGGATTTACCAAAAAGGATCTCATATGTCACCGGATCATAGTATTGCATCAGCGTCCTTACGAATTCAGTCGGTTCGACGCTAAGAGCCTCGGCCCATTCGCGGTATCGATCTGGAGGGATTCGACCCCGACCGGTCTCAAGCTGGGAGATAAAGGTATAATACTCGGCGCCTAGCTTGTTTGCGAGCTGCCGCTGCGACATGCCGCGCCGCTCACGAAGCTCTTTGAGCCAAACACCTGCTTCCCGTCGAAGTTCGTGCACCTGAGGGTCGCTACGATGCTGCGGGTTTGTGTACATGTTAAATAGTATGCCCCATATCGGTAGGGGTACAACATTTACTATACCCCTAAAATGCGCATGTCTGCTATGCATTTTTTTCATGGCAGTAGCGACGCGATCGCACTGACCGGCATGCTGATTCCAGGCCGATTCGACACAAAGTCGCTTTAAAGGCCGCCCCTCGCCCTACCCCGACTAGCACGTCCAACGCCGCCTACAACCGATACGCTTACCGCGGCTACCCTTACAATCGATCGCTACAAGTCGACCCGGCCACGGCAACACCACCTTCAATGCGCCGTCGGCCGGCGGAACCGCGGGCGACCAGAGTCCCGGGCGGTCACGACTCCGGCGACGTCCTAGTCGACATCAGCCGGCCGGGCGTCGTGCTCAGCTCAACGCGACGTCGTGCCCGAAAACCCGTCAAGCTTGTTAAGACTCTTTGCTTACCCCCGCACGCCCGGACGTTGGCACATGCCCGCGAGAAAGCATTACGTGAGTATTGGACTTGATAAACTAAACTGCCGCTCTCTCCGCGTCGGTGGGGTATCGCGCGGTCAATTATGCGGTTTGTTCAATTTCGATAGGGATCTATTTTTCGCGAAACGCCGAATTAGCGCGGTTACGAAGTGGACGGATGAGATAGTTCATCACCGTTCGCTCCCCGGTCGGCACCATGACCTCTACCGGCATGCCTGCCTTAATATGATCCTTCACCATCGTCGGGACATCCGCCTGATTGACCACCACTCGGGCCAAGAAATACGGTTGCTTGGTCTGCTCATCAATAATCCGGTCGTGCGACACGGTGTCGACATGGCCTAAGATGAGCGGAAGGTTGTAGCCGTGAAAGGCGGAAAATCTTACCTCGGCCTCCATCCCAGCATCGATAGCGTCGGCATCTGTCGGTGAGACTTCGGCGTTGATCACAAGGTTATCCTCTTCCGGAATAAGCTCGGCTAATGGCTCACCGGGTCGAATGACGCCACCGACTGTCGCCACACGCAGATTCTGAATGGTGCCGGAGCGCGGCGCGCGAATTTGTATTCGCTGCAGGACGTCCTGCGATACCGCAGTCTTCTCCCGTAGCTCGGCAATTTTCTGCCGCACCTGCAAAATCTGATCGTTGACATCCTCGGAAAACTTCTTGTGCAATTGTTCAATCTGCAGGTGGGCTTCGCCGATGTCATTTTGTGCTTTGGCGACATCTGCCACCGCGCGACCGATCACGCCCTCCAATCGCGCCCTTTCCCGTTCCAGAGCGAGAACGCGCGTCTTCTGCACAAGGTTCTCGGCTAACAACTCGCGCAAATCCGTCAGCTCGGAATTGATGAATCCCAATTGCTGTTCCGTGGATTTCTTCTCATCGGTTATGCCGTCAATTTGCGTCCCAAATTGCTTGATGCGTGATTCAAGAATAGCGATTTGGCCGGCCAGCGAAGCGCGACGCTCGGCAAATTGCTTGCTCTGATCGCTGATCGCGTCCTTGATCACCGGTTGCGAGGCGTCGTCCGCAAGTTCAGTCGGATAGGTTACCTTCTCAGCCCCGTTACGCTCGGCGACGAGGCGGGCTTCGTGCGCCAGATAAGCATCGAGCTGATTACGCACGGCGTTGGCATTCGCCTGCGGCGCCGTATTATCGAGCAGAAAGAGAATC
>Ga0187879_10003748_pt1 | contig 10214 bp, 14 predicted proteins | sample June2016WEW_19_1_FD_132423 | JGI IMG/M metagenome (GOLD analysis project Ga0187879, IMG submission 132423) | Peatland microbial communities from SPRUCE experiment site at the Marcell Experimental Forest, Minnesota, USA - June2016WEW_19_10 | ecosystem: Environmental > Terrestrial > Soil >... | reverse complement strand
CCGGCGGCACCGTCCCGACGGCGTGGGCACCTATTCCGAGGACGATGCCCGTCTGATGCTGCACCAGGCGGTGCGCCGGGTGGCGCATGGCGACGTCGAGCGGATCGCGCAGGCCGCGCAGGATGCGGTGCCGGGGGACATCGACGACGACATGGCCATCGTCGCGATCCGTACCTCACCGGTGGACCTGGCCTCCTGGGACTGCACATTCCCCGCTGAGCCGATCAAGGTCTCCGAGGCCCGCCGGCTGGCCGAGGCCACGTTCCGGTCCTGGGGGATGGACAGCGAGCAGGTCGAGCTGACCTGTCTCCTGGTGTCCGAGGTGGTCACGAACGTAGTGCTGCACACGGCCGCGTCGCGTGCCCCCCGCCAGGCGCTGACCCTTGAAGTGGCCGGTGCGGCCGCCCAGCGCCCACCTGGGCTGGTCGCCGGCTGGGCACCGGTCCCGTTCAGCGACGAAGGCGCGGCCGAGGCGGGCAAGACGTTCACCCTCCGGCTGCGCCGCGGCGGCGAGGCGGTGTGGGTCGAGGTGTTCGACAACGACCTGCGGCTGCCGCGGATCCGCAGCGCGGGGGAGACGGACGAGGGCGGGCGCGGGCTCTACCTCGTCGACCAGCTGGCCACCCGGTGGGGGTCTCGGCCCACCCGGGACGGTAAGGCCGTCTGGTTCGAGATGCCGCTGCGCAGCGACCCGGTCGGCTAGCGGCGCGGCGGCTGGCTCACCCGCTGTGCGGCTGGCTCATATGCTGCGCGCGTGGTTCACCTGCCCTGGGTCTGGTAGGCCCAGAGGGCGAGGAGCGCCAAGGCCACGGCGGCAATGATGACGACCCATGTCCGGCCGGTCCCGGCCCCCATGCCCAGGCGGCGGCGGGCCCGGGTCACGCCGAACGCCACCAGGCTGCCGATGAGTACCAGCAGGATAATCCCGTCCGTCATCCCGGCCTCCGAGGATCGCGTTCCGGTGACCGGGCGCGGGGCTGCCGGGTCGGCCACTGGTAACGAGCATAAGGCCGGCCAGGCCACCGATCCGGTACGCAGATCGAGCAGGTCCAGGCCGGCTGTCCCGCCCGGCTGATCCACGCACTCGCGGAGCTTGCGCAACACGGCTACCTGCCGGTCGAGCGCCTGGATCCGGTCCTCCACCAGCTGGGCGGCCCTGGCCCGTTGCCCGGGCGCTATCGTCCGGCCCAGGGCCAGGCTGGCCAGCGGCTTGACCTCTTCCAGCCGGAATCCCAGGTCCTTGAGGGCCAGCGCGGTCTCGATATAACCGCAGTACTCGCGCGGGTACTTGCGCGTGCCGCCGCTGGTGCGGCGAGGCTCGGGCAGGATCCCGAGTTCCTCGTAGTAGCGGATGGTCCGGCTGCTCACGCCCGCGGCCTTGGCCAGCTGGCCGATGCTGACCAGGCCCGCGACGTCATCGATGGTGTCCATGGTGTTGCGTTCCCCCGGGTCTGCCTCCTCGCGTGGGCCATCCGCTGGCCACGCGTTCGGATGCGCTCAGTAATCACTAATTACGGATAGTAGCGATTACGGCTCGCCGCGCAGGTGATTCCCAGGTCAAGCATGTGGCGCGAGGTAATCACAGGCGCCTCGGCCGGAAGAAATATTCGACCCGAGTAAGAGGTTCTCTGTAATTAGAAGATATAGTAACTTGGACTCAAACATGAGCCTAAGTTGTCACCTGGAGGCGAGCTTCATGTTGCTGACCACCTTTGATCCCTTCACCAGGGATTTCGACCGGAGGATCGAGCGGGCTTTCGGGCCTGTCTGGTCCCCCTTCCGCCCGGGCACTGCCGCGGGCATGCCCATGGATGCCACCCGCACCGGGGACGGCCTCGAGCTCCGCTTCGATCTGCCGGGCATCGACCCCGCCAGCATCGAGGTCACCGTGGACCGCGGTGTTCTCACCGTCAGCGCCAAGCGGGACGAGGAGCTGGCCGAGGGTGAGAAGGCGTACGTCCGTGAGCGCGTGACCGGCACATTCTCGCGCCGGATCCGGCTCGGTGACGCGATCGACTCCGCCAAGGTCGAGGCCGGGTACGAGCGCGGCGTTCTGACCGTGCGAGTCCCGCTCACCGAGGCGGCCAAGCCACGCAAGGTCGAGATCCAGACCGAGGCACCGAAGGGCCTCACCGCCTGATCGAGCACCCCGTGACGCGCTGACCGATGAGCCCCGTGGGCGGCCAGCGCAGGCCATAGGATTCACATCGCCGGGCCCGGACAGCCAGCTGTCCGGGCCCGCGGTCAGTATGGAGACAGTCATGCCGTCACTGCCGTTCGATGACGAGAACCTGCCGCTTTTCAGCGTCGGGCAGGTTTCCACCATGCTCGAGATCCAGCAGGCCTTCCTGAGGCGGCTCGACGAGAAGGGCGTGGTGCAGCCGTCGCGGTCTAGTGGCGGGCAGCGCCGGTACTCCCGCAACGAGATCACCGTGGTCCAGTACGTGGTGCGGCTCGCCGACGAGGGGATGACCCTCCCGTCGATCCGCCGCGTCCTGCAGCTCGAGCACCGGATCAGGGAACTGGAGGCGGAATGCGACGCGCTGCGTGAGGCGCTGCGGGACGCCCGGCAGCACCCCCCGGTTCGCCGCGGGGGAGACAGCCTGACGGCCGGCTAGTGCGCTGACCCGTAGTCGGCCGGCCCGTCCAGCCGCCTGGGTGAGTCGGGCATCGTGAAGGGTCCCGGGGGCCGGTTTTCGTTGCGGGAACAATGGTCTTGCGGATGTCGCGGGACCTCAGGCGGCCCGCTGCGCCTGATCACGTCGAGCGTAAGCAGGTGGGCGTGGCCCGGGTCCCCGGTCACCCGGATGTCAGCCGCCCAGCAGGCGGCGGCGAGGATATCCCGGGCCGAGCGAACATCCGCCGCTACGACCCCTGCCGGGCACCAGAGGCGCACTCGTTCGCCGAACGGCTGCCGCGTGGTGCGCAGGATGGCCGGCAGCCGTCCGCTCCGGGAGTGGATGCGGGCCTGCACGAACCCCGCGCGCAACCTGTGCGGGGTGATGATCCGCCAGGCCGTCGTGACGACGGCCTGGCGGGTGGGCGGCCAGCAGCAGCACACGCCGATGGTGGCGAGGGTGCCGAGGATGGTCGGCCCGGCACCGAGCGCGCGGACCAGCACGATAAGCGTGCCCGCCAGCCCCGCGACGATGGCGAGTTCGTAGCGCCACCACCACAGGTAGCCGAGCACGGTGGCCCGGCGGCCCGGCCGGAACCTGGTTTCCAGCTCGGCCAGCAGCCACGTCTCGCTCCGCTGGTGCGCCCGTGTCCTACGCATGGCCCGTGCCGTCCCGGGCGGGGCTGCGGGCCGGGGCGCGGAAGCAGTCGAAGCGCGGATCCCGGTACCGTCGGCCGAGGCCATGGTGTACCGGGGTGACCTGCCATTCATGCCGCTGAGCCAGCGCGTCCGCGCTGGCGAACAGGCACTGGCCGATCCGGGTCAGGTTCAGTCGAATGATTGGGATGACCCAGACCTTGTATTTGGCTATGCCGGTGCTAGGGTTGCACAAAGCACTGATCCTTTCGCTCTTGCCCGAGCCGGGGTTTTGGTGTTTGCAGCGGGACCGATGTGACAGCATCGGTCCCGCTTCATGTATGAGCGCGAGCTCCTGTGGCCTGCCAGGTGCTGGCGGCTGCCTAGACTCTCGTGGGCCCTGGACCGGGCGGCATCACGAGTCGCTTGAGTAGGGCAATCCAGCAGCGCCTCCTCTCGGCCGCTCGGACCCCCGTGGCCCTGGCGGCGATCTATCTGGCAGCCCTCTGGCCACCTATCGACCGCGCTGTCGGCGGGTCGCTTGAGGATGCTCGCTGCGTTCTGCTTCAATGGTCGCTGCGGCAAGCGCCGTTGGCAAGTGCCATTTTTATCCTTGCCAGAGGCAGCTGCCAGCGATCCGGCCCCCCGAACCGCTGTAGGTGACGCTCATGGGAAGGGGCGTGACTGACGTGGCGAGTGTTCGCAGTCCCACTGTGCGCCGCCGCGAACTGGGTGCCTTGCTGCGTGCACTCCGGAACGACGTCGGCCTGACTGTTGAACAGGTTGCGGAGCGACTGCTGTGCTCACCCTCAAAGATTTCCCGCCTTGAGACCGGCCAACGGGGAGCTAGTGCGCGGGATATCCGGGACCTATGTGACCTCTACGGTGTCGGGGATGCGGCGGAGCGTGACCATCTCGCGGCGCTCGCCCGGGAAGGCCGCGATCAGGCTTGGTGGCAGCCGTTCGACCTGCCCTACGCGACGTACGTTGGCCTGGAGGCAGCGGCTATCCAGATTAGTGACTATGAGCCGGGCGTGTTTCCCGCTCTGCTTCAGACGCCCGACTACGCGCGCGCCGTCCATGAGGGAGCGTTGCCGCGGCTCAGTCCAGAAGTGATCGACCAGCGCATCGAGGCGCGCCGGCTCCGCCAGGAAGTCCTCAGGCGCGAGGAACCCCCTTACCTCAAGGCCGTGATCGACGAGGCAGTACTGCACCGGCCCGTCGGTGGTCCGGCTGTGATGCGGGATCAACTGCAAGCCGTTATGGATGCCAGCAAGGTTGGGCATGTTGATGTCCGGATTCTGCCCTTCAAAGTTGGCGCACATCCGGCACTCAACAGCACGTTCGTCATCCTCGAATTTGTGGTCCCGGTGCCGGGAGTGGTCTACGTCGACGGCCTCGTGGGCCAGATATACCTGGAGCGGCCGCAGGACTTCGAGCGGTACAAGGATGTATTCGAGCGCTTGTCGGGCCTCTCTCTGGGTTCGCGGGAATCAATGAGCCTGATGATGAAGGCCCGTGATGATTATTAGAATGGCTGAACCGGACCAGATCGAATTGGAACACATAAGTAAAGCACAGGCAATTGGCCTGGCTGGGAAAAGCTTTAGAGGCAGCCGACCGGACCGGGGATCGGGCTCCGTTCTCGATGCTTGCCTGTCTGAGCGCACACTGTCATCTCTAACACGAAATGTGCCTATAAGTCACCGGAAGTGAGGTCCATCACCCGCAGAGGTTCGCCTTTCTGGCTAACCCCGGCGGCACGGTTGACCAGCAGTTCGTTACTCTCCACAGTCGTATCATAACAATTTGCAGTTGCCCCCTTTCCTCGTCATCACAATTGGGTTACCAGCGTGTACACCCGGCCTGGCCGGGCCAGGCCGGGTGTACACTCCGTCAACTGGACGGCCTGATCAGATTAGGAGGCCGCCCCGGGTCCGGAGCCATAAGCTGATTGTGGCCTCATGCGCATTTCTTTCAAGCCTGGGCTTCGCCTGGTTTGAAGGGATGCCATATTTACCAGAGCCTGGGGTGGTCAGGAGCACTAGCAGTATACGCCCCGCTCTTCAAAGCACATTAGCCTCCTAGGAAGAATCCAGGACGACCATAAGCTCCCGTGTAGTCATGGAAACCTAGGAGTGAAATGTCTGGGATCGATCCGGCGGCCATTAAATGGCGCAAGGCACAGAGCAGTGCCGGCAATGGTGCTTGCGTCGAAGTGGCTCCCGTCGACGGCATGGTCGCCGTCCGCGATTCGAAGAATCCGTCCGGCCCGGTGCTCACGTACACTCCTCGTGAGTGGGACGCTTTCCTGGACGGTGCCAAAAAGGGCGAGTTCGATTCTCTCGCCTGAATGCCCTTGACTGCGGTAGGGCCCGGGGGACCGCTCACGGTGCGGCCCCCCGGGCCCTACGTCTTGTGCCGTGCCAGGCGCGGGACGCTAGACGTCGGCCCGGTAGAAGTTGAGGTAAGACCGGGATGGAGTGGGGCCGCGCTGGTCCTGGTAGCGCGACCCGTACTGGGACGAGCCGTACGGGTGCTCCGCCGGTGAACTGGTCCGGAACAGGCACAGCTGGCCGATCTTCATCCCGGGCCAGAGCTTGATCGGGAGCGTGGCCACGTTGGACAGTTCCAGGGTCACGTGGCCGGAGAAACCAGGGTCGATCCAGCCCGCCGTGGAGTGGGTCAACAGGCCGAGCCGCCCCAGCGAGCTCTTGCCTTCCAGCCGCCCCGCCACGTCATCGGGCAGCGACACCACCTCGTAGGTGGACGCGAGCACGAACTCCCCGGGGTGCAGGACAAACGGATCCTTGCCTTCCGTCTCCACCAGCCGGGTCAGGTCGGGTTGCTCCACGGCCGGATCGATGTGCGGGTAGCGGTGGTTCTCGAAGACCCGGAAGTAGCGGTCCAGCCGCACGTCGATGCTGGACGGCTGGATCAGATCGGGCGCGTACGGGTCGAGCCGGACCCGGCCGGAATCGACCTCGGCCCGGATATCACGGTCGGAGAGGAGCACCCTGGCAACCTACCGGCTGGGCGCACCCTGGCGGTCGGCGCTTCCGGTACTATGTCGGGGCGGCGTCAGCAAGCCCGGACGGGCTCTGGCGGGCGTTGCGGGTGTAGTTCAATGGTAGAACGTCAGCTTCCCAAGCTGATAGTGCGAGTTCGATTCTCGTCACCCGCTCCGAAACCGAAGGCCCAGGCCAGGGTAGGTATCCCGGCCCTGGACCTTGATCGTTTCTAGGCACTGGATGATCTTCCGTGCAATTAACGTGCAATTAGCCCACCGGGACCAGTGCGCCCGTCGCGCCGTCGTCATCGTCGCCGCGCTGCTCGGCTTGGACGTGCCGGTCGATCGCGCTCGTGATCGTCTGGTCCGCGCCGCGGGCCTCGTGCTGGTAGATCATCGCCGCCCGTTCGCTGTCGTGGCCCATCCGGGCCATCAGATCTTTGATCCCCGCCCCGCCTGACGCGGCGAACGTGTTCCCGGTGTGCCGGAGATCATGAACGTGCAGCTCCTCCGCGCCGATCGCCCTCACTGCGTAGGGCCAGGCCGACATCTTGTTGAAGTCGCCCCGCCGCAGCGGGGCGCCCATCGCTCCGGGGAACGCCAGGGCTCCCGGCTCGTCCTTGACGAAGATCGACAGATGCTCGCGCAGGACCGGGACGATCACCTGCTCCACTGCGGCCCGCGTGCCGTAGACCTCGGGGGATGTGCGCAGCCCATCGGCAGGCACCACGGCAAGTCTCCTCGGAGGAGATGGTCTCGACGGTCGCCTATACGGGCGCGTAGGTCGGGGAGGTATCACCCGCCGCCACGCGGATCGGCCTTGGCGGTGTTACCGGCGGATCATTCGGCTGCTAACACCGCCGGTAAATGGGGTCCCCTTAGTTCTCCGCCTCGGCCTCGAGTTCCTCCTCCTCCTCCTCCTCGAGTTCAGCTTCGGCTAGGGCGATCACGATCCCTAGTCCCTCGGTGATGTTCGCCGTCGCTGAGACGATGCGGGCTGTACCCACGACGGGCGCCACCGCGACGAGAACATCTTCTACGTCATCGACGGTGATGCCTGAGTCTGCCGCCGGTATGGCGTTGAGCGCGTAGGAAGCGGCGGATGCGTCTAGCGCGACTAGGGCGGCGATCCGGGCGATCATGAGCTCGCGGGGGCTCAGGTCGCTGTTATCTAGCGACGTGGCGGTCATCACCAGGAGCGTGTCGCTGACGGGTGTTTCGTTTTCGGACATGGCGGTTCTCCCTTTTGAAAGTTTGAATCTTGCAACCCTGTCAATCAGGCGGCCTTGGCTCACGCTACTCCGGCCAGGTGCGCCAAGTGCCGCAGGCCCGACCTCGCAGAGGCAGCCCCCCGACCTTGGCGACCTCGCCGGTGCCGCCGGCCCCCCGCGGCCCGGAGGAGCAGAGCAGGCAATCACCGGCAAGGCCGTGACCAACCGTTGGTCCCGGCGGTGAGCGAGACAGACCCGACGGTGGCCATAGCCAAGGGCGGGCAGCTACGAGGAGGGCGGGGGAAGAGCAGGCCACGGATAGCAGCCCAGACCCGTCTCGGAGAGACGGAAGTCGGCGCATGATCGCCGTGCCATTAGCGTGCCATTAGCCAGGGTGACGAGGGGTCAGCCAGGGTCACTTGGGACCGCCAGGGACGCCTGGTCAGCGCCCCTGGCAGCCGTAACCGCTGCGCTTCCCAAGCTGATAGTGCGAGTTCGATTCTCGTCACCCGCTCCACGAAGCTCCAGGTCAGAGCCTGCCGCGCTGGCGACCACCCCGCCACCCCGCGCACGAGAAGAGTCCTGTCGGTAGCCGCGTGTAGCCTGACAGTAGATGTGGAGGTGCGCGATGTCAGAGCCAGAAGCACACAAGCCAGTCTCCCAGAGGGTAACCCGGGAGCGAGCCAAAGACGACGTGCTCGCTGCTGCGCGCCCGCTGCCTCCTGACGAGGATGCACTTATCGATGACCTTACAGAGGATGAGGATCGCCTCTTCCTTGCGGCTGTGCTCGACGCATGAGCCCCGGCTCTCGCGGCCCGGTCGTCGTCGATACGGGCGTCTTTGCTGCGCGCCTGACACCGAGCGGCAGCTTACTGGCCGCGCGCTATCGCCCGGTCCTTGAGGGTCGGCCCGCCGTCATCTCATTTGTCACTGTCGCCGAGCTTGGTTACGGCGCCAGGCTCGCCGGGTGGGGACCGGGAAGGCTGCGGCGGCTGGAGTACGAGATAGCCCGGGCGGAGATCGTCTGGCCGGGACCGAACCTGGTCGACGCATATGCCTCGCTCCGCACATGGTGTGTCCGGACCGGGCACGGCCTGGGCCAGAAAGAGCATGAGGCGGACCGCTGGGTCGCTGCGACAGCGATCTGGCTTCAGGTTCCCCTCGTGGCGCACGATGGCATCTTCGCCAACGTGAAAGATCTCGAACTCCTGACGAGGCTCGGTGATTGAGTAAGACCGTCGTGCCATTAACGTGCCATTAGCCAGGGTGACGAGGGGGCAACCACGGGTACTCGGGGGCGCCAGCCGCACCAGGTCAGGGCCCCTAACAGCCATAATCGCTGTGCTTCCCAAGCTGATAGTGCGAGTTCGATTCTCGTCACCCGCTCCAGATGTACCTGCAGGTCAGGGCCATGATCCCGAGCCCGAGGTTCGCTGGTTGGCGGTAGCTGGCGGGCCATTAGCGGGCCATTAGCCAGCGGGGACCAGCATGGCCGCCGCCCCGCCGTCCTCATCGTCGCTGTCCTGCTCGGCCTTCACGTGGCGGTCGATGGCGTCCATGATCGCCTTGTCAGCGGCGTCCCTGGTCAAGGGGGCGGCAGCTACGAGGAGGACGGGAGAGGTGCAGTAGTCGCAGGTCAGCGCTCCTGTCCGTAAACGGATTTGTAAACGCGACGCGGCGGAACTGGCCGAACCGGGAGAGAGACAGTGTCCCTAGAGAGACAAGCAGATGACGCATGCCGAGGTCAGCTCTGTCGACTGAGACCTTGCACGACACCAGAGACGAGCGTCGCGCTGCTCATAACCCAGCGACAGCAGAACTCTAGCTGACGACGATGATCAACCTATGCCAAGCTGCCTGCGCCGCACCGAAAGGACTGTCGCGAGGATGTCAAGCGGCGCGACGTCAATTGGCGGCGGCGGGTTTACCTGAGTCTGAACGGTCGCCATTAGGCGAAGGGCCAGTTCTTCTCTGGCGAACTCGGTCATATGCCGGTACGTCCGCAGGTAATCTTCGGTGTCCTGGACGGTCTTCTCTGACAGCCCCGACGCGTCCACCACCTGTGCCCAGGCAACCAGGTCCTCTGGCATCGCATCGGCGGGGGCAGGCTTCGCTGTCCGCCGTCTCCAGCGCAAGGGCATAACCTCACCTCCGCTGTACCATATCGTTCCTGCTCACGCCGGCCAAGCGTGCAGCCTACTGACCGGGCAAGCGCGGACACGGCGGCCACGGCCAAGGACACGGAGCGACGAGGACGGGGAAGGAGTAGGGCGTGAACTGGCCTGGACCGCAGCAGGTAAGCGAAGATCACCGGGCCATTAGCCAGGGTGACGAGGGGTCAGCCAGGGCTAGAGCTGAGCCCCCGTCTTAGCAGGTCACCTCTCCTGCTATCGCCGGGCGCTATATAGCGAGCTGGGTCGGCGTGCCTAGGCTCTTCGGCGTAGGTAGGGGCCGTCCTCTGCTATGGCGCTACTCACTCATCTGGACCAAGACGTGACGAACGGCAGGGATGAGCAGCATTCGAGCAGCAACGCCGCTGGACAACCTCGGACGCCGTTACACCGGACGGGCGCATGGTGGCAGTTTCCGCACATTACCGACCGGACGGCACTCAACAAGCTCCGCCAGCTCGAAGACTTGTGCCACGGCCAGGACCGGGCGCTCCGGCGAATGCTCGCTTCCAGCGCCGCGGACGCGGCAGGGATTCCGCGGCAACAACTTGTCGTCTTCGACGGCCGT
>Ga0187879_10003747_pt1 | contig 10216 bp, 5 predicted proteins | sample June2016WEW_19_1_FD_132423 | JGI IMG/M metagenome (GOLD analysis project Ga0187879, IMG submission 132423) | Peatland microbial communities from SPRUCE experiment site at the Marcell Experimental Forest, Minnesota, USA - June2016WEW_19_10 | ecosystem: Environmental > Terrestrial > Soil >... | reverse complement strand
TGGTCGCAGGTCTCGCGCCGCAGCAGCACGGTGCCCGGCGTCGTGGAGCCTGCGGCGCTGGCCTGTCCCGCCCGGCCCGCCCCTTCCGCCCCTTCCGCGTCGAGCCGGGTGCGGGCCCTCAGGTGATCCATGATCGCGTAGTTGGCGTCGAAGACGTGCATGCCCGCGTAGTCGTCGACCGGGTGGATGAACTTGCCGTCCGGGCCGACCGGCACCACGGGAACGATTCCGTACTGGTCGGTGAGCAGCTTATCGTCCTCGCCGAAGGCCGGCGAGATGTGCACCACGCCGGTGCCGTCGGTGGTGGTGACGTAGTCGGCGTGCAGCACCACGTGCGACTTCGGGTTGCCGATGAAATAGCTGAACGGCGGGGTGTAGCGGAGCCCGACCAGCTCCGATCCCTTGCAGCGGCGGACGATCCTGGACTCCGCGTCCTCGCCGAGCTCGCGGGCGTAGGCGGGCAGGCGCGCCTCAGCCAGCAGGTAGCGTTCGTTTCGTCCGGTAAAAAAGGACTCGACCACCACATAGTCGACGTCGTTGTGCACGGCCATCGCCTGATTGGACGGCAGGGTCCAGGGCGTGGTCGTCCAGATCAGCGCGACCTCGCCGGTCTCCAGCCGGTACCCGACCGTGACGGCGGGGTCCTGGCGCAGCTGGTACACGTCCTCATCCATCCGCAGCTCGTGCGCGGACAGCGGGGTCTCGTCGTTCCAGCAGTACGGAAGGCAGCGATAACCCTCGTAGGCCAGGCCCCTGTCGTAGAGCTGCTTGAACGCCCACATGACGCTTTCCATGTAGGTCAGGTCGAGCGTCTTGTAGTCGTGCTCGAAGTCGACCCAGCGCGCCTGGCGGGTGACGTAGTCGCGCCAGTCCTGGGTGTAGCGCAGCACCGAATCGCGGCACGCCTGGTTGAACGTGGCGATACCCAGCTCGTCGATCTCCTCCTTGGTCTTGATGCCGAGCTGGTTCATGGCCTCGAGCTCGGCGGGCAGCCCGTGGGTGTCCCAGCCGAACCGGCGCTCCACCCGCCGGCCGCGCATGGTCTGGTACCGCGGGATCAGGTCCTTGACATAGCCGGTCAGCAGGTGCCCGTAGTGCGGCAGGCCGTTCGCGAATGGCGGGCCGTCGTAGAAGACGAACTCGTTGGCGCCGTTCTCACCCGCCGGGCGATTCTCTACCGATGCCCGGAAGGTGTCGTCGGCCGCCCAGTAGGCCAGCACCCGCTCCTCGATCTCGGGAAAGCGCGGGCTGGCCGGGACGCCGGCACCGGCTCCGCCGTCCGATGACTCGGCCGCGACCGCCGGGATGGACGCAGCGGCCAGAGTGATCTCTGCGGCCGGCCCGGCCTCGTCGGTGCGCATGGTCTCATCGGCGGGCTTCATGTCGCCGGTCGAGGCCTTGGGGTAGATCATCGGTGATCCTCTTCGCGGTCGGTCCTCAGCTACGCACGAGGACGACATCGCCGGGGCTCGGGCCCTGACGGCACCGCGGTACCACCTCGCTTGCCACGGCCCGCCTGATGCTGGATCAGGCGATCCGGGACCGCTCAATTCGGAGGCTGTGACGGGCCCGCCCGTCCGGTTCTACTGAGGTGCGCAAGCACCCGTTCTTCCGGAGGCTCGCCGGTGATAGCCGGGTCAGCGCCATGATGGCATTCAGTCTATCCGGCGCCGGGCCGGCTATCAGCGTTTGCGTCTCGGGCCGCGGACCCTGCCCTCAGACCGGGTAGGGCTCGGGAGTGCTGGTGTAGCTGCGGCCGTGCGGCGGCGTCCAGGTCAGGGTGCCGGGCTGGGGCTGCTCGAGCAGCCAGCCGGGCAGTTCCTTGGCCTGGTGATGCTGCCGGCAGAGCGGTGACAGGTTGCATTCGCAGGTCCGGCCGCCGTGATCGAACGGGCGGGTGTGGTCGAGGTCGCAGCGGGAGCCGGGGCGGCGGCAGCCCGGATAGCCGCAGGTCCGCTGCCGGATCTCGATCAGGTGCCGCAGTGATCGCGGGGGCCGGTAGAGCGGGCTCCCGCGGGTATGGGCGCAGGGGCCGGCCTCAAGCATGATCATCTGCAGGCTGGCCATCCACCGCACAGGGTCAAGGCCCCGCCCGCCCGGGGCACCCGGCGGGGGCGGGCCGTAGCGGGCGCACGCGTGCCCGACCGCCGGGCTGTGGCGGGCGCACGCGTGCCCGACCGCCTGGCCGTTGCGGCCGGTCAGGGTCAGGCACCACCGGGCCCGCGGGCTTGCCGCGAGCCAGGCGGCCAGGTCCCGGCAGGTGTCAGCGTCGGCGGGACCGTAGCCAGGCACCTCGCCGGGCGCGTCGGAGAACCCGAGCCAGGCGGCCAGCGGCATGGTCAGGTTCACCGACCCGCCCAGGGCAGCAGGCCACCCGCCCGCGCCATCTGCTTCACCGGGGATCTCCGCGCCCGGAACGCGCCCGGGCCCAGGCATCTCCGGCTGCTGACCGCCATCCCGGCCAGCGGGGGCGGCCAGACCGGGACGGCCGCCAAGCGTGCCGTCGCTGCCGGCCATATCGTGGTCGCCGGGCGTCCCGTGGCCGACAGGCGTCCCGTGGCCGGTGGGCTCCGGGTTGCCTGCCGTGGTACACGCAGGTGGACTGGCATCCTCCGGCAGCAGGGTGCGGACGGGGCGGCCGGCCAGCAGGGCGGTGAACACCGCGGCGCGCAGCTGATCGATCGTGCCCTCCGCGCCGCTGGCCCGCAGCCACCGGGCCAGCGCGGTGATCCGCTGATCCGCGGCGATCACGTCCGCGGGCGCCAGCTCCCGGCCGGCCAGCGCCGCGTTTCCCGACGGCTCCTCCCAGACCTCGACCCGAGCGTCCCGGCGGGCAGCACGGCGGCGCCGGGACGCGGCCTCCGGATCCACCGCCAGCACCGCGCGACGCAAAGCGGCGCGCAGCTGGCTGGTCGTCATCCGCTCAGCCGATGGCAGCATCAGCGCCTCGACCGCCCGCGCATCCGCGTCGCTGAGCGCGGCGAGCTCGTCGACGATCACGATGGCGCGCGGCCAGTCGATGAGCCCCTGCCCCAGTGCGGCCAGTGTCAGGCGGAGCCTGGCCAGCCCGGCCGACAGCACCAGCAGCCGCTCCCCCGACCGGCCGGTCAGTGTCAGCGCCGCCGCGAGCTCATCGCCCACATGCTCAGCCAGGTGACTGTTCTTCTTCTCCCTGGCCTGGACCCTGCGGCGGCGCGCCAGTGTCAGCACCGCGGCGGCCTCCCCGGCGGCGGCCCACGACGCCAGCCGGCGCCACGCGCACAGCACGCCGACCAGCTCGCTGTCCGCTAGCCGGTCCAGGCCCCCGTCGTGCTGCGCGTCGTCGGCGAAAGCGGCCAGCACCCGGCCCGGCGGCAGCCGGTCCAGCGCCCCGCCCGCCGCGAAGCCGACCCCGGCCGGGCCGGGCAGGTGGTGCACGAACCCCGCCGCCCATGCCTCGCCCTCGGCGGTCCACGCAGGTAAAGCCTGTGCTTCCTGCTCCTGCGGGCTCAGCGCGGCCAGCCGCGCGCGCTCCGCCCAGTCCGGGCTGCAAGCCGGATCGAACAGCTCCGGATCATCCCGCCAGTCCTCGCCATCAGGCCCGAGCCCCCACGGCTCCGCGCTCACCTCGCCACCTCCCTCCGCATCAGCAAGGTTTGTCTTCCATCACGCTATCGAGCACCACTGACATTTTCGCTCTCACATTCGAACCATCAGTCGCGTGGCGCACGCGAAAACCGAGCGGCCGCGGCAGGGACACGAGCCACATGACCCGCCCGTGCGCCCAGCAGGCATAGCGCAAAACGAAGAGCGCCACGCTCCCCCGGTTACGTCGCAGCAGCGATGCGTAGCGCCGGTCCTCGCCGCGTCCGTGGTTGCTGTCCGCGCGCTAGCCGCTGAAGTGGCCGCTGATCAGGCTGCCCACCGCGAACGTCACGCCGACGGCCAGGCCGCCGAGGAGAAGCTGGCGCAGGCCGGCCCGCAGCACGGACCGGCCGGTCAGTCGGCCGACGGCCATGCCACCGGCGATGAGCGCCACCGATGCGACCGCCAGGGCGGCGGCCAGGCTGGACAGCCCGGCCAGGTACGGCAGCAGCGGCACCAGCGCGCCGAGCGAGAAGGCGATCAGCGACGAGACGCCGGCCCCGATCGCGGACGGCAGCCCGAACGGGTCGACGCCGAGTTCCTCGCGGGTGTGCACGCGCAGCGCGGTGTCCGGATCGCGGGACACGGCGGCGGCCATCCTGGCCGCGGTCTCCGGGTCGGCGCCGTAGCCGCGGAAGGTGTCGGCCAGCTCGGCCTGCTCGGCATCGGGAAACCGGGCGTGCATCCGGCGCTCGACGGCGACCTCGGCGTGCACCAGCTCGTTCTGGTTGGTCACCGAGATGTACTCGCCCGTGCCCATCGAGAACGCCCCGGCCACCAGCGCCGCCACGCCGGTCAGCACGATGGTGTGCGCCGATACCCCGGCGGCGCCCAGCCCGGCGATCAGCGATGCATTGGTCACCAGCCCGTCGACGGCCCCGAACACGGTCGGGCGCAGCCAGCCGCCCGACACGTCGCGGTGCCGGTGCGACCACCCGGCCGCCCGCGCCGCGGCACCGGTCGAGTGGTTCGGCTCCCGGGTATCGTCGCCCACCTGCCGGATTATCCTCCGCCGCGATCCGCTGCGGGCATCAGCGGGGACCCGACAGGGCCGGCCGCAGCTTTCGCCGGTTCCCGGTCCGGCCGAGTCAGCCGGGCAGCGTGAACGTCGGGGCCGGGTCATCGGAACCAAGCTGCAGGTAGGCGGTGATCAGCCTGCCCTGCACTTGCTCGCTGGCCGGATCAGTCGGCAGCGGCCACCGTAGCTGCTGGTAGAGAGCGGTCCGGTGCATATCGTAAGCGGCCTCGACCAGGTCACCGAAGACCTCGGCCCTGGCCGGGAGCCATATGGTGATCGCCACCGCGGCCACCGCCAGCCCGACGGGCACGGCATACGGCGTCCACGGGGCGAAGGCGCAGAACAGGACGCCCCAGATGCTGGCGGCGACTGCGCTGTCGAGGGCAGCGCGGGCCGCGGCGAGCTCCTGCCGGGTCGTATCGGGCAGTACCAGCCACAGCCGCGGCCAGACCACGACAGAGTCGAGGCCGTACTTGACGAACGGCCTGGTCTCCGCGGCCCGCAGCAGGTTACCGAGCCTGGTCGGCATGAACAGGTACGGCGCGAGCGGCCGGCGGCGCATGGCCCGGCTGAGCCGGGCGAACCGGGCCAGCTGCTCAGGGGTCGGCATGGCCGGCGGCAGAACATGGGGAGCTTGCGCCTGCCAGTCGGCGTCTTGCGTTGCGGCCTTCTCCTGTAGCCCGGTGATCAGGGCACTGCGGATCCGGGTGAGCCTGACCGGCCAGTAGCCCTCCAGAAGCCGCAGCACGGGCATCGTGATCCGGCTGACCACCAGGCCGGATGCGGCCACGCCAGCCAGGATGACGACAAGGACCACAGCCTGGGTAAAGGCGGATTTCTGCCCGAGCCAGGTAGCCGGCCTGGTCAGCTCGTGAATCCCGCCGTGCCCGTAGCTCCAGGCGAGCAGCCCGCCAAGCCAGAAGACGAGCGCGGGCGCGGAGAGCGCGACGAACCGGTCGGCCAGCTTGCCGCTGATAGAGCTCCAGAACGGAGTCAGCATGCGCGGCCTTACTGCACCTTGACCAGGGCGACGCCGTGAGTCGGGCAGACCGGGATGGTCACGCCGACCGCGGGCCGGTACCACACGTAATCGCCCTGCGGGCACCCGAACTTACCCGCGTGCACGGGCTGGGGCTCGCCGGGAAGTGGCTGAAACGATGCGTCGCGCAGCCTCGACGGCTGAAATCGCAGCGGCCGGAAGTGCGGCGCGTCCGCGAGCACCTGAGCCATGAAATCGCTGGTGGCCTGATGACTTTCCAGCAGCAACCGCAGCTCGCGGGTCCCCTCCTGCTGTGAGCCCGCATTGAGAATGCTGGCGATGCGGGTGTCGAGCTCGTCCGCCTGGGCGGGCGGAACGAGCCCGGTGAGGAACGGCCGGATCGCCCGGGCGACCTCTGCTACCGGCTCATCCACTGGTTACCTCCTGTGCTGCGGACCGCTCGGCAACGATGTCAGGCCTATCTGCCGCTGTGCACGTGAGCGGCCCACGCCGATGGCTGATCGGCCAGCGTTCCGCGCAGCCGCCGAGTGGCCTGGTGCAGCGCCATCGCCGAGCCGTCAGCTGTCTCTGCCGCTGTCCCGGCCGCGGAGAGAGTCTCATAGAACATCGCGGCCAGGCAGACCGCCGGGCGGTCCGCGACCGGCCAGAGGGTCGCCACCACCTCGCGGTAGCCGGCCAGCTGGAAAGCGGACCCGAGATTGATCGCCTCATCAGGCAGCGCAGCACCGGTGCGCGCGGTCGAGCAGGCAGACAGGAAGGCCAGCTCCGCATGGTCCAGGCTCAGCCGCGCGACGCTCAGCACCGTGAGCGGCCGGTCAGCATAGTCGTGCAGGAGCAGGCAGCTGGCAGACGGGTTGTCGAGGCGGTTCGCGGCGTGGCAGGCAAAGTGCGCCCACGGATAGCGGGGCATCGCTTCGCTGACCGAGTCGCTGGTCGCCAGTGCGGACCGGTCGCCCCGGCCGCCCTGCTCGCCTGGCCCGGCCCCGTTGAGGACCAGCACGTCAGGCCCGAACCGGGCGCGCAGCTCCGCAGACTCCTCCGGGGCGCCTGGCAGGCAGTGCGGCAGGCCTCCTGGCTGGCATCGATCGCCCGGTCCAGGTCGGACGGCGCTTCAAGCCGCTCGTATCGTCTCAGCAGTGCGTTAGCGAGATTGGTCAGAATGCCGCTCCGGCCGGCGTCACCGACGGCGAGATCTGCTGCTTCCTGGCCGACCTGCACCGCCTCGTCCACGTCAGCCACCTCGCCGGCCTGGCCGAACCGGAGCGCGAGGACCAGCCCGAGCAGGGACAGTCCCTGCGGACGACGCGGGTCATCGTCCCCCAGTAAGGCCATTCCCCGCCGGGCAGCGTCAACTGCCGCCTCGATGTCAGGCGGCAACTGGGTGCGCTCGAACCGGATCCGCAGCGCGTTGGCCAAGTTGTGCTGCCGGGCGCTCAGGCTGGAGTCAGGCGGGCCCGCCGCGACCGCCTGGCGGCGGGCGTCGACCACGAGGTCCAGGTCGGGCAGGGCCCCGGTGAGCTCGAACTTGCGCCACGTCGCTTTCGCCAGCACGTCCACGAAATCGGTGCGCGCTGGATCATCGGCCGGGAGTGCCTCGATGGCCCGCTGCAGCCGCTTGATACCCGCACTCAAGGTGCCGGGGGTTCCGCTGTCCGATCCCCGCTGCAGAATGCCGCAGGCGAAAACCCCCTTTCGCCGTGCACGCGCTGCACGCACCGCATCCCCCCACCCACTGGTCCGGCGCCGAGCACTCGATACGGTCACCCGGCCGCTGGCCGGCTCTCACCATTGTGGCCATTCCGGAGCCGGAGCGGAATGACCGTTGCGAGCCGGGCGCCCCGGTGATCGCGCCCGCCACCGGCAGCCGCGCGCCGAAAGGACCCGAGAGCGGGCATAGGCGGCTTCCATAGAAATTCCGTAGAAATTGGCAGCCGGGTCTCGCCAGCCACGTGCTGCCGGGGAGACGATTTGCGGCGAAACGACTAACCCGGCGCCCGCGCGCAGTCCGGCGTGCGGCGCCGACCGGACATCGGAGGCCGACGATGCGCGGAGCGGGAGCTCGCTGGCGGACTTTAGCGCTGGTCGCGGGAATGAGCACGATGCTTCCGTTGGGAATCATCGCGGGACCCGCCGCCGCGTCCGCCGGCTCGCTGCCCACGCTGCAGCAGGCCTTCGACAATGTCGGCATCACCGCGGCCTCGGATGCCAGCGCCGGGAACTACGACGGGATCGGCGACTCGTTCCCGGCGGCCGGCCTGGCCGCGGACGCGCTCGCTCCCGGCCGGTCGCTGCTGCATGACGGCCAGTCGATCACCTGGCCGGACGTTGCCCCGGGCAGCCCGGACAACGTGCTGGCGAACGGGCAGACGGTGGCGGTCAGCGGGGCCGGCGCGGTGCTCGGCGTCGTGGGCGCCTCCGCGTACGGGAGCACGACCGGCACCTTCACCGTCGGCTACGCAGACGGCAGCACGTTGACCGCCACGGTCACCCTGGCCGACTGGATCGACACCAGCCCCGCGGCCGGCACGGACATCCTGGCCACCACGGCCGGCTGGAACCCGGCCGGCACCACCCCGGTCAGCCTCTTCTACGCGGCCATCCCGCTGACCGCGGGCCAGCAGGTCGTCTCGGTGACGCTGCCGTCCATCGGATCGTCGGTCGGCAAGAACGTCTCCTCGATGCACATCTTCAGCCTCAGCATCGGCTCGCCGGGCCAGCAGGCGGCCGGCGCCCCCGGCGCCGCCTCCTACTACGACGAGGCCCGCAAGGACTGCGTGGGAACCGCCGCGAACAACGGGTCCAGGGTCTGGTACACGGTCGCCGACGGCACGCTGTCCGACACCTACGCCCCCACCATCGACAACACCGACGTCAAGAGCCTGGACCCGATCGTCACCGGCCCCGGTTTCGCCGCGCTGCAGCCGCGGGACATGACGTACACGGTCAGCTCGCCGGGCGGCACCGGGATGGCCTGCGAGGTGACCGCGACCGACGCGGCGCATCATTTCCAGCTGGTCACCGACTACATCACCGACCCGTCGGCCGAGGCCGTCGTGATGCGGCTGCGGCTGGTGCCGCTGGCCGGCGCGCCGTCCGGCCTGAGCGTGTACCTGCGCTTCAACCCGCTGCTGAACGGGCACGGCGGCGGCGGATCCGGCAACGCGGGCGGCGAGTCGGCGACGATCGTGACCACCCCGCGCGGCCCGGTCCCGCTGTCATACTCGACGAACTCCTTCACCGAGGCGGTGAACCGCAGCTACGCGACGCCCATCTACGCGGCGCTGGCCGCGAGCAGCCCGCTGCGCGCGGTCGAGACCGGCTTCGCCGGGACCGCTAGCGACGGGCTGACCGAGCTGGACTCCGCCGGCACGCTGACCAGCACCGCGCCGGACGCCAGCAACGGCAACGTCGTGCAGACCGTGCAGCTCGGCCTCGGGGCTGACCGCTCGGCCACCGTGGCGCTGGGCTTCGGCAGCACCTCCCGGCAGGCCGTCGGCACCGCGCTGGCCGCCTCGGCGACGCCGTTCGCCGCCACCTACGCGGCGTACCAGGCGGGCTGGCACGGCTACGACGCGCGCCTGCTGCCGCCCGGCGGCGCCGGTCAGCACGCGCCGGTCCCGGCCAGGGAGTCGGCCGCCTACTGGCTGAGCGCCAACGTGCTCAAGGCCAGCGAGGACAAGACGTTCCCTGGCGCGACCGCCGCCTCGCTGTCCAGCCCGTGGGGCCAGGCGGTGCCGGCCGGGCAGCCGGCCAGCGACGGGCTCGCGCCGTACTTCGGCTCCTACCGCGAGGTGTTCCCGCGGGACGCCTACGAGACGTTCACCGGCTTCCTGACCGACGGCGACCTGGCCACGGCCCGGCAGATGGTGCGCTACCTGTTCGGCGACATGCAGCTGAGCAGCGGCGCATTCCCCCGCAACGGGCTGCTGAACGGCAAGGCCGCGCCGGACACCGGCGGCCTGCAGCTGGACGAGACCGCCGACCCGATCCTGATGGCGTGGCAGGCCGGCCTGGCCGGCGACAGCGCGCTGTACAAGGACCACATCCGGCCCGCGGCCGATTTCCTGGTCGCGAACGGGCCTGCCGACGGGGTGGAGCGCTGGGAGGAGCAGACCGGGTTCTCGCCGTCCACCATGGCCGACGAGGTAGCCGGCCTGGTCGCGGCGGCCGCCATCGCCCGGGTGCAGGGCGACACCGCCTCCGCGCGGCTGTTCCTGGCCACCGCCGACAACTTCCGCCGCCTGATCCTGACCACGACCGTTACCGGCAACGGGCCGCTGTCGTCGCAGCCGTATTTCATCCGCGTCGACAAGACCGGCAACCCGGATGCGGCCTATTCCTACACCCTGGGTAACGGCGACCCGACCAGCTACGACCAGCGCGCGGTCGTCGACCAGGGCTTTCTCGAGCTGGTGCGGCTCGGCGAGCTGCCCGGCAGCGACCCGCTGATCACTAACTCGCTGGCGGTGACCGGCAAGACGATCAGCGCGCCCACTCCGTCCGGGACCGGGATCCTGCGCTACAACGGCGACGGCTACGGCGACTGCGAGCAGCCGGTCTTCAGCGACTGCCAG
>Ga0187879_10003745_pt1 | contig 10219 bp, 8 predicted proteins | sample June2016WEW_19_1_FD_132423 | JGI IMG/M metagenome (GOLD analysis project Ga0187879, IMG submission 132423) | Peatland microbial communities from SPRUCE experiment site at the Marcell Experimental Forest, Minnesota, USA - June2016WEW_19_10 | ecosystem: Environmental > Terrestrial > Soil >... | reverse complement strand
GCGGGATTCCTTTCTCGTTTCTTCCTCTTGGGCCTTTTCGGGCGGGTGAGGCCTCGGCGGGTTATTATCTTAATAATTAGCCTATCGTAACCCCCCCCCCCCCCCCCGGTACTTTGCGGGGAATTCCCTGTTTTCAAGGAGATAGAGCGATGGTTCTGCTGTAACTCCTTTGTTCTAAGTAGGTTAGATCCAAAATTCCTTGAAGCAAAGGAGTTACGAGCACTTGCGCGTGTTCGCTGGGTTATCGACGGTTTTATGAAATGATTGTGCGCTTCCGCGGGCATATATTCTGCAAAACGGCGTATTTGGAGAAATCCAGCAAGTTAGCTCTCGCGTGCGCGGGAATGGCGGGTTGGCAAGTTGGCGGCGGGAGGGCCACTCGCGAAGAACAAGGGAGGGTCCATCAAGGCGACCGACTTAGTGGCGCGGAGATAAAAGAGATTGCCGACGAGTCATTGGGAGCTGGCTGGGAACGCCATTGAATCCATGTTCTGCGGCGACAGAATCTGTAGATGCTCGAGAGGGATGGGATCGCGGCCCCAGACGAGATAATCGACCAATACTCCCCCCACGATGTACGGACTGATAAAGGCAAAGGGAAGAACATAGCCGCGTGTGATAAGCGACTCGGCGATGCTCTGGTTCCTTCTGCTTGGGCGCCGATAGCCGGGAACCTGCGGAATTTCAAACGCGGTCAGTTGCATTTCAGGATGCTTGCGCGCGTAACGCACCAGCTTGTAGGTAACCTGCCTGGGGGTGGTAGTGCCTGCGTCAGGAAGTGCGCCGCGGCGGAACGCGCCTGGAAAATAGAAGTTCAAAATGCCGCGCGTAAAATCCGCGCAATTCCTCGAAAGCAGGTTGAAGCGGGAACGGTTCGTCTCAGCGTTCATGCGGGCGATGAGCTCGTTGTCTTGAGCTTCAGTGGTTCGAAACCGGTACGCGTAGATGCGCCGCTCATATGCAACGCCCACAAACTGACTCCAACCTCTTTTCACATCGTCACCCCGGGGTACGTCCTTGCCCAGGCTTAGCAGGTGAGCGTCATGGTATTGGTCGCGCAGGCTGGTTACGGCTTCGCGATCTGTGCGTGCGGGAATCTCGGAGGCGCTCTCGACGGAATAGAGGTAAGGAAGCAGGGGAATCGCTATCCAGTCGTAGCCTGCGATTCCCTGATAGCGGGTAATCACGGCGCCAAACTCGTCCGGTGCGCAACGGCGTAACTTTACCGGAGTTTCAGCGCAAATGCGTGCAAAAAAGACAGCATCGTGACCTGTGGGATTCAAGAAACCGAAGAAACCAAAGGGCTCTTCCATCAACATCGCGGCCTGCGCGCAACTGCGCCGGCAAGCCAGCGATGAGAGCGCCAGAGCCACGAGAAAGAATGCAATTGCGCGTTGAGTGCGCATCGAGAGCACGGGGTGCCTTCCGGCCGGGTTGCGGCCTTACATATCCAGTATGATGCAGAGCCGGCGAGATGAAACGAGCGGTAGGGATGAGCGCGCGCATGCCTCGGGGGCTAAAGTCCTGACCTACCATAATCCCCGATTTGATTTAGACGCTTAGCAGAGCTACGGCGGCGAGGGCCAGGGCTATGCCGGCGAATTGGCGGCGGGAGGGCCACTCGTGGAGGAGCAGGGCGGCTAAGAGGATGGTTCCGGCGGGGTAGAGAGAGCAGACCAGGGCGGCTACGTCGAGGCGGCCGATCTGCGTGGCGCGGAGAAAAAAGAGAATGCCGATGGTGTCGAGGGCTCCGGCTGCGATGCCGGTGAGCCAGAAACCGTCCCATTTTCCCTTTGGCGGTATGGCAACGATAACCAGGATCAAGGATATAGAGCCGGCGGCGCGGGCGGAGGTCAGGGTCCACAAGATGCCGCCGGGATTGGCGAATTTGAAGAGGGTTAGTTGGGTTCCGAAGCCGATGCCTGCCAGGGTGGCTAGCAGCAGGGCGGTTGGGGGAGTGTTTGCGCCCCCGACCGCTGGTGAGCGGGTGATTAGCCAGATTGCCAGCAGGCCCATCGCCAAGCCTGCGGCGGTTAATGGGGTGGGCAGGCCATCGTGGATCAGGGAGAAAAGGACGGGGATGAGGGCGGTGAGAAGTCCGGTGAGGGCGGCGGTGAGACCCATGGTACCCATGGCCAGGGCGCGATAAAAGATGGCCAGGGCTATTGATCCTTCAAAGCCGCCCAAAGCGGCATAGAAGAGATAACGCGAGGCGGGGAGGGGAAGGTGGATTCCCAGGCAGATGGCGAGCAGGACGAGCACGGAAAAGATGTGACCTGAGGCGGCAACCAGCAGGGCGGGAGAGCGGCGCGCGCCGAGGCCTCCGACAAAATCCGATCCGCCCCAGGTGGCGGCCGAGACGAGACCTAATCCGGCCGCTGCTCCTGAGGAGTTCACGAGCTTATTGAGCGTCCTTGGCGTTGGGGTAATAGCCGGTCTTGGCGATTACCTCGAGGCCGGGACGGTCTACGCGCACATCGATCTTGCGGAATTTGCCGTCGATAAAGGGCTGGTGGCTGAGATAGCCGAGGGTGTACTGGGTGCGGGCTTCTTCGGCGATCTTGGCGTAGCTCTTCTCGATGCCGTCTACACCGCGCTCTGAGTCCAGGGTGCCGCCGGTGGTGTGGGCGTATTTGACGAGTATGTTGTCATACATGGTGAAGGGCAGGTGGACGCGGCTTATGTAGCCCTCGCCCCAGCGGGCTGAGTCGCCGACCAACGTGCCATAGACGGCGATCTTGTTGGTTTCGAGATAACGGATGACCTCTTTGTAGGTGGCCGTGCTGCCGTATTCCTTGCCGTCAGAGATGACGTAGATGATGCGGCGGCGTCCCTTGGGACGGTTGGAGAGTTCTTTGGCAGCGGCAAGAATGGCGTCGTTGAGGGTGTGAATCTCCTTGGGGATGGTCATGATGCCGTTGAAGGCGCCAGCCGATTTTCCAGGCTGAATGTTGGGATCGACGCATGCACCATTCTCGCGGATGTTGCAACCGGAGAGCGGACCGCTGGGAACCGGCGCCAGCATCTCGGTACCGGTCTCTTTGGTGATGGACAGGACCGCCGGCAGGCGGGTGGTTTGTGCGCCGGTAAAGCCGGTGCGCTCCTGAACTATGCTGGCATATGAAAAGACCGACACTTCATCGTAGGGGGTCAGCGCGCCCTGGATTGCGCCGAGGGAATTGTTCACTTTGGCCATGACGTCGGAGGTCAGGCTCTGATCGATCACAAAGGCGACGGAGAGCGGGAAGGGATCGACGGTAAAGACGCGCAACGGCTCGAATGAATCGTTTTCATAGACTTTGAAGTCGCGGAAGGTGAGACCGGCAACCAGCTTGCCTTTGTTGTCTTTGACGGTGACCGGGACTTCAACGAAGTTGACTTGGATGTGGAGCATGGTGGAGATTTTTTCAACGCCTTCGCCGGTCCCGGGCAACTCCGGAGGGGTGGTCTGGATCTCGACCTGGTTGGAAGGCGCATGACTACTGGGGGCGGGCTGCTCTTGCTGTTGAGCGGGAGTTGTGGTGGACGAACTGGCGGTTCCCGATTGCTCCTGTCCTGCGCCGAGTCCAGGAGTGATGGTACCGCTTTCCACGCCGGACAACGGAGGGGGCGCCTGAGGCGCGGGAGCATCCGGTACCGCGGGCTGTTGGGCCATAGCGGCCGTTTTCAGGATTGGGCTCAAGCTTAGAAGCGTCGCCAACGCGATTGCAGTGAAACCTAGCTTCATATTTCTCCAAAAGTCAGTGGTAACAAGTTAATGATCAGTGGTCAATACAAATCAATCCCTAATCATAGATGAATCTGGTGCTTACAGCGTTACGTGAACCATTGCGAGTGGCATTGAAAGCCGACTTGCGGCCATCGGCGGCAACCGGCAACGGACCACTGGGCACTGAACACTGTACTGGTCAGAGTATCAGACGCGACAGCGCGGCGCATGTTGCGTGTCTGACTGGAAAGAGTTCAGGTATGCTGACGGGAGCAGTGCTAATTCAGTCCAACGATTGTTGCAATAGTGACTCGGAGAAGCAGGATTCCTCGGCAGGGGCTAAAGCCCACACCCAATTGGTGGCGATTGCGGCACGACTGAAGTCGTGCCCTGACGCAGGGTTGGAGGTTTCAACAATCCCGAAACGGGGCCCGAGTATTTCAACAAGTGCGTAAGTTGGGACGATATGCTGGTGCGATTTGGAGTTGCCGCTTTGCTGTTGAGCCTACCTGTGTGGTGCGCGGAGGGGCGGGCGCAACTTGCTCCGTCGCCGGATGCGCCTCCGGTGAGCACTGCTCCGGCACAGGCGAGCGGGAATGAAACGGCGACGCTGAAGCTGAATGTGAACCTGGTGAACGTGTTCTTTACCGTCAAAGATAAGGACGGGAGGCTGGTTCCTCATTTGACCAGGGACGATTGCACCGTGACCGAAGACGAGGCGCCGCAGAAGCTGAAGAGCTTTACCGCGGAGACAAGCCTGCCGCTGACGCTGGGGATTCTGCTTGATACTTCAGGCAGCCAGTACCGCGTTTTGTCGAAGGAGCAGCAGGCGGGGGATAAATTCCTGGAGCAGGTGCTGAAAGCGAAGGACGAGGCGTTTTTGTTGACGTTCGATGTGAACGTGGACCTGCTTCAGGACATAACGGGCGATGTGCAGTTGCTGACGCGGGGGATGAATAAGGCGGAAATCAATACAGCGGGCGGCAATGGAGCCGGGGGATCGCCGGGAGCAGGCGGGGGAACGATTCCTGCTATCGGTAAAGTTAGGGGAACGCTGCTTTACGACGCGGTTTACCTGGCCGGGAGCAATGTTATGACCGAGGTGACGGGGCGCAAGGCGATGATCCTGTTGACCGATGGACAGGATGAAGGGAGCAAAACCAAGATCGGCGAGGCGATTGCGGCAGCGCAAAAAGCGAATGTGCCGGTTTACGTGATTTTGATTGCGGACCGGAGCTTTTATGCAGACGTGGGATTTGGGGATCTGGGCTACAAAGGCTTTTCGGCTATGAAGAAGATGACCGAGGAGACCGGCGGGCGGCTGATCGACGTGGGCAGCAATAGTAAGAAACTGGAGGAGGCTTTTCAGCAGATTGAAGATGAGCTGCGGACTGAATATGCGGCCAGCTATGCGCCTTCGAATGCTGTTCTGGACGGCGGCTTCAGGCGGCTGGGGGTGGAGTGCCGCGGGGATGGATTGAGGGTGCAGGTTCGGAAGGGATACTTTGCGTTAGGGACCAGGGAATAGGGACTGCGGAGTGGGAGTAAGTGGGTTAGCTGTGCAAAAGGCAGATAAGAAGGGCGGAAACTGTACTGTTCTTGGACACTAATTACCTTCGTACACCACTTAGTAATCTGGCGCACAAAGCTAGTCTTCTCTAAGATCGGCTGAAGTGGAAAAAACTTGAGGGCTTCTCATGGCTAATTTTTTAGCCTCAAGATTTTTTCACTTGAGGAGCCTGCGATGATTACGAACTTGGCCGCCCATGAAGGATTTGAGATCGGCCCCCGATTTCGCCGCACGATAGAGGAGAGAATCGAGCGGTTGGAAAAGGATGCCGCGTACGACGAGGCCCAGTTGGCTCTGCTCGAAGACGAGGACCATATACGCAGGCAGATGCGGCTGGTGGCTTTGCAAAGGTCAGAGGCTCTGCGCATGAGGCTGTTTCTCGATAACGCGCAGGCACGGTTGGCGATGTAAGACAGGGGTTAGGGATTAGGGGTTAGAAAAAGCCAATCGTCCGAGATTCTGTTTTTGGACGCTCAGGAACAAAAAACTACATTGAAAATAGATTTTGGAGCACCGGGCGGGAATCGAACCCGCGCATACAGGTTTTGCAGACCTGCGCGTTAACCACTTCGCCACCGGTGCTTGCAAGGTTGTCAGTTCTCAGTATTCAGTTATCAGTAAAAAACTGAAGACCGGGGACTGAGAGCTGACAACTGAAAACCTATTTTGCAGCTAACTCTTTTTTGGACAAATACCAAGTTTCAACTTTGAGGCCGGCTCCGCTGCCATTGGTACGCTTGGCTGCATCGGCTACGGTGGCCGGCGCGGGTACGATCACATCCTGACCGGGCGTCCAGTCAGCGCCAACGCTCACGGAATTTGCATCGATGGCGTGCAGGGCCTGGAAGACTCGTATCAGTTCTTCGATGTTGCGGCCCAACTGCATGGGATAGTAGATAATCGCGCGGATGGTCTGCCTGGGGTCGATGGCAAAGACCGCGCGCACGGTGGAGGTGTCAGAAGCCTCAGGATGTACGAGGCCATAGAGGCCGGCGACTTTCTGGTCGAGGTCGGCGATAACCGGGAACTTGACTTCGATGCCGGCGGCCTTTTCGAGATCGCGCACCCAGGCGATGTGCGAATAGATGGAGTCGATGGACACGCCGATCAACTGCACGCCGAGGTCGTCAAAGCGCTTGGCCGCGCGCGCAAAGGCGATGAACTCAGTGGAGCAGACGGGGGTGAAGTCGGCGGGATGGGAAAAGAGCAGCACGTATTTGCCCTTCGAGGCGTAATCGCTAAGGCGGATGACGCCGTGGGTGGACTTGGCTTCAAAGTCCGGGGCGGCTTCAAGGATGCGAGGAATGCGTCCTTCTTGAACGATGCTCATGACTTTTTCTCCTCAATGCTTTGATCTGCGGGCGCACCGACCGCGCCCAGAAACTGAAAACCCACCACGCCTGTTGGCGGGTGGGTCGTCGTGGGGATTCGAAGCTTTAAGGAATCTAGACCAGAGGACACACCCGCGCAGCGCGGCAGCCTGGACAGCAGCAGCATAGGCAGATGGCGGGAGTGACGTACTGGGTCACGATAAAATTCCTTCACCGGGGGCGCTTTCAACAAGCTACTTACCGGTTATCTTTAGGCTAGAAGCTTGGCGGGGGCGTGTCAAGAGATGCCGGGAGAGGATTGACGGTGAGTTGATGAACGACCCCCTCAGGGGCTATTGGTTCCTGCGTAAATCACCCTTGCGCCGTCCCTATGGGACTCCGAACGAACTTGTGAAATCCTTTTACCCCACGCTGAAGCGCGGGGCTAACCAACTCTGCGCCTCCGGCGCGATTGTGCGCGGAGTATTAATGCAGTCTTCAATAAGGCCCCGACGATTTTGTGAACTTCATGTACGGGCTGAGGCCCGTACCGTTCACTGAAGTCCGTCAGCGGCACGGCTGAAGCTGTGCCCTTTCAAAACACAGTTATGAAACAGCTCCTGTTCTTTCTGACGCGCTACTCTGCCTGATACTCTTTCTGACCCGCTGCTCTTTCTGGTAATCTGACTGACCTACTACTCTGTGCGAGGGCTTATGGACCTGGAATATTCTGTGGTGGATGTTTTTACCGACACGGCACTGGCGGGGAATCCGCTGGCCGTGGTGATGAATGACGTGGGGCTCTTGACGGAGCAGATGCAGGCGATAGCGCGGGAGTTCAACTTGTCTGAGACTACGTTTGTGGAGCGGCGGAAGACGGCGGTGGAAAGGGTTGAGGGGGTGCTGGTGAGGATCTTCACTACGCAGGAAGAGCTGCCGTTTGCAGGGCATCCTACGCTGGGGACGGCGAGCGTGCTGAGGCTGAAGGCTCCCGAGGCATTCGATGGGGATACGGTCAGGCTGGGGCTGAAGGTGGGGCCGGTTCCGGTGCGATTTGACGGGGAGGGCCTGTTTGGAGAGATGACGCAGAAGGACCCGGAGTTTGGGGCAGAGCTGGAACCACGCGAGGTGGCGCGGCTGACAGGGCTCGATGAGCTGGATCTTGATCCGGGGCTGCCGCCCCAGGTTGTTTCTACGGGAAATCCGTTTGCGATTGTGACGCTGCGGTCAGATGAGGCGCTCGCACGGCTCAAGGTGCGACAGGAGGAGGCTACGGAGTGGCTGCGAGCACGTGGGGCACGGTGGTTCTATGTGCTGGGGCCGACTGGCGGAGAAATGCCTGCATGGCGGGCACGGATGCAGTTTAACGGGGGTGAGGATCCAGCTACCGGATCGGCGGCGGGATGCGCGATCAGCTACCTGGTTCGTCGCGGAGCTGTGGCTTCAGGCGAACGAATTGCATTGCGGCAGGGCGTGGAGATGGGGCGGCCGAGCGACATTTTTCTTTCCGCGAAGATTGTGTTGTCGAAGGTGAGCGACGTGCACGTGGCGGGAAGCACTGTTGTTGTAGCAAACGGACGGCTTTTCCTGCCGTGATGCACATGCTTTCAACAGGTTTTCATCTTCGCAAGTGCTGGGTAGTGTTAGCTCTAGCTAATTCACTGTTAATTCATGACGATTTTCAGAGTGAGTTTTCGCCTACATTTCCCTCTTCCCACGAATTTCCAATACACGTAGTCTTGGCTTTCATTGATGCAATTTAACTGGTTCCTATACCGGTTTCTATCCCAGGCCTCACCCACTGTTTTATGAGACCGTAGTCGGCCTCTTGTGATACGGAAGCCGGTTGCCGATTCATGTGCGCGAAGCGTCGAACTGAACGGCTTGCGTGCAGATACGGCATATTCGTGCGCAAGATCAACCATGAAAGTGCTTAGAAGTAGCCAGTCGCCGGGCCCTGAACAATAACCTACCAACTTGCCGGAAGAGCAAAGAAGGCGAGGGTGAAGTGTTGGCGGGCGCTAATGAAACGAAATTGCAAGACTCAAGGAGCTTATCCAGACATGCGGCCAAAGAAAGTGATACTCTGCGTCGACGACAACGAACAGGAGTTGTCCGTACTGAAGTTCATGCTGTCGACCAACGGCTACCGGGTACTATCTGCCTGCACCGGTCAGGAAGCCATCGGCATCTTTATCCAGACCCAAGTGGACCTGGTGCTGAGCGACTATGCGATGCCTAATATGGACGGAAATCAACTGGTGGACCGGCTGAAACAGATCGCTCCGCACACCCCCATGATTCTGCTGGGGGATGAGCAGAAGATGGGAGGCGAGATTTATACCGCCGACGCGTTGCTGGCCAAGAGGAACTGCTCGCCGCACGAACTGCTGGAACGGATCAAGGTGATGAGCGTGCGCAAGCGCGGGCCACGCAAGGGCGCGCTGCGGATGACGCCGGTGGAGGAACTGGCGGCGGCGTCGTAAAGGCAGGGGCTAGGGATTAGGGGTTAGGGATCTGCTGTTCAATCTGGCGGTTGTGGATTCCAGCTGCCGATTGTCGGGTGTGGTGACCTTTCTATGAAGTGCGCCGCCTAACTAATCCCTAACCCAGCATTCCTAATGTCTGAAACCAGATGCCGAATCCCTGAACACTAATTCGTAACCCGTATTTCCTAACCCCTAGCGCCGAATCCCTAATCCCTGCTTTTACCCTTGACGATCTATGCACGACAGGGGCATACTCCCCACTTGTGCTCATGCTGAACGTTTTTTTTTGCTGTTGGGAGTTGGCTTCTTATGGACTTAGTCGTACTTCGTATTCTTTTTGTGGCCCTTCTTGGCGGGGTCTGCTATTTTCTTCATCCATTCGGCCTGACGGGATGGGTGAGTGCGGGGGCGGGCGCCCTTACGGCCTGTGCGGTGATTGTATTTGAGTTGAGGGTGCGGGCGCTGAGCCTACGGCGGCTTATTGGGGCCGTGACGGGGAGCGTGCTGGGAATCTTTGGCGCGGCACTGTTCTGCCTGGTGCTGCGGTCGGCGCCGCTGGTTCCAGCGACCTCGGCGGCGCTGCAGATCTTTGTGCTGCTGCTGATGACCTACGTAGGGCTGCTGGTGGGGGCGAGCAAGGGCGACCTGCTGAACCCGGCGGCGCTAAGCACTGTGTTTGCCACGGACCGGGCTACGCGCCCGAATGCCAAGGTGCTGGACACCAGCGTGATTATCGACGGGCGAATCGCCGATATTGCCGAGGCCGGCTTTATTGACGGCATGATGGTGGTGCCGGAGTTTGTGCTGAGGGAGCTGCAGGTGGTGGCCGACTCGACCGATGGATCAAAGAGGCAGCGGGGACGGCGGGGGCTGGATATGCTGCAGAGGATGCAATCGAACGCCAATATCCAGGTGCAGATTGTTCCCGACGATTTTCCTTCGATTCGCGAGGTGGACCTGAAGCTGCTGGAACTGGCCAAGAAGTGGGAGGCAAAGGTGGTGACCAAAGACTTCAACATGAACAAGGTGGCCCACCTGCACCACGTGGAAGTGCTGAACATCAACGACCTGGCCAATGCGCTGAAACCGGTGGTGCTGCCGGGCGAAAAGATGACGGTGCTGATCCTGCGGGAAGGCAAGG
>Ga0187879_10003743_pt1 | contig 10222 bp, 5 predicted proteins | sample June2016WEW_19_1_FD_132423 | JGI IMG/M metagenome (GOLD analysis project Ga0187879, IMG submission 132423) | Peatland microbial communities from SPRUCE experiment site at the Marcell Experimental Forest, Minnesota, USA - June2016WEW_19_10 | ecosystem: Environmental > Terrestrial > Soil >... | reverse complement strand
GCCTGCATGAACTCAATGCGATCCTCGGCGAAAAACATGTGCTCGGTGCGGCATAGGCCGATGCCCTCGGCTCCGAACTTGCGGGCCGCCTTGGCATCGCGCGGAATATCGGCATTGGCGCGCACGCCAAACTTGCCGCGGAATTCGTCGGTCCAGCCCATGAAGGTGGCCAGGGCACCGGAAGAGGGATCGGCATCGAGCGTGTTGGCCTTGCCCGCAAACACTTCGCCGGTCGAACCGTCGAGCGACAGCCAGTCGCCTTCCTTGAGGGTGACTACTTTCCCGCCGACCGTGACCGAAACCAGCTTCTTGTGTTCGTCGACGGTGATGGATTCGGCGCCCGCCACGCACGGCGTGCCCATGCCGCGGCAAACCACCGCCGCATGACTGGTCATACCGCCGCGCGCAGTGAGGATGCCCTTGGCCACTTCCATCCCGTGAATGTCATCGGGCACGGTTTCCTTGCGGACCAGAACCACGGGCGACTTCTGGGCCTGTATCACCGCCTCATCGGCTGTGAAGACGATGGTGCCGACCGAGGCGCCGGGCGATGCCGGCAGGCCGACGGCCAACTTGGTGAGCGTTTTCTTCGATGCCGGATCGAGCACCGGGTGCAAAAGCTGGTCGAGCTGTTGCGGCTCCACGCGCAGGATGGCTTCCCGCTTGTCGATCAGACCTTCCTGAACCATCTCCACCGCGATGCGGACCGCGGCCGGCCCGGTGCGCTTGCCGTTGCGGGTTTGCAGCATGTAGAGCTTGCCGTCTTGAATCGTGTACTCGAAATCCTGCACATCGTGGTAGTGCTTTTCGAGCATCGTGGTGATGTCGCGAAGCTGCTGGTAGACGGCCGGGTTCCACTTATCGAGCTCGGCAATCGGGTGCGGCGTGCGCACGCCACTCACCACGTCTTCGCCTTGCGCGTTCTCCAGGAACTCGCCGTAGAACACTTTCTCGCCGGTGGCCGGGTTGCGGGTGAAGCCCACGCCAGTGGCCGAAGTTTCGCCCAGGTTGCCGAACACCATGGCCTGCACGTTGACCGCCGTGCCCAGGTCGTCGGGAATCTGGTTCATCTTGCGGTAGTGCTTGGCGCGGTCGTTGAACCAGGAGCGGAAGACGGCGTTGCGCGCGCCGGCAAGTTGCTCCAGAGCATCCTGCGGAAACGGCTTGCCGGTCTTCTTCAGAACCAGCTTTTGGTAAGCCGCGATGACTTCCGCCAAGTCCTGGGCAGTAAGCTCGGTATCGAGCTTGGCCTTGGCCTTCTTCTTCTGGCCGTCGAAGATCGCGTCGAAATCCGCCTTGGGAATTTCCAGCACCACGGCGCCGTACATCTGGATGAAGCGGCGGTAGCAATCGTAAGCGAAGCGGGCGTTGTTGGCCTTGGCTTCTAGCGCCTTCACGGTCTGGTCGTTCAGCCCCAGGTTGAGGATGGTGTCCATCATGCCCGGCATGGAGAACTTGGCGCCCGAACGCACGCTGACCAGCAGCGGGTTGGCGACGTCGCCGAGCTTCTGGCCCATTCGCTCCTCGAGCGTCTTCAAGGCCTCGACCATCTGCGCGTCGATTTCCGCCGGCACGCTGTTGTCGTTATGGAAGTAAATGTTGCACACTTCCGTGGAAATGGTGAAGCCTGGAGGCACGGGCAGCTTGGCCCGCGACATTTCCGCCAGCCCGGCGCCCTTGCCACCGAGCGTATCTTTCATTTTCCCGTCACCGTCGGCGGTTCCGTTGCCGAACGAATAGACATACTTCTGCATGCTTTAAGCTCCTATGATGTAGTTACAATTTCCGAAAAGTCCGCTATGTTGGAAAATTCCAGTAATAGCGTGCCGAGTAACATCAAGCGATTACGCCGGACGTCGTCCTCCGGCGCATTTACTAACACCTTGTCGAAAAACAAATCCACTTTGGGCCGCAGTTGAGAAACCACCGATTCAATCGGCTGGCCCGCGATGCGCCGGTATTCGTCGTACAGATCCCGTTCCGGCCCATCCTGCAATAACTTCTCGTCGATCGCCGTGGCATTGACGCCGGTGAACTTCTGCTGGTCGAGGATATTGCGGATGCGCTTGAAACTCGCGGCGAGCGGTTCGAAATCCGGCGACGAACGCAAGTCCCGGATGCGGATCAACCGCGCTTCTAAGTCGACCAAGTTGCTCCAGCCCGCGGCCGTGGCGGCGTTGACTTCGTCGTACAGAAAGCCGCGAACCTCCTTGAAATAATACCGGATGCGATCCTGCAGGAACTCGGCCAGCGCCTTCGCCCCGTCCGTCCCATCGTCCACAAGGGGCGCCAGATCGATATCGATCTTGCCTTCCACCAGGATCTTGACTACGCCTTGCGCCGCGCGCCGCAGCGCGAACGGATCGCGCGAGCCGGTGGGGATCAGGCCAACGCCGAAGCAGCCGCGTAGGGTGTCGAGCTTGTCGGCCAGCGCAACGATCTGGCCGGTGCGGTTGCGCGGTATCGCATCCTCCATGCTCTCCGGTTTGTAGTGATCGTAGATCGCCTGCCAGACCGGCTCGGGCTCGCCTTGCGCGCGCGCGTAAAGGCCGCCGACCACGCCTTGCAGCTCCGTGAATTCCTTGACCAGCTCGGTGGTCAGATCGCACTTGGCCAGCTCCGCGGCGCGCACCGCGTGCGCATCGCCGCCCAGCGTACTCACCAGCGCTTTCACGCGCTCGGTCTTTTCGAGATAGGAGCCCAGCTTGGCCTGGAAAGTAACATGCGCCAAATCGGGTAGGCGCGCGGCGAGCGACTTTTTCTGATCGGTCTGCCAGAAGAAGCGCGCGTCGTTGAACCGCGCGCGCAACACGCGCTCATTGCCGCTGCGCACGAAGCCCTCCGGATCGGACGGAATGTTCATCACCGCCGCGAACTGGGGCGCCAGTTTGCCGTGCTCGTCCTCCACCGAAAAGTATTTCTGGTGGTGGCGCATCACGGTGACCAGCACTTCCTCGGGCAGCGCCAGGAATTCCGCGTCGAAGCTGCCCACAATGGGCGTGGGATGTTCGGTGAGATAAACCAGCGTCTCCACCAGCGCCGCGTCGGGCTTGACGCGCACGCCGGCCAGTTCTTTGTGGATCTTGTTGCGGCGCTCTTCAGCCTTGAGGATCACGTAATTCTCGCGCAGCCGCTCGGCATAATCGGCGATGGTGACGGCGATCGCGCGCGCGCCCAGCCGGCGATGGCCGGAGGTGACCGCGCCGGAGCGCACGCCCGCCAGCTCGAACGGCACGACGTCGTCGCCCAGAAGAGCGACGATCCAGCGGATGGGCCGGATGAAGCGCGGACCGCCCTTGCCGGTCCAGTACATGGTCTTGGGAAAACCGATTTGCAGAATGATGCCGCCGAGCGTCTCCGCCAGGATATCGAGCGTGGCGCGGCCCGCCACGGTTCTGACGAACGTGTAGTAATCGCCCTTGGGCGTGGATTCCACCGTGAGCGCTTCTGGCGCTACGCCATGCTTGCGGGCGAAGCCGGCCACGGCTTTCGGCGGGGCCGATTTGGCTGGACCCAGAGCGCGTTCCTCGCTGTCGGCCTGGCGTGCCGGCAAGCCTTCGGCGCGAAGCACCAGGCGCCGCGGCGTCGCGTCCAGCGTGACCGAATCGTGCGCAATCTCCAGCTTCTCGAACAGCAGCCGAAGGCTTTCCAGCGCCGCCGGGATCATCCAATCGGGAATTTCTTCGGTGCCGATTTCGAGCAGGAAGGGAAGCGAAGCGGGGCTCACTGCGCCACCTCCGCCACGGCCGGCTGCCGTTGATCCGCCCACGCCTGCGCCACGCCCACCGCCAGCTTGCGCACGCGCTGGATCACGCCCACGCGCTCGGTGACGCTGATGGCGCCGCGCGCATCCAGCGTATTAAAAATGTTCGAGCATTTCAGCACCTGGTCATAGGCCGGCAGCAAAGGGAAACGCTGCTTGTCGGCGGCCTTCGGGTCGTAGAGCTTGAGCAGCCGCGCCGCTTCGCCCTCGTGCAATTCGAACAGCTTCCACAACATGGCGATGTCCGCCATCTCGAAGTTGTAGACCGAATACTGCAACTCGTCCCGATACCGCACGTCGCCGTAGGAAAAGCCCTTGGTCCACTCGATGTCATACACGCTGTCTCTCACTTGCAGGAACGCCGTGAGCCGCTCCAGCCCATACGTCAGCTCGGCGGGAACCAGGTCGAGATCGATGCCGCCGCACTGCTGAAAGTAAGTGAACTGGGTGATTTCGAGGCCATCCAGCATTACCTGCCAGCCGATGCCCCACGCGCCCAGCGTTGGCGATTCCCAGTTGTCCTCTTCGAACTTGATATCGTGTTTGCGGAGATCGATGCCGATGGCTTCCAGGCTCGCCAGATACTGTTCGATGACGTCATCGGGCGATGGTTTGAGGATCACCTGGAGCTGCGAGTGCTTGAACAGGCGGTTGGGATTGTCGCCATAGCGGCCGTCGGCGGGACGGCGGCTGGGCTGCACGTAAGCCACACGGTACGGTTCGGTGCCGAGCACGCGCAGAAAAGTCTCCGGGCACATGGTGCCCGCGCCCACTTCCACGTCGTACGGCTCTTGAATGATACAGCCGCGTTCCGCCCAGTACTGTTTCAGCTTGAAGATGATTTCTTGAAACGATGACATCGGTATACCTTGCAAGAGCCGGGCCGGGCATGCCCGGCCCCTACGGATTCTCCAATAGTGGCGCCGTGATCAACCGGCGCTCTACGTGCGATTCAATTTGCTCCACCAGGAAGCGGCGCAGATCCGCCGCGGTGGCCTGGTTCCAAGCCGGTCCGGAAAGCTGCGCCACTGGCGTGCGCAGCATTTCCGCGGCGATGGCTCGCGATCCCGCGCTCAACTCCCGGTTGCTGCCGCCAAGCGTCTTCCGACAATGGCCGCAAATCAGGCCCGCCCGGTCGCGGCTGAAAAACGCGCGCTCGGGAGCGTCCGCCTCGGGATCGTCGAGCAGGCCGCCGCAGCTCAAACACACGTGCAATTCCGGCAGCCATCCGGAAAGACGAACCGCCCATAGCGAAAAGTAAGCGACGGCCCGCCACGCACCGTTCCCGGTGGCAGTTCGCAAGTAATCCAGCACAGCCAGCAGAAGGCGGAAAAACTTCTCATTCGGCTCCGCGGCGGGCAACATCTGTTCGGTCACCTCCGCGAAGTAATCCAGCGCCACGCCGGCCCAGTAATCGGACGCCAGCCCGAATTGCGAGCGAATCAATTCGCAACCGTCCAGGCTGACCAGTTCGCGGGTTTCGCGTTGGAAATACGCCATCCGCACGTATGACAGCCGTTCCAGGCCGGCCCCGAACGCATTCTTCGGGCGCCGCGCCCGCTTGGCCACGCCGCGCAATTTCCCCTGATCCCGCGTAAGAAAGCTGACTACCAGGTCCGCCTCCTGAAGCGGGTAGGTACGCAGAACAAGAGCTTCGCTGACGCGCGCTGGCACACGTGGAAATTTCAGAGTAACACAGTTGATTTGCCCGCTTCCGCCAGCCGCCGGTTCCCCCTTCCATTTCGCACACGCCTGGGCCTGCCCGATTTCCGGTCACCGTGGCAAAGCTCACCAGCCAGTTCGATTGCAACCATTCATTCATCGTTATGTAACGGAAATGAAACAATTTAGATGCTGCGCCGATGGGCAGGCGGCTTAAAATAGGTAGCATATGATGCGACAAGCCGCTGTTGCCCACCAGGTCGAGCAGCGCCGAACCCGAATCAAGATTCTGAATGGTCCCGCCATGAGCTGCGACGTGGCAGGCTGCCACGCGAAAGCCGCGTATCTGTTCCGCGAAGAAGATGGACCCATCGCAGCGTTTTGCGATGTTCATGCCGATGAATCCGCATCCAGGGCCGGCATCCCTCTACCGACATCCAAGATCACCATCCTCCGCACCATGTTGGGTTGAGCGATTCGCCGCCCTACGTTTTCTGGGCCGGCGGTTTCAGCCGTGCGTGATTGCGATCGCGCTTTTTGGGCGGGTCGCGGCGCTGCCGGATGAACCATTCCTGCGAGTTCACCTTTGATTTCGCGCCGCCCTTCCTGCGCGTGTAGACTCCGGTGGTGTTCATCTCCCGCGCTTTCACGTTGTCGGCCAGATATACCGCCAGCACGTTGTCGCGCAGGTGTCGGATCATGGCCGGCTCCCGGATGGGCGCCAGCACTTCCACGCGATGGTCGATGTTGCGCGGCATCAGGTCGGCGCTGCCGATGTAAATCTCTTCCTCGCCGCCGTTGCGGAAATAGAAAACACGGCTATGTTCCAGGAAGCGGCCGACAATGCTGATGACTTCAATGTGGTCGCTGACGCCCGGCACGCCGGGGCGCAGGCAGCAGATGCCGCGCACCAGCAACTGGATGTGCACCCCCGCTTGTGACGCCTTGTAGAGTGCGCGGATAATCTTGGAATCCACCAGCGAATTCATCTTGAAGATCAGGTGCGCCTTCTGTCGAGACTTGGCGTGTTTGACTTCCCGCTCGATCAGGGCTTCGAACTTCGACCGCAGATTCACCGGCGCAACCAGCAGCTTCAGGTAGTCGGCCTTGTGCGAGTAGCCGGTCAGATAGTTGAACAGGTCGCTGACATCGTCGGCCACGGCTTCATCGCAGGTGAACAGGCCGATATCGGTATACAAATGAGCCGTCACGGCATTATAGTTGCCGGTGGAAAGGTGGACGTAGCGGGCGATGCGGTCTTTCTCGCGCCGCACCACCAGCGCCACCTTGCAGTGGATTTTGAGGCCGATCAGCCCGTAGACCACGTGCACGCCAGTACGTTCCAGCGCGCGCGCCCATTCGATGTTGCTCTCCTCGTCGAAGCGCGCCTTGAGCTCCACCAGCGCGGCCACCTGCTTGTCTTCCTCCACCGCTTCGAGCAGCGCTTCCACCACCGGCGCGTTGCGGCCCACGCGGTACAGGCAGGTTTTGATGGCCAGCACGGCCGGATCGCGCGCCGCCTTGCGGAGGAATTCGATCACCGGCTGGAAGGAATCGAAGGGGTGGTGCAGCAGAATATCGCGACTGCGGATCATGCCGAAAATGTCTTCCTCGTCGGAGCTTTCGGCCAGCTCGGGCGGGACCGCGGGCAGGAAAGGCGCATCGCGCAGGTCCGGCCGGTCCAGACCATGCAGGCTCATCAGGCGCTTCAGCGAGAGCGGCCGCGGCGAGCGGTAGACTTCGCTTGGCCCGATCTCGAGGTTGCTCATGAGAATGTTGAGCATCGGGCCGGGCATGTCCGCGGTGACCAGCAGCCGGACCACGCTTTGGAAGCGCCGCTGGCGAAGACCCTCCTCGACGGTTTCGAGCAGGTCCTCGGCCTCCAGTTCCTTGATCGCCATATCCGCGTCGCGGGTCACGTGGAAAGGGTTCGCTTCCAGGATCTCCATGCCGGGAAACAGCACGCCGAGTTGCGCGGCGATCACCTGCTCCAGCCACACCAAGTCGATCCGCCTGGGCCGGCCGCGCTTGGTGGCAGCCTTCGCGCTGGCGCTCACCGGCACCAGTTGCGGCAGCGAATCGGGCACTTTCACGCGCGCGAAGTGTTCGTTGCCCATGCGGTCGCGAATCGAAACCGCCAGGTTCAGGCTGAGATTCGAAATGTGCGGAAAGGGGCGGCCCGGATCGAAGGCGAGCGGCGTGAGCACCGGAAACACGGTTTCGTCGAAGTACCTGGCCGCTTGCTGGCGGTGGGTCTCGTTCAACTCGGCGTAGTCGTGAACGAAAATGCCCTGCTCGCGAAGCGCCTCCAGCAAGCGCTCCAGGGTGCGGTGCGCTTCGGCCAGCAACCGCTTCACCTCGCGCCGGATGGCTACCAGTTGCGCCCGCGGGCTCATCCCATCCGCGCCCGCTTCGAGTGAACCCGCCTCCAACTGCGCCGCCAGGCCCGCCACGCGCACCATGAAGAACTCGTCCAGGTTGGAGCCGAGAATCGAAAGGAACTTCACCCGTTCCAGCAGCGGGTTACTCTCGTCCTCCGCCTCTTCCAGCACGCGCCGCTGAAACGCCAGCAGACTTAGCTCGCGATTCACATAGAGCGCCGGGTCTTTCAAATCCACCGGCGCCGGCGCGGTGGTCTGGCGCTGGGCAGCGGACCGGGCTGGCTTCGCTGGTATCTTCTTCGGCATAAGTGGTGCCTGCCGCACTTACTGGCGGCTCTTTCACTTTCGCACGAAACCGAGGTCCGGTGCGGCGGCGGGTTCACGCTTTTGTCACACAGGCATCCGCCGAACAACGGCAAAATGCGTGGATTGCGATCCTTGTCTCTACCGCCCGGATCAACGTCTCAAAATGAATTATGTAACTAATATTGCCGCTTCGGCGCCCTTACAGCAAGGAGATTCAAAATGAAGCCGACATTTAGTGCATTTATTCTCTTCGCATCCCTCGCATTTGCCGTGCAAGCCAGGGCCACGGTCCTGCCGGATGCTTGCGGCAACGACAAGGTCAAGTTCGACGTTTCCGCAGAAAGCAACCAACCCGCGCCTGGCCCTCTGGCCGATGGCAAGGCCAGGATTGTATTCATCGAGAACGAAAACCACATGCTCGGCCCTTTCATGAATGCTACAGTTCGCTTCGGTTTGGACGGAGCCTGGGCCGGCGCGAACAACAGCAACTCCTATTTCACAGTGACAGTGGACCCGGGAGTGCATCATCTATGCGCCAGTTGGCAATCGGCCCTGCCCATGCTGAAGAAGAGCATCGATGTGGCAAGCTTCACTGCCGAAGCGGGCAGAGTCTATTACTTCGCGGCCCAGGTCACGGTGATCCCCTCCACCGAACGCAAGACCACCGACGAGTATACCTTCGGGCTTTCGCAGTTGAACGACGATGAGGGCCAGTACCGGGTCAAGGCTTGGAAGCTCGCCACATCCACGCCAAAATAGGTGCGCCAACCCGTTGCGTGCCCTACGCTCGGATTTATGCGGGTTCATTGGGAACCGGGAGTCTCGCCATCGTTCGGTCGCGCGCGCAGGTTCACGCTTCTGTCACACAGGCATCCGCCGAACAACGGTATAAAGGATAGGGGACCCAGCGCGTCCCAATCCGAGCGGTAAGCGAGAACGAGTGACACCAACCGAAGAGCCGATCATCCAGGCGCGCGCCATCGAAAAGTTCTACGGACTGCCCGCCGCCCGCATACAGGTGCTGGCGGCCACCGATCTGGCCGTGTATCCGGGCGAGATTCTGGCGCTGCTCGGGCCATCGGGCTCCGGCAAATCCACCATGCTGCGGATGCTCTCCGGCCTCGCGCCGCCCTCGTCGGGACAGGTGCTGTGGCACGGCCAGCCGGTGGCGGGCCCGTGCGAGAACGTCTCCATCGTCTTCCAGAGCTTCGCGCTGTTCCCGTGGCTGACCGTGCTCGACAATGTGGAAGCGCCGCTCAAGGCGCGCGGCGTCGCGAGGACGGAGCGCATGAAACGCGCCCTGCGCATTCTCGATTCGGTGGGCTTGGACGGCTTCGAGCAGGCCTACCCCAAGGAGCTTTCCGGCGGCATGAAGCAGCGCGTGGGCTTCGCCCGCGCGCTGGTCGTGGAGCCGGAAGTGCTCTTCATGGACGAACCTTTTTCCGCCCTCGACGTGCTCACCGCGGAGAACCTGCGCTCGGAGCTTCTGGAGTTATGGGACGGCAAGAAAATGCCTACGCGCGCTGTGTTCATCGTCACCCACAACATTGAAGAAGCGGTGACGCTGGCCGACCGCGTGGTGGTGCTGGGGAAAAATCCCGGGCATGTCCGTACCGATTTCCGGGTTGCCATGCCGCGGCCGCGCGACCATCAGGACCCTCCCTTCCTCGAAGCCGTGAATTACATCTACCGCGTGCTTACGCAGCCCGACCTGGTGCCCACGCCGCAGCCCGAGCATGAAGCCGCTCCGGCGGCCGGCGCCGCGCGCGCCAAGTATCCGATGGTGCCGCACGCCCGCCCAGGCGGAATCGCCGGCCTGCTGGAATTGCTGGTCGATCGCGACGGCCGCGACGGGATCCACCACCTGGCGGACGATCTGGCCTTCGAGATCGACGACCTGCTGCCGATCGTCGAAGCCGCCTCCCTGCTGGGTTATATCCATGTGAAGGAAGGCGACGCGGAGATCACGCCCGAGGGAAAGCGCTTCGCCGAGGCCGGCATCCTGCGCCGCAAGGAACTCTTCCGCGTGGCCGCCGAGCGCGTTCCGCTGATCCGCCAGATCAATCGCGCGCTGGCCAGCAAAGCCGACCACTCCATGCCCGCCGATTTC
>Ga0187879_10003741_pt1 | contig 10224 bp, 9 predicted proteins | sample June2016WEW_19_1_FD_132423 | JGI IMG/M metagenome (GOLD analysis project Ga0187879, IMG submission 132423) | Peatland microbial communities from SPRUCE experiment site at the Marcell Experimental Forest, Minnesota, USA - June2016WEW_19_10 | ecosystem: Environmental > Terrestrial > Soil >... | reverse complement strand
GCAACTTCCGCCCGATCAAGTGGCCAAGCCCGGTGGCGGACGCGGAATAAAGAAAAAGAAAGTCGTCAAGAAGGGCAGTACCGATCTCGCCGCCGAGCGCGAGATGCGCGGGCTGCGGGTGCCCAAAAAGCGCCGCGCGCTGCCCGGCAAGGAACAGCGAAAAACCGAGATCACCACGCCCAAGGCCTCCAAGCGCGTGGTTCGAATCACCGAGGGTGTAACGGTCGGCGATCTCGGCCGCTCGATGGGTGTCAAGGCCGGCGACCTGATCAAGAAGTTGATGGAACTCGGCCAGATGGCGACGCTGAACCAGGTGCTCGACGTGGACACCGCCACGCTGCTGGCCGGCGAGTTCGGCTACAGCGTCGAGAATGTTTCCTTCGACGCGGAATCCGCCATCGAAGAAGCGCCTGAGGAAGCCGTGGTGGGCGAAAGCGTCACGCGCCCACCGGTCGTCACCGTCATGGGCCACGTCGATCACGGCAAGACCTCGCTGCTCGACGCGATTCGCCACACCAACGTGACGGCGCGCGAGTTCGGCGGAATCACGCAGCACATCGGCGCCTACACCGTCGAGGCAAATGGACGGACGATCGCGTTCGTCGATACCCCCGGCCATGAGGCGTTCACTGCGATGCGCGCGCGCGGCGCCAAAGTCACCGACATCGTCGTGCTGGTGGTCGCCGCCAACGAAGGCGTGATGCCGCAGACGCAGGAGGCCATCAATCACGCTCGCGCCGCCAACGTTCCCATAATCGTCGCGATCAACAAGATCGATCTGCCCGACGCCAATATCGACAACGTCAAGCAGCGCCTGACCCAGGTCGGCCTGGTGCCCGAAGACTACGGCGGCGACACCATCGTCGTGCCGGTCTCGGCTCGCACCGGCGAGGGAATCGACAAGCTGCTCGAGATGATCCTGCTGCAGGCCGACGTGATGGAGCTGAAGGCCAATCCGGCTCGCGCCGCGCGTGGCACGATCATCGAGTCGCAGCTCGACCGCGGCCGCGGCCCGGTCGCCACCGTGCTCATCCAGGAAGGCACACTGCATCAGGGCGATCCTTTCGTCAGCGGCGTCTCGTACGGGCGCGTGCGCGCGATGCAGGATCATCTCGGCCAGCGTCGTACCGAGGCAGGTCCGTCCACGCCGGTCGAGATTTTCGGCCTCTCCAGCGTTCCCGAGCCGGGCACGGTGTTCACCGCGGTGGTCGAGGAATCGAAGGCGCGCCAGGTCGCCGAGTATCGCCGCTCCAAGCAGCGCGAAGGCGAACTCGCCAAGACCAGCCGCATCTCGCTCGAAGACTTGAGCCAGCGTCTGGCGGCGGGCGAGGTCAAGGAACTCAAAGTCATTCTCAAGGGCGACGTGCAGGGCTCGGTCGAGGCGCTCGCCGACTCGCTGGCGCGGCTTTCCACCGAGGAAGTAAAGCTGGAGGTAATCCACGCCTCGGCGGGCGCGATTTCGGAGACCGACGTTACGCTCGCGTCGGCTTCCAAAGCCATCATCATCGGTTTCAATATCCGTCCCGAACCGAAGGCTGCCAGCCTCGCCGAGAAAGAAGGCGTCGAGATTCGCCTGTACACCGTCATCTACGAAGCGATCAACGATATGCGCGAGGCGATGGAGGGCCTGCTCGCGCCGACCTACCGCGAAAAAGCGCTCGGCCGCGCCGAAGTCCGCAAGATTTTCAGCGTGCCTGGCGCCACCGTCGCGGGATGCATGGTCGTCGATGGCAAGATTGTGCGCAGCGCGCGCGCGCGGCTGGTCCGCGACGGCCGCCCGGTGTGGGAAGGCAAGCTGGCCACGCTCAAGCGCTTCAAGGACGACGTGCGCGAAGTCACGCAGGGCTACGAATGCGGTATCGCGCTCGAAAATTTCAACGACGTGAAACCCGACGACATCATCGAAGCTTTCGAGATGGAAGCGATTTTGCGCAAGCTCGCGGCGCCCAAGCCCGAGACCGTGCGCGGTCAGGCGGCCGTCGAAAAGCAGCTTCAGCCCTAGACTGCGCGGTCGTTGGTCGATCCGGGCGCGCGAGCCTGCGCGTTGGGGGAGGGGGTCATCATGGTCATCGGCGTCATGCGGCTGACCCTGTTTCTGCCGGAGAATCATTCGCTCAAGGGCAAACGACAGGTGCTGCGCGCGATCAAGGATCGCGTCCGCAACAAGTTCAACGTGTCGATCGCCGAGTCCGACAGCCACGACATGTGGCAGCGCGCCGAGTTGGGCATCGCGCAGGTCGGCAGCGATCGCGCGTTCGTGGACCGGGCGCTGCGCGAGGTCGTCAACTTTATCGATTCGCTGGGCCTGGTCCCGCTTGGCGAAGAGCAGCTCGAAATCATCAACTACTGAGAGCGGGAAAACTACCGGCAACGCCGCCGCGTCAGGGGCGCGGCTTTCGTGACCGCGGGGAAGAACATTGGCAGAAGGTCGAAGACCGGAGCGCGTCGCCGAGGCGATCCTGAGGGAGCTGTCCGGGCTGCTGGTCCGCGATCTCCGCGACCCGCGCCTGCGCGGTATCACGCTGACCGGCGTCAAGATGGACGACGACTTGCGCCACGGCCGCGTCTATTTCTCGCACCTGGAGGGTTCCGTGCGCGCACCCGCGGCGGTGGCCGGCTTCAGGAGCGCCAGCGGGTTCATCCGCCGCGAGATAGGCAAATCGCTCGGGCTTAGATACACGCCCGAGCTGGATTTCGAATTCGACCCCGCACTGGAGCGCGCCGCCCGCATCGACGCGCTGCTGAAGCAAGCCGCGTCCAAAGACTGAGCGCGCGTTTTACGACAAAACTCTGGCCATTCTCAGATCCACAAATGAACAAGCGAACGTTCTTCGTCTTCGCATTCGCGATCGCGCTGATCGCTCCAGTACTCACCGCATCGCCCGCTGGCGCCACACCCTGGATCAACGGCGACTACCTGGCCCGGTGGGTCTTTTGGGGCCTTCGCCATCAAGTCGCGCCGTCCGACGACTACAAAATGTTTCCTTACCGAACGATCGATAACGCGCCGCCCGCGTATCAATTTCCTCGCGCGCCCGCCGCCGGCGCCATCCCGGTCGAGGTGGAGTACAAAGACGGCGATGCGATCAAACGCGTCGCGCTCGACGAGTTGCTCGAATCAACCGGCACTCACGCTTTCATCGTGACCAAGGACGGCAAACTTCTCGACGAGCGCTACCTCAATGGCTACCAGCGCGACTCAATCTGCATTTCGCGCTCGGTGGCCAAGTCGTTCACGTCGGCGCTGGTCGGGATCGCGATCGACGAGGGCTTTATCAAGAGCGTCGACGATCCGATTATCAACTACCTCCCGGAACTCAAGGACCGGGGCTTCGACGCGATCACGATCAGAAATCTGCTGACGATGGGATCGGGAATCCGCTACCGAATAAGTTCCCTGCCGTGGGACGAGGACGCGCTGTACTACTTCTATCCCAATCTCAGGAATCTGTTGCTCTCGGATATGGAAGTCGCCGAGCCGCCGGGGAACGCCTTTCATTACACTGACTACAACGTGGGTCTTCTGGCGATAATCGTCGAGCGCACGACGCATCGCACCGTCAGCGAGTACCTGCAGGAGAAAATCTGGAAACCCATCGGGATGGAGTACCCCGCAACGTGGAGCCTCGACAGCGTGCAGGACGGACTCGAACTGACGCACGTGGCGCTCAACGCGAGGGCGATCGACTATGCGAAGTTCGGTCAGCTCTACCTCGACAAGGGCAACTGGAACGGGAGGCAAATCATCTCGGAGCGATGGGTGACCGAGTCAACGGCGCCGGATCCGAACGATCACCGTCGGTGGGAAACGTATCCCCAATGGGCGGACGCAGGCGGCTACTACAAATATTTCTGGTGGGGCAATTCCAGGGGAGCCGACTACAGTTTCGAGGCCATCGGCAGGTGGGGCCAGTTCATCTTCGTGGCTCCCAGAGCGAACGTGGTTATCGTGAGGACGGCAGGCAATTTGGGCCTCGACATCGAGCAGTGGTCGCAAGTCTTTCAATACATCGCGAATTTTGTGAGCCATGGCGAGCAATCAGGCGGCGCCGCCCGCATCGACGCGCTGCTCAAGCAAGCCGGGTCCAAAGACTGAGCGCGCGCGCCTCAGGTTTCACTTGCGCTGTGCGCGCCCCGCAAAATACGCCCCGTAAACGCGCAGCGCCATATTTGATTACGGTATCAAAAGCTGGCATATATTATGGCATGAAGCCCGAGCGAAAGATTACCGTGCATGTTCGCAGCGAGCTGCTGGACAAAGCCCAAAAGGCCGCGCGGGCCGGAGTCAGCGAAACCGTTCGCAAAGGTCTCGAGTTGCTGGCTGCGAGCGAGGCCTACGACCGGCTTTTGAAGATGCGCGGCAAGGTGAAGTTCTCCGTCGATTTGAACGAACTGCGCCAAGACCGGCGGTGATTGCTCTGGACACCAGTTCCACGATTGCTTTCCTCTCCGGCGAGCGCGGAAGAGATGTGACCGCCGTCGAAGCCGCGCTGAGGTTTCGCCAGGGCGTGTTTCCGCCGGTCGTAGTGACTGAACTTCTCAGTGAGCCTGCAGTTCGCTCGGACATGGCAGCTCTGATTCGCGCCGTCCCTCGGCTCGAAATTTTCGACGGCTATTGGGAGCGGGCGGGCGAGCTTCGCGCCCGGCTTTTGCGTCGAGGTCTTAAGGCGCGCCTGGCTGATACGCTGATCGCACAGTCATGCATTGACCACGAAGTCGCGTTGGTGACGCGAGATCGCGACTTCCGCAATTTTGCGATTCACGCTGGTCTGAGCCTCGAATAGTCCGGCTCGGCAAGAGATGTCTTACCGATCAGTTCGCCGCTCTCCGACACCACCTTGAACAGCCGTCCGCCCGTACCCGAGGACGCTGGCTTTCCGGCGAGATCTGGTACGAGCAAGCCGCTAAAGCAATGGACAGTCTACGGCGCCGTTATAGACGAACCCACTGCGAAATGGTCCGTGGCGGCCGGTATGGTCGGTGGGGGCTTGCTGCAGGCGACCACGGCAACAGATTCCCCGGTTGAACAGGAACCAAGGTATGCAGCGCAGTCCTCGCCGTTCGTACTGCTAAGGCTGGGAACCGCGAGCGAGGCCTCCAGGCTCTCCGGACCAAAGATTCCGGCCAACAGATGCACAAGTACGGTGCTGCCGTCGCTGCTGGCGCAGAGGGTGCCATTGAGAAGAGCGCCCGGTATACCCGCGACAAAGCCGGTGAACGAATCGCATTTGCCCTTCTTGGGTATAGATGCGGTCGTGCCCACGACGGTGGCGCTCCCAAAGTCGATACATAAGTCTTTCGCGTTGGCGGGCTGCGAAACCAGCAGTCCGACTGCAAGCAATACCCACAACGCGGGTTTCAGAAGAATCGCTCCTTGCTTTCTGGTTACCATATTCCCCTCCATGCTGCTTTGGGTCCTTCCGGCCCAATCAAGCAGGGCTACCCTCTTAGCGCAAGCGTGACTCTATAGATAGGGCTTGGCGCTGAAAACGGAATCACGTTTCAGATTGAAGATCCGCTCGACCATCGCCGTCACCCGCGAGGTCGCCCGCGCAACTGCGATCAGTTCCCCGCTCTCCGGCACCACCTTGAACAGCGGTCCACCGGATGGAACCAGGGAGTCGAGCGCGCGCGCCCAAAGACTGAGCGCGCGGCTTACTTCGAAAGCATGCGGTCGCGATTTTCGGGTTTCTCGCCGCGCTCAAGCAGCGGCTCCACGTCGCCTGTGATCAGGCGCGCGCCGCGATCGTTGCGGACGTAGGTCCACGCCCATTCGACGATCACGATGAACCGGTTGCGAAATCCGATCAGAAAGAAAATGTGCACGAACAGCCACATCAGCCATGCGACGAGGCCGCTTAAATGCAGGCCGGCGATGTCGGCAACCGCGGCCGCCTTTCCAATCGTCGCGAGCGTCCCCTTGTCGCGGTAGCGGAACGGCAAGCTTGGCTCGCCGCGAATCGATCGCACGATGTTCCTTGCCGCCTGCCGCCCTTCCTGCATCGCCGCCGGTGACAGTCCCGGCACCGGCCTGCCGCCCGACGAGATTGACGCCAGGTCGCCAATCACGAACACGCCGTCGGCGCCCGCCACCGAAAGATCCTGATTCACGATCACGCGGCCCGCGCGATCCAGCTTGACTTCCGCGCCCAGCGCCTTTCCCAGTGGCGACGCGGCCACGCCTGCGGCCCAGATTACGGTGCGCGAGTCGAGCCGCGCGCCGCCGTGCGTGACGCCGCGATCGTCGATAGCAGTTACCGGAGAATTCGTGATGACCTCGACGCCGAGCCGCTCCAGTTGCCGCCGCGCGCTCGCCGACGACTCGGGGGACATCGCGGGCAGCACGCGCGGGCCCGCCTCGATCAGGATGATTCGCGCGCGGCCGGGATCGATTTTCCGAAAATCGCGCTCGAGTACGCGCCGCGAAATCTCGGCGAGCGCCCCGGCCATCTCGACTCCCGTCGGGCCTGCGCCGATTATCACGAAGGTCATCCAGTTGGCGACTTCCGACGCGTCAACCTCGCGCTCGGCTGCTTCGTATGCGACCAGCACGCGGCGGCGTATCTCGACCGCATCCTCGAGCGTCTTCAGGCCCGGCGCCGGCTCGATCCATTCGTCGTGGCCGAAGTACGAATGGGTGGCGCCGGTCGCGACGATCAGATAGTCGTACGCCACTTCGCTTTCGTTGTCGGCGAGCCGCACGATCTTTCGCCGCGTGTCGATCGAGGTCGCCTCGCCGAGAATCACGTATGCATTGCGCTGGCGGCGCACGATCCGTCGTATCGGCGAGGCGATGTCGCTGGGATTCAGCGCCGCGGTCGCGACCTGGTAGAGCAGTCGGCTGAAACAGGTGATGGTTGCGCCGGTCAACGATCGTCAGCCGAACCGGCGCGCGCTTGAGCGCCCGCGCGGCGGCGATTCCGCCGAATCCGCCGCCGATGATCACGACGTGTTTCTGAGGCGATGGCACCGAATCAGGCTCCCGTGCCTTCAGGATTGAAGATCCGCTCAACGATCGCCGTCACCCGCGAGGTCGCCCGCGCCACTGCGATCAGTTCCCCGCTCTCTGATACCACCTTGAACAGCGGTCCGCCCGATGGAACCAGGGAGTCGAGCGCGCGCGAATCGCCGTTGCGCAGCCGTTTTTCGGCGGTGGCATCGACAACCAGCTCCGGGATGCCGGCCAGCGCGGCGCGAAGACCAATCAGGCGGGTCGGCGGCGCACCGGAATCGAGCGCCGCGAGGATGTCGGCAAGCGCGGTCGCGTCGGCAATCGAAAAAGCGCCGTTGCGCGTCCGACGGAGCTGCTCGAGGTGCGCGACCGTTCCGATTGCAACGCCGATATCGCGCGCCAGCGCGCGCGCATAAGTGCCCGGCGAGCACGTCGCGACGAATCGGATCGCATCGGGCGCTTCGCAATTGAGATCGAGGCGCTTGATCGCGACGCTGCGTTTTTCGGGCGGTGCAACGTCGTCGCCGCGGCGTGCGAGCCGGTAGAGCGGCACGCCGGCGCGTTTGATCGCGGAGAACACGGGAGGAACCTGTTCGATCGCGCCGGTGAACTGCGCGGCGACCTGCGCGAGCTTGTCAGCCGAGATGGAGGGCACGTCGGCGCGGCGAACGACGGCGCCGTCGCGATCGAGCGTGTCGGTCTCGACGCCCAGCCGGATAAGGCCCGTGTATTCCTTGTCGCCGCCGTCGATAAACGGCGCGAGCTTGGTCGCCTCGCCGATCATGATCGGCAGGATTCCGGTCGCGAATGGATCGAGCGTACCCAGGTGTCCCACGCGGGCCGGCTTCACGCGCGATTTGACGCGACGCACCACCTCTGCCGACGAGATTCCGGCGGGTTTATCTACCAACACAATTGCGTTCATGGGGAGATCCCTGAGCTTAACCGCTCGTGGGGCGCTGAACAAATAGTAACCGCAGACTCAGCGGTTTTCCCGCGATCGTCGGAGCGGCTTCTACCCCGCCTTTACTCAGCTGACCGGCTCTGTTAATTTGGTCGGCTAAAGATAAAGGAAAAGGGAAAGTAAGAACTCCGAATGCCTCTTCCATCGGCCCGCAAGCGGGAAGTCATCCAAGCCAACGCTCGAACCACCAATGACAGCGGCTCGCCTGAAGTTCAGGTCGCGCTGCTCTCGGCCCGGATCGACCAGTTGACCGAGCATCTCGCGGCGCACAAAAAGGATCATCACACGCGCCGTGGACTGTTGCGACTGGTCGGCAAGCGTCGTCGGCTGCTTGATTACCTGCATTCGCGCGATTTTTCGCGCTACAAAGGGCTGATCGAAAAGCTGGGTATCCGGAGATAGGCCGCACATATTCTGCCGCGCTGCCTGCAATTTTCGGGCGCGCGGGCCTTGGCCTGCCACCCGGCAGTGTTCCAAGGCGCGTCCCCTGTGGCGCCTGGCGGGCAACCGCAATCGTCGCACGGCCTCAGTCCTCCCTCAGGTGTCATTCATGTACGAAAAACTCGAAATCGATTTTGCGGGGCGCAAGCTCTCGCTCGAAACCGGCCGCCTGGCCCGGCAGGCGCACGGCAGCGTGCTCGCGACCTACGGCGATACCGTCGTGCTCGCGACCGCGGTCTCGCAGTATGAAGCGCGGCCCAACATGGACTTTCTGCCGCTCACGGTGGACTACGTCGAGAAGACCTTCGCGGCCGGCAAAATTCCCGGCGGCTTCTTCAAAAGGGAAGGGCGCGCCTCCGAAAAGGAGACTCTGACCTCGCGCTTGATCGACCGATCGATGCGCCCGCTGTTTCCCAAGGGCTACGATTGCGAAACCCAAATCATCGTGACCGTGCTGTCCGCCGATCGTGACAACGATCCCGACATGCTCTCGCTGATCGCGGCTTCGGCTGCACTCCTGATCTCCGACATCCCCCACAAAGGCCCGGTTGCGTCGGTCCGGATGGGCCGGGTGGACGGCAAAATTGTGGTCAATCCGACTCACACGGAACTCGAGGGCAGCGACGTCTCGCTGGTCATCGCGGCCAACCCCGAGTCGATCATGATGCTGGAGGGCGGCGCGCAGATCGTTGACGAAGAGGCGATCCTGGAAGCGCTGTTCGCGGCGCATGACGCGATGCAGCCGATTTTCGCGATGCAGGAAGAACTGCGCCGCCGCGCGGGCAAGCCCAAGCGCGAATTCGCCGTCAAGGAACGCGACGCTGCCCTGCTGGCGGCCGTCGAAAAGAGCATCGGCGACCGGATCGAGAAGGCGCTCGCCACCAAGGGCAAGAAGGAGCGCGCCGCGGCGCTGTACGCGGTCAGCGACTATGTGGTGACGGCGCTTGGCGAGAAGTTTACCGACCGCGCCAAAGAAATCATCGAGGCCTGCGACCACCTCGTGCGCACGCGGGTTCGGATGGCGATCCTCGACGACGACAAGCGAATCGACGATCGCAAGTCCACCGATATCCGCGATGTAAGCGCCGACGTGCAGGTCCTCCCACGCACCCATGGCTCCGCGGTGTTCACGCGCGGCGAGACCCAGGCGCTGGCGACCGTCACGCTCGGCACCTCCTCCGATGAGCAGAAGATCGACGCGCTGCTCGGCGAGCGTTTTAAGAAGTTCATGCTGCATTACAACTTCCCGCCATTCTCGACCGGCGAGGTGAAGTTTCTGCGCGCTCCGTCACGGCGCGAAATCGGCCACGGCGCGCTCGCCGAACGCGCGCTCTCTCCGATACTTCCCAATGAAGACGACTTTCCGTACACGATTCGCGTGGTGTCGGATGTGCTCGAGTCCAACGGCAGCTCCTCGATGGCGACGGTATGCGGCGGCAGCCTGGCGTTGATGGACGCGGGCGTGCCAACCAAGTCAGCGGTCGCGGGAATCGCGATGGGCCTGGTCAAGGAAGGCGACAAGGTGCGCGTGCTCACCGACATCCTGGGCGACGAGGACCATCTCGGCGACATGGACTTCAAGGTCGCCGGCACCAAGGCCGGCGTCACCGCGATCCAGATGGACAACAAGGCCGGCGGCGTCTCCAAAGAGATCATGCGCCAGGCGCTCCATCAGGCGCGCGACGCTCGCTTGTTTATCCTCGGCGTGATGGAGAAGGCGCTGTCAACGCCGCGCAAGGACGTCTCCAGCTACGCGCCGCGAATCGTCACGCTGCACATCAAGCCCGACAAGATTCGCGAAGTGATCGGCCCGGGCGGCAAGGTCATCCGCGGACTGGTCGAGCAGACCGGCTGCAAGATCGATATC
>Ga0187879_10003740_pt1 | contig 10225 bp, 14 predicted proteins | sample June2016WEW_19_1_FD_132423 | JGI IMG/M metagenome (GOLD analysis project Ga0187879, IMG submission 132423) | Peatland microbial communities from SPRUCE experiment site at the Marcell Experimental Forest, Minnesota, USA - June2016WEW_19_10 | ecosystem: Environmental > Terrestrial > Soil >... | reverse complement strand
GGCATACGCGTCGTCGGACTGCATCATGGCGGCCTGCTGATTGTCGCTCATGGCATTGGTGCCACTATCGGTCAGCATGTCGAGAAAGAGGTCGCGAGAGCGGAGGGGAACGTGTTGTAGCCCGCCTCTTCGATCGCCTTCAGCCGTTCGCGGGCGGGGGCCAGCCGCGTTTTCTGCACAATACGCACCTTGTGCATTTCGATGGGGATTTCGGTTCCGTCGGATAAACGTATACTCATAGCCGTCCTGAAAGTTGAATGCCTGGATTTGAGACCTGAAGGTCTATTACTAACACGTTGCGCGGGTGAAATGCGGGGGAGGGTGGGAGGTTAGCGGATAGGCTGATGGAGCTTCGACTGCGAGACGGGGACCCTCGATTCGTCGCGTGAAGGGGAGTGCGCTCGGTTCATTCTGTATTCGTTTCCTCAAAACCTGCCGCTACCAGCTCTGGAATGCTGAAGACCCGCTGTATCAATGAGCCACTACCACCGATCTCAATCGGACCGCCTTTGTTCTCCAGTTGCTCTTTGATGTTGGCGATTTGAACCTCCGGAAGATGCAAGGCTCTCATTGTCTTCGTAAGTCCGGAGATCCTGAAAGGTCTTGTCGAGAACGAAACTCCACGATAATTTATGGGATGCGCGCCCAGCCGGAATCGACCGCCGCCGTCCTCCATCACGTGGACTATATACGGTCGTTCCTCGTAATCTCCGAAGCGGTCGATGACTACTGCGCCTCCATCGGGAAAGACAGCCTGTATCCGAAGCTCGCCGCCCACGGCGTGTATATAGTTTCTTAGGGTGCTGAGGTACATGTCCGCGCGCCGCTCGATACGGGAGATCGAACTTTGCGGTACGTCCAGCATCTCGGCCATATCGGCTTGCGTGTGCGATTTGGCGCCACGGAGTTCTTCGAGTGCCATACGCTGTAGCTCCTCGCGAACCTGCTGTTGGTTGTCTGCGAGGCTCGCGGGGTCCATCTTCGCTTGAAGTTCCTTGTAGTTCCGTGCCATACTATTACCCTCCTATTCGCTTTCCAGCTCTCGCAGATGCCTGTCGTATATGGCGTCTGCGAGCGGTACCTGTTCCTCATACCAGCGATTGTCGCCAGTCTTATCTCCACCAATCAGCAGCAACGCGGTTCGCCGCGGGTCGAATGCATAAAGGACGCGATACGGCCGGCCCTGATGCTGGATGCGCAACTCACGCATGTGCGCATGCCGCGCCATCTCAACACCGGAAGAATGAGGCATCCTGAGCATCGGGCCAACCTGTTGCAGAAGGCTGACCGTGAAGTCAACGCTCTTCTGTTCCGCAGCGGCCAGGCCTTCCCACCACGCGCCGAACTCATCGGAGAACTCGACCTCCCAAGCCACATCTCCAGTATGTCATAGGAGACATTATGTCGTCAACGGCATAGTTGTGAGAGCCAGCCGCGCTCGCCTACCAGCCGAAGAGCGGCTTGCTGAGAATCACTATGACCAGCGCGGCTCCGCTCAAGAACGTGCCGAAGGGCAGTTCATAGGTAGATGGGTCCTTGTGCGTCAGTTTCATGTACGCGAAGCCGAGCACCGAGCCTGCCAGCGAGCCTAAGACCAGCGCGACCAGCCCGGCTTCCAGGCCGAGATAGCAGCCTAAGAGGGCAACCATCTTGACGTCGCCGAGGCCCACGCCTTCGCGATGTCTGGCCTTCCGATACAGCCAGCCCGCGCTCCAGAGCACGCCCGCCGGCAGCGCGGCCGCCACCGCCGCCGCCGCCAGTCTCGCGAACCACCCAGCCGAGTCCAGGCCGACCATCCACAGCAAGAGGGATGCGGTCGCGTCCGGGGTCGCCGCGAAGATTGCGAATACCAGGCCCGCCACGGTGCCCCAGACGGTGAATTCGTCGGGCAGGATGCGCTCCTCCAGGTCGGTGAATAGCAGCGCCACCAGCATGGCGGTGAAGACGCACATTTTGCCTGCGAACGGCGTCAGCCCGTAGCGGTAAACCAGCAGAAAAAAGAAGGCGCCGGTGAGCAGCTCCACCACCGGGTAGCGCGGCGAAATGCGCGCCCGGCAGTGACGGCATTTCCCGCCGAGAATGGCGTAGCTCGCCAGCGGCACGTTATCGTACCAGGCGATCGGCGCCTCGCACTTGGGGCAATAGGAGCGCGGCCGCACCACCGAAAGATCGAGCGGCCAGCGATAAATGCAAACGTTCAGGAAACTGCCGATCAGCAATCCGAACAACAGCGCGAGACAGGCTTCCATCATGAGAGCACCTCGTGATAAACCTCCATGGTACGGCGCACCATGTGGTCCACGGTAAAGTTCTCGATCACGGCGCGGCGGGCGGCCTGGCCCAGCCGCCGGGCGAATGCGGGGTCGCCGGCGAGTTGGACGAGCGCCGCGGCCACCGCGGCGGGCGCGTTTTCCACCAGCAGGCCGGTTTCGCGATCGCGCACCACTTCGGGCAATCCGCCGACGCGGCTGGCAATCACCGGCACGGCCGCCGACATCGCCAGCAGGGCGGCCGAGCCCAGCCCTTCGGCGTGAGTGATGTAAACGAACGACGCGGCTTGCGGCAGGTCGCGCTCCAGGTGTTGAGTGAGCAGTAACTCGACGCCCGCCAGCCGCGCCGCTTCCATCGCCAGCGGCGCGCCTTTTTGCGGATCGTCGAAGTTGGCCAGCGCCAGCACACGGGTTCCGGCGGATGGCTCCAGCACGGGAACGCCATCGTAGACCACGCTGATCTTTTCCTCCGGAACGCCGCCCGCCATCAGCATCCGCTTGACGAATTCGGAAACCGCCAGGTAGTGCCGCGCGCGCGCGTACTTCCAGCGCGAGCCGATCGGGAAAGCGACCCGCCGCGCCACCACTAGCGGCGCGCCGCGCACGATGGCGCCGAGCGTGTGGGAGCGTGCATCGTGGGCATGGATCAGGTCGTGGCGCCGCGCCAGCAGCGCGGCCCGCGCGAAACCGAGCGGCTCGACGCGCCAGCCGCGTTCCCGCGCGGCGACTGCGAGCGGTGCGCCCGTGCGCGCCAGCAGCGTCGATTCCACTCCCGCGCCGGCGAGTCCCTCGATCAGCCGCACCACCTGCCATTGGCCGCCACGCATCTCGCGCCCGGCATCCAGATGCAGGATGCGCATCAGCTCATGTTTCTCGCTTTCGTGTATTTGAGAAACGTGTAGAACGCCGCCATATAGGAAATCGTCAGGCCTTCCGGACCATCCAGAAAACCGCGGTTGAGAAAATAGCTTTGCAAAAACGCCCACGCGGGCGAGAACAAGACGCGGGAAAGCGGCACCTGGATCCGCCGCGAAGCCAGTTCCTGCGCCGCCAGCGTCGTGTAGCGCTCCATCGTCTTGATGTGCTCGGCAAGCGATTCGCAGGTGAAGTGCAGCAGGTTGCCCTGCAAATGTCCGACGCCGCCCTTGACGGCCACGCTTTCGTGCACGAAGTCGCCCACCCATTTGGCCTGGCGCCGGTCGTAGAGCCGCAGCTTGCGGTCCGGATACCAGCCGGAATGCAGAATCCAGCGGCCCATGTAGCGCGCGAGGCGCGGCATGGTGTAACCGTCGTGACGCGGCCCGGATTTCTTCAGGCTCCAGATTTCGGCTTCGAGCCCTTCGCTCAAGGCTTCGTCGGCGTCGAGCGAAAGCACCCAGTCGTGGCTGGCTTGATCGGCCGCCCAGTTCTTCTGCCCGGCATAGCCTCGCCAGTTAGCTTCGATCACGCGCGCGCCCAGGTTTTCCGCCAGCTCCGTGGTGCGGTCCGTCGAGCCGCTATCCACGATCAGGATTTCGTCGCAGCAGCGCAGGCTCTCGATAGCGCGCGCGATGTTACGCTCCTCGTTGAAGGTGATGATGGTCGCGGTGATCTTCATCGCCGCTCACAATCCGCCGGTGCCCACCGGCACAAAAGTGAAACAGAGCAGGAAAATTACCAGCGCCAGCAGCGCCAGCTTGCGCCGTCCGCGATCCAGCCCGCCGCTGTCATACACCAGGGGATGGCGCCGTCCGAAAATCAGCAGCGCCAGGCCCCAAAGCAGCCAGCCAAACCAGAACTTGCGCTGGTCGATCAGAAAGGCCGCACCGAGCGGCAGCAGGAGCAGGCTGAGCACCAGCGAGATCGTGCCGTGGCGCCGCGGAAAGAGTGCGTACACGATGTGGCCGCCATCCAGTTGTCCGATCGGCAGCAGGTTCAAGGCGGTGGCCAGCATCCCTACCCAGGCCGCCCGCGCGGCCGGATGCAGATAAATGTCGCTGGCCGCGACGCCCGGAAAAATGAGTTTGCCGAGCAGCCACTCGAGGCCCGGCACGCCGAATTGCAGGCTGCTCTGATTGGCGATGCCCGGAATCACCTTCGAAAACGCGAGGCCGATGGAAAGCGCCGGCAGCAGAAAAACGAAGCCGGCCAGCGGCCCCGCGATGCCGATATCGAACAGCGCCCGCTTCGAGCAAATGGGCGACCGCAGATGGATGAACGCGCCGAACGTCCCCAGAAACGGTGACGGCAAAAAATAAGGCAGGCTGGCATTCACTCCATACCGCAGCGCTGCCAGGTAATGGCCCAACTCATGCGCCATCAGGATGGCGAGCAGGGTCAGCGAAAACGGCAGCCCGGCCAGCAGCGCCGAAGGGTGACGCCATAGCGCAGGGTACATCGTAAGACTGTAGTCCACATCGAAGGGCAGATTGCGGTCGAAGAACATTTGCATCGAGGCTCCGACGGTGGTGGTCGAAGCCAGCGTGGCCGCGAACAGCAGCGCGTTCACCCAGTAACGGTCGCGGAAGCGGGCCTCCGGCAAGCCGGGCGCCTCCGCCGCTCCGCTCACGGAGTAGAGCGGGTATGATGCGGGCGGGAAATCCTGGGGAGACACAATGCGACGCGCGGCAGCGGTCTACTGCAGCGTCTGCAGCTCCTTGCCGGGCTTGAATCGCACCGCCTTGCCCGGCGGAATGGAAACCTCCGCGCCGGTGCGCGGATTCCGTCCGATGCCCGTCTTGCGGGGCTTCACGTTGAACACACCGAAGCCGCGCAGCTCGATGCGGTCGCCCTGCTCGAGCGCCTTCTTCATGGTTTCAAACACGGTCTCGACAGCCATTTCGGCTTTGGTCTTGGTGATGCCGGTGCGGTTGACGACTTCGTTGATAATATCCAGCTTGATCAAAAGATCCTCCTGTTGGCGCGCGCCAGCTTGCTGTGTCCCGTATCGGTCAACCATATGATAGGATTGAATTTATCCACATGTCAAGCGAGGGGGTTCAAGACCGCACCGAGCGCGTTACGGCGGACGATTTCCGGCGCGCCTGCAGCCGCTTCTCGACCGGCGTCACCATCGCCAGCGTAGTCGACCGGCAGGGCACACCGCACGGCCTCACGGTGAGTTCGTTCACTTCCGTTTCGCTCGATCCGCCCCTGGTGCTGGTCGCGCTGGCGCACGCCGCCAGCGTGATGGATGCGTTTCGCGACGCCCGTTTTTTCGCGGTCAACGTGTTGGCCGCCGGCCAGCGCGCTCTCTCCGAACGCTTCGCGCGCAAGGGACACGACCGCTTCGATGGTCTCGCGTGGCAGGCTGGCGAAACCGGGGCGCCCTTGCTGCCGGACACGCTGGCGGAAATCGAATGCGCCATCCGGTACCGCTTCACGGCCGGCGACCACGACCTGATCGTGGGCGAAATGGTGCGAGCCCAGATCCGCGAAGGCGAACCGCTGATTTACTTTGGTGGGAGATATCGCAAGCTGGCCGGCGGGAATCGGTAGTGCAGCTCAGGTAGGATAGACGATCGGTTTTTGTCGTCTGTCGCGCCTCCGCAACGGGACGCGCGGCTTGACAGACGACAAAAACCGATCATCTATCCTACCTCTGGACCAGAGCCGGCCGGCTCAGCGCCAGGGGCGTTCCCAGCCGCGCCACCAGCCGGTGTCTTCCAGGTTGAGCGCGTTCCAGCACAGGTCCAGCGTTTTGGCATCGCCCCACACGGCGCCGGCGCGCAGTTCGCGTGGCACGCCAGCAAGCTGTGCGAAGCGGTCGAAGACATCGCCGCGCGCGGCGGGCGGAACACGCGGCAGGAGGTGCCAAAGCGTGAGGCCGTCCCGCGGCCTGGCCGCGGCAAGCACGCGGGACAAAGCCGCGTCATCGCCGGATTCATACGCTGCCAGCGCACCAGTGAGCGCCTGCGGCGCATCCTCATAAAATGGAATGCCTGGACCATCCCGCCGCCGGGTCGGGCATTCGGCGCCGGCGGGGATGAACGATTCGCGTCCCTGCGACTGGAACGCCACCCAGCCGGTCTCGACGCGCAGCAGCCCGTTGCCCGCCCCATCCACGTCGAGCGTGTACTGGCAGCCCAGATCCACCGCGCGGGCCGAAGCCGTTTCCACCACGAATTCCCGTGGCGGAGCCCATATGAAAGCGTGCAGGCGGCCGCGGCGCAACTCCAGGTGGCGGCTGGTGGCGGCGCGCAGCTCCGAGCCGGGGCCCAGCTCGACGCGGCCCACCGGTTCGGATTCGAGGGTGACTCCCAAGTCTCCAGTTCGCAGAACCTGGCCCTGCAACACAGCTAGGTTTCCCATCCGCCAGGCGGTGGGCGCAGCGGGTGCGCTGGCGCTGCGGAACAGAAGGGCGCCGGCGGCCAGCAGGACAGCGGCGGCCGCGGCGAGCCACGCGCCGGGCGCGCGTTGGCGGCGTGCGCCGGGCTGGTTGCGGCCGAACCGGTAGCGCAGGCTCCCCAATTCCACTTCCAAACGCTCGATGTCCGGATCGGGCGGTCCGGACCGGTCCCACAGGTAGTCTTCACGCATGAGCGTCGCCTTTCCACAACTCGCGCAGCATTTTCATGCCGCGGCACAGATTTACTCGCACCGAGTCCGCAGTGAGGCCGGTTTGCAGGGCGATCTCCGGTCCGGTCATACCCTCCACCAGGCGCATGACGAGAGTTTCGCGATAGGCTTCCGGCAGGCTGCGGATGAGGTCGAGAGTGACCAGCGCCCGTTCGGCGCCGGCGGCCGCGTGGTCTGGCTGATCCATATCGGACGGGAATTCAGCGCGCCGGCGGCCATCGCGGAAATAGTCGATGGCGCGGCGGCGCGCGATGGCGCCCAGCCAGCCGCGAAAAGCAGCCGCTGTGCGCAACTCCCCCAGCCGTTTCATCGCCGCCATGAAAACATCCTGCACCAGGTCCTCGGCGTCGGCGGGCGGCACGCGCGCCAGCAGGATGGCGTGAACCATGCGCGCGTGCCGCAGATAGAGCTCGCCGAAAGCGGCGCGGTCGCCGCCGGCGGCCTCGTGAATGAGGCGCTCGTCGTCGGCCGGCCCGGAAATAGTGGCGAGCATTGCTTGCATGTTACTACCGCAGCATGGCCTCGATGTCGGCCGAGCTGAACTGCTGGTGGGCGCTCTTGTCGTTATAGCGGTCCACGCCGTCCGGGCCGGCAGTCGCCAGCAGACTGGTGAAGAGGCTGCCATTGGTAGCCTCCAGGCGAATCACCCAGCGGCCCTGTTTCGGCCACTGCTGGGCGATCGCGAACATGCCGGGGGTGGGGAGCGGGTCCAGTTTCAGCGGTATCTCGCGCCGCTCTCCGTTCACGTTTCCAATGGCTGTGGCGCTGATCTTACTTTCGTCGGGTTTCACGCAGCCGGCCGACCGTACGGTGACCACGGCGTTGAGTTTACGAGCTTCCGGGCTGGCTTCGGGGTTCCCCAGTTGCAGGTAGAAGCCACCGGCATATAACGACCCCGCCAGCGCCAGTAGCGCAGCGGGGGCGGTAATTCGCAGTACGTTTCGCATCCCTTTGTCCCTCCTGGGAAATGGAATTCTGCGGGAAAGACGCGGGCGGCAGCGAAGCTGTTAACCGGCGAGTATCCTGAAAACGGGGGATTTTTTCCACATTACTGGAGAACTCCTGCTTTATTATTGGAGATTTCTGCTTTTTAACCCGCCTGAAATCAATCAGTCATCTATGGCGTGTGAATTGCATCGTGGCGCATTGGGTGGATCTAGATTGAAAACTATCCTCATTGTCGATAGGGATCTGGGATTTGTCTTCTGGCTCGGCCAAATCCTGGATGAGAACGGCTATGTAGCCGTGCCCGCAAAAGGAGTCACCGACGCGGCGGAGATCGTGGTTACGCTCCGTCTTCCGGTTGACCTGCTGATTGCACCACCGGACGAGCATGGCCTTAACGAACTCGTGGAGAAGCTCCGTTTGGCCTCTCCGTATCTCCAGGTGGTTGCCTTGGCCAGTGAGGAGGACCAGGCATGGGCCATGCCACCTCCCGGGGCGGTTTGGAAACGTAAACCACAGCACAGGGATGAAGCGGCAAGGTCCGAATGGTTGAACTTGATTCGCGACCTTGACGGCAACTGCCTCACCTCAGTGGCCCACGGCTGACGCGTTCTGACCCGAAGCGGTCGACCAAGAGCGAAATATCCGATTTTGCGCGCCCATCTGCGCTGGCCAGTGGTAGTATTACCTTATCTGAGCTGCAAGGTTAGTGGGTTTGCCTTACGTGCTGACACTCCCATAACAACAGAGGATACAGAGGGTGTAGGAGTGGGAGCGATAATCACGCCGGGTCCGATGTTGCCGCCGGAACGCCGTGCCGGCCGCCGCTATCCGATTCACGCAGGCATCGAGTACAAGCTGATCCTGGGACGAAGGGTGGTCCGGACGGGAACCGGCCGCCTGGTGAATATCTCACGCAGCGGACTTCTATTCGAGTGCGCTCATGGCATCCCGCCGAGGACCAAAATCGAACTCGAAGTCGATTGGCCTGCGCAAGCCGTCAAAATGGCACTCCACGTGACGGGCCAGACCGTGCGCAATCAAGGTGTCTCCACAGCGATGACGATCCTTCGCAGCTCATTCCGCACTTATCAGGAAGATGCGGACCAGGGAAATCGCCAGCAAACGTAGGCGTGGCGGACGTGTTCCAGACAAGAAAAGGTCGAGACGACTCTCGACCCAGCACGCAAGAATAGGTGCGCCACGGCGATGCGTGCTGCCGCCATTCTGTCTTCTCGCTTCTGACTTCCCTTCATCCCTAGCTTGCCAGCACGACCCGATTGGCGCCGGGTTGCGGAGCGGGGGATTCGCCGGTGTGGACGCGAGCCACAACTGCCAGCGCGGCGAGATAGAACAGGCTGCCGATGATCATGGTTTCGACCAGGCCCAGATAGATGGCCGAGACCAGCGCGCACACCGATCCGAGTACGCTGGCCGCCGCGTTGAGCGCCCAGGCCCAGCGAACCGAAGGCGGGTGCCACTGCTCCAGGCGGCGGAGCCCGCTGGGGAAGGGCATGCCCATGACGAATCCGAGAGGAGCGATCAGCGCCACCGTAATCAGCGCCTTGAGAGGCAGCGGCAGCCAGACCAGCGCGGTGAGCAGCGAGGCGAGCACCAGCCCGAGGAGAGTAGCCAGCATCGCCACGCATCCCAGGATCTTGATCAGGCGGCTCTCCAGGTGCGCCGTCAGGCGGCCGGCGGCGGCGCTGCCCAGCCCGCTTGAAACCAGCAAGGAAAAAATCACCACCGTGAGAGCGGGCGTGGGGTGGCCGAGGAAGAGCACGAATCTCTGGATCAGCGCTACTTCGATGAGGATGTAGCCGGCGCCGATGAACAGGAAGTAGAGCAGGAATTTCAGCACGCCCGGCTGGCGCGGCAGGCGAGTGCCCAGCAGCAGTGGCGGCAGCACCATAATCAGCAGCGTGGCCAGGCCGGAGATCAGCGCCAGCCCGAACAGCAGCGGCACCGCCTTGTTCACCTTGTAGTCCGCGGTATCGTGAGAGGCCGTCCGCAGAAACGTCAACAAGTCGCGCGGCTGCACGGTGTAGAAGAAGAAGGGCCGGTTGTCGGTGACCGGGCGGATATCGAAGACGAAGCGGCGCTCGAAGCCCGCCGGATCGGACGTGTGCAGCAGCTCGTAGAACGGGTTCTGAATGGCGGCGTCGGGCAGGTAGATGGCCTGCATGTTGGCGGCGGCGAACAGGGCGCGGGCGCGGTCGCAATCGGCAGCGGTGAGCGGTTTGCGGCTGATGATCGCGGTATCCTGCGCGCCCCATCCTTGGACCGAGCCGGAGCGGCCCACGATCACGTGGCGCCATGCCTGGTTCTCGCCCAATTCCGACAGCGCTTCGCGGGCCAGCGCAATCAGGCGCAGGCTTTCGCGCGGCGGATCGAAGCCCCAGCGCGTAAATGCTATTACGCCGTCGTCGGTAAGGTGCTGCAGGTAATCGCGG
>Ga0187879_10003738_pt1 | contig 10230 bp, 7 predicted proteins | sample June2016WEW_19_1_FD_132423 | JGI IMG/M metagenome (GOLD analysis project Ga0187879, IMG submission 132423) | Peatland microbial communities from SPRUCE experiment site at the Marcell Experimental Forest, Minnesota, USA - June2016WEW_19_10 | ecosystem: Environmental > Terrestrial > Soil >... | reverse complement strand
GGGCAGCCGATCGCAAACTTTCAGGCGATTCAGTTCATGATGGCCGACATGGCGATCGAAATCGAAGCGATGCGGCTGCTGACGTACAAGGCAGCGTGGCTGGTCGATCGCGGCCAGCACGCCAACACGATTTCGGCCTACGCGAAGGCATTCAGCGCCGACGCGACGATGCGGATCACGACCGACGCCGTGCAGATTTTCGGCGGCTATGGCTACATGAAGGATTATCCGGTGGAGAAGCTGATGCGCGACGCGAAGCTGCTGCAGATCTACGAGGGCACGTCGCAGATCCAGCGCGTCGTGATCGCGCGAAACCTGCTCAAGGAGTGAGCGCGCGGCGCGCGCGGGGTCAATTCGCGGGCGCGACCGGATGCGGGATCGGCGGGTCCTGGCCGGCGGGCTCGTTGCCGGTGACCGCGCCTACGTATTCACCCTCGTGGTACACGTCAACCTGGCCGGTCGTCGGATCGGGAAATAGATTCCATTCGTCAGGCGGCGGCGCATCGGAGGGCGGCACATACACGACCGGTGCAGGCGCGGGAGGAGCCGGCGGCGCCGCGGAGCATGAGGCGCTCGCGATCAACAACAGCAGGGGGAACGCGGCTCGCGAAATTCTTCCATTCATGATGCGGCGCTGTGGCGCGGACGAGACTTAAAGTTATCTTGTCGCCGGATTGCAAGAATCGCAAGCGGCGTGGCGCGCGCGCAAGCGGCGAGCGTTATTTGCGCGGGATGCCGAGGACTTCGCGGAAGTGATGGATTGTTTTTTCCAGCCCGGCCCGAAGCGCGGTATGCGGCTGCCAGCCGAGGAGCTTTTTTGCGAGCTCGATGCTTGGTTTGCGGCGCACAGGATCGTCGGCACGGGGCGGCTTGAAAACGACTTTCGAGGAGCTGTCCGAGAGTTCGATGGCGAGCCTGGCCAGTTCCGCGATTGTGAATTCGTCGGGGTTGCCGATGTTCACCGGGCCGATGTGCGAGTCCTGATTCATCATGCGCACCAGCGCGTCGATGATCTCGTCAACGTAGGCGAACGCGCGGGTCGAAGTGCCGTCGCCGTAGATCTCGAGATCCTCGCCGCGCAGCGCGGCCACGCAGAAGTTGGAAACCACGCGGCCGTCGTTGATGGCCATCCGCGGGCCATAAGTGTTGAAGATCCGCACGATGCGGGTGTCGACGTTGTTCTGCCGGTGATAGTCCATCATGAGGCATTCAGCGACGCGCTTGCCCTCGTCGTAGCAGGAGCGCACGCCGATCGGGTTGACGTGGCCCCAGTACGACTCGGTTTGCGGATGCTCCTCGGGATCGCCGTAAACCTCGCTGGTCGAGGTGAGCAGGATGCGCGCGTGCACGCGCTTGGCAAGGCCCAGCATGTTGATGGTGCCCATCACGCTGGTCTTGATGGTCTTGACCGGGTTGTACTGGTAGTGCACGGGCGAGGCAGGGCAGGCCAGGCTGAAGATGCGATCGACCTCGAGCAGGATTGGCTCGACGACGTCGTGGCGGATAAATTCGAAATTCCGGTTGCCCAGCAGGTGCATGATGTTGGCGCGCTTGCCGCTGAAGAAGTTGTCGAGGCAGATGACCTCGTGGCCGTCTTTGAGCAAGCGCTCGCATAGATGAGAGCCGAGGAATCCCGCGCCGCCGGTTACCAGTGCTCGCACAGTTGTTCTCCCGGCTCAGCGGCGGTTTTCGCGGGCGATCGCGAGAACGGTTTCGACTACGTAGGCGACTTCTTCGTCGGTCATCGAGGCGTAGATCGGAAGCGACAGGCAGCGGCTGAAGATGTCTTCGGCGACCGGAAAATCGCCGTTGTGGTAGCCGTAGTTGCGCTGATAGTAGTGCATCGTGTGCAGCGGGATGCAGTGCACGGAGCATCCCACGCCACGCTCCCGCAGTATCTCGACGAACTGATTGCGGCCGAGCTTGAGGCGCTCGGGCCGGATGCGCAGCACGTAGAGATGCCAGGCGTGCTCGAGCCCCGGCTCGGAGTAGGCGGTCTGCAGCGCGTCGTCGGTGCGAAACGCCTCGTGGTAGGCGCGCGCGATCTCGCCGCGCCGGCGCATGAAGTCTCCCGCGCGCTTGATCTGGGCCAATCCGATGGCGGCGTGCACGTCAGACAGATTGTATTTGAAACCCATGTCGTGGATTTCGTAGTACCACGAGCCGCTCTTGTCGTAGCGCTTCCACGCGTTCTTGTTCATTCCGTGCAGGCTGGCGACGGCGATTTTTTCGGCCAGCGCGTCGTCGGCGGTGGTGACCATGCCGCCCTCGGCGGTGGTGAAATTCTTGGTGGCGTAGAAACTGAAACAGGTGAGGTCGCCGATGGTGCCGATTTTGGTCATCCCGCGCCCGTCCATGTGGCGCGCGGAGCCGGCCGCGTGCGCGGCATCCTCGACAATTTTCAAATTGTAGTTGCGCGCGATTTTGAGGATCCAATCCATGTCGCAAGCCTGGCCGGCAAAGTGCACGGGCAGGATCGCGCGGACCCGTTTGTTGGCGCCACTCTCGAGCGCCTCCTCGATGCGGGCCGGGTTGATGTTGAAGGTGCCGGGATCGACGTCAACGAACACCGGCCGCGCCCCGAGGTAGCCGAGAACCTCGGCGGTCGCAGTGAAGGTAAACGGCGTGGTGATAACCTCGTCGCCGGGACCGATGCCGAGCGCCCATAGCGAAAGATGCAGCGCGCCCGTGCAATGCGAAACGGCGAGCGCGTGCTTCGCGCCGACGTAGCCGGCGAATTCATTCTCGAAGCGCTTGGCCTTGGGTCCGGTGGTGATCCATCCGGAGCGAAGCGCCTCGAGTACCTCGCGCTCCTCGTCGGGTCCGATAGACGGACGATAAAATGCTACTTCTCGCATCGTGTGTGCTTCCGTTGAGATCAGCGCAATCCCGTTTGTCGAGCTATTTTCGGAGTATAAGGGATAGGTCAAAACGGGAGCAAGGCAGGAGTCGATGAGGCGCGCAGGATGGGCCGCGGCAGCGGTGGTGGTCGGATGGTACGTGTTCGCGCTGGCGATATTGCATCCGCTCACCGACGCGCCGGTGGTGGATAGCTGGCTGTACGGCTCTGCCGTCCGGCGTTTTATCCGCACCGGCGAGATCAGGTTTGCCGGCTTCACGCAGGTGATGCCGATAGCGCAGGTGATCTACGGCGCGGTTTGGTCGCGCGCGTTCGGCGCGAACTCGGTGTCGCTGGAACTTTCGGTAGTGACGCTGGCGGTGCTGTGCGGAGTGATGTTCCATGCGCTCGCGATCGAATGCGGGGCGTCTCGATGGCAGGCGCTGGCTGCGACCGGGCTGCTGATCTGCAATCCTTGTTTCACCTTCCTGAGTTTTTCGTTCATGACCGAGATTCCGTTCCTGACGATGATGATCGCGGCGCATCTGGCGTTCGCCAGGGCCGGCGGACGGCGCGAGGATTTGTGGCTGTGGATAGCGGCGGCGCTGGCGGTGATCGCTTTCATGATTCGGCCGTTCGGTGCGATGGCGATAGCTGGTTGCGCGGGCGCGATGCTGCTTTACGGCGCGGGGCGGCCGGCAACGCGTCGTTTGGATCGCGCGCGGTGGCTCAAGATGATGGCGCCGTTCGGCGTGGCGCTGGCGGTCTGCACCGGACTTTGGGTCTGGCTGACGGTGCTGGGTCCGAAGCCATGGGACCTGCAGCTCGACGAAAATCACTTCTACTACCTTTCCCGCGTGCCGCTGGCGAGCTACCTCCGCGCGGGCGTGCTCGGTCCTGCCCTTTACCTGGGCATGGTGCTGTCTCCCCTTGCGATTCTACAGCTGACGACGCCGCGATGGCGCCGGGTGGCGATTGGCGGCGCCGGAATTTTGGCAGCCGCGCTGATCCTCATGTGGATGGACAATCGGCTGCCCGTGACGCCGGAGTGCAGTTGCTTCGGCGGGTGGCGCAACGTGCTTATACTGCGCGGGGACTCGAATCGTTTTTCATGGGACGGGAACTGGCAATACGCGTTCCTGACGCTGGCAAGTCTTGGCGCGGCCGGACTTATCGTCGCGTTCGCGGAAATCCTTAGAACTATTTCACGTGCGGCTGCCGCGATTGTTATAGCGGCGATAATTTATTGGGCGGCGACTATCCCGCTGTGGTTTTACAACGACCGCTACTACCTGGTGATGGTCCCGGCCGGCGCAATCGTGCTTGCGCTTGCACCGCTGCCTCGAAGCAGGATGCTCAAGGCCGCAGGATTGGGGATGACACTCGCGATGGGTCTGATGTCGCTCGGCGGGACGTATGCCTATCAACGCGGGATGGCGGTAATCCTCGCAACCCGCAACGAACTGGAGCGCGAAGGAGTTCCGCGCTCGGCGATCGACGCCGGCTACACGCTCAACGGCGAAGATCTTTATCGCTATCCCAAGCATGGGATTGAAACGATGAAGCTCGAAGCTGGAATCCCGATGATCACGTCGGCGAAAGTGGATGAATACACGCTTGCGAGCAAGCCTATCGCCGGCACGCAGGTCGTGCGGCGCCTGAAATGGCCGGGACCGTTCGGCCTGGGCCATCGCTACTTTTATCTAGTGAGAAAGCAGGACGCGGCCGGCAACGGCGGCAATCCGCCCAACGCGCCGCCGGCCGCCACGCCGTCGCGCAACTAGCTGGCGCTGCCGGGCGCCGGTCCCGGCATCACGTAGGTCGGGACGCCGGTCTTCTGCTCGACAGCTTTTTCGAGCTTCCGCATATCGACCTGGTCGGTAATTCCCAGCCGGTCGGCTTCCTTCTGCGCGTATGCCCACAGCCCGGCGTAACGGCCGTAGAGATCGTCGTGGACCTCGACGTACAGCAAGTCGCCGCGCCATCCAAACTTCACCGGCTCATAGACGAACATCCCGGGCGTGCCGATTTTCACCTTGTTGAAGAGGCGCTCGATGTCCTCGGGGTACAACCGGATGCATCCGTGGCTGACCTCCATGCCGACGCCCCACGGCACGTTGGTGCCATGCAGGGCGTACTGGGGCAGAGTGAGTTCGATGCGGTAATGGCCCAGCGGATTGTCGGGATCGTCTCCGGAGACGACATGGTCGGCTTCGCCGTCACGCTCGAGATGTTCCTCGTAGATGTCCTCGGGCACCACCCAGGTCGGATTGCGGGTCTTTCCGCGGACCGTAAAATCTCCGACCGGCGTTTTCCAATCGAAACGTCCCAGCCCGACCGGAAACGTGTACACCACCGACGGCCTGACTCCGCCCGCAGAGTGCTTCTTGCCCGTGACGAATTTGGCGGGCGTGACCTTGTCTTTGCGATGGAGCGGTCCGATCGGCGACGGAAAATAATAGTACAGCCGCATCTCGGGGATGTTCAGCACGATCCCTACATGCGGCGTATCGGGCAGGATGTGCTCGTCGGGCAGAATGATCTGCCTGCCGGCCGGGGGCCCCCACCAGTCGATTCCGCCATTTGCGTTCGAAATTTCCTTGGCCGTCACGCCGAACCATCGCCCGACGTCGAGCAGCGTGTCGCCCTTCTGGATCTGGTACGTAATGAGATTGCCGATGATGTCGTCCTTGCCGTGGGGCAGCGGGTAGGCATAGAGCGGGCGGCGCTCGAATTCGTCCTCGGTCCACGCGCCATTCGCAGCCGGGATCGCGACCAGCGCGATCAGGAGCAGGGCGGGGAAGATTCGAATCGCAATATCAATGAAGCGCTTCATGAACTTCCAGGTGGGTTGGCGAAAATCCGCGCGAACGATTCGGAAACTGCGGGCGGCGTGGTGGCATTCAATTAAATGATAGCGGCCCGATCAGTCTCCGAGCAACCGCAGGTTTGCGAACTTCAGCACCAGCAGCTTGATCCCGCCGCGCTCGAAATTAACCCACGCCTTGGCGCCATCGCCGCGCCCCTCGCGCCTTTGAACAATTCCGCGTCCGAAGGTCGGATGGATCACGCGCGCGCCGATTGAAAGGCTGCCGTTGCCGCCGCCGGGGCCCGGCTCGTCGTCGGGCAACTGGCTGTCGGCGAGATCGACGTAGGTCTCGCGCGGCGACAGCGGTCTTATCGGCGCGGTCTCGCGAGCTGGCGCGATACGCCGAATCAGGGCGGGATCCACTTCGCGCAAGAATCGCGATTGACGCGACTCCTGGCGCACGCCGTAGATCTCGCGCGAGAGCGTGTTGGTCAGATACAGCAACTGCCGCGCGCGCGTCATGCCGACGTAGCACAGACGGCGCTCCTCCTCGACTTCCTCGTCGAGGTCGGCGGATCGGCTATGCGGAAACAGGCCTTCCTCCATCCCGGCCATAAACACGATTGGGTATTCGAGGCCCTTGGAAGTGTGCAGCGTCATCAGCGCCGCGCGTCCGCCGCTGGAATCGATCTGCTCGGTGTCGCTGACGAGTGCGACCCGTTCGAGGAACTCGGACAAACCGCCGCCGGACTTTTCGGCGTCGAAGGCGCTGGCCGCGGAGAGCATCTCGGCGAGATTTTGCTTGCGTGCGGGCGCGTCGTCGAGCGTATCGAGGTAGGGCTCGAAGCCGCTGTGCGCCACCACTTCCTCGACAATTCCACGAACGCTCGAGTCGGGCGCGCGCTCTCGCAGATCATGCATCCATGAATAGAGCATCCCGGCCTGCTTGGCGATTCGCAGCGCGACCTTGGAGTAAGTCTCGAGCCGGCCCATCGCATCGAACGCCGGGATACGCTCGCGCGCGGCCAGCTCGACAATCGCCTCGAAGGACTTCGCGCCAATTCCGCGCGGCGGCGTGCCGACCATTCGTTCGAGGCTGACTGCGTCGGCTGGATTGGCGATCACGCGCAGGTAGGCGAGCAGATCCTTGACGTCGCGCTGCTCGTAAAAGCGCACGCCGCCGACGACGTAGTAGGGGATTCGCCGGCGCACGAGAGCCTCTTCGATCGCGCGCGACTGGGCGTTGACGCGGTAGAAAACTACCACCTCGGCAGCTCTGAATCCGCCCGCGCCGGTCAGCCGCGCAATCTCCAGCGCGATAAAGTCAGCCTCGTCGCGCTCGGTGGCGCCGGTGTAGTAGGTGACCGGCTCGCCGGCGCCGTTTTCGGTCCACAGGTTTTTGACCTTGCGTTCGGTGTTGTTGCGGATGACGGCGCCGGCCGCGGCAAGGATGGTTTTAGTCGAGCGGTAGTTCTGCTCGAGCTTGAAAATTTGCGCAGCCGGGTAGTCGCGCTCGAAATCAAGGATGTTGCGAATGTCGGCGCCGCGCCAGCGGTAGATGGATTGATCCTCGTCCCCGACCACGCACAAATTTCCCGATCGCGCTGCGAGCGCCCGCACGATCAAATACTGGACGCGATTGGTGTCCTGGTACTCGTCGACCAGCAGATGCGCCGCACGCCGCTGCCATTTCTCGAGGATTTCAGGAAAGCGCTCGAACAGCAGCCAGGTCTGCAATTGCAAATCGCTGAAGTCCATCGCGTTCATCTCGTGCATTCGCTGCTGGTAGAGCCGGTAAATCTGCGCGATCGAGGCCTCGCGCCCGGGCTTGGCGCTCGCAAGCATCTCGTCGGGCGTGACCGCCTCGTTCTTGGCCTGCTCGATTCGTGCGCGTGCTAGTTCCAGCGGCGGCGAGTCGGCCAGCGCGGCATCGTCGAGCACGCGGCGGATAGTGGTCATCGAATCGCCTTCGTCGAGGATCGAAAAATTGCGGTCGTAGCCGAGCGCATGACCTTCCTGACGCAGGATTCGCGCGCACGCGGAATGAAACGTGCTGACCCACGGCTGTCGCGCGTAGTTATCGTCACCGAGCAGGGATATGACGCGCTCGCGCATCTCTTTGGTGGCCTTGTTGGTGAACGTCACGGCCAGCACCTCTGCCGGCGACGCCTTGCGCTCGGCCAGGATGTGGGCGATACGGTAGGTCAGCACGCGGGTTTTGCCCGAGCCCGCGCCGGCCAGGATGAGTATCGGGCCGTCGGGCGCAAGCACCGCGGCGCGCTGTTCGGGATTCAAATCGTCGAGCTTCACGGTGACCGTCGCAGCTTCAAAACTTCCGGGCGGAGCCAATCAGGATAGCGGCTCCAGCGCGTGCGGCAAAGCGAGCGGGCGTCGAGGCGGGTGAATTGGTGCCGACTTACGAACCTCACGACAAATTTTACCGCAAGGCGCGCGCGCTGGGGTTGCGGTCGCGGGCGGCGTTCAAGATTGAAGAAATAATTGCGCGCAACCGGCTCCTCGGCAGCGGCGCGCGAATCGTCGATTTGGGATGCGCGCCCGGCGGATGGCTAGCGATCCTCGTGGCGGCGGCGGGCGCGAGCGGACGCGTGGTGGGAGTCGATCTCGCGCGGGTCAAGAATCCGCCCGCCGGTGCGATCGCGATCGTCGCTGACATCCTCGATCCAGCTGTCGCCGCGCGTGTGCAGAGCGAGCTTGGCGGACGGGCCGATCTGGTGACGAGCGACCTCGCACCGAAACTGACCGGGATTGCCGCGCGCGACGAGGCACGTTCGCGGGAGCTGATAGATTGCGCGTTGGGCTTCGCGATAACGATGCTGAAACCGGGCGCCGCGATGGTCGTGAAGCTCTTCATGGGCGCGCAATTCAAAGACATCGTCGATTCATTCAAGCGGCATTTCGGAAATGTCGAAGTGACGCGCACCAAAGCCAGCCGCCCGGGATCTTCGGAGCTGTATATCGTGGCCCGCGAGTTCCGCGGTTGACCAAGGGCAAAGCGAGCCGCGATGCGCTTGTCATCGAGTGCGCGACGCGCGTAAGGTTTGACTATGAAGGCTGTAGGCGGAAGGCATCTCTGCCTGCTGCTTATCGCAGCCGTCGTGGCGGCCTGCTCATGCGGCCGTTCGCCTTCCACCACCGCCGAACTTTCGCGCGACAACGTCAGAGTCCGGGTCGCGCGCGTCGGCTTTGACGACGAGACGGGCTCGCATTACGTGCTCCTGCTCGACGAGACCGAGTCGCGCGAATTGCTAATCATGGTCGGCGAGAGCGAGGCGCAGGCGATTATGCTCGCGCTGCACGGAGTCAAGCCCGAACGGCCGTTCACGCATGATCTGATTCGGTCCATCATCGGGCAGACCGGGAATCGCGTCGATCGAATCGTGATCGCGGATCTGCGCGACGAGATCTATTACGCGACGATTTACATGGACGGCGGCCGCTACTCGATCGACAGCCGGCCCAGCGACGCGATCGCGTTGGCGATGGGCATGAACGCGCCGATCTACGTGAACAACAAACTTTTCGAGTCGGCATCCGCGCCGGGGCTCGGCGCCGGCGGGAAAATTCCCGACATCGCGCGGGCGCTGGGACTGACCGTGGAGCAACTGACTCCCGATCTGGCGAGCTGCTTCGGCCAGCCCGCCGCGCGTGGCGTGCTGGTGTCGGGGGTTTCGTCGGCGGCGACCAAAGCGGGCGTCGCGCGCGGCGATATCGTAGTCAAGCTGGGAGATCGCGAGGTCATGGCGCTCGACGATTTCAGCCGGCAAGCTGCGCAGCTCAAGCGCGGCGGCACTGTCACGTTGACGCTGAATCGCGGCGGCTCGAACCGCACCGTCACGCTGGAAAGTTCGCCCGCCGCAGACGCACCGAAACCTTAGCCCTGGCGCACCAGCACGCTTTCGATAAAGCGCGGGTCGATCTCCCGTTCGCCGCCCAGGTTGGCGAACTCTTCTTCGAGCAGGTTCAGGCAGGAATTCAGGAAGTCGGCGGTGCGCCGTCGTGCCGCGTCGTCCAGCCGCTCGGCCACCGCCTGATGCACCCTGGCGCGAAACTCATCGCTGAGCGTCCCGGGCTGCCCGCTCATGATCGCCGCGCGCATCGCGGTCAACCTGCTCCCTTCGATTGGATCGATCGCCAGGCGGTTGTCCAGCGCCAGACGCGCGAGCCCGGTCAGCACGAGTTGACTGAGGCGAATTTCCCGCGCCGCCATCCGGGCGCGGAAGTTCGGCGATGCGATATCGATCGCGAACATCGCGCGGAACAATTCGGCGGCCGAATCGACCTGATCGAGAATCGCGTAGCTCAGATGCAGATCGCGCATGCTGGCGAAATCGCGCATCTCGACCGCGCCGCTGCCGTCCAGGCCGCTGTAGAATCGCGGCTGCCGCGCCATGAACCCGGCCAGCGCCTCCCGGTACGGCGTGTCGAGGTACGATATCTCGCGCACCTTGACGGTCGAGAGGCCGAGTTTCCTGAGCGTAGCCTCGGCGCTGGTGCGCAGATCGATCGTCAAGCTCACGCCGAGGCGAAAGAGCAGTTTCAGCGGCGTATCGCGCAGATGCTC
>Ga0187879_10003737_pt1 | contig 10231 bp, 9 predicted proteins | sample June2016WEW_19_1_FD_132423 | JGI IMG/M metagenome (GOLD analysis project Ga0187879, IMG submission 132423) | Peatland microbial communities from SPRUCE experiment site at the Marcell Experimental Forest, Minnesota, USA - June2016WEW_19_10 | ecosystem: Environmental > Terrestrial > Soil >... | reverse complement strand
TCCCTTCATTTCTTCTTCGAGATGAGATACGGCCTGATGATGTCGACCTAAGCGGGTCGTCCAAATCGCCGCCTGCCTTTTGTCCTCGAGATACTGCTCACGGAGTTTCACGATAACCGGATTATTGAGCGCGTCGGTAACCGTCGCTTCGGTCACCCCTTCGATGTTCGGCGCGGAAAGCGCCGCTTTGATCTCGGATTGTCGAGATTGAGCTCGCGCGGTTGCCGCCCGAGCCTGCGCGAGCGAGTTGGCGAGTTCTTGGAGCTCAAGATCCGTGGAAATTTTTCCGTCCGCGCCAATAACTAAATTATTGCCAGATTTAAAATCCTGAACATCCTTGAGCGCGCTGGTCGCAAGCGAACGCAGGTCGGCGGTTCGCTCCTGGAGCCATACGCTCGCCCGTTTCGCAACCTCGGATTTCGCTCGCAGTTGATCTTCGATGTACGCGTCGGTCACGGCGTTCGCGATGGCGATCGCTTTGGTCCGGCTCAAGGAAGTGAAGGAAACTTGCGCTACGTAACTGCGGCTCAATCTCGAGACCAGTAGGTCTTTGTCGAGGATATCAACCGCGGTTTGGATGAGATCACTCCGAGAAGGCGGGGTGTCGTCCGCGGAAAAATAAGAAATCAACTTTTCTAATAATGACGGTCGCGCCTGAAATTCGGGATCTTCCGTGAGGTTTAGCTTTTCCACGGCTATTGTGGCGACATTGTCGGATTTGAGCGTCTGAATCTGGCTTTCGACGAAACCGTCATCCACCTGCGGCTCGGACGTAATTCCTGTCTCCGCAAGCATGGAGCGTTTGCTGTCCAGCACCATGAGCGCCGTGGCGGTGTACCTCGCGGGGGTATAAAGTAAGTATAACAAAGCAATCGTAAGCGTAAGGGCGAGAGGGATGAGGATAAAATTCAGTCGATGGCGCAGAACGGCAAAGATATAGGAGAAGGACGTTGATTTAGAGTTCTCTTGCTGACCCGTGAGCAATGCAGAATTGGTATTTCCAAAGCGAGTTGAACGTTCCATTTTGGCGCTCCAGCGTTTCCTATTCTAAAATAGGAAGCGACCAAAATATAACTTATCCACCTCGCTGAATCAACCACCGATCGGGTGCGGCAGCCGAAGCCCTCTGATTCGCGTAGGACGGGGCGGGACAGCGCCTGCTCGAGCGCTTCGAGCACGAAGCCCACATGCGCCGGGCGAGGGGAGCGAACCGGCGATCCGCCTTTCGGCGGCGTCGATGACGAAGGCGACGTAGACGAAGCCGGCCCAAGTCGCGACCTAGGCCAGTCGGAGACTCATAGCGCGTTCGGCCGCGGCGCCTGGAATTGCCAATCGATCCGCGTTCCCGACAAGTCGCCGCTGATCAAGTTCGCCGCCTGACAAGACAATCGCAACAAGCTCCACCTTAAGGCTGACAGGCGGGTCACAACAAGCGACGCTCGCGTCAGACGCGAAATGCGTATACCATCAATTCAATTGACTCAGGGTCAAATCTGACGAGTAAGTCTTTGGAAGGGGATTCTGCCTAAGAATCGCCCAGATAAGGAAATGAGAACTACGAGAGAGAAGCTTAATGATTTTCGACCTGGCCGTCTCCGAGAAATTCGACTTGACCGACACCAATGAAAGGATTGTCATCGTCGGAACAGGCCCGGTAGGGATCTACTTGGCCTACTGCCTATTGAAGGCGCGACAATCCGTAATTCTGATCGAAGCGGGCGCGAGAATCGCGGACTCGTCCCGCAACTCGATCGCTACCCGATCGGTCGGACGAGAGTTCGTCGGTCATAAGCTCGGACGGACCTTCGGCCTCGGGGGCACGAGCGTCGTCTGGGGGGGGCAACTCGCGGAATTCGACCGCGCCGATTTCGAGACTTGGCCGCTCCGATTCGAGGACGTCTACCCACTCTATGCGAAAGTGTACGCCGACCTTACGGTCGCACCCGAATCCGCTGAGACCTATCGCGAACGCTTGGGAGGCGAGGTGGCCGACGACCTGCCGATCGAACGATTTTTCACGCATTGGCTGCCGCAACAGAACTTTGCACGCATCTTCAAGAAGAAGGTGATCGAAGATCCCGATACCACGGTGCTGCTGAATTCCACGGTCTCCGGGATCACGTTCGAGGGGGATCGCGCGAAGTCCGTCACGATTCGCGCGGCCAGTGGCCATGAGACGACAATCTCGGGGCGCCATTTCGTCTTTTGCAATGGAACTTTGGAGATCATCCGCTTTTTTCTCTCAACGGCGAAGACGAGCGCCGTGCCCTGGAGAAACAATTGTGAGATTGGCAAACGGTATCAAGACCACCCGTGCGGCAAGGTCGCGACGGCGCATATCCTCGACGAGGAGAAATTTCGCGATTTCTTCGAAAACGCGATCGTGGCGGGCGCCGTTAAACTGTACCCGAAAGTGCGCGTCAGAGAAGAGGCCCGCGAAAAGGGTGACCTAGGCGTCGTTGGCTTTTTCGCATTCCGATCAGATATTCAAGAGCACCTCGGACACATCAAGTGGCTCATTCGAGCCATTCGTTCGGGAGCACAGGGCACGAGCCTCAGGTCGTTGCCGGGGGACATCAGGACCCTCATCAGCGTATTTGCGCCAGTGACCAGACGATTCGTCCGGGATCGACGGATCATGGCCTTCTTCGATCGGTCCGTGGACTTCATGGTCCAATGCGAACAACGTCCCTCCGCCGACAGTCAAGTTCGGCTGAACGATGAACATCATCGCGTGCCCGGGTTGTTCGGAATCGATATCGATTGGCGGCTTGACGAAGAGGAAACAATCCACGCTCTGACCAAATTCACCGCGCTGGCCGATAACTATTTTCAAGCGCGCGGTCTGGCGCGTCTTGCTATCGACGAACGCGTGTCAGCATCGGACCCTGCCTTTGTGGCGTCAATGTATGACGTCTATCACCACGCCGGCGGAATGTGCATGGCCGACTCCCCAACGACGGGCGTCGTAGAAAGTGATTGCCGAGTTTGGGGAACCGCCAATGTCTTCATTGGCGGCGCCGCCGTTTTTCCGTCTTCCGGTCATGCCAACACCACTCTGACCGCGCTGGCATTGGCCGCGCGCTTGGCGCCCATGCTGGCGGCCAAGCCGTGAGTCGCCCTTCGCGGGGAGAGCGGGCCGCTGAAGCAAGAAAATAAACGGGGACGCATGGCGTCGCGCCCCTTTCGGTCACCGTTGAGAGTCGCTTTTTCCGGCCGTTTCCGTTTTTCTCTCGTCCATTGACAGAATCGATAGAGAAACGCGATACTGGCCATGGAACGTCACATTAGTTTCATATTTGTCGGTACGCTCGCGGGTGTGGCTGGGCGTCGTTTGGAAGTCCGCTTTTGTGGGGAGTTTTCTCGTGATCTTACTGACTGGCGCTTCAGGTCGGATCGGAAAGGTCGTAATCGACGACCTTCTGAACCGCGGCTACGCGGTCAGGGCGACAACTCGGAAGTCCTCCGGCGGCTTGACGGGCGAGCACCCCAATCTCGAATGGTTCCCGTTCGATTTCGAAACGGACCGCGACTATGACAGCCTTCTCTCGCGGTGTACCGGCGTCGTCCACCTAGCCGCCGAACTCGGCGACATGAGTAAGATGGAACGCGTCAATGCCGAGGCGACCGCCGAACTCGCGCGGGCGAGCGAACGAAATCTAGTCAAGTCGTTTTGCTACGTCAGTTCCGTTTCGGTCTATGGCAGCGGCAGTTCCGTAGATATTACCGAAGATTCGCCCGTATTAACACATGAACGAGACATAAAATCGGAATATTGGGCGCTTGATTATGTGCGGATGTACGGGCGAACAAAGCTAAAGGGAGAATTGGCGATCAGGGACGTGGCGAGAAACGCTTATTATACAATTCTTAGACCGACGGTCGTCGTGTCTGTCGATAATATTATTGGTATTCGTGAGTGGTCGCTAGTTAAGCGCGCTCTCGCGGGACACCGGCATGCCCATCATCTTTACGTGGACGACCTTTCGGATGTGATTTTATGGTCCCTCCAGCGGGGATTGGATGAACCGTCGCGTCGTGGCGACGTCGATACCTTCATCGTTGCCGAGGATGACTATTCTGGACCGAGACACAGGGATTTTATGCGCAAGGCGGCGGCGGTTTCGCGCGATCCCCGATTCCGCGTTCCGACCATACCCGGTTTCGCTGATTGGTTGCACGATTTTCTGCGTTTCCACTCGCTTCCGCCGCGCAATCCGTTGTGGAAAATGCGTTTTTCCTCGGAAAGGCTTGCGAAGGCAGGCTATCGGCGGCGTTTCGGCTTAGCTCATGCCGAAAGAATGGCTTTGGAGCAACTGGCGCATGAAGCGAGTCCGGATTCATAGGGTCCCGGACGGCCTAGCCATTCAGAGTAGGCTTCGGCTTCGGACGCACCTCGGAAAGGGCTGGATGAGGATGACCATCTTTATCGACGAAATCACTCGCAGGGCCGCCATGTCGCGGATAGCGGCTCTCTTTGCGGCAGCCGAGACGCTGCCCGCGCCTAGCTATGCCTCGCCCGAGGCGCCGGACGATCCGACTGTCGGTCGCCATATCGTCTTTGCGGACAATTTCAGCGAAATCGACTGGAGCCGATGGGACGCCGGTCCCAAGGCCACCACGGATCCGAGCGGCTATTATGGGCGGTCGGCCTTTTCACGACGTGGCGGCGAGAGCAAATTCAATCCCTATTCGATCGTCGATGATCCCAGGACTGCAAACGGCAAGGCGCTCGAGATCGCCGCGAGATATATCGGCCATCAGATGAATATCCCGAATTATTACGGTAATTCCTTGCCCGAATATCAATGGGTTTCGGGAAATCTCCAAGGCGCGCGACCGAACGGCGAACTGCTCATGGGTTGGAGAGAGGGCTATTTCGAAGCCCGCATGCTGTTCCCGCGCCATCCCCTGACTTGGGCAGCCTTTTGGCTCTTGAACAAGAATTCCATTTTGAAGCCGGCAGCTAGCATAGAAATCGACATCGTTGAGCAAAAGGGGTGGGAGCCGCATCAATACGGTTCTTATCTCCATGAATGGGGCATGCCCGGCGAACATAACGAGGGGACCGGCAACACGACCAAAGTCGATATGACCAAGCAATACAATCTATATGGTGTGCTCATCGCCGGAGATAAATGCGCGCCCTATTTCAATCGGAAACCGGTGCTTTCCGACACCACGGGCGCGCCGGTCAGGTGGGTGATCCGGCGCTCTATCGAGATGGCCGACTCCAGCGACGTATTCTTTCCCCTACTGACTCTGGCGCTGCGCTCGGACGTTCCTTATCCAAATCCTCTTTCGGAGGCCGACAAATCTTCGCGGATGCTGGTCGACTATTTTCGGGTGTACCAGTAATCCAGCTACGCCCGCCGGTGGAATATCTGAGTGTCGGGAGCTATGGACGTCAAGGACGCCGATCTAGGCTTCAGCGGCCTATCGGCAGCTCGCCGAGAAGAGTTTGTCGGGTGCGCCCGATAGGCGCCTCCTACCCGGTCTCAAAGACGCTGCCTTCCGAACTCGAACTTCACACCATCCGCGGTGGTCTGGCATTTGGCCTGATCGGGAGCCGACGGGCGACCGCCGGATCGCCGCGCCGGCGGTACGGCCGGAGAAAACGCTTCACAATCGGCATGTTCGCTACGCGGCCATGGGCGTCAACGCGCCGCTCATTGGCCATTATTGCGCTGCCGCGTACCTGCGCGCATCCAGCCCTTCTAACTTTCGCAATACGGGATAGCAAAAGCGGTTTGGCTAACACTTCTAGGAACCTAGTCAGCGTAGGCGTAAGGGGACAACCCCATAAGCTGGCTGAGAGCCGTCAAGGGCCTCCGTCGTAACCGGCCCAGTTAAATTGACGGGGCAAGCGAGAGCAAAACGGTTAAGAATTCATGTTGCAAGTGCGAAGGTGATCGTATACAGTTGCCTAACGTAACTGTGTCGTCGCGTTAAGAGGAGGACATTAGCTATGCTCAGCCGCATTTCATCCCGGCGGGGGGTGTTGAGTCTTTCGTCGAATTCAATATATCAATCCAAGCCCGCTCCGTCTCGATCCGCCTTGGAAATTGTAGCTTTTGCTAAACGGGCGATTGATTTGTTCGGATCATTCGTCGTGCTGGTCCCTTGCGCTCCTCTCTTCGCATTTTTAATAGTGCTGGTGGCGCTTGACGGCGGGCCGGCCTTCTATGCTCAGAAGCGCGTTGGGCGCGGCGGCAGGACATTTTGGTGTTTGAAATTTCGAACGATGGTGGAAAACGCCGACGAAGTTCTGAAACAGTACTTAAGCGAAAATGCCAGTATGCGCAAAGAGTACGAGACATTCTGGAAGCTGAAAAAAGATCCTAGAGTCACATGGATAGGAAAGTTTTTGCGACGGTACAGCCTTGATGAGCTACCGCAAGTGTTTAACGTCATCAAAGGCGATATGAGCTTGGTGGGGCCTCGCCCGCGTTCGGTTTCAGAAATCGAATTTTTCGATAAGTTAACGCCCGAATACAATCGGACGTACAGATCAGTGAAACCTGGACTGACGGGTCTCTGGCAAGTTAGCGGGCGTAATAGGCTTTCCCTCATGCAGAAGGGAGACCTGGACGCGCGCTATGCAGAGCATTGGTCTATTCGTTTAGATATGGCAATTCTTTTCGCTACGGTTTCTGTCGTATTGAGGGGCGATGGCGCCTTTTGAGTGACACGGGCGCCCATTAGCCTTTTGTCGATGCGGAAAGTGGCACAGGTAATCTGGTCAAGCGCAAAGGTCGGGGAGCGAGGCATGCTTGGGTGATTTGCGCACGACGGACGAAGGGATGGACAGTAGTCAAAATATAGTGGCTGGCTCCCGATTTAGGTTGGGACGGCTTGGGGGACGGCAATGAGACCTCGAATATCTTCGTGGTGGCGCTTTCGCTCCGAGGAGCGTGACAAGCGAACGGACCTTGAACGCGTCGCTGTCGTCGAAACGGCGGTGAACACTGTGATGCGCGACGCCCAGCAGGAACGCACGGGTCTTCAGCGACGTATCGATAATGCTTCGTTTCAAATGGCTTCCTTGGCGGGTGATGGTTTCGATTTTTTGACACGCGAAGCGGAGGACACCGCGCTGTTGGACGAGGCGGAAAGAGAGTATTTCCGAGCTAGGGGGCGTGAGCGCGACATTGGCGCCCTGATCGCGAAGCTGGAAGCGGTTCAGCAACTTCTCCGGAGCGAATAGTGGATTGGTATGGTCCCACCAACTACCACTTCGCTCGATGTAGGACTATCTTCATTTTGTCTTGCCATTTCCCACACGACCGCCTGCCGCACTTGCATTTTGCTGAATAGCTTCAGTTGATCAGAGGGAGGGGCATTGCACCCCGCGACAGCGACTGCCGCCATTAGTGTAGGAGTGTGTTCTCAATGGAACTGTTGGCGAGCGGAGGGTTGGCCAACACCGACGTAGCGCTTCGAATCTGATGCTGAACCAATTCCTCGATGCGGCGCAACCGCTAAGACGCAGACCCGGGTTTCGCGACGGAAGGGCAAATGACATGAACCTGGCGATGTTGTTAAGCTGCAGCTCTTTCGAAGGATTTTTTGGCCGGGTACAGGGCCAGAGCCGGAAAAGTTACCTGGAAACCTACAGAAATGACTTCGCGTGGTATTATGCGCGTGGCTTAAGGGACCACGGCATAAACCCCATTCTTTATATTCCATCAATGTATGAAACTGGGAAGTACAAAACTGACGTAGGTGTAGACGTACGCTTTCTTCGTCTAAATTGTGTCTATTGGCCACTTGAATTTCTCTGGCCGAAGCGGCTCATACGGCGATCACGCTGGGCGTTGTACATGGATGAACAATTGAACGCGCTTGCGTTCTCCCAACCTCTCAAGGCGTCACTTATACAAGACAATATAGATGTGTTGTATGTTCAAGAGTATTGGAGTGGAAGGTTTGATTATATTGTTAATAATGTCGATATACCTGTGGTAGGCGCCGACCATGGAGCGATGTCGGATCGGGTCGTCAAATTGTTTAAGCGCACCGCGCTAAAGAAAGCGGTGCAATGTTACGGTCAGACAGAAAAGGAGTGTCGAACTATCGAGCTATACGGCGGCCATTCCGTGCTCGCGCCCAATGGGTGTGATGTTTTGGAGTTCTTTCCCGATTTCTCAACACCTCGTCGCAAAACTATATTGAGCGTGTGTCGCTTGAACGATAAACATAAGCGCACAAGCGATCTCATTCGAGTAATCGCGACTCTGCCCGAGGAGTGGAGCTTGGACATCGTTGGCGCTGGGCCAGACCGGCGCATGCTCGAAGGGTTGGCGAGCGGACTCCGTGTGTCGTCTCGGGTCCGGTTCCATGGATTTGTTGGCAGAGCCGAGGTGCGCGACTTTTTGCGTCGTTGCGGCGTCTTCGCCATGCCGTCGGCTAACGAAGCAGTCGCGTTGGCGGCGCTCGAAGCGATGGCCTGCGGGGCGGCCGTCGTGCTCAGCCGGATTCCGCCGTTTGAGGATCTCATTACGGATGGCGTCAACGGCCGTCTAGCCCGAGTTGGCGATATAGCGGGCTTGGCGAACTGCATTATCGACGCATGGGAGCGTCGCGAATCCCTCGGTTCAGCCGCCTACGATACGGTGCTTACGCGTTATAATAGCCATTTGTTATATCAGCGACTGGCGGAATCATTGCGGTCGGCAGGTCATCGCGCCTGACACCGGGGTCATGATGTTTGACGTATATGTTGCCAAGGGCAACTGCATCCCATGGGCATGGAAGGCGCGGCCCGCCGAACCGCGCGGTGTTTCTCGAGTCACGCCGCCGATGCGCTCTACGTCGCCCCGGCCCGTCTCATCCAAAGCCGCCGCTGGCGACAAATAGCTGTCGTCCCTCGCTGAACGTCTCGGCGCCCTCGGCCACGCGCCAGAAGCCGCTCAGCCGAGTAATCCCGCAGCAATGGCAAAGACCTAGCGTCGCGAGAATCCTCATGATTCGAACCGCGAAGCCTTTGGTTGGAGTTTCCGGAGGCGAGCGACCTTCGCCGCCGGGTCAATCTACAGAAATTTGATTCGGGCCCGTGAGCGGGAGTAGCTTTTTCTCGGCGCCAAGACGCTCCTCGTCCCGTGCTGCCTGGGAGTCGCGCACATCTTCGTAGTTTTTGACCGCTGACCAAATGGCCACCCCGATGATCATCAGGCTAGCGATCCAAATGGCGACGAAACCAAGTGAGCTCACGGAGTCCTCTTTCTGCCGGCAGAAGGCGATGCCTTCCCTTTCATTGGTCCCGGATTGGGTTAGGCCCTCACCGCCCCTGCATATGACCGCTCAATAGCCCGGAGTACATTCAGCTGAGTTATTCCGAGAATGTAGCGCTAAAATATTGTGAACAAAGTTGCCGCGCTCTGTTTGTTATGGCGCAAACCCTGAGGCAACTCTGGCATCCCCGCCGTCTCGAGAACACGTCCTCCATCCTCCCCAGACAGAGTCATTACAATACCGAGTTTGTCCCGTCAAGTCAATGGATTAACCGAAGGTGAACCGCTCGCGGGTTGCTGGGCCCCGTTCGATTCTGGCGGCTTTTGGCGCTTTTTCTTTTTTTTATTGAACAGCAAGGAGGTGAACCGCCCCCGGGTTTGCGGGGCGCCCCGATTCGAGGATGGTCATGGAAACGAGGAAGATGACCAACAAATTTTCGTCGGAGGCGCGGGCTCGGCTGGTTCGAATGGCGCGCGGGAGCTGCGGGGCTATTACGCTTCGCCGTGGGCGGCGATTTCGTCGATTGGGGCGAAGATCGGCTGCGTGGCGAAGACTTGCACAGCCGGCTTCGGCGGTCGCGGAACGCGATCCGGGCGCGACGACGGACGAACGTGAGCGGATCAAGGCGCTGAAGCGGAAGAAATCACGAGCTTCGGCAAGCAATGAGATTTGCGAAGGGTCGGCTTATTTTGCCCCAGGCCGAACTCGACCGCCAGTTCAGATGGTCGTCGTGACGCTCAGGGGGCGTGCCGATCGTAAGCGGTCGCTAAGGGCCGCCTTGCGGCTATGGCATCTGGTGTGTAAATTTGCGTCGTTGCTCCGACGGCCTATGCCGCTGACCTGCCTCCGAACTTTCATCCAGTAACGAATTGAGTCGCGGCGTTTGATACGCCCGAGGGCGCGGATGTAGCAACAGGTGATCGGCGGAGCTGGTCGGGGTTGCGGAGCCGATCGCCTGTTGCGGCGAGGTTGGCCGCATATTCCACGGGCGTCGCAT
>Ga0187879_10003735_pt1 | contig 10236 bp, 7 predicted proteins | sample June2016WEW_19_1_FD_132423 | JGI IMG/M metagenome (GOLD analysis project Ga0187879, IMG submission 132423) | Peatland microbial communities from SPRUCE experiment site at the Marcell Experimental Forest, Minnesota, USA - June2016WEW_19_10 | ecosystem: Environmental > Terrestrial > Soil >... | reverse complement strand
CATCGTCGGTGCCGGCGCGGCCGGCATCGCCATGGCGCTCGAACTCGCCGGCAGCCCGCTGCAGGTCCTGGTGCTCGAATCCGGCGGCTTCAAAGAAGAGCGCGCGACGCAGGACCTCTACGCCGGCAGCGTGGTCGATGAGCGCTTGCACAGTCCGCCCGATCGCTATCGGCAGCGCCGCTACGGCGGCACCACGACGATTTGGGGCGGCCGCTGCATGCCGCTCGATGCGATCGATTTCGAGACCCGGGACTTCATGCCGTACAGCGGCTGGCCGATCGGTCCCGGCGCGCTGGCGCCCTTTTATCCCAAAGCGAACCAGCTCTGCGAGGCAGGCGAGTTCGCCTACACCCAGGCCGAGGCCTTCGCAGCGCCGCTGCGGCCCATGATCGAGGGATTCTCGAGCGAGCGGTTCACTACCGACACGCTGGAACGCTTTAGCTGCCCGACCGATTTTGGCGCCCGTTACGGGCATCGATTGCGCGCCGCCGGCAACGTGCGCGTGGTCCTGCACGCCAACGTCACGGCGCTGCAGCTCGATCCCAGCGGCGCGAGTCTGCAGTCCCTCGCCGTTCGCACCCTCGCCGGCAAGGCATTCACCGCCCGGGCCCGGGAATTCGTCCTGGCGAGCGGCGGCCTGGAAGCGGCGCGCCTGCTGCTGGCGAGCCGCAACGTTCAGCCCCAGGGCATCGGCAACGCGCATGATCTGGTCGGCCGCTACTACATGTGTCACCTCGCGGGAACCATCGGCGCCCTGACCATCCACCGGCCCCTCGGCAGCGTCTGGAACGGCTACGATGTGTCGGACGAGGGCATCTACTGCCGCCGCCGCATCGCCTTGAGCGCCGAGGCCCAGCGTCGCGAGCGCATCGGCAATTTCATCGCGCGCCTGCATCACCCGCGCATCACCGAGCCGGAGCACCGCAACGCGATTCTCTCGCTGCTGTTCCTGGCGAAATTCGTGATCCCCTATGAATATGGTAAACGGCTGCACGGCGATGAGAAGGCGAGCCTCGCCACCTGGCTGAAGCATCTTCGCAACGTCGCCGTCGGCCCCTTCGACGCCGCCGGGTTCGCCTGGCACATGCTGAGGGACCGCAAACTCGCCGAGCGCAAGTTCCCCTCGATCATCATCAAGCCCAAGGCGAATCTGTTCAGTTTGGATTTTCATGCCGAACAACAACCGAATCCCGACAGCCGCGTCACCCTGACGCCGGACTTGGATGCGCTCGGCATGCCGCGGCTGCGCGTCGACTGGCGCTACACCCCGCTCGATGTGGCGACGGTGAGCCGTGCGATCGCCCTGCTCGCCGACGATGTGAAGGCGAGCGGCGTCGGGGTGCTCGCCTATGATCCGGCCAGCGTCGAATTCGAAATGACGCGTTACGGGGCCTACGGCGGGCACCACATCGGCACGGCGCGGATGGGCACGGACCCGCGCACCAGTGTCGTCGACGATGCGTGTCGCGTGCACGGGGTGCGCAATCTCTCGATCGCGAGCTGCGCGGTCTTTCCGACCTCGAGCCAGGCCAACCCCACCTTGACGGTGGTTGCGCTCGCGCTACGGCTCGCCGGGCGCCTGCGCGCCGAGGCCGCCCGCTGACTCAATCGGTGAGTTTCTTGCGCAGCCGCGCGCAGGGCCTCTCGATCGCGAGGTAAATCATCCAGGTCAGCGCCACGGACAGCGTCAGGGCGACCACTCCCCGCAGCACGGGGTTCATCGCCGGCCACATCAACTCCAAGCTGAAGATCACGACCAAATGCAGCAAGTACAGGGAATATGACAATAGGCCGATGAAATTCATCGGCGCGGTGTTGAGCAGCGCAAAGGGCGCCCAGCGGGAATAGCGGATGGCGGCGATGAACACGACGGTGAGCGCTGCGCCCTGCAGCGAGTAGCGGAAAGTCTCGCGGAACTGCACGCCGCGCACGAGCAGGCAACCGCAGATGACGAGGACGGCCAGAGGTACGTAGAGGTATTTCCAGCGCCGCTCGCTGAGCGGGACCTCATCCATCACCGGGTTGTTCCACACCGCCAGCGCGCAGCCGAAGAGGATCGAATCGACCCGCGTATCGCTGCCGAGATAGGTTCGATCCTCTGATGCGTGGCACCAGAATACCAAATAGCAGCGCCACAGCAGCACCAGCGCGCAAAGACCCCAGAGAATCAGCGCCTGATTGCGGGCCGAGGTCTTCAGCCGTTGCAGACCGAGGAACAACCAGGGAAACACCAGATAGAAATGCTCCTCCACCGCGAGCGACCAGTAAACGCCGGTGCCCAGGGGCTGGTTCTCATAGCCGTGAAAAATGATCCAGTAATTGGTGTATTGCAGCGACTGCGCGATCAGCGCCCCGCGCGACAGTTCCAGGGAGGGATCGACGAGCCGCGTCGTGACGACCGCAAGCACCAGCACCAAATAAAACGGAGGCAGGATCCGCAGCGCCCGGCGCAGCCAGAAATGCGGAAAATTGATGGCGGAATTCTTTTCGAACTCTCCGCGCAGCAGCGTCGTGATCAGAAAGCCGCTGAGGAAGAAGAAAATCGTGACCCCGAAGCCCCCGGGCACGGTGTTGCCGAGGCCCGCGTGGGCGACGAACACCAACAGAAAACTGAAGGCCCGAACGCCGTCGAGCGAAGGAATGTGCCGAATCGACTTCGACACTTAGGATCGCGGGCTGGCGGGTATGCCTGAGACCGTCGAACGCAGTTCGAACTTCAGCCGTGGCAGCAGGAAAAAAATGCGCGGTCCACGCACGAGATACCGCTTCGCCAGGCGCATCGGATTATGACACAACCGATACAGCCACTCGAACCCGAGCTTGCGCAGCCAGAGCGGGGCGCGCCGCTCGACACCGGTGAGAAAATTGATCGACGCGCCGATGCACAGCGCCAGACCGCGCGCCAGTCCCCGGGTCTGCAGCGCGCGGGCCACCAATTCCTGTTGCGGGCAACCGACCGCGAGCAGACAGAAGCGAAACGGACTTTCCTTCTCGATGAATCGCAGGCACTCCTCGACCGCCGCCGGATCGTGAATGAATCCCATCGGCGGATTGAAATGCCGCAGCCCGCGCAGCGCGTATCGATCCGTCAAGTACTGCGCTTGTTGCTCGCTGCCACCGATCAGAACGATTTTGTCATCCGGCGCAATCACCCGATCGAACAATTGCGCGGTGACATCGCTGCCGGGGCAGGTTGGCAACTGCTTGCCCGCCGTCAAACGCAGCACATAGGCGAGAAAGCGGCTGTCGAGCAACACATACGCCGCACTGCGATACAGATCACGGAACGACGGGTCTTCCCAAAAACGGATCAAGTGATCCACATTCGGTGTCACCACATACGCGTAAGTCTCTGAACCAAAACGCGATGCCAAGTCCGTGAATTTCGCAACATCGCAGTCGCTGAAGTGCACGGTCGTTGGGACGGCCTGCTGCGTGTCGCAACCAAGCGAGGTATTGTCGTCGAGCATCCGCTTATATGTCGGTAACAGTCGTTGAGTAGTCAATTCTAGCCTCGTCTTATACCTGAAATTGTAAAACTTCTACAAATCATCGCGGAATAATTATCGAACCGTCGCGGTTGGGCCGCGCGGTTCCTTCGCCAGAAACTCGATGCCGACCACCGTCCCGGTAAACGTATAGGTCTCATCATTGGAATGGCGCGTCTGATAGCGCACATACGGGCGGATCGCGAACCATCGCAACACCTGATAGTCCATTTCCGCGTTGGCGATCTGAAAGTGATCGACCCGATTGATGACGACGTTCCCGTCCGGGGTCTGCGGATACTTGCTGTTGGTATACGAATAGCCCCCCTTGACCGCGATCTTGTAGCTCGCCTGCCACGTGAGGGTGAGCGAAGCGGCCGTGTCGAGCTCATTGCCGCCCGTTGTGACATAAGTACTGGCGTTACGGCTGATCTGCAGATTCATCGATGTCTTGCCGGTAATGCTGTGCTGGTAGCCAATGGCGCCGGTAACCGCCGACAAGCCGACATTGGTGGGATCGGTGCGGCGCGTGTAGCCCAGATTGCCGCTGAAACTCGTGAAGCCCGAAACCAGGTAATTGGAGGCGAACCCGAGGGTGAATTGGTGATAATCCGGCGTCAAGGCGGTGGGATCGTGGTTATAGCGGCCTTCCAGGTATTCCGCTTCGACACCCGCCGACAGATTCGAGAGTCCGAGGTAGCGCAGTTCCTCGTGAATCGAATCCTCGTGCAAACTCAGTCCCGGCGTATCGGTGCGCGGTGAATTCAAGACGCGATCGCGCGCCCGGCTCTCCACGCGCCATTCCGGCGTGACATTGAAATTGACGCTGGCAGTGGCGATGTCATCGGACTCGAGGGTGAGCTGCGTGGATGCCGCGAGATCGAGGAACTGCACCATGCGCTCCTCGTGTCGGTATTCGAACGCGCCATCGAGTGCGTGCGAGAGCTTCCAGCTGAGTCCGCCGTCCAGCAGCACCTCGTTGTGATCGAGCAGGCTGTAGTTTTCGTAGTTGAAGTGGCGAAACTCCGCCGTGGCGAAGAATTTCTGCTGGTCGAGCAGGTAAATCCCGTCGATGCCGGCGCGCGTGTCAAAAGATGTATCGGCAAAGCTCGGTCCATTGCTGCCGACGGGCTCGGGACCGCTCTTGGTGAGATCGAACACGTCCGAATTATGTTCAATCGCCTCCGCCGCGTAGGGCGTCCAAATTCCCTCCGCCCACGCCGGAGCGGCGCCGATCAACGCCACACAGAGCGCGAGGCTCGCGGGGCGGATCGACGCGCAAGCGCCAGCGATGATGCGTTTGGATTGAATTCCCTTCACTGATGGTTGAAATCGCATCAACTTCGGCACGCGGCGTTCTCTTCGTGTCATAGGATTCATTTGGTAACATCCCCTCGAGGCTTGCAAGGTATCGGTTCACGATTGGCATTGTTTCGGCCTTGATGCACCAACGCCGTTCGTTTTCTCTAAGGCGATGCACTGCATTGGCACTTCAGGATCGCCTGTTCGAAAGCTGATTGAATCGCGAAGCAGCGGCGCCGTGCGATCACCTGCAATAAATTCGGCGCATACTCGGTCTTCGGACGATGACTATACCTGTTAACATAACGCCTTCAACAGTGGCATGGAGCTTGCTGGATCATCGCTGGCAGGTGTTTGCCTAGGATTCAGCATGTCGGAGTCACGGATGCCTGACAGAGCGGGCCAAGAGGAACTTTTCAGCGACTCATCCTCGGTCGGTCGATTGTGGCCTGCTGGCCAGACCTCGCTGCTCTCGAACGACTCGAATCAACATAAGACGGTGCGCTTCGGCAGCCTCGAGGCGCCGCACGTGACCGTGACGAAACAGAGCCTTCTGCCCGGCGTCGTTGTGCTGACGCTCGCCACCTCGATGCTGCTCTTCCGTCAACCCTTCGCCTCGGAATTCTACGCCCTCGGACTGGTCGCTTTTCTCATCGCCGCGCAGATCTTCAGCCCCCTGGAGCTGCGCCGCGTCGAGGGCGCCGCACGGCTGCGGCAAGCGCTCATGCGCCAGCTGCTCGAATGGAGCTGCGTCGTCGCGGTGTTGGTTTTTCTGTCCCTGGCGTTCAAGCTCAATCACGTGTTTCCGCGCGAATTGCTGGTGTGCTGGTTCCTGAGCACGCCGGTGGCGCTTTTCCTCGCCGACACGCTGAGCATACCGATCGCCAAACGTCTGGCCGTGGACCGGCCGCTCGGGCGGCGCTTCGTGATCATCGGTGCGAACGATGTCGGTCTCGAGCTCGCGCGGCGCACGGAGCAGAGCGGCGAATTCGGCAAATTTTTCGGCTTCTTCGATTACCGGCACCCGGAACGATTGACCCATGTGGCGAGCGAGCAGGTCACCGCGAGCTGCAAGGCGGCGGATTTCGCCAACTTCGTGCGTCAGAATGCCATCGATCGGGTCTATATCGCCTTGCCGATGTCGACCGCCGCACGCATCCAGGAGCTGCTGCACGAACTGCGCGATACGACCGCCTCCATTTATTTCGTGCCGAATCTGTTTGCGTTCGATCTCGTTCAGGCGCGCTGCGTCGAGATCAACGGCATGCCGGCCTTTTCCATTTGCGATTCGCCCATGCAGGGCATGAGCGCGCTTTGGAAACATGCGCTCGACCTGACGCTGGCCGCGGTCGCGCTCGCCCTGCTGTGGCCGGTGTTCGTCGCCGTGATGATTGCCATCAAGGTTTCCTCCCCGGGCCCGGTGCTGTTCAAGCAACGGCGCTACGGACTGAACGGCGAGGAGATCCTCGTCTACAAATTTCGCAGCATGACGGTATGGGAGGACGGTCCCGTGATCGCGCAGGCGACCCGCCAGGACCGGCGCATCACTCCCGTCGGTGCATTCCTGCGTCGCACCTCCCTCGACGAGCTGCCGCAGATCCTGAACGTGCTCGAAGGCAAGATGAGTTTCGTCGGCCCGCGACCGCACGCGGTAGCACACAACGAGGAGTACCGAAAACTCATCAGTGGCTACATGATCCGGCACAAGGTCCGCCCGGGCATCACCGGCTGGGCGCAAGTGAACGGCCTGCGCGGGGAGACCTCCACCGTCGAGCAAATGCACGCGCGCGTGCAATACGATTTGGACTACCTCAAGAATTGGTCATTGGGACTCGACCTGCGAATCCTCTTGCGCACCGCTTGGACCGTTTTGCGGGATCCCAAGGCCTACTAGCGGTAGGCCTTGACATATTGCGCGCGCAGAGAGGCGCATCACAGCGGTGCCTTATTTTACAAAGTTCGCCCGGGACCCTTGCTATGCTCTGCGGCAATTGAAGCCATCAGCGCGGTCGGTGTCTATCGGGATCGCCAGAGTCAACATTGATCAATAATGCTTGAGCCAAAGGCCGATTCCCTTCACAAATTGATAGGCGTGCAATACCTGCGAGCGGTCGCCGCTCTCATGGTCGTGTACCTGCATGCATTGGAGCAAATTCCCGCATACGCGCCGCTGTTGCGGCGGCTTTCCGGCAACGCCCACATGGCCAATGGCGTCGACCTGTTCTTCGTCATCAGCGGCTTCATCATGGTGGCCACCAGCAGCCGCGCTTCGCCCGGCGATTTCGCCATCCGCCGCATCATCCGCATCGTGCCCCTCTATTGGTGCCTCACCCTGGCGCTGTTGATCCTGGCGCTGTGGCGTCCCGACCTGCTGCGCACAACGGTCCTGAGCGCCGAATACCTGGCCAAGAGCCTGCTGTTCATTCCGTATCCGAACCCCGGTCAGAACGGGCGCCTCCTCCCCCTCCTCGTGCCCGGTTGGACGTTGAACCTGGAGATGTTCTTCTACGTCATCTTCACGGGCATGCTCTTCCTGCCGAGAAACCGGCGCGTCGTCGCCACCACGGTCGTCTTCGTGATCATCGTCTGGTGCGCACCTCTCCTGGGCCATGCCACCTCTCACCCCGAAATTGGCTTTTTCGGTGATTTCAGGCTCTTCGAATTTCTCTTCGGCATGATCATCGGCGAGGCCTTCTTGAGGGGCCTTCCGCGCCTGCCCAAGACCATCGCCTGGGGCACCACCCTGGGCGGCCTCCTCATGCTCTTCCTGGGACTGCCCTTTTTGGCGCTGCCGCTCGGCAGCCTGCAGCAGGTCTTGATCGAAAACGCGCTTCCCGCCGCCGTCGTGGTGTTCGGCACGCTGTCGCTGGAACCGATCCTCCGGCGCCGACCATGGCCCTTCCTGGCATTATTGGGTGATGCCTCCTACTCGATGTATGTCAGCCACGTCTTCCTGCTCGGCGTGGCGCGCACCATCTGGGCCAGGACCGGACTCGAGTGGATCTCCGCGCCCTACGCCATCGCCTTCGGCATGCTCTCCCTGATACTCACCGTGATCGGCACGCTCATCGTGTATCGATGGCTCGAGATACCAATTCTGCGCGAACTGCAGGGGCTCTACCGGCGGCGGCGAAGTCCAGCGCCGCTTGGCGGCGTCGCCCCCGCTTGGAGATCTTCTCAAGATTTATAAATATTCGCGGGGCAATGTCTCGCGCGCCGACGCACGCCCCGATATACTTGTCGCTGTATACTTCGGGATGAACATAATCCTAATTTGAATTAATTCCGTCGCGGGATCCGTCTCCGTCCCGCGACATGGGGATCTCTACGCGTTGCTCATACATGATGCAGCTCATGGATAGCGTTGTGCCGAGGAAATGTTCAATGCGCCGACTAACAGTTTTGCCCCCGATGGTGCTCGCGCTTGCGTCTCTCGCACTGGCCGCCTGTTCCGGATCGCCGACCTCCGCAACCCCCGCGGACACCGCCGCGGGCACCAACAGCGAGAATTCTGCGCAGAGCGGAAGTTCCAGCAGCAGCTCTTCGAGCGGCAGCAGTTCGTCGAGCAGTTCCTCGGGCGGCAGCACCTCGAGTTCGTCCTCGGGCAGCAGCAGTTCGTCGAGCAGCTCGAGCAGCGGCACCACGGCCAGCAGCAGTAGCAGCAGCAGCGGCGCGGGCACGAGCAGCAGCTCCACGAGTTCGAGCAGCGGCGGCTCATCGAGTTCGAGCAGCAGCTCCTCGAGCTCGGGCGGAAACGCCACCATTGCCGGCACTGTGAGCGGCGCAAGCGGCGTGACCGTGCAGCTCACCGGCGCAACCATCGACCTGGCAACCACGAACGCGAGCGGCGCCTATAGCTTCTCGGGGGTGACCACGGGTGTCTACACGCTCGCGCCGATGCTGACCGGCTATGTCTTTACTCCTTCGAGCCTCGCGAAGCGCGTGATGAGCGCCTCTCCCGGCACGGCAAACTTTGCGGCGAGCGCGACCACGGCGCCGACGTACAGCATCACCGGCACGGTGAGCGGCGCGGCGGCGGCCGGTGTCGTCATCACGCTGAATGGCGCCAACGTGGGATCGGCCGCGACCGACCAAAGCGGCGGTTACGGCTTCTTCGGTCTGACGAGCGGCACGTATTCCGTTTCGGCCTCGCTGTCGAGCTTTTCGTTCTCTCCGGCCGAAGTCATCACGATCGGCGCGGCCAATGCCACCTCGAACGATTTCACCTCGACGCAAACGCCATCCGGCACCATCACCTTCGTCGTGCCGAACCCGCTGCCGCAGGCGACGGTCGGCGTGGCTTACTCCAATTCCGTGATCACGAGCATCGCGGGGGGCACTGCGCCTTACCATTACCAAACGGACACGCAGTCGAACGGCACGCCGCCGGTCGGCATGGTGCTCAATCCCAATGGCACCTTGACCGGGACACCGAGCCAGGCGGGCCAGTACGCCTTCAATGTGTGCGCGGTGGATGCAGCGGGCGAAACCACGACTCCATGCGAAGCGACATCGATCACCGTCGCCGCCGCTCCGGCCCAGACGACGCCGCCTCCCGCGTCGGGAACCTCCTGGGTGTATTACAACGGCACGTATGATTGGCCGCTCGACTATTCGTTCGACGTGAACGTCGACTACGCCGACACGAGCGGTGCGCCGCTGTCGGGCCCTCACGACATCAAGGTGACGCTAACGAGCGCGTGGGGCGGCTGGTTGCCGGTCGCGCAAAACTGGGATTTCAACTCCGCGCCCTACACCAAGTTGACCTTTGCCCTGAAGCCGACGGTCGCAAACCAGAAGTGGGACGTCTACTTCGTCCGCGTGGGCGACGTGCCGGTCGGGATTTACATCGACCCGACGCAATACGGTCCGGCGCCGGTGGTCGGCCAGTGGGCGACCTACACGATTCCGCTCTCGGTGCTCGGCGTGCAGGGCGACCCGATCTACAAGTTCTGCATTCACGATGAGACCGGCTTGGGATCGAACACCTGGTATGTGGACAACGTTGGATTCGCACCCTAAGATTTTAGCCATCAGGCTTTAAGAGGGATCGAGCCTGCCATTCGGATTGCCGTGGGCACCGAATGGCAGGCCTTTTGATGAAACAGCGTATTTTGGTGCTGGGCGCCCCGCACTTCGCCGCAGCAAAGGTCCAGGCGGCGCTCGCCAGGAGTGATTGGGCCGTTCCGGTGCCCTTTGCGAACTCTCCGGACACCCTTTCAGAGACGACCCTGGCCGATATCCAGGGCGTGTTCAACGGCAGCATGGGCAGCCCTGTCGGGATCCTCGCCACCGCTCAGGCGCTGTATGGCGCGCTCCAGCGCGCCCATGCCAGCATCCGCGTCGTGCACCTGAGTTCGATGACGGTGTACGGCTCATTCGAAGGCCAGGCGCTGGAGAGCACCGAGCTGCGCGCAGACCTCGGCGCCTATGGCGCCGCCCAGAT
>Ga0187879_10003731_pt1 | contig 10241 bp, 10 predicted proteins | sample June2016WEW_19_1_FD_132423 | JGI IMG/M metagenome (GOLD analysis project Ga0187879, IMG submission 132423) | Peatland microbial communities from SPRUCE experiment site at the Marcell Experimental Forest, Minnesota, USA - June2016WEW_19_10 | ecosystem: Environmental > Terrestrial > Soil >... | reverse complement strand
TGTCGCCGCAGACCAGCGTTACGCCGGGCAAGGTAAAACCCTGCTCCGGGCCGATGATGTGGACGATGCCCTGGCGCTTGTCGAACTCGTCGCAATATTCGAGATCGAAGAATTTGGCGTTCTCGGCCAGATAGGCGATCTGCGCCTCACTCTCCGGATCGGGATTTTTTTGCCGGCGGTCGGTGGTCGGCACGTTGTGATCGACCACGAGCAGCGTCTTATCCGGGGCGCGCACTTTGCGGCCGCTTAGACGCAAGCCTTCGAACGCCTGCGGGCTCGTCACCTCGTGGACGAGATGGCGGTCGATATAGATGAGGCAGGTGCCGTCCGGCTGCTCGTCGACCAGATGGTCGTCCCAGATCTTGTCGTAAAGGGTGCGGGGCTTGGCCATCCCGAAGTGCTCCTGGTCGTATCGCTTCACATGTAGGCAGCGCCGTCCTTTAGCGCCTCAGGCGGTTGAGGAAAAGGGCTGGCATTCTGTCGCCGTCCGCAGCCATGCGATAGGATCAGGCAGCCCAAGGAATACGACATGCAGCGCAGCGAAACCGCGATCAGAACGACCCATGCCGGCAGGCTGCCGCCGGTTGGCACGGCCGATACCGTGACCGGGCAGGTGGCGGACGTGATCCGCAAGCAGGTGCAGCTCGGATTGAGCTGCGTCGGCGACGGCGAATTCTGGAACGGCCGGAATTTCCAATATTACGCTCGGCAGTTCGAAGGCATCACGACGCGCCCGCTGCAGCCCGGCGAACGTGGTTCCGGCCGGGAAGCGACCCGCGAACGCGATACGTTCCCAAAACTCTATGCCGACATGGATCGTGTCGGCACCATGTTCTGCGTCCCTGGCGAGGAACCGCGGTTTTCGCCGCCGACCAAAACGATCGTGACCGGTCCGATCAAGGGCCGCGCCACGGAAGCCATCCGCCGCGAGATCGATGTCTTCAAGGCGGCGCTTGCGGCCGCCGGCGGCGCCGAAGAGGCCTTCATCTGCGTGTTCGCGCCGGGCTGGCTCGATCATCACATTTTCGACGAGTACTACGGCAACGACGAGGCATTCGTCTTCGCGCTTGCCGAGGCGCTGCGCGAGGAATATCGCGCGGTGGTCGACGCCGGATTCATCCTGCAGATCGACGATCCCGGCGTCATGACGTCATGGGACATGATCAAGCCGGAGCCGACCATTGCCGAATACCGCCGCTATCTGAAGTGCCGCATCGATGCGCTCAATCACGCGCTCGCCGGCATTCCGGAAGATCGCGTGCGCCACCACTTCTGCTGGGGTTCCTGGCATGGCGCGCACACCCACGACTTGCCGCTCAAGGAGATCATCGATCTCGCGCTCGAGGTGCGCGCGCAAGCCTGCAGTTTCGAAGCCGGCAATGTCCGTCACCAGCACGAATGGACGCTGTGGAAGGACGTCAAGTTGCCCGCCGGCAAGATCATCGTGCCGGGCGTGGTCAGCCACGCCACCAACCTCATCGAGCATCCCGAGCTCATCGCGCAGCGGATTTGCAACTTCGCCGAAGCGGTCGGGCGCGACAACGTGGTCGCGGGCACCGATTGCGGGCTGGGCACGCGCCTGCATGAGGATCTGGTCTGGGCGAAGCTTAACGCGCTGGTCGAGGGCGCGCGGCTTGCCTCGAAGGCGCTCTGGGCGAGGTGATTGCGACGCGCCGGCGCGGACGGTTTACTCCGCCGTCTTCTCTTCGCCAGCTCCGGCAGTGCGATCCTGCCGCTCGACGATGCGGGCGGACTTGCCGCGGCGGCCGCGCAGATAATAGAGCTTGGCGCGGCGCACTTTGCCGCGGCGCACGACCTTGATGGAATCGATCATCGGCGCATAGAGCGGGAAGACGCGCTCGACGCCTTCGCCGTAGGAGATTTTCCGCACCGTGAAATTCTCATTCAGGCCTGAGCCGGCGCGGCCGATGCAGACGCCTTCGTAGGCTTGCACGCGGCTCTTTTCGCCTTCGATGATCTTGACATTGACGATGAGCGTGTCGCCCGGCTGGAAATCGGGGATTTCCTTGCCGGCAGAGAGCTTCGCCATCTGTTCGGTTTCGATTTCTTTGAGCAAATTCATGACGAATTCTCCATCGGCTGCGCTCTGCGACGCGCGGCTCCGACCGGGGTCTAAGCGGGTTCGCGGAGCTTCTACGCCACCGCGCCGGATTTGTCACCCTCCGGTCATCCGGTCCAGGGGCCGCCGCGGAAGCGGCTTAGGAAGGCAGCCCAGAGGTCCGGGCGGCGCTCCCGGGTCAGCCGCTCGGCCTCGGCGCGGCGCCAGGCGGCGATCTTGGCGTGGTCGCCTGAGAGCAGGATTTCCGGGATCGGCCGGCCCTCCCACAGCTGTGGGCGGGTGTAGTGCGGATATTCCAGGAGACCCTCGGTAAAGCTCTCCTCGGCGCCCGAAGCCGCCGTGCCCATGACGCCCGGCAACAGTCGTACGCAGGCGTCGATCAGCGCCATGGCGGCGATCTCGCCGCCGGACAGCACATAATCGCCGACCGAGATCTCTTCGAGGCCGCGCGCCGCGATGACGCGCTCGTCGACGCCCTCGAAGCGGCCGCAGACCAGGACGACGCCGGCATCGCCGGTCAGTGCCTCGATGCGCGCTTGGGTGAGCGGCGTGCCGCGCGGCGACATGAGGAGGCGCGGGCGGGTATCGGTCGCCGTGGCATCGATGGCGCGGCCGAGCACATCGGCCTTCATCACCATGCCGGGCCCACCGCCGGCCGGCGTGTCGTCGACGGTGCGATGCTTGTCGGTGGCAAACTCGCGGATATCGACCACGTCGAGCGACCAGGCGCCTGATGCCAGCGCTTTGCCGGCGAGGCTCAAGCCCAGCGGCCCCGGAAACATCTCCGGAAAAATGGTGAGAATGCTCGCCCGCCACATCGCCTAGCGCCGTCTGTTGCCGTGCTTGGCCGGAGCCGGCTGTTGATCCAAGTCGGGTGCGACGACGACAAGCCGTCCCGCCGCGAGATCGATCACCGGCACGGTGGCCTCGTCGAACGGCAAGAGCTGCGTAACGTGACCGTCGGTCGGCCGCACCTCGATCAGATCGCCGGCGCCGAAATTGTGCAGCGCGACCACGGTACCGAGTTTCTCGCCGGCGCGGTCGACCACCGCGAGGCCGATGAGATCGGCGTGATAGAACTCGTCCGGCTGGTCCGGCGCCGGCAGCCGCTCGCGCAGCACGTAGAGTTTGACGTTGGTCAATCGCTCGGCCGCGCTGCGGTCGGCGACGCCGGCAAGTTTGGCGACGAAATGATCCTTGGCGCGGCGCAGCGATTCGATCTGCACGACGCCGCCGTCTTCGGTTTCGAGCGGGCCGTAGCCGGCGATCGCTTCCGGCTCGGCGGTGAACGAGTGCAACCGCACTTCGCCGCGCACGCCGTGCGCGGCGCCGATTTGACCGAGGCAGATGCGCGCGCCGCCTGCCATGGTTGGCGCCGGTTAGGTTGCCGGTGCCGCCGGTGCTGCGGCTGCTTTCGGCGCTGCGGCCGGAGCCGCACTCGCCGCGGCCTTGGCCGCTTCTTCCTTGGCCTTGCGCTCCTTGCGCGGCACCGCCTTCTCCGGATTGTTGCGCTTGGTGCGCTTCATGACGCCGGCGGCGTCGAGGAAGCGCATCACCCGGTCCGAAGGCTGCGCGCCTTTGGCGATCCAGGCCTTGGCCTTCTCGAGGTCCCACTTCAGCCGATCGGTCTTTTCCTTCGGCAACAGTGGATTGAAATAACCAAGACGCTCGATGAAGCGTCCGTCGCGGGGGCTGCGGCTGTCGGCGACCACGATGTGGTAGAACGGCCGCTTCTTGGTGCCGGCGCGGGCCATGCGGATAACGAGAGGCATTTTTCAGGTTTCCTTTCTCAGTGCGTATTGATGATTGTTTGAATTCGGAGCGTCACTTCTTTTTTCCGAAGCCCGGAAAGCCCGGCGGCAAGCCGCCCGGCAGCTTTGGACCGAGTCCTGGAAGTCCGCGCGGCAGTCCGCCGCCCGGCAAGCCGGGAAAATTCGGCGGTAGGCCCGGCGCGCCGGGCATTCCGGGCGGCAATCCGCCCGGCATTTTTTCGGCAAGCTTCGCCATCTCTTCCGGGCTCGGCATGCCGCCGCCGAAGCCGAGCATATTGGCGAGGCCGGCCATCGGGCCGCGCTTGGCGCCGCCCATCGCCTTCATCACGTCGGCCATGGTGCGATGCATTTTCAGGAGCCGGTTGATGTCTTCGGGTTTGGTGCCGGAGCCGGCGGCGATGCGGCGCTTGCGGCTCGCCTTGAGCACGTCGGGATTGCGCCGTTCCTGCGGCGTCATCGAATCGATGATCGCGACTTGCCGCTTCAGCACGGTTTCGTCGAGATTGCGCTCGGCGAGCTGGTTCTTGATCTTGGCGATGCCGGGCAGCATCGACATCATCCCGCTCATGCCGCCCATGTGTTGCATCTGCGCGATCTGCTCGCGCAGGTCGGAGAGATCGAAGGTGCCCTTGCGCATCTTCTCGGTGACGCGCGCGGCCTTCTCGACGTCGATGGTCGAAGCGGCTTTTTCAACGAGCGAAACGATGTCGCCCATGCCGAGGATGCGGTCGGCGATGCGGGCGGGATAAAAATCCTCGATGGCATCGAGCTTTTCGCCGGTGCCGATCAGCTTGATCGGCTTGCCGGTGACCGCGCGCATGGACAGCGCGGCGCCGCCGCGGCCGTCGCCGTCGATACGGGTCAGCACGATGCCGGTCAGGCCGACGCGCTCATCGAACGCGCGCGCCAGATTGACGGCGTCCTGGCCGGTCAGCGCGTCGGCGACGAGGAGGATTTCATGCGGATCGGCGGCGCGGCGAACTTCCGCCGCTTCGGCCATCATCGCCTCGTCGAGCGTGATGCGGCCGGCGGTGTCGAGCATCACCACGTCGTAGCCGCCAAGGCGAGCCGCCCGCACGGCGCGGCCCGCGATCTGCACCGGCGTCTGGCCTTCGACCACCGAAAGCGTGTCGACCGCGACCTGGCGGCCGAGCACGGCGAGCTGCTCCATGGCGGCCGGACGGCGGGTGTCGAGCGACGCCATCAGCACTTTGCGCCTGGCATTGTCGGTGAGCCGCTTGGCGACTTTGGCGGTGGTGGTGGTTTTGCCCGAGCCCTGCAGGCCCACCATCATGATGACGACCGGCGCCGGCGCGTTGAGATCGATCGGCTGCGCGTCCGAGCCCAAGATTTCGATGAGCCGGTCGTGCACGATCTTGACGACCATCTGGCCGGGCGTGACCGACTTGATTACGTCGACGCCGACCGCGCGCTTTTTCACTTCCTCGGTGAATGCACGGGCGACGTCGAGCGCCACGTCGGCTTCGAGCAGCGCGCGCCGCACCTCGCGCAGCGCCGCGTCGACGTCGGCCTCCGACAAGGCGCCGCGCCGGGTCAGGCGATCGAGAACCGCACTCAGCCGTTCGGAAAGACTATCGAACATTCTCAAACGCTTTTGCGCCCGAGGGCGCATCGCGCTGTCGGGCGGTTACCTCCGGCCACCTGGGCCGGTCGGCGGTTAAAAATCGTTCTCTTGCGAGAGCGAGCGGAAAATAGGGGTTGTTGTGCCGGCGGTCAACCTTGGGTGCTGGAACAACAAATTCAGGTCCAGAAAGCGGCCTGGTTAAGTGAATTCGATCCCGACCAGCCGCGGGTGGCATATGATGCGATTAGCATGTCGCGCTATTACACCGGCCCAAACTCCGATCACTTCGACGGCGAGCGCTTTTTCGACCGCAAAGCGGCGGCGCCGCGGAGTCGGGGCGACCTCTTGCGCTGGTTCCTCCAGCGCCGGCTGCGCGGCACCAGGGCAAAATGGCCGGATTGGGCGCCGTCGCCATTCACCGACCGTCCGCCGTCGCGCGTTGAAGGCGCGACCTGCCGCATTTCTTATGTCGGCCACGCCAGTTGGCTCATTCAAACCGCGGGTCTCAATATCCTGCTCGACCCGATCTGGTCGCAGCGCGCATCGCCGTTCCGCCACATCGGCCCGAAACGGGTCAACGATCCCGGCATCGCCTTTGCCGACCTGCCGCCGATCGACGTCGTGCTGGTGTCGCACGCTCATTACGATCATCTCGATGTCGCGACACTATCGCGGCTCGCCGCCGCGCATCGCCCGCGGATCATTACGCCGCTCGGCAATGACACGATCATGCGCAATCATGATGCCGCGATCGCGGCGGAAGCGTTCGATTGGGACGATCGCGTCGATCTAGGCGCGGCGGCGGTGACGCTGGTTCCCACAAGCCATTGGTCGGCGCGGAACCTGACGGATCGCAACATGTCGTTGTGGGCGTCGTTCGTGATCGACGCGCCAATCGGAAAAATCTACGTCGTCGCCGATTCAGGTTACGGCGTCGGCCGGCTGTTCCGTCGCGCCCGCGAGCGCCACGGACCGTTCAAGCTCGCCATTCTACCGATCGGCGCCTATGAGCCGCGCTGGTTCATGCGTGACCAGCACATGAATCCGGCGGAGGCGGTACAAGCCTATATCGATTGCGGCGCCGAGCTGGCGCTCGCGCACCATTACGGCACCTTCCAGCTCACCGACGAAGCGATCGATGCGCCGCTCGTCGCGCTTGCCGACGCTCTGAGTGCTGCCGGTATTCCGGCCGAGCGCTTCCGCGCCCTGCGGCCAGGTGAGATGCTGCAACTGTAATTGTCGCCTGACGGCGACGCTGCGGCGCTACTTGAGCAAAACCAATACGTCGACGGTGAGCTTTTTGCCGTCGGCCGTGACCGGATCGGTCTCATATTGCTCGATGAACAGGTCCTTGGCCTCGAGCCGTTTCTCATCGAGATAATTGGTGATCGCCTCGTAGGTATTGTCCAGTTCGTCGTAGGAGCCGTGATGGACGAACTTCAGGGCGTGGCCCTCCGGCGATTGACCGATCGCAATATCGCCATGCGGCGGGTTTTTCGGCGCCTCGGCAATCGGCACGGCGGCTTGGAACTGGAACCCGGTGTCGTCGGTCTGGGTGAAGATCGTCATCGGCAGGCCGTCGGTCTTCAGTCCTTCCTTGTCGACATAGGCTTTGAGCTTCTTGAACGCGCCGCTGATCGTTTCGAAGGCGGTGTCCCACACTCCGTTGCCCTTGACGTAGATGATCGTCTTCGCCGTCAGCGTGGTGTCCTCGGCGAAAGGTTCCGCTGAATTGGCCGACTTGTCGGCGGGGCTGGCCGTGGCCGGCGGCGGCGTTTGCGCGGGGCTGGTCGCGGCCGGCGGCGGCGGCGTTTGCGACCACGAAGGCTGTGATCCGGCGACGATGATGACGAGGGACAAAGCCGCCGCGGCGATGCACGGCGCAAAGCGCAGCAACATCAAATTCTCCTTAAGCCCGGCGGTCCGCGCTGCCGGCCGTCGCGGTCGCCGCTTTCTCGATTCTGTCGCCCCGCCAAACTCTAACACGGAAAACATATGCCGCTCCCAATTTTGCGAACGTGGGCTCAGCCGCAAACGGACACTGGCGCTCAACCCTTGAGTCCTCATATAAGTCCCTGACATTCGGGCATTATCATGAGCGCGCTGGCGAACAGGGATTTCGTCAAGATGAATGGTCTCGGCAACGAGATCGTCATCGTCGACCTGCGCCGCGCGCCGAGCCCGATTTCGGCGGCCGAAGCGCGCGCGGCGGCGCGGCGCGAGCCCTACGACCAGCTCATGGCGCTCTATCCGCCGGACGGCTCTACCGACGCCTCCATCCGTATCTTCAACAACGACGGTTCTGAGGCCGGCGCTTGCGGCAATGGCATGCGCTGCGTGGCGGCCTTGGTCAGCGCCGAGACCGGCAAGGCGACGCTGGAATTCGAGACCGCGGCCGGGCTCATCCCCTGCTGGCGGACCGAGGGCGGGCTGTTCACGGTCGATATGGGCCGGCCGCGCTTTCGCTGGGACGAGATTCCGCTGTCGCACGACGTGGCCGATACGCGCGCGATCGATCTGAAAGTCCCGGACGAGCCAAGCCTGCAGTCGCCGTCGGTCGTTAGCATGGGCAATCCGCATGCGATTTTCTGGGTCGAGGATCCGCAACGCTACGACCTCGCAAGCATCGGCCCGCGGCTCGAACATGACCCGATCTTTCCGGAGCGCGCCAATATCACGCTCGCCGCGACGCCGTCGCGCGACCGCGTGGTGATCCGCACCTGGGAGCGCGGCGCTGGCCTCACCAAGGCGTGCGGCTCGGCGGCCTGCGCCGCCGCGGTCGCAGCGGCCCGGATCGGCCGCACCGGCCGCAAGGTGACGGTGACCTTGCCCGGCGGCGATCTCGCCATCGACTGGCGCGAGACCGACGACCATGTGCTGATGACCGGGCCTGCCGAATACGAGCACAAGGGCCATTTCGACGCGGCCTTGTTCGCCGCCGCGGACGCCGCGTCGTGAGCGTCGAGGTCGTCACCTTCGGCTGCCGGCTCAACGCGGCCGAGTCGGAAGTGATCCGCCGCGAAGCCGAGCGCGCCGGCTTTTGCGACACCGTGGTGGTCAATACCTGCGCCGTCACCGCCGAAGCGGTGCGCCAGGCCCGCCAAACGATCCGCGCGCTGCGCCGCGAGCGGCCTTCAGCCAAAATCGTCGTCACCGGCTGTGCGGCGCAGACCGAGCCGCAGACTTTCATCGCCATGGCCGAGGCCGATCAGGTGCTCGGCAACGCCGAAAAGCTCAGCGCCGCGTCCTGGACGCAGGCGCGCGCCGCTTTCGGTCTCGCAGACGCGCCGAAGGCGATCGTCAACGACATCATGGCGGTCAGGGAAACCGCGGCCCATCTGGTCGATGCTTTCGCGGGCCGCACCCGTGCCTTCGTCCAGGTGCAGAACGGCTGCGACCATCGCTGCACGTTTTGCATCATTCCCTATGGCCGCGGCAATTCGCGCTCGGTGGCGATGGGCGCGGTGGTCGACGACGTGCGGCGGCTCGTCGGCAACGGCTATCGCGAGATCGTGCTGACCGGCGTCGACGTCACGAGCTACGGCGCCGACCTGCCCGGCGCGCCAAAACTCGGCACCTTGGTCAAGCAAATCCTCAAGCATGTGCCGAAGCTGGAGCGGCTGCGGCTGTCGTCGATCGATTCCGTCGAGGCCGACGGTGAGCTGCTCGATGCACTGGCGCAGGACGCTCGATTGATGCCGCATCTGCATCTGTCGTTGCAGGCCGGCGACGATCTCATCCTCAAACGCATGAAGCGGCGGCATTTGCGCAGCGAGGCAATCGCGTTCTGCAGCTCCGTGCGCCGCTTGCGGCCGGACGTGGTATTCGGCGCCGACTTGATCGCCGGCTTTCCGACCGAGACCGAAAGCATGTTCCAAAATTCGCTCGACCTCGTCGACGCATGCGGGCTAACGCATTTGCACGTATTTCCGTTCTCGCCGCGGCCGGGCACGCCGGCGGCGCGGATGCCGCAGCTGCCGCGAAACGTCGTCAAGGAACGGGCGCGGCGCTTGCGCGAGCGCGGCGCGCTGGCGCTACGGCAGCATCTCGACGGCGAAGTCGGCACAACGCGGCGCGTCCTGACCGAATCGCATGACATCGGCCGCACCGAGCAATTCACGCCGGTCAGGCTCTCGACGCCGGCCGAGCCGGGAAAAATTCTTGATCTAACAATAGCCACTCACGACGGCAGACAATTGCTGGCGGCTTAGCTAAACTCGCGCCAGAGTGGAGACTGCGCCATGGACGGCAACGGGCAAGAACACACGATTGAGACGACCGAACAGCTCGAGAGTCTTTACTCCGACGCGCCCCATGGCCCCGCGCTGTTCAAGGAAACCGACCACATCACCGCGGAATATCGCAAGCTGATCGAGGCCGCGCCGTTCGTGGTTTTGGCGACCAACGGCCCCGAAGGCCTCGACTGCTCGCCGCGCGGCGATCCACCCGGCTTCGTGCGCGTCGTCGACGAACACACGCTGCTCATTCCCGACCGCCGCGGTAACAATCGCATCGACAGCCTGCGCAACCTGGTGCGCGATCCGCGCATCGCGCTGTTGTTTTTCATTCCCGGCGTCGGCGAGACCATGCGCGTCATCGGCCGCACCAAATTGTCGACCGATCCGAAGCTGACCGAAACCTTCGCCATCAACGGCAAGGTGCCGAAATGCGTGCTGGTCGTTACCGTCGAGAAGGCCTACTTCCAGTGCACCAAGGCGATCATTCGCTCGAAACTCTGGGATGAGGCGAGCAAAGTCGATCGCAAGGCGTTGCCGACGCCGGGCGCCATCCTTGCCGAATTGAC